>ENA-ORCW01000835-ORCW01000835.1-marine-metagenome-genome-assembly--contig:-NODE-835-length-10537-cov-2.162141_pt1 | contig 10537 bp, 6 predicted proteins | sample MGYA00237784_ERZ508517 | MGnify/ENA primary metagenome ERZ508517 (study PRJEB26187, sample SAMN06268979) | marine metagenome | isolation source: Tt ae E1 feedstock associated aerobic enrichment on... | reverse complement strand
GCCCTGATGAGTGGATCAACCTCTATCAGGGCGTTGCCACCGATGTTCACACCACGGCCCGGGACGGACGTTCTGTCCGCTTCCCGGCCCGTATCCTCTCCCGTTTCTATCTCCGCGATGGTATTCGCGGCAGTTTCCGCATCGTTTTCGACGATGCCGGCAAATTCTCCTCCATTGAGCGCCTTCAATAGAAGCTCACTTTCGATAAACAAAAACTTTCACAATTTTATTTTTAATTAATTGTATCGTGTCGTCTTCCCCGGGCTACAGTGAATCTGTTCTCGTCAGACAGGAGTACCCCTATGTCAGGAACGGCTTTACTCAGTCAAAGTGTGGCGTGGCGTGATCTGGTTGGAATCCTGGCGGATTACTCGAGCAATTTTGCCTGCTCGCAGTAGCCGCTTTAAGGCCTCCGGCGCCAGCGGGAATCCCTATAGGCATTCACTATTCAGGGTATAAGAAAATCTCAGAGCAGAGCATTTTTTCTGTCCTATAGTTAGTGATGCCTTGATCTCAAGAAGTGTCGTTTTGCCAAACCCAATGAGGAGAGAGAAATGACGGACAACAACAGCTCTGGTGGAAAGTGCCCTGTGATGCACGGTTCCAACACTCAGGAAAAGTCTGATGTGAAGGCTTGGTGGCCTGAGAATCTGAACCTGAATATTCTTCACCAGCACGACCGCAAAACCAATCCGATGGGCGACGATTTCGACTATCAGGAAGAGGTCAAGAAGCTCGACCACAAAGCGCTTGAAAAAGACCTGCACGCCCTGATGACTGACAGCCAGGACTGGTGGCCGGCTGACTGGGGTCACTACGGCGGCCTGATGATCCGTATGGCGTGGCACGCTGCGGGCACCTACCGTCTGGCCGATGGCCGCGGGGGCGGCGGCACCGGTAACCAGCGCTTCGCACCGCTGAATTCCTGGCCCGATAACGGCAACCTGGACAAGGCCCGTCGCCTGCTTTGGCCGCTGAAGAAAAAGTATGGCAACAAGGTTAGTTGGGCCGATCTGTTTATTTTGGCCGGCAACGTTGCCTATGAATCCATGGGCTTCAAGACTTTCGGTTTCTCGTACGGCCGTGCAGACATCTGGCACCCTGAGAAAGACATCTACTGGGGTGCAGAGAAGGAGTGGCTGGCACCGTCCGACGAACGTTATGACAACGTAGAAAAGCCAGACACCATGGAAAACCCTCTGGCAGCGGTGCAGATGGGTCTGATTTACGTGAACCCTGAGGGTGTTAACGGTGTATCCGATCCGATCAAATCCGGCGACCAGGTGCTGGAAACGTTCGCCCGTATGGCGATGAATGCGGAAGAAACCGCCGCCCTGACGGCAGGCGGGCACACCGTTGGTAAAACCCACGGTAATGGTGACGCCGAGGCACTTGGCCCCGAGCCTGAAGGTGCCGACGTGCACGAGCAGGGCCTTGGCTGGCACAACCCGAATATGGGTGGAAAAGCGGCTAACGCCATCACGTCGGGCATTGAAGGTGCCTGGACCACGAACCCAACCCAGTTTGACATGGGTTATTTTGAGTTGCTGTTTGGCTATGAGTGGGAGCTGAGAAAGAGCCCGGCCGGTGCCAATCAGTGGGAACCGATTGATATCAAGGAAGAGCACAAGCCGGTAGACGCCACGGATCCTTCCAAACGCCACAATCCGATCATGACCGATGCGGATATGGCCATGAAGATGCACCCGACTTTCCGGCCGATCTGTGAAAAGTTCATGAAGGACCCGGAGTACTTCAAGGACTGCTTCGCCCGCGCCTGGTTCAAGCTGACCCACCGGGATATGGGGCCGAAGTCCCGTTACATCGGCCCGGATGTGCCGGCCGAAGATCTGATCTGGCAGGATCCTATTCCCCAGGGAGAGACCAACTATATCGAGGAAGTGGTTAAAGAGAAGATTGACGAAGCCGGCCTGACCCTTAACGAGCTGATCACAACGGCCTGGGACAGCGCCCGTACTTTCCGTGGCTCTGACATGCGCGGTGGTGCCAATGGTGCCCGTATTCGCCTGGCCCCCCAGAAAGACTGGGAAGGCAACGAGCCCCAGCGTCTGGCCAAGGTGCTGAAGGTTTACGAAAAGATCTCCGCTGATACCGGTGCCAGCATTGCCGATGTCATTGTGCTTGGCGGTAATCTGGGTATCGAAAAGGCTGCCAGAGCGGCAGGTTATCCGGTACACGTGCCTTTCCTGAAAGGTCGTGGCGATGCCACCGATGAGATGACGGATGCGGAATCTTTTGAGCCGCTGGAGCCGCTGGCGGATGGCTTCCGCAACTGGCAGAAGAAGGACTACGTGGTCAAGCCGGAAGAAATGCTTCTGGACCGCGCCCAGCTTATGGGCCTGACCGCGCCGGAAATGACCGTTCTGCTGGGCGGCATGCGGGTGCTGGGCACCAACTACGGTGGCACCAAGCACGGTGTGTTCACAGATCGCGTTGGCCAGCTGACCAACGACTTCTTTGTGAACCTGACCGACATGGCCAACCGTTGGGAGCCAACTGGCAAGAACTCGTACAACATCGTGGATCGCAAGAGCGGCAACACCAAGTTCACTGCGACCCGGGTTGATCTCGTGTTCGGTTCCAACTCCATCCTGCGTGCCTACGCAGAGGTGTATGCGCAGGACGACAACGAAGAGAAGTTCGTGAAAGACTTCGTCGCAGCCTGGGCCAAGGTCATGAACAACGACCGCTTCGATGTGAAGAAGTAAACCAGCAGTAACCAGCCGGGCATTCCATTGCGGGATGCCCGGCTACCAACTTCCCGCCAAATTCCCTACAATCCGCTCCGTCTGATTTTTGATCAGCCGCAACCGTTATCCCTTTTGGTCAAAGCTCTGGAGCCTTCATGCGAATCATCCTTGCCCCGATGGAAGGGCTGGTCGACGCACCTATCCGTGAAACCCTTACCGGGGTTGGCGGTATTGACCGGTGCGTAACCGAATTCGTTCGGGTGACCCATGGCATGCTGCCTCCAAGAGTGTTCTACAAATACGCCCCCGAGCTACACAACCGGTCACTCACTCGAGTGGGTACCCCCGTTGCCGTTCAGCTGCTGGGTTCAGACCCTCATCAGATGGCACGCCATGGCGTGCGTGCCGCAGAACTCGGCGCCACCCAGGTGGACATCAACTTTGGTTGCCCGGCCAAGACCGTGAACAAGCACAAGGGCGGCTGCGTGTTGATGCGGGAACCGGAGCTGATGCACGAAATTGTGGCTGCTGTGCGCCAGGCTGTGCCTCGCGATGTACCCGTTACCGCCAAGATGCGGCTGGGTTACGATGACCGTTCCATGGGCGTGGCCTGTGCGCAGGCACTGGAAGCGGCAGGTGCGGAAGAGATTGTCATCCACGCCCGCAGCAAAGTGGATGGCTACAGACCGCCGGCCTACTGGGAGGAAATCGCCCGGGCAAGGGAGGCGGTAAAAACCCACATCATTGCCAACGGCGAGATCTGGACGGTCGCGGATTACTGGCGATGCCGTGAGGTGTCCGGCTGCGATGACGTGATGATTGGCCGTGGCCTGATCGCACGGCCAGATCTTGCCCGCCAGATCAAGGCCAGCCAGCAGGGCGAAACCGTGGCTGATATGACCTGGCCAGAGGCCGTGGCGCTGGTCCACGAGTACGCGACAGTTCTACAGGGATGGCTTGAGGACCGTTACGTCACCGGTCGCATCAAGCAGTGGCTCAACTTCCTTCGCCAGGGCTTTGCGGAGGCTGAAATCCTCTGGCCCGAGGCCCGCAAGATCCGCCAGGTAGCACCCATGATGGCCTGTCTTGATCAGCAGGTACCGGTTTCAGATTCCCGCGCGGCCTGATCCCGATTTCCCTCTCGTTCGCTTCCCCCCGGCTACACTGGTACTAAAGGCTTTGTCGTTCGTATTACTGCCTATACCAACAAAAGACGAGAGGGAGGACGAACAACATGTTCAAACCAGGTTTGCGCAGCACATTGGCCTCTGCCGGCGTGTCTGCCTGTATGCTCCTTGGCGCCGCAATGCCGGCTGCCGCAGACGACCATGTGGTGAAAGTCACACCTTTAGGTAGCCACGATGGTGAGTTCTGTGGCCGGGACCGGGCGCTGGTGTTTGAAGATCCGAATGGCACCCGGATTCTCTACGATGCCGGCAGGACCGTCGCCGGGCCCGACGATCCGCGCCTGGGCAAGATTGATATTGTTCTGGTTTCCCATATGCATGGGGATCACGTTGGGGACCAGCGTATCAGCAAGACGAATGAAGGCACCTGCGGATCCCCCGACACCGGCGTTTCAACGCTGCCGCAATCCAATACCGTCGATATTGCAGTGAAACACAACGCGAAGATCGTGACAGGCAGTGAAATGCCTGCCTTCTTTGCCGCCAAGCTCAAGGACGCTGGCGGTGATCCCGCCAACTCCATGCTGGTGCGTTTCGGAGGCGAACGTGAGGTTGGCGGAGTGGCCATCACTACGGTGCCTGCGGTCCACAGCAACGGCGTTTCGCCTTCATTCCTGACCGGCCCGCTGGCAGAGTACCTTGCTGCCGCCGGTGTTGGAGCCAGTGTCGGACCACCTACAGGCTACGTACTGAAGTTCTCCAATGGCCTGGTGGTTTACCTGTCTGGTGATACCGGCATTACCGCCGAGCAGCAGCTGGTTGTGAGAGATCACTATGGTGCGGGGCTTGTGGTGATGAACATCGGAGATACCTTCACCACCGGGCCTAAACAGGCTGCATACGTGATTAACGATCTGGTGCAACCGAAGGCGGTTATCGCCTCCCATGCCAACGAACCGGCTACCTCCGGTGGCAAGGTGCAGGAAGGCACGCGCACGGCGCTGTTCCGGGATTCAGTGAACGTGCCGGTTCATGTGCCCCTCAGTGGCCGTACCATGGCGTTCAACGGTATGGCCAGCTGCATCTCTGGCTGTAACTGAGGAGCAACTGCCGCCGGGCAATTGCCGATCAATCTTCCATTGCTGATCGGTAACTGCCCGAGCGTGCTGCACTGTTGAGCCGGGCGCGCTTGAGTATCGCCGCCTGGGCTTCAGGGCCATTGTCCAGGTTGCCGGCCCAGGCTTTCTGGGCGGGTTCCTGAAGGGCCCGACCATAGGAAAAGCTGAGCTCCCAGGGCTGAGGCCCCATGCTGTTCATGGCATTCAGGTTAATGGTTGCTTCTTCAGGAGTCTGGCCGCCCGAGAGGAAGAATATGCCGGGTACCGCTGCCGGTACCGCCCTGCGAAAGACATCAAGGGTTGCTGTTGCCACGTCTTCCGGCGACGCCTTCGGGTTTTCCTTGCCCGGCGTCACCATACTGGGTTTCAGGATCATGTGTTCCAGTTCCACCTTATGCCGGTAAAGGGCGTGGAAGACCTCGCGAATCACCGCCTCGCTGACTTCCGCGCAGCGTTCAATGGTGTGACTGCCGTCAATCAAAACTTCCGGCTCGACAATAGGCACGATGCCCAGGGACTGGCAGATCGCCGCGTAACGGGCCAGAACCTCGGCGTTCGCCTCAACCGCCTGCCGGGAGGGCAAGGTGTCCGAGATATGGAACACGTCCCGCCATTTGGCGAACCGCGCCCCCTGGTTCTTGTAGATTTCCAGGCGGTCTTCGAGACCATCCAGGCCAAAGGTGATCTCGTCGCCGGGGGCATTCACAAGCGGACCCTTGCCCTTGTCGACCTTGATGCCCGGCACGATGCCCTTGCTGGCCAGTAGCTTTGGCATGGGCACATTATCCAGGCTCTGCTGGCCGAGTGTCTCTTCAAACAGAATGACACCACTGATGAATTCTCCCAATCCCGAAGCGGAGAAAATCAGGCTCCGATACTCCCGGCGCATGTCTTCGCTCGACTCCACGCCAACGGCCTTGAAGCGTTTGGCGATCGTGGGGTGGCTTTCGTCCGCCGCGAGAATTCCCTTGCCGGGCTGAACCAGTTCCCGGACAGTGGCGTTGAGTTCTTCCTGAATGGTCATAGTGAGCTCCTGGTTGATCCGTGAAAATCTGAGTAGTCGTTCGGCCCGTCACCTTATTGTAGACGTTGAATCGCGCACAGGAATTTGATCTGGGCTAAGGCAGAAACCGGTGTCCTGATTTACGCTACAAAGCATAACAACAGGAAAAGGGAAGCCTGAATATGAAAACCGTTGTCAGTGTCAGCCTGGGATCTTCCGAATACGATTACGATCTGGAAACCTCGTTCCTCGATCAGACCTTCCGGATTATCCGAATCGGCACGGATGGCGATCTTTCCCGTGCCGAAGCGGTTCTGGAGTCGGTGCATAAGCAGGCAGACGCCATCGGGTTGAGTATGGTCCACGATCACTATGAGGTGGGCCGGGAACAGCTTGAACACCCCGATACCGCTCGTCTGGAAGCCTGTGTACCGGACAAGCCCGTTACCACCGGTGCGGGCCTGCGTGCGATCCTTCAGGAATGGGCCGTCCGCCATACCCAATCCGAACTGGGGCATTTCTTCGACAATGCCCGGGTACTGTTCATGAACGGGCAGGCCGGTTATCGAATTGCCCGGTCCCTCTCGGAACATACCGAGAACCTTTTCTTTGCCGATCCTTATACGGATTTTGGTGTCCCCAGGCTGCTGACTTCCCTGAAACAGCTTGAAACCTATACCTCGCTGACCGCTCCGATCATGTTCAGGCCGGCGGCTGTGAAGGCGGTAGAAACCATTCTCCGTACACCGCTGTATCGTCTGGGCGAAAACCTTGTTAAAGGGTCTTTGCACAACGCTGTGGCCGACTCACATGTGATTGTGGGCGCCATCGGAGACCTGGAGCATTTCACGCAGAAAGAGCTGGATGGGAAGACCGTCATAACCTCACGGGTGACCGACTCGGCGCTCGACTGGATGCGGTCCCGCAAGGTTGCCATGGTGGTGGATTACAGCCCCTGGCTGGAGGGCCGGCCCGTGGGTGTGAACGTGATGGAGGCGATGATCAGCGCGGCGCTCTCCAGAACTCCGGATCAGTTGGGCCCCGATGACTATCTGGATGTTATCCAGAACCTCGGTATTGAACCACGTATCCTTTATCCGGATGGCTACCGTCGGGTGAACCGTTTTGCGTTCGTGATTCATCCCTTGTCACAGCAATATCTCACCAAAACACCGCCGCTGGACTGGGTTGCCAATGTGTCGCCGCCGGTAGTGATGAACCTGGTTGAAAAGGCGGTGGCCTACACCCTGCCTTTTATCTACTCGAAGGTATCCGGAATCTGCTCACCCAATGGCGATGAGGTCGAGGGCTGGCTCATTACCGTTGGTGGCACCCCTCGGGAAATCATGGCCCACGGGCCGGAATTTACCTACGCCAGGCTGCTGCAGGCGGCAAAACTCGCCAAGAAGCTCGGGGCCCAGATCATGGGACTGGGCGCGTTCACCAAGGTTGTCGGGGACGCGGGGATTACGGTGGCCAAGCGCGCACCACTGCCGATCACAACTGGTAACAGCTATAGCGCTTCCGGTGCACTCTGGGCGGCTCACGATGCCATGAAAAAAATTGGGCGGGTAAACATTGGCCCCAATGGCAAAGCGGCCGGCAAAGCCATGGTGGTAGGTGCTACAGGTGCGATCGGGTCGGTCTGTGCAAGATTGCTGGCCAAGGCCGTGGATGAGATTTACCTGGCGGCGCCGGAGCCGGCCAAACTGTTGGCGCTGAAGGAAAGCATCGAACAGGAAACGCCAGGGGCCATCGTGCATGTTGCCGGTTCTGCAGAACGGGATTTGGCGGACATGGATATGATCGTAACCGCCACCTCCGGTGCCGGCAAACGCATCCTGGATATCATGAAAGTGAAGCCCGGCTGCGTGATCACGGACGTTGCCCGCCCATTGGATATTCCGGCGGAAGATGTGGCGAAACGCCCGGATGTGCTGGTGATCGAGTCCGGTGAAATCCAGCTACCGGGTGAAGTGCGCATGAAAGACATCGGTCTGCCCAAAGGCATTGCCTACGCCTGCCTGGCAGAAACCATCGTACTGGCTCTGGAAGCCCGCTTCGAGAACTTCACCCTGGGCCGGAACATCGAGTGGGAGAAGGTGCGGGAGATCTACAAGCTGGGCCTGAAGCACGGCATGAAACTGGCCGCCATTTCCGGGGTGAACGGTGTATTCACCGAGGAAGACTTCGAACGGGTTCGAGTCCTGGCGGCCAGTGCCGAAGAACCTCAGGCAGAGGGATCCAGCACACCGGCGTAGCGAACGCCGCTGAGCAGGGCCATCTCCCGATGCCAGGTGGACAGATCATCTATGTTCAGTTTGCTGAGGCTGTCATGGCCGCAGGCCCTTGCCATCACCTGCATCAGTGAGACCGAGGCCTCGAGGAAGTTCTGCAGCTGTTTGGCAGACTGGTCCACATTTAACCGCTGGCGCAGATCCTTGTTCTGGGTCGCGATGCCGGCGGGGCAGTTGTTGGTATTGCAGATGCGGGCCGCAACGCAGCCAATGGATTGCATGGCACTGTTGGCAACGGCAATACCGTCGGCGCCCAGGGCCATGGCCTTCACGAAATCAATGGGTACCCGAAGACCGCCGGTTACGATCAATGTGACTCGTCCGCTGGCGCCACGATCATCCAGATAGCGTCTGGCGCGAGCCAGGGCCGGAATGGTGGGCACACTGATATGATCCCGGAAGATTTCCGGGGCAGCACCGGTGCCACCGCCACGGCCGTCCAGAATGATGTAGTCGGCGCCGGCATCCAGTGCGAACTGCACATCCCGCTCAATGTGATTGGCGCTGAGCTTGAATCCGACGGGAATACCGCCGGTAATTTCCCGGACGTGGCTGGCAAAGCGCTGGAAATCCTCGACCGAGCGCAGATCCTCGAACGTGGGCGGGGAATTGGCCGGTTCCCCTTCGGGAATGTTCCGAACTTCGGAGATCTTGCCGGTGTTCTTGTTGCCGGGCAGATGTCCTCCGGTGCCGGTCTTGGCGCCTTGGCCACCCTTGAAGTGGAATGCCTGGACTTTCTTCAGCAGCTCTTCCTTGTAGCCGAACTTGGCGCTGGCCAGCTCATAAAAATACCGTGAATTCTCCTGCTGCTCCTCAGGCAACATGCCGCCTTCGCCGGAGCAGATCCCGGTGCCTGCAAGCTCGGCCCCCCGAGCCAGGGCAATCTTCGCCTCTTCAGAAAGAGCGCCGAAACTCATGTCGGAAACGAACAGGGGCATACTGAGGGTGAGGGGCTTTCTGGCTTCAGGCCCGATCACCAGTTCGGTTGACACGTCAGCGTCATCGGCCAGCGGCCTGCTGGCCATCTGCGCTACCATCAGTTGCAGGTCGTCCCAATGGGGTAACGTGTGACGGGGTACGCCCATCGCAGTCGTCGGACCGTGGTGGCCCATATTGCTCAGACCTTCACGTGCCAGCTGATGAATGAATTCAACGGTGGGTTCTTCTTTGGTGGACTTGGCTTTCGGTGCCGCATCGGATTCGTCGTCGCCATCATCATCGGAATCCGGCGCTTCCTTACCAACCTGATCATCGCTGAACTGCTGATGGGTACCATCGCAATAGGGAGCGCTGCCGGTCTGTTTGCACTGGCACAGCACCGCCTCTTCGTCTTTTTCTGCCTTGAATTCCTTGGGCTTGAATCCCGTGTCCCCGTGGGAACCGTCACAGAAGGGCTGGTCGTTGGAACGGCCACAGACGCAGAAGGCGTATTCTTCGCCTTTTTTCAGGCTGACTTTCTTGGGCTTGTTATCCGCGATCACCGGATTGCTCATTGCAAAGCTCCTTGTTTGGCGTATGCCGGTCAATGTACGAAGGTGTACGGGCATTAAACGCAAATAGGCTACTTGTAATGGTCCAGTGTGGATCAGGAATGCCCGCGCCGCCAATGCGGCGGGGCTGAGTCAGGCCGCTACAATCAGGGCTACGATGTCTGCGGTCAGGCTGTCAGACCTGCCTTGGCGGCGCGCGCTGCGTGTAGTTTCCGGTAGCTTTCGATCAACCGCTGATGCTTTTCCAGGCCTTCCAGCTGCATGTTGGTTGGTTCCAGACCGTGGAAGCGAACGGAGCCATCCACCGAACCGACAACGCCTTCCATGGTTTTCTCACCGAACATGCGGGTGAAGTTGGTGATGTAGTCTTCCAGTTCCATCTCATCGTCGAGGGTGACTTCAAGAACTGCATACATGGCGCGGTAGAACAACCCGCGTTCAACAGTGTTGTCGTTGAACTGCAGGAACATGTCCACGAACTCAAGCGCTTCTTCGTGCCACTGCAGCGCCAGGCAGATCAGGATCTTCAGCTCAAGAATGGTGAGCTGTCCCCAAACGGTATTCTCATCGAACTCCACGCCAATCAGGGTGATGATGGTCATGTAGTTGTCCAGCTGGCTGGCTTCCAGGCGTTCCACCAGGTCGGCCAGCTGCTCGTCGTCCAGTCGATGCAGGTTTAGGATGTCTTCCCGGTAGTCCAGGGCCATGTTGGTGTTGTCCATGATCAGGTCTTCAACCGGGTACACCTCGGAATAGCCCGGCACCAGAATCCGGCAAACCGGCGCGCCCAG
>ENA-ORCW01000834-ORCW01000834.1-marine-metagenome-genome-assembly--contig:-NODE-834-length-10543-cov-4.142939_pt1 | contig 10543 bp, 7 predicted proteins | sample MGYA00237784_ERZ508517 | MGnify/ENA primary metagenome ERZ508517 (study PRJEB26187, sample SAMN06268979) | marine metagenome | isolation source: Tt ae E1 feedstock associated aerobic enrichment on... | reverse complement strand
GGTTAGCTCGACCTTAAAGCGAGGATCAATAACCTCGCCGCCATCTTTGATATTCTTCTGTTCTGAAGCCCAGCTTTTACCGTATGGCGGGTTTGACAGCATAAAGTCAAAACGGTCTGAGACAAATTCATCAGTTGAAAGCGTCGAACCTACCTTGATGTTTTCAGGGTTGTTACCCTTGATCATCATGTCTGACTTACAGATAGCGTAGGTCTCATCGTTGATTTCTTTACCGTAAAGGTAAATATCACGATTAGAGGCTGGGTATTTTTCTTCGATGAAGTTTTGAGATTCAGTCAGCATCCCACCACTACCGCAAGCAGGATCATAGACTGTAATGGTTAATGGCAAAGTATCTTTGATCGGGTCAAAGACAAGGTGTGTCATCAGCTCAATCACCTCACGTGGGGTAAAGTGCTCCCCAGCCTCTTCGTTATTTTCTTCATTGAACTTGCGGATCAGCTCTTCAAAGACATACCCCATACCCAAGTTGGTAAGAGCTGGTAGCTTGTTGCCATCAGGATCTTCTGCTGGATTGGGCGTAAGGTTTATGTATGGGGAAACAAACTTTTCCAACACATCAAGCAATACGTCTTTACCTGCCATGTGGCGGATTTTTGAAAACAGCTCAAAGCGCTCGATGATTTCTTTTACATTGTCGCTGAATCCGTTCAAATATTCTTCGAAGTTGGCCAGTAAGATTTGCGGATTATTTGTGGCGGTGCTGAACAGACTTTTAAGCGTCCACTTTGAGACGTTGTAGAACACCTGACCCGACGCTGCTTTTAGCGGCTCATCGTCAAGCTCAGTGGCATTCATATCTTCTTTCTGAAACTTTACTTCATCCAACACTGCCTGCTTGCTTGGCTCAAGCAATGTGTCTAAACGACGAAGCACGACCATTGGCAGGATGACATCACGGTACTTACCGCGTACGTATACATCGCGCAAGCAGTCATCAGCGATATTCCATATGAAAGATACGAGTTTATTATGTACTGAGTGATCCATTATTTACCTTTTTTCGCTTTTGGACTTTTTTGTTCTTCTATCCACTGGAGGACATCATCCCGTTTAAACCGCCAACTGCCGCCCACTCTGAATCCAGGCAATTTGCCTTCTGCGGCCAGTCGGTATGCGGTTTTTTCTGCCAACTTGAGATAATTAGCTATCTCTTTCAAAGTCATAATTTCATCGGACATCGTTTTACCCATCATGAGACTATAGGTGAAAATATGAGAAAATTGGGGAACCAGTAAATTAACACATACATTGTAGCTAAATTTTGACATGAACTTGATATGCATGATGGCACTAAACAAAATGAAAAGTGAATCTCTAACTTCACTCACTCGACAATCAAACGCAATAGAGATATTTGAAGAGACATTTTTATGGTAACTTTTAGCTTCCTCATAAGGCTGTAACCATGTCACGGAAAAAAATCGCAAGACACAAGGCAATCATTGACGAGCTCACCATCAATCCTGCTATGCGGGTGAGTGAATTAGCAAAAACCCTGAAAGTTACGACAGAAACGATTCGTCGTGATTTAGAAGAGTTGGCAGAACAAAACCTGATTAGTCGTACTTATGGTGGCGCCTTACTGAGACAGGCAGCAGAACCTGTATTAAATGAGCGACATAAAGCGAATCTGGCCGAGCGCACCGCCATTTCCAAAAAAGCAGCGCCCATGTTGAAAGGTGCCAAAGTCTTGATGATAGGTTCGGGGGTGACCACCGTCGAAGTCGCCAAGCGCATAGCCTATGAAATGAACAATATTACGGTCATCACCCATGCCTTTGGTGTGGCAACCGTATTGTCGTTTAACCCGACGATTAACGTGATTATGGCCCCCGGCATCTATCATGGTGAAGAAGGCGCGACACATGGTTCACAAACCTGTCAGTTCTTATCCGATTACACAGCAGACTGGGCTATTCTGGGTGCTAGCAGCTTGGCCCCGACCGGTCCAGCTGATGCATTAACAGATGCTGCTGATGTTTATAAGCAGATGATTCGCCAAAGTGCCAACAATATGGTGGTGGCTGATCACAGTAAATTCGATCGCATGGCCACGGCGCGTTATGCCAGATGGAATGAGATCGATCATTTAGTCACTGACCGCCAACCCAGTGGCCCCTTAAAGAAAGCATTAAGCGATGACAAGGTCGGTCTCATTGAGGCAGCAACAAGTTAACTGACCTCAATGAGTATGCAGTGAGGCTAGACCTGCTTTGATAAAGCGTCTAAGAAGAAATCAGCCTCATATCGCGATAAGGTTAGCAAAGGACGTAACTTCAAGGTAGCGCCGTACTTGCCTGCTGCACCAATCAATACCCCTGCTTGTTTTAAGCCGTTAATAATATGTCGTGTCTTGGTGGGGTTAGGGTTATGTTTATTATCCTTTTCACCAATATCAATACCCAAAAATAAGCCTTGGCCACGAACATCAGCAATATAAGACGATTGTTGCGCCATAAACTGGAGTTGTTGCTTGAGGTAGTCCCCCATCTTACGTGCATTTTCCTGCAGATTTTCCTGTTGAATGGTATTGAGTACAGCTTGACCGGCAGCCGCCGCAACCGGATTGCCTCCAAAGGTATTAAAGTAGCCAACATCAGCACAGAAGAACTGTAAATAATCAGGTCGTGTCGCCACCGCGGCCATGGGGAAACCATTCCCCATCGGCTTGCCCATGGTGACGATATCGGGAATGATCCCATGAAAATCGAAGCCCCAGAAGGTTTCTCCCATTCTGGCAAATCCAGGCTGAACTTCATCAGCAATAAACACGCCGCCAGCGTTGCGGACAACCTCAACAGCTTGTTTCAAAAAGCCACGAGGTTCGGAAAAAATACCATCTGAAGAAAAAATGGTATCTACCAACAGTGCCGCCACTTTGATACCACGCTGTTGTAAGGTGTCAATTGCCTCCGTGACTTTTGCAGCGAAACCGGCAGCTATGTCTCCTTCATACACAGATGATGATGGTGCCGGAATAGCTACCACATTATCGGGCAAACTCCCTTGCTTAATGATGGAGGGTGAGACGGTCGTTACCAGACTGGTATTACCATGGTAGGCATTTTCCGTCACAATAAAGCCTGTTCCACCCGAAGCTTGCTCAGCCAAACGCATCGCTAAATCATTAGCTTCACTACCTGAGCAGGTCATCACGACATTCGATACTGACTCGGGTAGCGTTGCTTTCAGTGACTCCAGATAGTCATCCACCACACTGACCAAATAGCGTGTATGTACATTTAATGTCGCAATTTGTTCTGATACCGCAGCAACGACACTCGGGTGACAATGACCAAGACAAGGCACATTATTATAAAAATCCAGATAACGTTTGCCATCAGCGGCTTGCATCCAGGCACCTTGTGCAGACACCATTTCAATAGGCTCTTGGTAAAACAAAACCGAAGCAGCACCAAGATTATCAAGACGCCGTGTGACGTTCTCTTTGTGCTGACCCGATTTAGCCTCAAAGGCATTCATATCGAGAATACGTTTTTCACTTAGCGGTGATGTGTCTTGCTGTTCATTTTCGGCAAGGTATCGCTTTGCTAACTCAATAGTGCCTTGCGTGTACTGATCAAACCCGGCTTCTGCTGCTGTTTCTGTTTCAGGGTGACTTGCCACCCAGGCAGTGAGTAATAGTCGACGGAACATCACAAATGTGGATATCATCGCTTCATCTTCTGCTGATAGCGGTGAGATGGATTTATAACCTCGAACCCAGGCTTGTTCTAATTCCGGCAACAATGGCGACAACTCAAGAAACGAGACGGCTGAAGCAAAGTCATACATAAACCAACTAAAACCACAATCATCAAAATCGATCACACCAAGATCATGGCCGTCTGCTAATAAATTCGCTAAACGCAGATCTGCATGAACTAAGCCGAAGCGGTCTGCTCCCTCACCATAGGCCTCTAACTGTGACTCGAGTAGCTGACATAATTGCTCAAGTACCACTTTCCCCTGTTCATCCAAGCCAAGCGCTTCTCGCCAATCCCCCCATAAAGGCTCACGCCCAAAGGCACTCTCAAAATTCCATTTTTTACGTTCAAAGCCATCCGGCAGTGTCCAGTTTTTCGCATGTTGATGCAGTTTTGCTGAGGTGGCACCGAGTAATTCAAAGCCTGCGACTAAAGATTCATCCTCATTTGGTTGCTCCCCAGGAAGAAACTCAAAGGCCACCACGTACCGCGCTGTCCCCTCATCATCAAATTCTGCCACTAAACTGCCATCTGTCATTGTTAATGGCTCGGGTGTATTCAAGACTTGCTGTTGACGTAGTGATTGAATCCACATCAGTTCAGACAGGATCTCTTTTTTAGAATGATAATTCGGTCTGTGAACGCGAATAATGAAACGCTGATTTCGTGCCTCATCTTGAATCAGAAATGTGGCGTTTTCAGACACAGTCAGTAAGGAAATGTTGGCCTTTTCTGAGACATCCCACATTGGAAGCAGGCCTTTCACACCGCGTGTTAGGCGTTGAACAAACTGGGAATTATATATACCCGCCATAAAGATAACCTCTGAAACTATATAAATTAGCCACATTTATAACTTCATTTTTACTGACTTGCAATATTTTTGTTGCAAAGTAACAGATTTATGTTAAAAATACAGTCACACCATTATTCACTAACTTTCGGGAGAACCACGCATGCTCACTTCTATTAAAAATAAATCTGTCATCGTTACAGGTGGCTCAAAAGGCATTGGTAAAGGTATTGCCAGTGTATTTGCAAAACAAGGTGCCAAAGTGATGGTTGCCGCACGTGGAGAAGAGGCGGCTAAGCAAACTGTTGATGAAATCAATACAAATGGTGGTACTGCAGATTACTATTTATGCGATGTATCAAGCTGGGAACAAGTTCAGGCTTTAGTAAAATACACAGAAGACACGTTTGGTAGTGTCGATATTCTCTGTGCCAATGCCGGTACGTTCCCACAGAAAAAAATCATCGATTTAACGCCTGAAGACTGGGATGACATTATGTCAGCCAATCTTAAGAGTACTTTTCTTTGTGTCAAAGCGTGTATCCCTCAATTTGAGAAACAAGGCAAAGGTCGCGTTGTGGTGACCTCTTCTATCACTGGCCCAATCACAGGCTATCCTGGCTGGTCGCACTACGGAGCAACTAAGGCTGGTCAGTTAGGTTTTATGAAAACAGCCGCGATGGAACTGGCTCGTTATAACACCACCATTAATGCCGTGATGCCCGGTAATATTTACACTGAGGGCTTAGCTGATTTAGGTGAAGAATATCTCAATAGTATGGCAGCTGCGATACCGTTAAAACGCTTGGGTGCCGTCGAGGATATTGCTAATGCGGCTTTATTCTTTGCTGCTGATGAAGCGGCTTATATCACTGGACAGCAGATCGTGGTTGATGGTGGTCAGACATTACCTGAATGTATGGAAGCCGTCGATGAGATCTAGTCAGCCACAACACTCTCCGTTCACATACAAAAAAGGCACTGCATTAACAGTGCCTTTTTTATTACCGAAGTTTTTGTTTAAGCCACCGAGGAGCGGACAACGTCACCCGCTTCATTCGCACTCGCTATCATTTTAATCGCAATGAATTTCGAGGTCGGTGTAAAGGTTTTATCGCCATAACTTTCCAGTGGGACTAATGGGTTAGTTTCTGGATAGTATGCAGCAGCTTGCCCCTGAGGGATGTCATAACTTAACAAGGTGAAGTTGGATACTTTTCGTTCTTTACCATCTTCCCACACGGTAATCATATCTACTTTCTGCCCGTGTTCCAGGCCAAGGCGTTTGATATCAGCTTCGTTAGCAAAAACGACATCACGCATGCCATACACACCTCGATAACGATCGTTCATGCTGTAAACCGTCGTGTTGTATTGATCATGAGAACGCATGGTTTGCAAAATCAGATCGGGAGACTGCCCGTTCTTGGTAACCTGATCCTGAAGCAAGGTCTTAGGTAAAGGATTCGCAATAAAGTTAGCTTTACCTGTATTGGTGTTCCATTGATACTCTGCTGCCGGATTACCCAAATAAAAGCCACCAGGATTCTGTATTTTCTTACTGAAATTATCAAAGCCTGGAATAACATCTGCAATCAGATCACGAATGCGGTCATAGTCTTCTACCAGCCATTCCCAATCCACCGGTTTATTACCTAAGGTCGCTTTAGCAATGCCAGCAATAATCGAGGCTTCAGAGCGTAATAAAGGTGAAAAAGGTTTTAGCTGACCGTAAGAGATGTGCACCATGCTGAAGGTATCTTCAACAGTTACACCTTGTAATCCAGATTTTTGGAAATCTTTTTCAGTACGACCCAGACACGGTAAAATCAGTGCCTCTTTACCGGTAACAAGGTGACTACGGTTCAGTTTTGTTGAAATCTGCACAGTCAAATCACAGTTACGCATAGCTTTATGTGAACGCTCGGTATCCGGTGTGGCCTGAACAAAGTTACCACCAAGCCCAAAGAAGACTTTCGCTTGACCTTTTTCCATCGCATCAATGGCTTGAACCGTGGTATGTCCATGTTCACGAGGTACTTTAAAATCAAAGCGCTGTTCAATGGCATCCAGTAACCATTCTGGCGGCTGCTCGTCGATCCCCATGGTGCGGTCACCCTGCACATTACTGTGACCACGCACAGGTGATAAACCTGCGCCAGGACGGCCAATATTGCCACGCAATAATTGCAGGTTCACAATTTCCTGAACAGTCGGCACAGAATGAAGATGCTGCGTTACACCCATCGCCCAGCACATAATGACCCGGTCAGCTTTACAATAAATCTTAGCCGCCATTTCGATTTCAGCCAGACTCAAGCCTGATTGTGATTCAATCAAATCCCAAGGCGTATTATCGATTTCGGCAAAATAGTCTTCCATGCCATGCGTCTGCTGCTGAATAAATGCATGGTCTAATACCGCCGGTTTACCTTTTTCTTGTGCTTCGCGATCCCATTGCAATAAGAACTTCGCCATACCGCGAATAGCGGCCATATCTCCACCTAAAGCAGGTCTGAAATAAGCACTATTAGTTGGCTCAGACTCATTAGTGAGCATTTCCATCGGGCTTTGTGGATGCTGAAAACGTTCCAAACCACGTTCTTTAAGTGGATTAAAACACACGACATGTGCACCACGTTTCACTGCTTCACTCAGCGGTTCCAACATACGTGGGTGATTGGTACCTGGATTCTGACCAATGACAAAAATCGCATCCGCTTCAGCAAAGTCTTCAAAGGTAACAGTGCCTTTGCCCACACCCAGTGTTTCAGACATACCAATACCACTGGCTTCGTGGCACATATTGGAACAGTCTGGGAAATTATTGGTACCAAAGGCACGGACAAAAAGCTGGTATAGAAAAGCCGCTTCGTTACTGGCTCGACCAGAGGTATAAAATTCTGCTTGATCGGGTGAGTCAAGCTGGTTTAAGTGTTTGGCAACCGTATCAAAGGCTTCTTGCCATGTGACGGTTTCATAGTGATCGGTGTCAGCGTTATAACGCATCGGATGAGTGATACGCCCCTGTGACTCTAGCCAAAAGTCACTTTCTTTTAACAACTCAGCGTTACTGTGCTTCGCAAAAAATGCCGGGGTGACTTTACGGCCTGTCGCTTCCCAGTTAACCGCTTTGGCACCATTTTCACAAAATTTAATCATGCCCTTTTCAGGCGTTTCTCCCCAGGCACACCCTGGACAATCAAGACCATGATCCTGATTCGTTTTCAGCATCGCACGGATATTGGAAATAGCATTTCTGCTACCCAGCCAGTTACGAGTAACACTGACAAGTGCACCCCAACCAGCAGCTGGACCATTGTAGGGCTTGTAATGACTCACTAGGACATCTCTCCGGACAAGATAATAAAAACAGCTAATAACCAAGCTCTAACACAAGCAAATGCTCGTATGCTAAGTTGCTTGTTGTCATAGCCGAATACGGTAAGTGAGATCAGAACGGCATGTTCTGCGTGATGAAACACGATTGTAATTTAATCCTGTCATCCTTCTGATCATTGCGATCATCATTATTATAGTTGGCTTGGATACCTTGCATCAATACAGACGCCAATTTCAGGAAAAAATTCCCAGCACAACCACTGAGATTCTTCTTTAAAAACAGTGAAATAAATTACCTTAACATTAATTATCTTTATGTTAAGATAAAATTACATTCTGAATCGGATACACCCATGTCGGGAAAAAAATTTGATGAAGTCGACCTCATCATGGCTCAGTGGCAGCAGTTAGGTCTTCATACTGACTTGGATGCCATTAAAATTATCGGTCGTGTTTTACGTCTGGCGAAAACAATCGAACAGCAAGTCGGCGAACTTCACCGCGAATTTGCGCTCAAACCTGGCGAGTTTGATGTTCTTGCTACCTTGAAACGCGAAAATAAACGCTACCTGACACCTTCAGAGCTCTACCAAAGTATGTTGCTCACCTCAGGTGCGATGACAAGTCGTCTTGATAAGCTGGAAGAAAAAGCCCTTATACAGCGCCAACACTGTCAGCAGGACCGAAGAAAAGTACTGGTGAGCCTAACCCCTCATGGCAAGAAACTCATTAATAAAGTGTATCCGGCACACTTTTCATTGCTGGAAACATTATTAGCCTCCGTTTCAGGCAAAGATAAAACCTTATTGGCGAACTTACTTAAAACAACGCTTGCCTCTGTAGACTCACCAACAACTGAACAATCATGAACCAGACAGTATCACCAACAAAGGCACTGATTTTATTATTGGCAGCTCTAACGGCGCTAACGCCTCTTGCTATCGATGCCTATTTGCCTGCCATCCCGCAAATGGCTTCAGATTTAGCCACCAGCATTCATGATACTGAAATATCATTGAGCCTCTATTTGGCAGGTTTTGCCATCGGCCAAATTTTTGGTGGACCGTTTTCTGATCATTTTGGACGCCGAGCAGCGACAGGGAGTGGTTTAAGCATTTTTTGTGTCGGCACACTTGGCATTATTTTCAGTCAGGATATTCACAGCGTTTGGCTGTTTCGGGTTATCCAGGCTATCGGCGGTGGTGTGGCTGTGGTGAATGCTGCCGCTGTTATTCGTGATTTAAGTCATGGCAAAGACAGTGCCCGACACTTGTCCAATATGGCGGTGATCATGATGCTCGCACCGTTATTGGCCCCGCTTATTGGCATGATCATTCTGCATCTCAGTGGTTGGCGGCTTATTTTTGTCTTTTTACTGGTCTATGGCTTGAGCATTGGTACAGCCTTGTTCTTGCGACTTCCTGAAACACGGAAAAAAGCCACCGAACGAACCAGTATGTTCAAACGCTACGCTATGGTACTTAGTCATCGATGTGCACTGGGATTTATCTTTTCTCAGTGTTTTGCCTTAGCGGGTATGTTTGCATTTATCACCGGCTCACCATCAGTTTATATGGGCTACTTTGATATCAGCGAGACCGTTTATCCATTTCTGTTTGGTTTGAATGTGATTGGCATGATGCTGGCGAACCGTCTCAATATTCGTTTATTACACTATTACAGACCACAATTTTTATTAAGTATAGGACAAGCGGCACAAGTTCTGACCAGTCTGATTTTATTATCCTATGTCAGCCTGGCAACAGAACCTAACCTAGTGATTATGGTGATTTTATTAATTTTATTTATCGCTTCAATGGGCTTAATTGTCTCCAATGCAACTTCAAGCACGGTAGAGTTTTTCCCACACAATAGTGCCACCGCGACAGCTTTACTGGGTTCCATTGGTTTTGCAGCCGGTGCATTAAGTGGCTCATTAGTGGGTTTACTCGGTGATGGTACGCCATGGCCTATGGTGATCATTATGTTTGCCTGTGCGCTCATAGGTCCCCTTGTCAGGACCATGCTGCAATACGGTCAGCCAACACCAACACATAACCATTCTTAACCCAGCGTTAACTGACAGCCGTTTATGCTTTTGCCAACGCTAGCTTAGTTATGCAGTAAATTAATCATCTCCGAGGTATACGTGAAGTCAGTTCGTAACAGACAATGCATGCTAATGACACTCTTGAACGCAGTATTGCTGCTCTCAGGCTGTGCATCTATGTCTACCAGTCCTGATTACCAAACAAAGATACAACAAGAGCAAACTCTGCCCGCTTGGTCACAATCCGATGAGGCTGAGTCCGTTATATCACTGAACAGCCTGATTGCTTCAGCGCAACTTAATCAGTTGGTAGAAACAGCCATCCAACATAACCCCACCCTGCAACAAACCTGGTTAACACTGCAAATTCGTCAGACGCAATTGCAGCAAACCGATGCAGCTCGTCAACCACAAATCAGTGCTGCAGCAGGCGCAACGCGCAGCGAGAACGCTGATGATAATTTTACCAGTCGTATCGATATCAGCTGGCAAGCTGATTTATGGGGTAAGTTAAAAGCCAATAGCCAGGCAGCCACTCAGGACGTGAACGAGCAAGCCCTGCTCTATCAAGCGGCTCGTGATAGTTTGAGTGCGGGGGTCATGAAAGCCTGGCTAAACCTCACCGCA
>ENA-ORCW01000833-ORCW01000833.1-marine-metagenome-genome-assembly--contig:-NODE-833-length-10553-cov-3.313669_pt1 | contig 10553 bp, 15 predicted proteins | sample MGYA00237784_ERZ508517 | MGnify/ENA primary metagenome ERZ508517 (study PRJEB26187, sample SAMN06268979) | marine metagenome | isolation source: Tt ae E1 feedstock associated aerobic enrichment on... | reverse complement strand
CGAATGCGGCCGGAATAGCCGCCGTCAGTCTTCTGGAATGCGCCAATATTCGCCATGGAAAAGCTCCTTCTGTTGTGGATGGAGGGAGATTTCAGTGCGCCCATCACCGTGATCGGGCGCGCCATTCGTAGCGACCGTCGCCGTCCTCGTCGGTCCAGAGCGGCAATACCCGGCCGATGACCGAGCTTGCGGGGATGGGGCCGAAATAACGGCCGTCGAGGCTGTCGCGGACTTGCCCATTCATGAGGAAGAGTTCGCCATCGGCGACAACACGGCAGCCCAGCCAGACGGGCAATACGCGGTCCATGCGGTCGCGTTCCAATGCCTCGCCCATCCTGATGCCGTCTACCGTGATCGTGCGGCCGGCACGGCAAACCTGTTGCCCCGGTAAGCCGACGACACGCTTCAGCAGCGGCACGCCATGCCCGACATAGCCGCGTTCGGCCATGAAAGCCGCGAGCGGTTCGGGCGGCATGACGGCGACCAGCTCGGGCACCTCGATCCGGTCGGCCGGAGCGATCGTGTAGAGGCCAATGGGCGCGCTCGCCGTCAGATTCCAGATCAGTTTCGCCGGCGTCTCGATGGCGCTGGTAGCGGTGACGCCCATCACGGCCAGCACCGTCACCGTGAGGATGCGACGGCGCGTCATGGCGCGATCCTCCGACGGCTCACCCAGGCGGCGTGTCGCTCCGGCGTATAGGCGTGCGGCTCAAGACCGGCCCTCAACCGGTTATGAACGTGCCGCCAATAATCCGGCGATACATCGGCCGGATCGAGGCCGAGCGCTTCCACGGCGTCGATGGCCGAAAGCGCGCGCTGCACCTTCGGCCAGCCGTCGAGGCGCAACAGGATGTCGCCACCGGGGCGCACGAAAGGTAACGTCTGGAACGGCTCTCCGCGGCCAATGGCCCGCACAATATCGATGCGCGAGATGATCGTGCCATGCTCATTGGCTGCCCATCGCACGAAGGCAAATATGCTTTCCGGTGCGAAGCCGACGACGCTGCGGCGGCGATCGAGAATCTGTTCGTAGCTCTTGCGGCCGAACCTGATCCAGTGTTCGATCTTCTGCTTCTGGAAGGTCAGTTCGACCAGTGTGGTAAAGGGCGCGGGTCCGTCCGGCAGCGGACGGCCGTGCGCACTGCCATGGGCGCGCCGGGTCATGGTTCGTCTCCAGGGATGTGCTGTGGGCCACGCGTAAGCACCGCATCGAGCGCGGCTTCGGTGCGCAGAATGCCGCGGCCGATGGCTTCGGGGATTTGCGGAAGAACGGCGTCGCCGAAGGCTTCGACGATCAGGCTGGCCGCAGCAGTCCCTTTGCGACTGCCGAGCGCAATGCGCGTGTCAGCCAGCCAGGCGGAAAACCCATCATCCAGCCGTAGGTGATGGGCAATGCCGCCGTTCCAGTCAGCCCATGGCTCCGCAGCATCGCCGCCAGTGCCCGCGCTCCCGCCCATTTGTCCGGCGCGCGATCGGTCATCGCACCGTCCATCACCGCATCCATCGTCGGGGATTTCCGCCGATCGTAGGCGGGGCTCCAGGCGTCCATGCGGCTGTCCCGTTTCGTCGGCGTCGGCAGGGTTTCCGCCGCGTGGCGCAACAGGTTCGGCGTGTCGATCTGCGCCTTCGCACCGTTTGCCCGCTTGCCCGTCTCGATCTCCTGCGCGCTCAATCTGCGGCCGCCGTTTGGCTTCACCGGCGTCGGCATCATGCCCGCGTGACGACTGGCGTGGCCCTGCAACTGGCTCAACACGTCGCCCCGGCCGCCTCGATCCGCGTCGGTCTTCCGTGGCGTGGCGAGGATCATCCGCAGCGGGTATGTCGATCCCGCTCCGCCGCCCGCACCGTCCCTCATCCCGTCCGAGGCCATCGGAGTCGGCAGCGAACGATTGCGGAACAGGTCGTAAAGGCCGGATTCCTTCATCGCCCGGCGTGCGCCCGATCCTCCCTCCATCCGCAATCCTCCCTGCTGGGATTGCGAGACGGGTGTGGGCAAGCTGTTCGGGATCGTAGCCGATGAGCCATGATCGCTTGCGGACATGGTTGGCGCCGACGTCCGAAGCACCCACCACGCACGGTTCCGTGGCGTAGCCGAGCGCTTCCAGCTCGCCGAGCAGCCGGTCAGCGCCGCGAGTTCTGAGATTAGCGCTGTTCTCAAAAGCGAACCAGCGAGGGCGGCAATCTCCGACCAGACGGACGGCTTCGAGGTAGAGGCCCGACCGTTCGCCTTCGATCCCCTTGCCCTTGGTGTTGGCGCTGGAGATGTCCTGGCACGGCGGGCTGCCGACGATGATGTCGGGAAGGTATCCAAGATCGGAAACAAGTCGAGTTGCCGTGAGCCCACGGATGTCGTCGTAGATGCGGACATGGGGATTGTTCTCTGCGTAAAGGATGCGCCGCCACTCGACGATTTCGCAGGCAGCTATGGTGAGGAATCCGGCGCGGTGCAGGCCGAGCGACCAGCCTCCGGCCGCCGCGCTGAACAGGTCGAGGGCGCGCATCATGGCGCACCTCGACGGGTGGCACCGGCACCATGGCTCGCTTGCGCGCGCGTCAAAGAAGAAGAGTTAGATTCTCTGTTAGAGTCTTCTATAAAGTGCGCGGTGCGATTTGCGCCTAATGTGCCGATACTGTTTGCGCCTAATCTGCCGATAGGTTTAACAGGGTTACCCACAGGCACTGTGGATAAGTTTTCGGGGCGAAAACGCAGCAGTTCGCGCCTGTCCTCCCACTCGATTTCGAGCCGGTATCCAGGCAACGGCTGACGGGTGGCGATGCAGCGCAGGTCGAGTGCGAAGTCGGACGGTCGTGCGAGGCTGCCAGACTTTTCGTGAAGATGACGGATCTCGAAAGCCCAGCCCTCGGGCTGGTGTCCGGCGTGCTTGCGGGCGACACGGTAAAGCCAACGCTCGATGCCGCCAGTCAGCCGGAAATAGGCCGGGTCGATGGTCAGGACGAGCGAACGATCAACGACGCTGGTATAAAACCATTCGGGCAGGACGAACTCCATGCCCTCGACGCGGCCCGCACGCGTCGTCATTTCCTCCCACTCATTGATCCATGAGAATTGCCGCCGCCGCCAATGCATGCCGTTTCGAATGGTGGTGGCGATGACGGTGGATTGCAGACGGGCGAGCGCTGCCTTTAACAACAGATACTGGTGATTTCCGGTCGGCCGACCGATGGCGCGTAGCAACTGATACGGCGTGAAGCGGAAGAAACGCGATGTAGGGATGCCGTTGTTCTCGGCTGCTACGATCTGCGACGCGGCCCAGATGAGGACATCGGCATCCCAGATGGTCGCCATGCCATATTCGGGCAGGGCGAAGACCTGCACTTCTGTGTCTGCGGCCTTGTAGAGAATTGGTTTCAGACGTGGGCGTTTGCCCAGCGAAAAGAATGGCCGCTCCATCAGGTCACGCTGATCGCGCGGCGGCGCGTCGCCTGTGGCGACCACGAAAGGATCGAGACGGCTACGTTCGCTTTGTCCGTCCGGTCGCGCGCGGATATGCTCGTTGTCGCGCAGCATTCAGAACCCGGTCTGTTCTTCGGGCGTCAGAGGCCGCGCGGGAAACACTGTTCCGGCATCGCGATCCTTCGGGGATTTTCGGGCGCCGATAGCGGTCCAGGCGTCGAGATCGTCGACGGCATAGACGACGCGGCCGCCGATCTTGCGATAGAGCGGGCCGGTGCCGTAGGTGCGGTGTTTCTCAAGGGTGCGCAGTGAAATGCCCAGGAAGCGCGCGGCTTCCTTGGTGCGCAGGAATCGGGGCGGCAGGCCCTCCAGAAGATCGGACATGGATCACCTCGGGTTCGTTGAACAGGCGGCTGTCGGGCGACAGCAGCGGGCTGTGGCGAACCATGGCGGGGGAACGACGGTCTGTAGCGGGCCGTATTTGCGTGTATGCTTTTACGGCCCCCCTCTGACGGCAATCGCGGGCGCGTTTACTGAAGGGGCGATTTGATCGGGTAATGGAGAAGCAAACGATATCCGCCTTTCATCATGGCAAAGCCATGGGCGACGAGACGGCGGGCCTTGTTTCTGCGCGGATCGTTCTCCCAGTCGGTCTTGTCGCCGTGAAACCCCAGCAGCACTTCGGCGATCCTGCGGTGACTTTCTCCCTGAAGCCGGGCATCGAGCGCACGCAGGGACAGGATATGCAGTTGCCGCATCTGCCCGGGCATCCTGCGGAAGTCCGGACCTGTCCGGCGACCGTGGAACGCGCGCCAGAAGCGCCGCGCCGCATGGATACGCAGCTCGAAGAAGGCATCCCATGGCAGGCGGACCTCGTGGATGCTCGCCCCATGGAGCGAATCCTCGGGCATCCAGATCTGATGGGTTACGCCATCCGCGTGCCAGAGACCGTGCCAGCCGTCACTGGCCTGTCGCAGGTCAAACCCCGACAGATGCGCGAAGGCAGAGGCTCCGCTTTTGTCCGCCTCCGGGGTCAGCGACAGCTTTACCGCCTGTGGCTGAAGTCCCGGAGTCCAGAACAGGGATTGCCGATCGGCAGGCGTTTCAGGGTCACACGGGAAATCGCAACCCCCAGCGCTGGGAAAATGCCTCCAGCCGGTGGGGCGGCGGTGTCTTCTTCCGCGCCATGGCGCGAAAGTCGCGGTGATAGTCCTCGTCGCGTCGCAGATATTCCCAGGCGAAACCGGCGGCGGGAATGCTGTTCGCGTGCCTGTAAGCCGCCGATGCACGCCAGTCTATGCTCAACAGCATAGCGTCACCTCCCTATACCGGGCGGCTCGGATCACCACCTGGATAAAGAAGCCTTCACGACGATCGGAAATAACGGTAGCCAATATATACAGATAACCGGATCACCTAAATTGATAATTTAGCTTTATTACTTCCGTTTAATCTTTTCGCTTCCGACTTGCGAGCCGGGCTGTGCCCGGCGAGCGCGTTTTTGTGTCGCGCGAACCCTTGGGACGCGCGACGACCGCCGATCCGGCATGGATCGGCGGAAATTTGCCGCTACTGCTGATTGGTCCATGGCCGCGTGGCCGGCTTGCCGGCCACGCGATTTCAGATGGCCTATGGCTGCCTGAGCGGGCGCCAGGCGTCTTTCGTTCCCGCGCGGCGATAATAGAGGCGACGGCAACGGAACGTGTTCCAGGTCGCCATCAGCGGTTCGAAGCCGTACCACCAGTCCGCGTCTATGTCGCCGCAACGGCCCTCGAACACCACATTTTCCTTCGCGTCACACAGCCAGAACTCCATCGGCAGGGCGTCGCCCTGTTCGCGTTTCCCACGGGCGGGAACACCATCCTCATCCTCTCCCATGCCAAGGCAGTTTCCCCAATAATCGGCGGTCACGATCCAGCGCATTGTAAAATCCTCTTTCTGTCTGTCCGGGAATGAAGGGCGGCTCATGCCGCCGCCTTGCCGTGCTGCTGCTGCATCCACGCAAGCCGCTTGCTGGCCGTCTCATGATGCCGACTGTCCAGCTCGACGCCGATCCAGTCGCGGCCAAGCTGCTGCGCTGCGGCCAAGGTGGAACCGCTGCCGCTGAACGGGTCCAGCACAATATCGCCGGGCGTCGTGAAAACCTCGATCAACGGGCGCAACGCCTCGACCGGCTTTTGCGTCGGGTGCAGTTTGTTGCCCGCATAGGGGAAGTCGATCACGTCCGGGATGGGATTATCGGGCAGGGAAACATTGCCCTTCGCCAGCAAGTAAGCCTGTTCGTGCTGATAGCGCAGGAACTTCGCCGATGACGCATAACGCTTGCGGAACACGATATGCCCGACAACGCGGAAGCCCGCCGCCTTCCATGCGTCCATGAACAGATCGACCTTGTTCCAGCCGTAGAATGAAACGGCGAAACCGCCATCCTTCAAAACGCGGTGCATCTGGTTGAACGCGGGGCGAAGCCAACGGGCATTGTCGTCGTTCGCCACCTTCCTGCCGTCGCGGCTGCGGTAGTTCACCAGATAGGGCGGGTCGGTCAGGATGAAATCCACGGATGCCCTGTCGAAAGAGCGCATCGCCTGGATGCAATCGGCATTGAAAATCACGTTGCGGGGGGTATTGGCGTTTCCGGTCATGTCTTTCTTCCTTTCGGGTTTGGGGTTCGGAGAAGCGAAGCGCCGCTCCTGAACCCTTGCCCGTCGGCGAGACCGGGGTAGCAAGGTGCAAGGAAAGTCTTTGGCACCGTGGAATAAATGGAGGGGACCCGCTTGCGGGGGGCGAGCCGTTTATGCCGCGAAAGGCCGGAGAGTTTTCTTGTGCCGCGCGAGGGCAGCGCCCTTAGCAAGTACCTTCAGAAACCGGGTTACGTTCGGCTTTCAAGCGCGATAGATTGAGCGCAGAGCAGACGCGCTGCTCCGGGGCGTCGAAACCCCTCACGAATGGCTGGTGTTGGCCAGAACGGCACCACACTCCTTGACCTTATGGTCGGGGAGCCCGTGGCGCATGTCCAGGGCTGCCCGCCTAAAGGCCACGGGGCCGTTTCGTGACGGTTTCGAACTCCCCGATCACCAGGGTGACAAGGATGGTTTGCGGGGGCGCACCGCGGACATCACCCTGAAGGGAGAGGGAGACGAATCAATGCGTGTCAGGCCGGAACTCGATCCCGATGTCGATGACGAGGCCCCGACCGGCCCCGACATTACCATCTACGATGAGCAGCATTTCGTGACTTATCTGCGCCTGCTCGATGCCGACGCGGAAGGCGCGGACTGGACCGAGGTGGCCCGGATCGTACTGCATCGCGATCCCGCTTCCGATGTCGCGCGAACGCGGCGCTGCTGGGAAAGCCATCTCGCCCGCGCGAAATGGATGACGAAAACCGGCTATCGGCGGATTCTTGAGCAGGCCATCGAAGAGACCGGTCAAACCAATCATCCAGGACCGAGCCAGTTTGAGTAGAACCACCCCCGGTCTCGGCGCAGTAAGGTGTGGCAGAGCCGTGATGTACGTTGAAGCTGGCTGATAATGCTTTGAGGTTATCGTAGTGAGTATTCGTTCAGGCATACTGCGCAATGCCGTTGCCGAGCGACCAATTCTCTTTTTCGACTTCGACAAGACTCACGAACACATCCTCCGGTCGGATACCGGGATCCTCAGCCAGCACCTCAACGATCCGTTGAAACAGCGCCTTCTTCTGCTCGGACGCGCGTGTGTTGTTCGCCGTGATCTGGATGAACACGAGATCGTCGCTTCGGGCGATTCCGAGGTATGATGCGCCATAGCGAAAATTTGCAGCAACATGCTCCGTGATGGTCATAAACTGATCGTCTTCCGGGACATCGAACTCTTCGTGCATCGCACGATAGAGACCATCAAAGATCGTCTGACGATAGGCTTCCGGCTTTCCGGCGCGCAGAGAGATATGAACGAGTGGCATCGTGGGTGCTCTCCAGATTGTACGGACTTTATTCTGGATATTGCTTATCCATGCCGATATGGAATGACTAGAAATATCAGAAATTGAATTTTTAAATGGCAAAACATCCCCTCGATCTGGACGCAGTTCAGACATTCATCCGTATCGCCGAACTCGGTAGCTTCACGCGTGCAGCTGAGGCTATGCAAACGACGCAATCCACAGTCAGCCTGAAGTTGAAGCGGCTCGAGGAGAAACTCGGCTGCAAGCTTCTGGAGCGGACGCCACGGCATGTACAGCTTTCGGGAAAGGGAGCAGCTTTCCTGGAACATGCTCGCGAGCTTCTCGAGGTTCATGATCGCGCCTTCGCCGCTCTTACGACATCCCGCCAACGACTTACCATCGGCATCAGCGATCATGTTGCGGGACCTGAACTTCCTGCGCTGATAGCGGGCATGAACAAGCAGGATCCGCATCTGCTGATTGAAATCCGGATCGGCTCTTCAAGCGACCTTCTTCAAAGCTTCGACCGCCGCGAACTGGACACGGTGATCGTCCGTCAACATGACGGACGAAATGATGGGGAATATCTAACCAAAGAAAAATTCGGCTGGTATGCAGCTCAGGAATGGCAGCATCGAGTGGGTGAGCCCTTGCCCGTCGCTACGATGCCTGAACCTTGCGGCGTGCGCATTATGGCTGAACACCTTCTCGATGAGGCAGGCGTACCCTGGACGGAAGTCTTTGTCGGCGGCGGTGTTGCAGCAGTCTCAGCAGCTGTTATGGCCGGGATGGGCGTTTCTGCACTGGCGCGGCGCATGCTACCATTCGGTGCGATTGATGTAGGCCCCAAGCTTGGGCTTCCCGATTTGCCGCGCTTACCGATTGTGCTGCACACACGGGTTAATGATGATCGATCGCACGATGCACTTGCGGCGCTTTCCGCTGCCTTCAGGAGTGCGGTGCACAAATAGACCGCAGCTGTCGGATAGCGCGATGGCAGTAAAGCCCCTCACGCTTGGCGGACAGGTGGCGTCATTGCTACAGCAACGGGCCGACGTTGCCTGACGCCTGTGGGGCGGCGCATGAACGACAGCGCTGCATCGTCACAAGTCGGCTCCGATTCCTTGGCGGACGTTCAGTGACCCTCACCGGGCTTCGAGCTTAGCGCCCTTTAACCAGCTGGTAGCTATTTCCACGAAAGCCTTGGTCGCAGGGTTTGGCATCTGCACCGCAAGGCAAAGCTCGAACGCCCCTTCCACCTCTTCTATTTGCCGATAAGCAATGCGATCCGGTCGAAAGCTCGCCATGCTTTCTGGAACGATGGACACACCCGCACCAACTGCGACGAGAGAAAGAACAGCATGCATGCCGTGCGCCTCTTGCGCGACGTGGGGGGTGAAGCTGGCATTCGCGCACAACCGGATTGCCTGAAGATAGAAGCCTCGTCCCTCTATCATCGGCCATAGAACGAAAGCTTCATCTGCGAGGTCGGCAAGGGTTAGCCCAGTTTGGCTTGCCAGAGGATGATCTACAGGCAGGGCCATGCAGAGCCGATCATGGTCAAAGCCGTGCAACTCGATCCCGGCCGCATCTGCCAGTGGAGGAATGACAACCGCCGCGTCCAGCGTGCCGTCCTGGAGGCCGACGATCTGACTTGCCGTAGTCGCCTCGCGCAATTCTAGCCGCACATCGGGTCGCGCTTGACGGAAAGCCCTAATCGCGTCTGGCAGCCGCCCATAAAGCGCGCTTCCGACATAGCTGAGTCTGACAAGGCCAGTACGACCGGCTGCTGTCTCGCGCGCCATGTGGATAGAATAATGTGCCTGCCGCAGCGTCTCGCGCGCTTCACGAAGGAACGCCTGCCCTGCGTCGGTCAGGCCGCTGATCCGGTTGCCGCCCCGCTCGATCAGGACCACACCCAGATCTTCTTCCAGCCGTCTTATCGCCACCGTCAAAGGCGGCTGCGACATACCGAGGCGATGCGCGGCGCGGTGGAAATGACCTTCCTCCGCAACAGCGACGAACTGCTCCATCTTGCGCAGGTCGATCATGCCTCGCGTGGACTGTGCCGCATTTGATACATCAGGCATATCATGGACCCTCATCTTCGGTATTGGACGTATCGTAAAGGCTACGCCATCCTCCGCGCAATGGAGGATGCCATGATGAACCAACCAGATTTTACCGGGCGCGCAGTGCTGATAACCGGAGCGGGGCAGGGCTTGGGCTTTGCTTATGCACGAGCGGTTGGCCAACTGGGCGCGACCGTTCTGCTGCACGATGTCGGGGCGGATACTGACGGAACTGGGACAGACAAGACGATTGCGGAAAACGCGGCCGCAAGCCTTCGCCACGAACGGATTGACGCGCATCCCTTCCACGCCCCGATCCATAGCCGCGACGCTTGCCATACCTTGGTGCGTGATTGCCTTGCGGTGAACGGCCGCCTCGATGCCGTGATCCACAATGCGGGGTGGGTCGGCTATGAGCGGGTCGAGGAGGTGCAGGAGACGTCCTTCGACCACATGATGGCGATTATGGCGAAGGCCCCGCTTTGGATTGCCCAAGCCACATGGCCCGTCATGCGCGAGGCTGGCTATGGCCGGATCGTGCTGACCACCTCCTGCCGCGCCCTTTATCCGCAATATGTCCAGAAGGGCCTTGCCTCTTACGCCGCAGCCAAGATGGCCGCCGTGGGCATCGTCAACGTGCTGGCGGACGAAGGGGCTGCGCACGGCATCGTCGTCAACGCGGCATCTCCGGTCGCAAAGACCCGGATGTGGGGCGTCGAGGGCGAGCCGGACGAGCTGAAGCCCGAAGCCGTCGCGCCGGGTGTCGCCTTCCTTGCGTCGGGCGCCTGCACGGAAGGGGGCTGGATTCTGCGGGCGGCGAACAGCCAGTTCCATGCAACCCGCGCGGCCGAAGCCGAAGGGGTGGACTATCCGCGCGACTTGTGCGCGGTCCGGGCTGACACTCCGGCCGCAGTGGCTGCGGCATGGGATCGGATCGCGGTCCTCGCGCGGGAGCCAAGGACATGACCGGACGTATCAAGATCACGGCAAGAACCCAGGCAATCATTGGCGAAAGCCCTGTCTGGAGCGCGCGGCGTCAGCGCCTGCTCTGGATCGACATCTTGGGCGGCCAGTTCCACAGCTACGATCCGGAGAGCGGACGTGATGCCGTCACTCCCGTCCCCGCCGCTGTCGGACTTCT
>ENA-ORCW01000832-ORCW01000832.1-marine-metagenome-genome-assembly--contig:-NODE-832-length-10559-cov-2.662374_pt1 | contig 10559 bp, 8 predicted proteins | sample MGYA00237784_ERZ508517 | MGnify/ENA primary metagenome ERZ508517 (study PRJEB26187, sample SAMN06268979) | marine metagenome | isolation source: Tt ae E1 feedstock associated aerobic enrichment on... | reverse complement strand
GAGGAAGAAGGCCCGGCTCATGCGCGACCTCTTCGACTTCAAGCCCGGCGCGGGGGAACGGCTCAAGGAGGCCGTGCGGACGGAGCCGAACCGGTTCTGGAAGGCCACCTACGTAGCGATGTTCCGCTACATCGAGTTCGACCGGGAGGCTTTCGACCTCCTCCTCTCCATGGTCGGCGACCCGGACCCCATGGTCCGCTCGGCCGCCATCCGCCTGGTCGGGATGGAGAACGTCTTCCCCGAACAGCGCCAGGCCCTGTACACCGATCCGCTCCGCAGCGTCCGCATCTCCGCCGCCCTCTCCACGCCGGAGATGAAAGGCCTGCCGGAGCCGCTTGACGAGGAACTGCGGGAGTACCTGAGCCACACCGCCGACAGCCCGATGGGGGCCCTGCGCCTGTCCAGCTACTGGCAGTCCCACGGGGACCGCAAGCTGTCCCTTCTGCTGGCCCGGCGGGCCCCCGAATTCGACCAGTACAACACGGACGCCTACCGCCTGGCCGCCATCCAGCTCAATTCCCTCGGGGAAAATGAAGCGGCCCTGGAGATGTTTGGCCGGGCCCTCAAGCTGGAACCGGAAAACGCCATCCTCTATTTCAACCTCGGTCTCCTGCAGGCGGAAATGCAGCGTTCACAGGAGGCCCTGAGCTCCCTGCAGAAGGCCGTCCAGTACGATCCCCGGATGGAGAACGCCTGGTACAACCTGGTTGTGTTCTACTGGCAGACGGGCGACATGGAGATGGCCCGCGAGGAGTTGACCAGGGCCCTGGTGGCCATTCCGGACAGCCAGCGCCTGAAACAGCTGGCCCGGCAGATGCCGCCCCCGGCAAACTGAGCCGGCGCCGCCCTACTCGATTTCCAGAATCAGGTCCCCCTTGGCCAGGACCTCGTTCCGGCTGACCGCGATTTTTCCGACGCGGCCCGCCTTGGGGGCCATGATCTCGTTTTCCATTTTCATGGCATCGAGGATGACCAGCGGGGCCCCGGCCGGAACCGACTCCCCTTCCCGGACCATGATGGCCACGATCTGGCCGGGCAGATTGGCCCGCACCTCCCCGCTGATTTCCCGCTCCGGCAGGGGCGGACGAAACCGGGTGGAGGCCATCTTGGCGATCTCGACGTCAAAGGGAATGCCCTTCAGGAAGACCCGCACCGGCAAGCCGTCGCCCCGCCGCTCGACCTCGATCGGGACCACCCGGTGATCGATCATCAGGGTCTTGATCTTGCCGTCCTCCTGGACCTTGCGGATGGCCACCGTGTACTGGCTCTTGTCCACCGCTATCCCGAAGGCCTTGTTGAGGTCGGCCTTGCGGTCGATGGAGACGGAGTGCTTCTTTTCGCAATGGACGCTGTAGTTCATAGACGGGGACGGTTTTTACGGGGTTTCAACCAGCGGGTGGCGGCACCGAGGACAGAGCTGGAGCCCTGCTCGGCAACGAGGGCATCCATGCGCTTCAGGGTCTCGCCGTCCCGGTGCAGGGCCAGGGCGGCCACCAGGGCGGCAATCTCGGAATCCTTGCCGGATTTGAGGCTGTCGACCAGCTGGCGACGGTTGTCCGCCTCGGCGATGAACTCGGCCGTCAGGCTGCCTTCGCGAAAGGCCTCCGACTGGAGGACCCCGCGCATCAGGGGAATGTTGGTCTTCACCCCCTCGACGAAGAACTCGTCCAGGGTGATGCCCATCTTGAGCATGGCCTCGTTGCGGGTGCGCCCGCGGACCAGCAGCTTGGCCACCATCGGGTCGTAGAACGGGGAAATATTGGCCCCGCTGAAGATGGAGGTCTGCATGAAGACTTCCTCCCCGAAGGGCAGGTAAAGGCGGTCCACCACTCCCGGGGAAGGGGCGAAATTGTCGAGAGGATCCTCGGCGAAGATGTAGGTCCCGATGACATGCCGGTCCCCCCGGATCTGGAGCTCCCCGATGTCGAGGGATTCACCCGAGAGCAGACGGATTTGTTCCTTCAGGAGATCGACGCCGGTGAGCAGGGTCGTGGCGGTGTGGGAAGGCTGGATGTATCCGTTGATCTCCAGGAAGTAAGGCTTGCCCTCATGGATGAGAAACTCGACCGAGGCCAGGCCGAAGACCCCGATCCGTTCGCAGAGGACCCGCACCTCCGACTGCAGGCGGGTCCGCATGTGCGCCTCCAGGTGCGGGGCCGGGGTCTCGATGAGCAGCTTCTGGAAACGGCGCTGGACGGGACATTCCAGCTCGGGAAAGACAAGGGTCCGGCCCCGCTCGTCCCGCAGCACGGGAAATTCAACATGACGCGCCCCCTGCAGGTACTCCTCCAGGAACACCTCCGGGGAATTCATCAGGAACTTGTGTGAGGTGGACTGGATGTGGTCAAAGGCGCGCTCGACCTTGGCCTTGTCCTTGAGGACCCGCATCCCGATGCCGCCATAGCCGTGGGTGGCCTTCATCACCAGGGGCAGGCCGACGGCCTTGACCGCGGCATCGAGGGCTTCCCGGTCGCTGAAAAGTTCCGTTCCGCGCACCACCGGCAGGCCGGCCCGCTGGGCGGCCTCCTTGACCATGTACTTGTTGGAAAGGTTGAAGCGCCCGTCCACCCGCGGCGCGATCAGGCGGATTCCCCGGCTTTCCAGCTCGCGGGCAAAGCGCGCGTTCTGGGCCAGGAAGCCGTAGCCCGGGTGGACCGCGTCGACTTCGAGCTTCTCGGCCAGCCCGACAATCTGTTCCAGGTCCAGGTAAGGCCGGAGGCTGGCGTCCCGGGTCTGCAGCTCATAGGCCTCGTCCGCATTGCGGACCCCGGCTGTCTCCCGGTCCTGCTCCTCGAAGACGGCAATGGCGGTCGCGCCCAGCTCCTTCACGGCCCGGACGCAATTGGCCTGGATCAGGCCGCGGTTGGCTATCAGTACTCGCTTGAACATCGCTTAAAGGGGTATGTTGCCGTGCTTGCGCTGCGGACGTTCCTGGTGCTTGTCGCTCAGCGACCAGAGATACTGGCGGATGACATGGGCTGTCTGACCCGGCTCGACGACATCGTCGAGATAGCCCAGGGAAGCCGCCATCCGCGGATTGGCGAAGGTCTCAATATAGTCGGTCTCCTTCTGCCGGGCCGCCTCGGCGGGATCCTCGCTGCCCGCGATTTCCTTCCGGAAAATGACATTCACCGCCCCCTTGGGTCCCATCACCGCGATCTCCGCCCCCGGCCAGGCGACCACCATGTCCGCCCCGAGGTGCTTCGAGCACATGCAGATGTAGGCGCCCCCGTAGGCCTTGCGGAGAATGACCGTCAGCTTGGGCACCGTGGCCTCGCTGTAGGCATAGAGCAGCTTGGCTCCGTGACGGATGATCCCCGCGTACTCCTGGTCCACCCCGGGAAGGAATCCCGGCACGTCGACCAGGGTCAGCAGGGGGATGTTGAAGGCGTCGCAGAACCGGACGAAGCGGGCCGCCTTGTCGGAGGCGTTGACGTCGATGCAGCCGGCGAGGTGCTTGGGATTGTTGGCGATGATCCCGGTACTGATACCGTCGATACGGCTGAACCCGACGACAATGTTCGGCGCGTATTCCTCCTGCAGTTCGAGGAAGGAATGGGCGTCCACCAGCTGGTCGATGACATCATGGATGTCGTAGCCCTTGTTCGGATTGGAAGGCACCAGGTCGGCGATGCCCCCGGGCGAAGTTGCCAGGCGGTTGACCGGCGGCACCACCGGCGGCGTTTCCAGGTTGTTCGGCGGAATGTAACTCAACAGCCTGACCACCCAGTCCAGGGTCGACTCGTCGTCCTCCCCGATGTAGGTCGCCACGCCGGACCGGCCCATGTGGATGTCCGGCCCCCCGAGATCCTCCTTGCTGACTTCCTCCCCGGTCACGGTCTTGATCACGTCCGGACCGGTGATGAACATGTTGGAAGTCCCCTTGACCATGGCCACAAAGTCGGTGATTCCCGGCGAGTAGACGGCTCCACCGGCACAGGGCCCCATGATCACGCTGATCTGCGGAATGACACCCGAGGCCCGGGTGTTGCGGAAGAAGATTTCCCCGTAGCCGCACAGGGACCCGATGCCTTCCTGGATGCGGGCCCCTCCGGAATCGTTGAGCATCACCACCGGCGCCCCGGCCTTGATGGCCATGTCCAGCAGGGTGGCCACCTTCTTCCCGTGCATCTCCCCGAGGGATCCGCCCAGCACCGTGAAATCCTGCGCCGCCAGATAGACCAGCTCGCCGTTGACCCGGCCGAAACCCGTTACCACGCCGTCACCCGGGATCTTCTTTTTCCCCAGTTCGAAATGCTCGCTGCGCAGTTCCACAAAGCCACCCACCTCGACAAAGCTGCCCTCGTCAAAGAGATACTCGATCCTTTCCCAGACCCCCAGTTTGCCCCGGTCCCGCTGGGCCTTCAGCCGCGCTTCACCACCCCCCTGGCGCATCGCCGCCTTGCTCTTGCGCAGGGCCTCTATCCTTTCCCGGCTGGTCGGGTCCGCCGCTTCGTTGCTCTCTTGGTCGCTCATAAGGAATATTTATAGAAAAGTATATGCAGTGTGAGAAAAATTAATAGAGCCTTCAAGCACTTCTTTCCCCGATCTCCAGCTCCGGGGCTTGCCAAAACCGCCCGGACAGTTTAATGATATATAACATGTTAAACGATGTAGGAAAGGAGCTGCAAAGCGAATTCGAAGCCAGTGAGGAAATGTGCGGACAGGTTATCGACCTTTTCCAGCTGATGTCGAACAAGCAGCGATTCCGGATCGTCTGCATCCTGAGCCGGGGGGATTTCTGCGTGAACGAGATCGCGGAGATCCTGGGAGCGGACAAGGTCTCGAACATTTCCCAGCAATTGAAGGTGCTGCGGTTGGCGGGGGTGATCCGGTGTCGCCGGGAAGAGAAGTTCATGGTCTACTCCCTGGTGGACCATCGCCTGCGGAAGGTCCTGATGTACCTTAAGGAAGTGTACCTCGCCCGGGACCCGATCGGTGTCTGAGAGCCCGGTTCAGCGCAGGGCTCGCGGCGGCTCGCCGGTAAGGCGGACGACCATGCGGTGGCACTGGGCATAGCTGCCGAATCCGGCATCGAGGGCGAGGTCCAGGAGGGTCCGGTCCGGGTAGGCGGCGGCCAGGTCCTGGAAACGCCGGAGTCGCATCCGGCTGCGGAACTGGTTCAGGGTCTCGCCGATCTGGCTGGTGAAGAGGTTGCAGAGACGGGAGTAGCTGATGCCGGAACGTGCGGCGAGCTCGGACAGGGAACCTTCATCCCCTTGCTGGAGCAGGTGCAGGGCCCGCTCGACGGCCGGGTGGACCCTTGCCACCGAAATGAGCGGACGGGCCTTCAGGCCGGCTTCCCAGCTGCTCCGCAGCAGGTAACCGAGGCCGTGGTTGAAGTAGGCGTCATCACCCGGGGCCACCGTGTGGAGCCCCTTGAACAGGCCGTCGAGGAACTTGAAACCGTCGGCCTTGAGGGTCCGGACATAGACCTCCCCGGGATCCTGATCCTGCAGGGTGTGGATCTCCGGATCGGCGGCGGATGCGGTCAGGTTGCGGACCAGGCGGGGCCGGAAGACGCCGACCCACATCAGGAAATCCGGGGACGCCTCGACCAGGAGGTGGGGCTGACCGGGGAAGAGCCAGAGGAGGCTGCCCGGCTCAATGGCATAGCGTCCTCCCTGGCTGAGGTAGCTCCCCTGCCCCTTGAGAATGAGGTTCACCTCCAGTTCCCGGTGGGCGTGCAGGTGTACCTGGCCCCCGTCGGCCGGGGAATAGGATCGGATCCAGCCGGCCCGGCCCATGGGGATTTGCAGCTTCTCAAAGGGCATATCAGTAGAAAATGAGAACAAATTGCCATTATTTGCCAAGATTAAAGACAAATTTACCAGTAAAATGAGAACCAACAACAAGCCCAAAGATTAATTCAACAAGCAGGAAACCAATATGAGCACAGCCACCCAAAGCCGAATCACCCCCGAGCAGATCAAGCAGTTCCACGAGGAAGGCTTCTTCATCCTGGAGAAGGTTATCCCGGACGATGTCCTGGAAGCGGTCCGCGGGGAATGTGACCGTTTTATCTCCGAGAAAGACGCCGAGATGGACGCCAAGGGCGTGGACCACCTGGGCATCACCCACAAGGGGAAGCGCTACTTCATCGCCTATACCCGCAGGACCAGCAAGGTCATGCACGACTTCATTTTCGGCGACATCTACGCCGACATCTGCAAGGCCACCATCGGGGAGGACGCGACCCTCTTCCTGGACCAGTTCGTGGTCAAGGCCGGGGAAAAGGGCCTGCCCTTCTCCTGGCACCAGGACTCCGGCTACCTTCCCTTCGACCACACGCCCTACATCACCTGCTGGGCGGCCCTGGACGACGTCTCGGAGGAGAACGGCACGGTCTACCTCCTTCCCTATAGCCGCCTCGGCATCAAGACCCGGGTGACCCACGTCAAGGATCCCGAGTTGAATGACATGGTCGGCTATTTCGGGGACGACCCGGGCGACCCGGTGACCGTCCCGGCCGGCAGCATTGCCGTCTTTTCCTCGGTCTGCTTCCACCGCAGCGGGGCCAACCTGACGAAAAACATGCGCCGGGTCATGCTCAGCCAGTACGCCGCCGGTCCCATTGTGGACCCCTCGACCAACAAGCTGTTCCTCGACGGGGTGCCCTTCCTCAAAAACGGTGAAACAATCGTTGATCCTTTCCAGCCGGCCTCCTAAACAATCCGTCCATGCTTGCATGGAAGGATAACTGGCAGGAAACACAGGAACGCTTCACCAACTGGTGGGACCGCAAAGGGGTCATTATCGGGAGCTGGAATCCGCCGGTTTCCGACGGCCCCGCGCACGAGAAGACCAGCCGGCCGAAGTCCCCGCCGGAGGGCTCCACCCTGTACACCCTGCCCGAGCTGCGGGCGGAGTGGAACCACTACTGGCTGAGCCGGAGCGCCTTCCCCTACGAGGTCCTGCCCATCGCGGACACGGACCTGGGTCCGGGATCGACCTGCCTCTTCCTCGGCTGCACGCCCCGTTTCAGCCCGGCCACTGTATGGTTTGATCCCTGCTGGCACGAACTGGAGGACGTGGAGGAAACGCCGGAACTGGTCTTCGACCCGGCCAATCCCTGGTGGCAGCTGACCGAGGCCACCCTGAAGGCCAGCGTCAAGCTGGCCCGCGGCAAGTACCTGGTCGGCTGCCCGGACCTGGTGGAGAACGTGGACGTCCTCTCCTCCCTGCGGGATCCCCAGAACCTGATGGTGGACCTCCTCGAGGCTCCGGAATGGGTTGAGGGAAAAATCCGCCAGATCACCGACGCCTGGATTGAGGCGTATCAAAGAATCTACGACATCATCAAGCTGGAGGACGGCAGCTCCGCCTTCGGGGCCTTCCGCCTGTGGGCCCCGGGCAAGGTGGCCAAGCTCCAGTGCGACGCCTCGGCCATGTTCTCCCCGGGGATGTACCGCCGTTTCGTCCTGCCCGAGCTGACCCGGCAGTGCGATTGGCTGGACTACTCGATGTACCACCTCGACGGGACCCAGGCCATCTGTCACCTCGACGCGCTGCTGGAGATCGAGTCCCTCGACGCCATTGAGTGGACCCCGCAGTCCGGGATCGAGAGCGGCGGAAACGAGCGCTGGTACCCTATGTACCGCAAGATCCTTGAAGCGGGAAAATCGATACAGGTAGTCAACGTCAGGCCGGAGGAAATCAATCCCCTGCTCAACGCCGTGGGGCGCAACGGGGTCTACATCATGCAGGAGTACCTGGATTATTCCGGGCCGACGCTGTAAGGCCGGACCGGACCGCAGCGGCTAGGAATTCAGGATTTCGAAAAGACCGCCCAGCTGGGATCCGCGGATTCCCTTGTAGTGATCGTTCACGACAAGCTTGACCGCCTTGTCCGGGTCCATCTCCCCGGTATGCCGGATTGCTCCGGGATAGACGGGAATCTCCGCCCCCTTGCGCAGGTATACCGGACAGGTCTCCGGGGCGTGCGTCACAGCATAGAGCCACTGGCGGCCGGCATGGACCTCGCCGGTCCACAAGTCCACCCATTCGCCGGCGGGGAGCCAGACATTGCGGGTTCCGGAATCGCTCATGACCGGGGCCACGAGGATGTCGCGTCCGGCCATGAACTGGTCGTCGATCCGCCAGTTGGTCGGGTCGGAGGGATCCTCGAAACAAAGGGCGGCGAGGAAGGGACGTCCGGTTAAGCGCAGCGCTTCCCCTTCCTGCTCCAGGTAGGGAACCAGGGCGTAGCGCAGCCGCCACCAGGCCTTCACGGCCTCCGCCACCTCCGGGTAAAACCAGGGCTCGCGCTCGCTGGTCCCGTGATAGCGGAAGTGGGAGGTGAAGGTCCCGAACTGGGTCCAGCGCAGGTAGAGGAGCGGACTGGGCCGGGAATTCATGAAATCCGGCAGGCCGTGGAAGCCGGGGACGTCGTGGCTCCAGAATCCGAACCCGGAGAGTCCGATGTGCAGGCCCCCGCGCAGGGAGGCGGCCATGCCGTCCCAGGTGCAGGCGCAGTCGCCTCCCCAGTGGACGGGATAGCGCTGGCAACCGGTCCAGCCGGCGCGGGCCCAGACCAGGCCGTGACCGTTGACCGCCAGGGTCTCGTCTGAGGCAGCGCGCTGGTACAGGAGCCCATACAGGTTGCGCAGCTCGCGGGAGGACATTCCCGCATACCCGGTCTCCATGTTGATGGTCTCGCCGAAGTCGGTCTTGATGGCCTCGGCGCCCATCTCCAAAAGCCGCCGGATCTTCTCCCGGTACCAGGCCGTGGCCTCCGGATTGGAGAAGTCGATCTGCCCGACAATTTCCCGGGCGGAAAAGTCGGAGGCATCCTCCTGCTCCCCGGACTTGTCGGGTAGTTTTCCAAGGAATCCCTTCTCCAGCAGCTCGTCCACCCAGCGGCACTCGCGAAGGATGTTGGGGTTCTGCCACAGGCTGACCCTGAAGCCGTCCTCCCTGAGGCGCTTGAGAAAGCCTTCCGGATCCGGAAAACTGTCACCAAATTCCCACTCGCAGATCCAGTCCTTGGCAAACCAGCCGGTATCGAGGTGGATGACGTCGCAGGGCCAGTCCTCCTCGCGCAGGCGCCGGGTGATGGACTCCACTTCCTCCGCGCTGAAATAGGTCATGCGGCTCATCCAGATCCCGTAGCTCCAGCGTGGAACCGGACGCGGCACGCCGGTCAGCTTCCGGTAATTGCGCAGGACGGTCTCCGGATCCCCTCCCCCGATGAGGAAGAGGTCAAGCGATTCGTCGGGCACGGCGAACTGCCATGAGCGGCTGGAGTGGTCGGCCAGGGACAGCCTGGCCGGCAGACTGGTGTGGATGAAAGCCCCGTAGCCACGGCTGGAAAGGACCCAGGGGACATTCTTGTAAGCGGCGGTGTTGTTGACCCCCATGGCGTCCTCGTTCTCGAGAGTAATGGTCCGTCCACTGAGGTCCAGGCGGGCAAAGCGCTCACCGGTCCCGCAAAGGGCCTCCCCGGGCTCGACGGCGATTCCGCAGCCGAGGGCGGTCGGGGTTCCCGCCGGATCGATGGCCGCGCCCATGGCGATCCCATCCACCTTGGCCGGAAAGAAATGATCATGTGAGGCCAGGCAGACAGGGGTCTGCCCGTCCGGCCAGAGGGTGAATTCAAGGCGCGGGGCCGGGGCCGGAAGAAGGTCGCTCCATTTGTCGCGGACCGGGGCCGGCGGCAGCAACTGCATCCTGACCACTCCCGAGGAATCGGTGGCCACCCATCCGCCCTCCGGAACCTGTGCCAGGTCCAGAGGCAGAGTCGCCGGCAGGGATTCGATCATGGGGGATCCAGAAGCATCCGGGATCGGCTGCGAACCGGCCCGCAGGCGCATCAGGCCGCCTTCCAGCAGCTCGATCCGCAAGTCAAGCCGCAGGGCCGGATCATTACCGGTTCCCGGTTTCCGCATCGGCAGGCGAACGGCAATGGAACCATTCCCCAGTTGGGTGACCGATTCCGGCCATCCTGCCTCCAGCATCAAGCCGGATTCGGCATCGCTCCCGTACAGGTCCCTGAAAATGTCTCTTCGCATACTGTTGATGATTGTTGAAGCAACTCGCTCCCGCGATCAATCCCGCAGGAAGGCGCCTGGAAAGATTCTCATTCAGCGCTGAAGATCCCGCGGAAAATATATTCGGCCCAGATCCGGTGCTGGATTTCCGAGGGATGAAGGCCGTCGGAAGCGAAGGCGCCGGTCCGGGCACCCAGTTTCCGGCTCAGGGCGGCCAGGTCGTGAACCGGAAGCTCCGAATCCCTGCCGCAGGACAAGAGGCACTGGTTGAAGGCGTCAATCTCGTCTGCGATCCGCCGACGGTCCCGGCCTTCCGCAAAAAGGGAAACGCCCCAATCGGGAATGGACAGCAAGTGCAGCCCCGGCCAAAGATCTCCGGATGCTTCGCGTCCGCGCCGGATCAGTTGGCCGAGCTCGTCCCGGAAGGTATCGACTGACAGTCCCCGGTACTGGTTGTTGACCCCGATGCAAAGGGTCACCAGGTTCCAGCCCTCACCTGGATCCTGTTCTTCAAGGGCTTCGAGGAGTTCCCCCGAGGTCCAGCCTGTCCGGGCGATGATCCGCTGTTTG
>ENA-ORCW01000831-ORCW01000831.1-marine-metagenome-genome-assembly--contig:-NODE-831-length-10646-cov-3.244394_pt1 | contig 10646 bp, 10 predicted proteins | sample MGYA00237784_ERZ508517 | MGnify/ENA primary metagenome ERZ508517 (study PRJEB26187, sample SAMN06268979) | marine metagenome | isolation source: Tt ae E1 feedstock associated aerobic enrichment on... | reverse complement strand
TTCGAGGCGTCCATGCCCATAGGACATTGCGCAGTGATTGTGGATGTCGCCGTAAAGCGGCACGACACCGAGCGAGACGGCCAGCGGCATCATATGGTCGGGCAGGTTTTTCACTGGACAGCCTCGAGGGTTTGCGGATCGATGGGCTGTCCGTTTTCGCGGAGCGATTTCTGCGCGGCCAGGACCATACGCAGAGACGCCACGCCTTCGGCGACACCGACCGGAGGCTTTTCGCCACCGTAGAAACGGCGCAGCGTACGGACAAGTTGAAGATCCGCGCCGAAATGCGTCGATCCACGGTCCGGGTCCTGAAAGCAGATCGTTTCCCGGCGATGGCCGTGATCGGCCACCAGGTCGATCTCGCCGGAGTGACGCTCCATGCGCAAACGCCCGGTGGAGCCGACGATTTCAAGCGTTTCCTGATCCTCTGCCCAGGGGCCGAAAATCGCAAAGAACAGGCAGGCGCTCATCCCGTTTGCGTAACGCACGCTGACCACCGCGTGATCGTCGATATCGGAACCTGGCAGATAGACGCAATTGTCATTGCGGTGTTCGACATTGCGGGCTCGGGACCAACTGGGGTTCGCCACCTGTCCGACGCCCTCGAAACGATCCACCAGCGTCTCGTGCCGACGATATGGGCATGTGCGGTCGCACTCGCTGCACCGCGCCGGAGCATCAGGATCCGGCGTGAAAATCGAACTGCGACCGCCCACGGCGGAAACGGAAACGGCCGGCGCACCCGCAATCCAGTTCAGCACATCGAAGTGGTGGGAGCCCTTGTCGTTAAGCGCACCGCCGGAACGGGCATTGTCGCGATGCCAGAGCTGCAGATATCGCGTGTAAGGTATCACCGAGCGCAGCAGGATCATCTGCGGATCGCCGATGGCGCCATTGCGCGCAAGACGGGCGGCTTCGATCCACGGCCGCTCGTAACGACGGGTGAAACCCATCATGATGGAAGAACCGGCGCACTCTTCCGCCTCGTGGATGGCAAGCGCGTCGTCCAGCGTCACGGAAATGGGCTTGTCGAGATAGACCCGCTTGCCGGCCGCGATCGCCGCTTCCACCGGTTTGCGATGTGCATCGGTATGGGTGGTCACCAGAACGAGGTCCACGGCAACCGTGCCGACAGCCTCATCCAGATCATCGAACACCCGGACCCGATGATCGATGCCGTGACTTGCATAGATCGCATCGAGATGCTCGGCGGCGAACCGCGCCCGATCCGGCAGCGCATCATGGACCCCCACGATCCGGAAGCCCGTCTCCGCGGCGATTTCCGCCATGCGCGTTCCGACGAAATAAACGCCGCGCTCACCCGCCCCGATTATCGACACCCCGACCGTGTTGTGCGGGCCACCCACATCCATGCTTTCTCTCGCTCCTCCAGATTGCGAGAGAAATTTATTTGAGTACAATAATCAGTACAATATATATTGTACTCAAAAATCAATCGGAATAATGCTGCCATGCGGTTTGTAGCTGATTTCCAGATAATGGGTTTCGGGCTCCCGATCTCGAAATGCGACACGGTCGGCAAGCAGGGTCTCGAACAGGTCGAATTTCTCGGCATTGGCATTGCCGACAACGTCAAAACGATTGAGGTGCTCGGAGGCGAAATCCGTGCTCCCCAGCATGACGACGCTCAGATTGTCGCGCACGGGCGCCCCCAACTCATGAATGGCCCGCTCGAGCATGAACCCTTCCGTGACCCCCCAGACAATCAGCGCCGTGAAAGGCAGGCTGCCATCCGCCCGGCACTGCTGAGCCAGGGCATTCTGGATATCGGCAACGCTGTACCCGCCGGGCAGCTTATCGATTTCGATCAGCCATTGCGATTGCGATGACGTCACGGATCCGCACAGAAGCAGATATTCGCGCCGAGCCATGGCGATCTGCCGCGCTTTATGGGCGGATGTAAGAAAAGCGATGCGTTCGTGCCCCTTCTCATGCAGCACATGGAATGCAACCGAAAGCGCCTCGCGCCAATTGGTCCCGACGGCGTCCGCATCGATTCCAGTGGCCGAGACCCCATCGATGACAATGCTTCTCACATGCTTGCGCAAGGCGGCGAGGAATTCGATCGAGAGCACCTCGAAATGCACCTGCAAAAGACAGGTCTTGAATTTTCCGATCTTGCCGAGAACCGACAGAGCCTGTTCCTCGGTCGAGTAGCCGATCTGCAGAACGCTGATATCGCGCTGTTTCAGCCGCTGCTCGACCTCTTGCAGCACATTGCGGGCGATCCGGCTGTCCGAGACGCGGTAGAGGACGAGCAGATCTCCCTCCCATACCTCCCGATCGTCCTCGGCCTGGGGATCGCAGACGACGATGCCGGCACCGGGGCGGGCCCGGATGCGTCCATTGTCGAGATGAGGCTGCAAGGCGCGCTCGACCGTGCGCTGGGCCGTCGAGAAGCGGCGCATCATGTCACGGACGGTCGGCAGATGATCGCCCGGTTCCGCTGCGTCGATCTGGTTTTCGAGCCATTCGGACAGGGATCTCAATTTCGTGGAAGTACTCTTTTGCATCTCATGAGTATGAACTCAAAATAAACTCATATCAATCGGCCAGAGGCGAGTCGCGATCAAGGCGAGCCGTTGGCATTCGACGTGCAAGAAATCGCTTCCTCGAAAGCGTGGCTTCCGGCGACCGGCTCGCCGTTATTCCAACGCGATTTGCCAACCACGCAGAGCCGGGCCGCCAATACAAACACTGTCAACGAACCGACATGAACATGTAGCGCGGCTGTCATCCGAGCAAACTATGCTGGCTTCGCTCATCCGAAAAAACCTCTTAACCGACTGAAAAACAGAGGCTTTTAGAACGTGGTAATACGTATTCCCTACTTCCGGCTCGCAAAGGTCTGAGCGATGGCGCGGCGTAAATCCGGCACAGCGACCTCGCATGACGTGGCCCGCGCGGCGAATGTCTCGCAAGCGCTCGTCAGCCGTGCCTTCACCGGCAATGGCAGGATCGCGCCGAAAACCCGCGAGCGCATTCTGAAGGCGGCGGAAGCAGTCGGCTGGCAGCCCAATGCGCTTGCCCGCTCTATGGTGACGGGCGACGCCCCTTTGGTCGCCGTCATTACCACACGGCTCAATTTCGACTGGCGTGCGCAGGTTCTCTCACGCCTCTTGAAGGCCATTCAGGAATGGCATTTAAAGCCGCTGCTTTTCTATGCGGAAAGTGATGCGGAGGTGGATCGGCTTCTGGACGAAGCGCTGGGCTGGCGTGCACGTGGCGTCATCGTCACCGCCGGCGTGGTGCGCGAGAACCGCGCCGCCGCGATCATCGACAAGGGCCAGTTTCTCGTAGCGCTTAACCGTCCGGCCAATCACGACAAGGGCTTTTCCGTCGCCACGGACAATCCGCTGGGCGGACGCATGGCTGCAAAGCTCTTCCTTGAAGAAGGGCGCCAGAGGCTTCTGGTGCTCGGTGGACCGCAGGGCAGTTGGGCACCTTCACTGCGTGCCGAGGGCTTCTCCCAGGCAGCCCACGAGGCCGGACGTCAAGTCGCCGTTTGGAACAACGACACGATGTCGACCGAGGCCGGACGGGCCTGTGCCGGGCGCCTGCTTGCTCTCCCCTCCGCCCAGCAACCCGACGCCGTGTTCGCCACCAACGATGCCATGGCACTCGGCTTTCTCGACGGTCTGCGCGGCCACCGCTCGATCCCCGGCGACATCGCGCTTATCGGTTTCGACAATCTGCCCGCCGCCGAGTGGGCACCCTATCGCCTCACAACCTTCGAGCAGCCGCTGGAGGAAATGATGCGCCGCCTCGTCGCTCACGTGGACGGACACTCGGAAGAACAGCCGCTGCAGAGGAACGGGGCGAGAGAGCAGTGCCCCGGGCTTATCCGCTGCAAACCCAAACTTATCACACGCATGACTGCCGGGAAGACAGAATGCCCCTGAAGACCCCAACCCGCTTCACCCTTGGCAAGCTCCTTGCCGAAAAGGCGGGCCGCATCGCGCTCGATTATTTCCACGCCCCCGATCTCAGAACCGACAGCAAGGGACCCGGCGACGTTGTGACCGAAGCTGACTTTGCGGTCGAGCACATGCTGCGTGCGGCTATCCTCGAAGCGTTTCCCGACGACGCCATTATCGGAGAGGAACTGGGAGGCAAAGCTGCTACGGATGGCTACACCTGGCTCGTCGATCCTATCGACGGCACGGTGAACTTCGCCCGCCGCCTCTCCTATTTCTGCGTCTCTCTGGCGTTGCTCAAGGACAACCGCCCTATCGCCGCATGGGTGTTCGATCCGGTGACGGACGAGCTTTTCTGGGCCGACACGGAGCATGGCGCTCGCCTCGGCGATACACCCATCGCCTGTGCCCGGAACGATACCATGGTGGATGCTGTGATAGGCCTCGGTTTTTCGGGGCGGCACGAGCCGAAACTTTACCGGGAATACATTGCAGCCTTGAGCCTGCACGATGTGGAATTTCGCCGGCTCGGAGCAGGCGCGCTGTGCTTGGCCCATGTCGCCGCCGGTCGTCTCGACGCCTATGTCGAACCGCATATGAACCCGTGGGACGCCGTGGGCGGGCTGTTCATTGCCGCCATGGCGGGCGCTGTCACCAAAGATTATCTGGGCGCGAACGGGCTCGAGCATGGCGCTCCGGTCTTCGCCGCCTCGCCGGCAACGGCGGAAAGATTGCTGGCAATCCTGCCAGCGATGGAATCCGGCACCCCTCAGCATCGGCAAAATGACATGCGGAGTGCCGGAAAAGCCGCGACCTAGGTCGCGCCATCAACCCCTAGCGGAGAAGACACCAATGAAGGCTTTCACTGCTGCAATCGCCGCCACCCTCATGACCACCACCGCCTATGCGGTCACGCCGGTCGGGTCGGAAGAGTTCAACATCCAGCCGGACTTCGATCTGGCCGCGCTGACGTCGGAGAACTTCTACGACGTCGTGGTTCCCCGGGCCAAGGAGGAAGGCAAGCTCACTTTCTTCGACTTCACCAATTCATTCGGCCCCTTGTTCACCGACCATCTCCTGCCGGCTTTCGAGGAAGAATACGGCATTGTCGTCAATTACATTCGCGGCAACAACGAAGCCGCCGTACAGCAGCTTATCGCGGCCAACAATTCCGGCGTGGCCGCACCTGCCGACGTCTATTTCGTCAGTTCCAGCACCACGGGCCTGCTCCTGCGGGAAAATGTCATGGCCAACCTTCCACTGGCGGACCTCCTGCCGAACGCTGACAACTTCAACCAGGAGATCGCCCGCGTTTCCGGCGGTGTGGAACATGGCGGCGCCTATGTTCCTTTTCATCGGAACCAGACCAGTATTGTCTATGACACCCGCACCGTATCGGGCGACGACGTCCCGACGACCGCGGATGCTCTTCTCGTCTGGGCCGAGGCCAATCCCGGTAAATTCGTCGTCACCTCGCCGGCAGGCGGCGGATCGGGCAACGGTTTCATGCAGTCCGTCGCTTACGCCAAGGTGGAAGACGATGATTGCCGCGCCGAATTCTCAAACTTCGCCATAACCGAAGAACAAGCTGAAACCTATGTCAACGGTCCGTGCCTGACCCCGGTCTGGGATTACTACAAGAAGCTTATCCCGGTCGCCGAAGTCACCAATGGCAACTCCGATACGTTGAACCTGGTCGCCAATGGTGCGGGCGCAATCGGCACGGCCTGGGAAGACATGACCTATGATTTCATCGGCCGCGGGTTGCTGCCGCCCACAGTGCGCCAACAGATCATCGAAACCGGTCAGGTCGGCGGCGGCGATGGCATGTTCCTGCCTGTCGGCAGCGGACATCCGGCGGCGGCTCTGCTGTTTCTCGATTTCATGAGTCAGCACGACATCCAGCTCGAGAAGCTGCGCATCAACGGATCGCGTTCTGCGCGCACGGACATCGACCCGGTCGAAAGCTTCTCCGAAGAGCAGGCTGCGCGCCTGATCCCGACGAAAGAATTTGCCGAACGCGCATTGCCGAGCATGCCGGCCCCCCTGACCACAGCAATGCGTGACTATATCGTCGCCAACCTGCTGCGTGCCACCAACTAGCCTTCGCACACCACCATATGGACGGCGCTGTCATGCGGCGCCGTCCATGTGTCAGGACGTCTAACCATGGAAACAACACTCTCCGTTCGCCACTTGACCAAGCAGTTCGAGAGCACCCGCGCGCTGAAGGGAATAAACCTCGAAGTACCAGCCGGTCGCTTCGTCACGCTTCTGGGCCCTTCCGGCTGCGGCAAAACCACCCTGTTGCGCGCCATAGCCGGCATCACGGACCCAACCGCGGGCGAAATCTGGCTTGCCGGCAGGCGTATCGACGCTCTGGCGCCCGAAAAACGCAATTTCGGCATGGTCTTCCAGACCTACGCGCTGTTTCCGCACATGAATGTGGAAAAGAATGTCGCGTTCGGGCTCGAAATGCGCAATGTCGCAAAGCCCGAGATCGCCGCCCGAGTCGCCGCAGCGCTTGAGCTGGTCGGCCTTGACCAGCATGCCCGCCGCCTGCCCCGCCAGCTCTCCGGTGGCCAGCAGCAGCGTGTTGCGCTGGCGCGCGCCATCGTCATCGAGCCGGATGTTCTCCTGTTCGATGAACCGCTCTCCAATCTCGACGCCAAGTTGCGCGACAGCCTGCGCGAAGATCTTCGCACCATGCAGCGTAAGCTCGGCATCACCTCGATCTATGTCACGCACGATCAGTCGGAGGCCATGGCACTGGCCGACGAGATCGTGGTGATGAAGGATGGCGAGATCGTCGAGCGCGGCACGCCGGTCGATCTCTACCGCCGCCCGCGCTTCCGTTTTACCGCCGAGTTTCTCGGCCTCACCAACGTCATCGAGGCCGACCTTTCCGGCAGCGAATGCCGCCTGCCCTGGGGCGCAGTGCGCAAGATCGAAAACCCGGCCGAACGCGCCTCGGAAGGCATAGCCATCCGCCCCGAGGACATCGGCATTGACGCTGCCAAGGGCGAGGCCGACGGCGTGGTCGAGCAATCCATGTTCCTCGGCGCCTCCACCCATTACTGGATTTCGGCAGCCGGGCAGGAATTGCGTGTCGTCACTGCAGGTGGACAGTCAGATATCCTGGCCACCGGCCAGCCGGTCAAGCTTACCTTGCCGCCGGCCCTTCATCTCCTCAAGACGTTCGAGCCAGCGGAAACACCGGCATGACGCCCGTTCGCCCGACAACGCTGCTTCTGTGTCTGCTGCCTGGCGTCGGCTACCTTCTTGTGTTCTTCGGCATGCCGCTCGTGCGGGTGCTGGTGAACAGTTTTTCCGGGCGCGGTCCGCAGACCGAAGTCTTCACCTTCACCCCCTGGATCACGCTTCTAACGACGCCGGTCTATCTCGACGGCTTGCGCTTCTCCGTCTGGCTCGCCGTCGCACCGACCGCGCTCAGCCTGCTCATCGCTCTGCCGCTCTCGGCCCTTATGCAAGCCAATGAGACCAGTCGCAGATTCTTCGGCTCGCTCTATCGTATACCACTGGTGGTGCCCGGCATTGTCGCGGCCTTTCTCGTGCTGGTCATGCTGGATCGTGGCGGCATGGCGAGCCGCATCCTAACCCCGCTTGGCATCGCCCTGCCGCGGCTGGTGCGCGACGAATGGGGTCTTGGCGCGATCATCGCCTCGTCGTGGAAGAATATTCCGTTCATGACGCTGATCATTTCCGGTTCGATGGCCGCGATCAACAAGGATGTGCTTTCCGCCGCCCGCACGCTCGGAGCCGGCCGTTTCACCATCTTATGGCGTATCCAGTTGCCGCTGGCGCAGCCCGGCATCACCGCCGCCGTTCTCCTGACCTTCATCAGCTCGCTCGGCTCCTTCGTCGTGCCGAACCTGCTCGGCCCCAGCTATCCGCTGCCTCTCAGCGTGCACATGTACACCGAAGGCTTCACCAAGGGTAACTGGCCACTCGTCTACGCGATGGGGACGCTGCTCAGCATCGTCGCAGTGGGCGTTCTCCTCACCTATTACGCAATCATCGGTTCGATCGGCCAGTCGGACGCCCCAAAGCGCGCGGGAGCTTGAACCATGGCAATCGGCATGAGACATTCCCAACGCACCCAGCTCTGGGTCTCACTGGGCCTCTATGGTTACCTCATCCTGACGCTGTTTGTGCCGCTGGGCGTGATCGCGCTGTGGGCCTTCTATGATCCTGCGGTGGGCTGGTTTCCGCCCGACATCGTTCCCCGCTCCTTTTCGCTCTCGGCCTGGGGTGACGTTCTTTCGGACCGGCACATCCTGCCGTCCGCCCTGCTCAGCTTCTTCGTGTCGACCGTGGTGACGCTCCTCACCGCCACGCTCGCCTTCCCCACCGCCTGGGCGCTGGCGCAGTTTCCCTTTCGCCTGAAGCGCGCGGTCGAGGTGTTCGTGCTCGCGCCAATGATCGTACCGGGCATCGTGGTGGCTGTGAGCCTCGGCGAAATTTTCTTCGGCCTGGGCCTCGCCGGCACCGTGCAGGGCATCATTCTCGTACAGACCGTCGGCACGCTGCCCCTGATGATCCGTATCCTCACGGCGACACTCGAAGGCATTCCCAACGAATTGATCCTGGCCGCCCGCACGCTGGGTGCCCCGCCCCGTGTCGCGGTGATGCGCATCGCACTGCCACTTGCCTGGCCCGGTTTTCTGGCCGGCGGCCTTCTCAACTTCATTGCCTCGTTCGAGGAATTCGAAAAAAGTTTCATGGTCGGCGCACCGCAGGTGCAGACGCTCGCCGTGCGCTTGTGGAGCTATCTCGGCGGCGAAATTCTCGTTTTGCCAACGGCCGCAGCCGTTACCTTCCTGCTTCTTGTGCCAATGCTCATCATTTTCTTCATCGCCGAACGGCTCATGAAGGAAGACGTGATGGCGGCGGGACTTGGAAAACTGTAACCTGAACGAGGACTTGGATTATGGGATTCTCCTTCCACACTGGCGAAACCGGCCCGCTGCATCTGTGCGGCCATCGTGGACATTCCATCGGCGCGCCGGAAAACACGCTCGCGGCGATGCGCGCCTGCCATGACGAGGGCGGCCGCAGTTGTGAGATCGACACCGTACTGACCAGCGACGGCGAGATCGTCGTGCTGCACGATCTCTCGGTCGACCGCACCACAGACGGTTCCGGCCCCGCCAGCGCCCTGACGGCAGCGGAAATCACAAAACTCGACGCCGGCTCCTGGTTCGGCCCCGAATTCGTCGGCGAGCGCATCTCCACCCTGACCCACTTTCTGATGCTTGCACGCGAGCTGGACATGGGGCTGGAGGTCGAGGTGAAGGAGAAGGTCAATCTCGACGGCTACATCCGCGAGCTGAAGAAAATCGCAGCCGACCCGGCGAACCTTGAACGCATGATGATGATCTCCTTCGACCATGCGAGCCTCAAGCGCATCAAGAAAGAGATTCCCGGCATCCTGACCGGCGGCATTGCCCATGAGCGCTATGGCGACCCGCTTGCCGTCGTGAAGTGCGCCGATCTCGACGAACTTTGCATCGACCTCGCGGTTTTCAACCTGGAGGATGCGCGCCGCCTGAAGGCGAACGGCATTGCCATTCGTTGCCATGCCTATGCCCCGAAGAAATTCGAGGAAGCGGTGCGCAACGGGCTCGACTGGACCGAAACGCTCAAAACCGCGTTATCCGAACGTCTGATCGATACTCTCTCGGGCGACGACGTGGCCTGGTTGCGCCGCTTCGCAGAGGAGAACGGTCGGGCCGACCGACACCCTGCAGTGCGGTCTCAACCCTCGAGCGCGCTGTCGTAGGCCTCGACCGTGCGGCGCGCCTTTTCCCGAACGGCATCGACAGTGTCTCCCGGCCGGTAAAGACCGGTTCCAAGACCAAACGCACGCACCCCGATGCCAATGTAGTCGGCGAAAGTCGCGTCGGACACTCCGCCGACGGCGCAGACCGTGGCGTCCTTGGGCAGGATCGCCTTGATCGCCGAGACACCCGAGGGCCCGAGCGCCGATGCCGGGAAGAATTTCAGTGCCGACGCGCCGCATTTGTGCGCCAGAAGCGCCTCGCTCGGCGTGAAAACACCGGGCATGGAAACCAGACCGAGTTCCACACTGCGTCGGATGACGTCCGGATCGGTGTTCGGGCTGACCACAAGCTTGCCGCCAATATCCGCCAGGCGGTCCACATCGTCCACCGACAGAACGGTTCCCGCACCGACCAGGGCACGGTCTCCGGCAACGTCCACCGCCGTCTCGATGGACCGGAACGGTTCTGGCGAGTTAAGCGGAACCTCGATTGAGGTAATGCCGGCAGCGATCAGCATGTCCGTCATCGCAGCGATTTCAGAGGGACCGATACCGCGCAATATTGCGACCAGTGCGCGCCGGTTTCCGGGCCATTCGTTCGATGCGTTCATGACTGTGCACCCCATATCGTTTGTGCCGAGTGAAACAGCCCGCCACGCGACGCATCCTCGGCATCGATCCGGGTGACGGAAAACCCGGCCTGCTGCAATGCACGGTCGTAAAGCGCCGCGATGCCGCCGGCGGCGATGAGCGTGACCGCACTGCCGGCACCGTAGAGGTTGCGAGCGCCAGCCACCTCTCCGCCGATGAGCAGACCCGAAAGATGCGCGGCCCCCTCGGCGCGTTCCTCGAAGCCCAGAAGCTGAGCGGCTCGCACGCCGAAAAGACCGGACAAAACGGCCTCC
>ENA-ORCW01000830-ORCW01000830.1-marine-metagenome-genome-assembly--contig:-NODE-830-length-10653-cov-3.549735_pt1 | contig 10653 bp, 8 predicted proteins | sample MGYA00237784_ERZ508517 | MGnify/ENA primary metagenome ERZ508517 (study PRJEB26187, sample SAMN06268979) | marine metagenome | isolation source: Tt ae E1 feedstock associated aerobic enrichment on... | reverse complement strand
CCGTCCACGCCGTCAATCTGTTTGAGAATGTGGGCGGCAAGACGCTGGTGGTCACCGGTGCCGGCTCGTCGGTCGGTCACTACGTCACTCAGGTCGCCAAGGCGCGTGGCGCCCGTGTCATCGCCACGGCCTCGCCCGCACGCGCCGCCCATGCGCGCTCCGCCGGAGCGGATTTCGTCATCGACTACAAGGTCAAGGACGTGGCCGCCACCGTGAAAGGGCTGACCTCCGGCAAGGGTGCCGACGGCCTCATCGACATGGACCTCTATTCCACCACGTCGATCATCTCCAATGGCGCGCTCGCGCCGCACGGCAAGATCGTCTGCTACGGCTCCAGCCTGCAGGGCGACGTACCCGTTTCTTTCCCGACCCTGTTGTGGAACAGCCTCACGCTGCAGGTCTTCGTGGTTTACGAGCTGCTTGCCAAAGAAAGGGAAGCGGCCATCGCCCAGCTCACCGCGATGCTTGAGAAAAACAGTCTGAAACACGCAATCGGCGAGCGCTTCGCCTTGCGCGACATTGTCGCCGCGCACGAGGCGGTGGAACGCGGCGACATCGTCGGCAATGTGGTGCTGGACATCGCCTGAAGCGTCCTCAGCCGCTACTGAAAATCGAAAGCGCTCAGGCCCGTCACCATCTCGTCGAGCCCCAGCGGTCGCGTGACAGGCGGTTCGGCGCGGGCAAGACATCCGATCCGCTCGCACAGCCGGCAGGCCGATCCCACCGGGGTCGACGCATGGGTCGCGGCCCCGCCCGCCTTGCCCGGTACGCCGGGCAGCGCGTCGCCATAGACCACACTGTCGCGAAAACCCAGATCGCAGCCGATGAGCAACGCCGTACGCCGCGGACGCTCGGCGAACGCGCCTTGCGGCCCCTCCAGCGTGCGCGCAACCGTTAGAAACTCCGCGCCATCGGGCATTTCCACCGCCTCGGCCAATATCTGTCCTGGCTGCGCAAAGGCCGCATGAACGGCGAGTTTCGGACAACCGCCACCGAACCGTGCCTGTGGAAAGCCCTGCGCGCCCGCCTTGCGGAACCGGTTTCCCGCATTGTCCACTTCCAGCATGAAGAAGGGCACACCCGACGCGCCTGACCGCCCAAGTGTCGTGAGCCGGTTCGCCGCCTGCTCGAAGGACACGCCGAAGCGCGATTTCAGCACATCCACATCGTAGCGTGCGCGCTCCGCCGCCGCTAGAAAGGCCTGATAGGGCATCATCAGTGCATGCGCCGCATAACGACCGAGTTCGAACCGTGCCAGACGTCGAGCCTCGTTGCTCGAAAGCCTGAGCGTCTCGATCTCCGCGGCGATCGCCACCGACATACGCAGAAGACACGCCTCCATGGCGATCTCGCGCAATTGGTCGGCCGGCGATAGCCGCTCGGAGATGAAAAGGCGTTGCGAATGCCGATCATAGCGCCGCCGCCAGTTCGGCATGGTGGCGACCGGCAGCAGGCGCACCACGATGCCGTGCTCCTGCTTCAGCCAGCCCTTGATCGCGCCGGAAAGATCGTCGCCCGGCCCCATCAGCTTGTGAAAGCTTTCGGCCTCTTCCTCGATGGCCGCAAAATGGTTCGCATGCCGCTCGAAGGTCTCGCGCACCTCGTCCATCGGCAGGCGCGTCGCCGAAATGGCCGTTGTGCGTCCGTCTCTTGCCAGCATTTCGGACAGGTCGGACATGCGGTCGGTCTGCTCGCGATAAGCCCGGTAAAGCTTGACCAGCGCTGCCGCGGCGTTGGGGGCTGCCTCCGCAACATCCACCAGTTCCTGCTCGCCCGGCAATTCGCCAGCCAGAAGCGGATCGGAGAAAACCTCGCGCAGCGCGGCGAGCGACAGGCCGGTCTCGCCCTGCAATTCGTCCGGATCGACTTTGTAGACAGACGCCAGCTTCAGGATGAGCGGAACGGTGAGCGGCCTTTGATTGCGCTCTATCAGGTTGAGATAGGAGGGCGAGATGCCCATCCCCTCGGCCATGGCCGTCTGAGTCAGCCCCTTGGCGGTGCGGATACGCCTGATGCGGGGCCCCGCGAAAATCTTCTGGTTGGCCAATCCTGCTCTCCAGCGCGCGTTTTACAATTCTTTACACAGCCCATCCCATTTTTCCAGCGTTTTGGACTTTACAATAATTACAAATTTACACGCTCATCCAGTCGGAAGATTGACAAATCGACCTCATTTTTGAGCCATGTTTCCTGTTTTTCCTCCGCTTTCGCTGCGCCGCAATGTAAATCCTGTAACGAAATCGGCGCACAAAATCAGCCAGGCTGATAGCGCCGCCAACGAGATATTTTCCGTAAGGAGGAAGTTATGACGGATTTTTACAACCTTGTTCCCAGCGCTGCGGAGGGTCGTTTCGACGGCATCGAACGCCCCTACACGCCGCAGGATGTGCAGCGGCTGCGCGGCTCGGTTTCGATCCGTCACACACTCGCCGATGAAGGCGCAAAGCGTCTGTGGAAGCTCATTCATGAAGAAGACTTCGTGAATGCACTGGGCGCGCTTTCCGGCAACCAGGCCATGCAGATGGTCCGCGCCGGCCTGAAGGCCATCTACCTCTCCGGCTGGCAGGTCGCCGCCGACGCCAACACCGCTTCGGCCATGTATCCGGATCAGTCGCTTTACCCGGCCAATGCCGGCCCGGAACTCGCCAAGCGCATCAACCGCACGCTCCAGCGCGCCGACCAGATCGAGACGGCGGAAGGCAATGGCCTGTCGGTCGACACATGGTTCGCTCCGATCGTCGCCGACGCGGAAGCCGGCTTCGGCGGTCCGCTCAACGCTTTCGAGCTGATGAAGGCCTATATCGAGGCAGGTGCCGCGGGCGTCCACTTCGAAGACCAGCTTGCCTCTGAAAAGAAGTGCGGCCATCTGGGCGGCAAGGTGCTGATCCCCACCGCGCAGCACATCCGCAATCTGGATGCGGCGCGCCTTGCAGCCGACGTCATGGGCGTGCCGAGCCTCGTCATCGCCCGCACCGATGCTGAAGCCGCCAAGCTGCTCACCTCCGATATCGACGAGCGCGACCAGCCCTTCGTCGATTACGAGGCGGGCCGCACGGTCGAAGGCTTCTATCGTGTCAGGAACGGGCTCGACGCCTGCATCGCCCGCGCCGTCGCCTACGCGCCGCACACGGATTTGATCTGGTGCGAAACCTCGAAGCCGGATCTGGAACAGGCACGCAAATTCGCCGAAGGCGTTCACAGGGCGCATCCGGGCAAGCTGCTTGCCTACAATTGCTCGCCGTCCTTCAACTGGAAGAAGAACCTGGACGACGCAACCATCGCCAAATTCCAGCGCGAGCTGGGTGCCATGGGCTACAAGTTCCAGTTCATCACGCTGGCCGGCTTCCACCAGCTCAACTTCGGCATGTTCGAACTGGCGCGCGGTTACAAGGATCGGCAGATGGCCGCCTATTCGGAGCTGCAGGAAGCCGAATTCGCGGCAGAAGCCGACGGCTACACCGCCACCAAGCACCAGCGCGAGGTCGGCACCGGCTATTTCGACGCCGTGTCCATGGCCATCACCGGCGGCCAGTCTTCGACCACCGCCATGAAGGAATCCACCGAAACCGACCAATTCCGCCCGGCAGCGGAATAACCCAACGGCCGAAAGGGCCGGGAAAGGAGAACGGAAATGACACCGAACACCCGCGTCAAGGAACGAGCAGAGGAGCAGTCGAGCGCCATGTCCTCCGACCAGCAGGCTTTGATCCGCATGGTGGCGAACGACCTGCACAGGCTCAACCAGTCGGTCATGAAAGCGGTCGATTCCGGTGTGTCCGTCGAACTGGTCCGCTCGGCACGCCACCATGGCGGGGAGGGAAACTGGGGCGACCTCCTGGTGCCGGTCATCGTCACCAATCGTCTGGTCGGCTCCTGACACTGGCCAGACGACCTCCAGTCGAGCGTCCGCGCAAGGTCTCCCGCGCGGGCGCTTTTCTTTGCGGCGAATTCGTCCAACCGCGCAATCGTCAACGAATACAGGCAATTGAAATTTTGCCTAAGACTTCGAGCGATCGCCGGCAGCAACGGGTTATTCACACCAACACGACGGCGTGAGGTTTCTGACTTATTTGTAACTTGACTTTTCAACTACCGTGACATTGATTCCCGGCACAGCTCAACCGGGCATTGAAATTCGCAGTCCAACGGAAATTCGCAATCCAACGATGAGCGAACATGTGATGGTAGAAAGATATGCAACCGACCGGCCAGCGGGCGGGACAGGCGGGACGGTAACGGGTTCTTGTGTCGCCGACCCGTCTCAGGCTTTGGTCGTCGCAGGTTCGCCGGTCAATCGGATCGTGCTCACACGCATCGCACAGCGCGCCTATCTGAAAGTGAACGCGATGGATCCGGCAGCGGCCCGGCGCGCCCTTTCAGCCGGTTCGCCCATGCCGCCTCCAGGCTTGGTGATCGTCGATGTCGATGCGCAGATGCAGTTGTCGGACACCTTGTTCGATCATCTTGGGGAACATCGAAGCGCCTCGCCCCGCCAGCTTCCGCTCGTCATCACGATAGTTCCTTCCCGTGACAACCCATCGCCCGACCCCGGCACGATCGACGCACAGGTGGTTCGCCCCGTCACGCTCGAAACGCTGCAACCGCTCATTCAGCGTCTCCTGTCCGGCGTGCAGGGTTGAACGGTTTTCCCTGTTCTTCCAGCCCTTCCCTTTCCTTCTGGCCCAAGTCTATACTCCGGCATCCGACAAACGTTCCCTGGTGATTGATGCCTGACAGGAAGAAGCTAGCCCGCCGCGCCGGACGAGGCGAGTCTGTGCGTGCGCCCGCATTTTTGAAAAACCTCCGCGGCGTAAAGGACTGGAAGCAGGCCACCGCCTGGCTGGAATGGCGCAGCATCGAGGACATCGAATGCATCACGCCCGACCAGGCCGGCGTCGCCCGCGGCAAGATGATGCCGTCCAAGAAGTTCACGTCCAACACCTCGCTGGCGCTGCCTTCAGCCGTCTTTATGACGACGATTTCCGGCGAATATCCCGAAAACAGCGGCGATTTCGTCTACCCGGAAGATGACGGCGACCTGAAGCTTTTGCCGGATCTCTCCACGCTCTCCTCGGTTCCGTGGGAGAGCGATCCCACCGCGCAGGTCATTTGCGACCTTGTGCATCAGGATGGCCGCGACGTGGCCTTCAGCCCCCGCAACGTCCTCAAGCGCGTCGTCGCCGAATATGCCAAGCACGGGCTGAAGCCCATCGTCGCCCCGGAGATCGAATTCTATCTGGTCGACAAGAACCCCGACCCGGATTACCCGCTCACGCCGCCCGTCGGCCGGTCCGGGCGTCCCATCGGCGGCGGCCAGGGCTATTCCATCGCCGGCGTCAACGAATTCGACGAACTGATCGACGACATCTATCACTTTTCCGAGGGGCAAGGGCTCGAGATCGACACGCTGATCCACGAGGAAGGCGCCGGCCAGCTCGAGATCAATCTGCGCCATGGCGACCCGATCGAGCTGGCCGATCAGGTGTTCATGTTCAAGCGCACCATCCGCGAAGCGGCGCTCAAGCACGACACCTATGCCACCTTCATGGCCAAGCCGATCCAGAACCAGCCCGGCTCCGCCATGCACATCCACCAGTCCGTGGTATCGCTGGAAACCGGCAACAACGTCTTTTCCGGCAAGGACGGCGAGGAAACCGACACGTTCCGCCATTTCATCGGCGGCCTGCAGCGGCATATTCCCAACGCGCTCATCATGCTGGCGCCCTACGTGAATTCCTACCGCCGTCTTACCCAGGGCACAGCCGTTCCGGTCAACACGCGCTGGGGCTACGACAACCGCACCACCGCCTTCCGCGTGCCGCGTTCCGATCCGGCGGCGCGGCGTGTGGAAAACCGCATCCCCTCTTCCGACGCCAACCCCTACCTGGCGCTTGCCGCATCGCTTGCCTGCGGCCTGGTGGGCATTCTCGAGAAGAACAGCCCCGATTCGCCCGCCGGCACCGCCGTCAACCAGGACGAGATCGAACTGCCGCGCGGCCTGCTCGAAGCCGTCGCCTTGTTCGAGGACGACGCGCCGCTCAAGGACATACTCGGCGCCCCCTTCGTCTCCACCTTCGCGGCCATCAAGCGGGCCGAGTTCGAGACCTTCATGAAGGTCATCAGCCCGTGGGAACGGGAATACCTGCTCCTCAACGTTTAAGCCGCGCAGAAAGACGTCGTGGGTTCCATGTCTTATCAGTCGCCCATTTCGCCCGGTTTGTCCTGGTATGAAGCGACCGTCGGCGAAAGACCGCAATATCCTTCGCTCGACGGCGACCGACGCGTCGACATCGCCATTGTCGGCGGCGGGTTCACCGGACTTTCCGCCGCCGCGCATCTGGCAAAAGCCGGCGTCGATGTCGCACTGATCGAGGCGCATCGCTTCGGCGACGGGGCGTCCGGACGCAATGGCGGCCAGCTCGGCACCGGCCAGCGTGCCTGGGCCGAGGAACTGGAAGCCGAGCTTGGCTTCACCCGCGCCAAAGCCCTGTTCGACCTGGCCGAGGAAGCCAAGGCGCATCTTTTCGACTTCACATCCGCCAACCGCATCGAGATCGACTATCGTCCCGGCCAGCTCTCCGTGGTGCACAAGCCGCGCTACCTCGACGAATACCGCCGGCATGCCGACATCATGCGTGACAAGTTCGGCTATCCGCACATCGCCTATATGGACGCCGCCGAAACGGCGGGACGCCTCGGCTCGGCGCGCTATTTCGGCGGCGTCCGCGACACCGGAACCGGCCATATCCATCCGCTCAAGCTCGTTGTCGGCACCGCGCGCGTTGCAGACGAGGCCGGCGCACATCTCTTCGAGGAGACACCGGCGACCCGGATTTCGTCGGATGACGGCGGCGTACGCATCGAAACGCCGTCCGGCACCGTCATTGCCGAAAAATGCCTGATGGCCACCAATGCCTATGGCGGCGATCTGGAACCCGAAAGCGCCGCCCATGTCATGCCCATCGGCTCCTTCATCGGCGCCACCCCGCCGCTCGGCGACGACAGCACCGTCCTGCCGGGTGGCGAATCGGTCGACGATTCCCGTTTCGTGGTGCGCTATTTCCGGCGTTCCGCCGACGGGCGGCTGCTGTTCGGCGGCCGCGAGATCTATGCGCCGGGCGAAGACAAGGCCATCCACCAGCACATTCGCCGCCAGATCGCCGAACTCTATCCGGCGCTGAAAGACATCGAAATCACCCATGCATGGGGTGGCTATGTGGGCATCACCATGCCCAGAAAACCCTTCGTGCGCGAGGTCATGCCGAATGTGATTTCGGCCGGCGGCTATTCCGGCCACGGCGTCATGCTGTCGAATTTCGTCGGCAAGCTCTACGCCGAAACCGTTTGCGGCAATCGCGACCGGCTGCGCCTCTTCGAGGACCTGAAGATACCGCCCTTCCCCGGCGGACGCCGCCTGCGCCCGCTGCTCATGTTCCTGGCGCTGAACTGGTATGCGCTGCGCGACCGGATATGAATCGCGGCGAACCGTTCATAACGGCCAGAAGATCAGAATGGCCGGCACCGAGACAGCGATAATGAGGATTTCGAGCGGCAGTCCCATGCGCCAGTAATCGCTGAAGCGATAGCCGCCCGGCCCCATGATGATCGTATTGTTCTTGTGGCCGATGGGGGTCAGGAACGCACAGGAAGCGGCCACCGCGACACCCATGAGAAAGGGATCGGGCGAAACGTCCAGCGCTTGGGCGATAGAGAGCCCCACCGGCGCGGCGATCAATGCTGTTGCGACGTTGTTCAGGAAGTCGGACAGCGTCATGGTCACGATCATCAGGATTGCCAGAATGGCCCAGGTCGGCAATGCTCCCGTCAACGACAGGATGGAATCGGCGATAAGCTTGGTGCCACCGGATTCCTCAAGCGCCAGTCCCAGCGGGATCAACGACGCCAGAAGCACGATCACCGGCCATTCCACGGATTCGTAGACCTCGCGGGCACCGACCACGTTGAACAGCGCATAAAGAGCAACCGCGCCGGCAAGCGCCACGGCAAGGGGCACGAAACCCATAACCGAGGTGGCAACGGCGGCCGCGAACACGCCGACAGCAAAAAGCGCCTTGCCGCGCTGGATCACGGTGTGGCTTTTTTCGGCCAGCGGCAAAACGCCGAGCCAGTCGGCGGCGTCGGCCACCCGGCTTTCGGGTCCGAGCAGAAGAACCACGTCGCCCGGCTTTATGGCGAGCTTGCGCACCCGTTCGCGAAACCGCCGCCCCTGGCGCGACACACCCAGCAGCGCCACACCGCGGCGATAGAGCAGCCGCAGATCCAGCGCCGTCCGCCCCACCATGCGGGCATTGTCCGGCACGATGGCCTCGACCAGCACCAGAGATTTTCCGCGAATGCCGCCATGTTCCTCCGAACCCGGCGCATCCAGTTCGGCCACCCCGATGAATGCCTCGATGGATTTGGGATCGCCCTCGAGAATGAGGTGATCGCTCTTGCGGATTTCCTCTCCGGCGGCAAAGCCCGGCAAACGCTTGCCGCGACGCACAAGCCCGAGGAGCGTCACGTCGTGCTCGTCGGCGAGCGGATAAAGCGCGCTGACGGATTGACCGATGGCCTGGGATTTTTCCTTCACGCCCGCTTCCGCGACGAACAGGCCGGCCTCCCCGTCTTCGCCGACAGCCGCGGCCTGGCCCGTATCCGGAATCAGGCGCCAGCCGACGAGGGCCACGAAGGTGATGCCGACGACGGCGCAGATCAGCCCGACTGGCGAAAAATCGAACATCGAAAAGGATTCGCCCAGAACCCGGCCCCGATACTCGGCGATGACGATATTGGGCGGGGTGCCGATCAGCGTGATCATGCCGCCCAGGATCGTCGCGAAGGAAAGCGGCATGAGGGATTGCGAAACTGGGCGCTTGGCTTTCTTCGCCGCTTCGATGTCGAGGGTCATAAGCATGACCAGCGCAGCGACATTGTTGATGACGGCCGAAAGCCCGGCACCGATCACCGACATGAAGCCGACATGCGCCGAAAGAGCGCGTCCCGACGACAGCACGAAACGGGCGATCAGTTCCACGGCTCCCGCATTCATCATTGCGCGCGAGACGATCAACACCAAGGCGATGATGACCACGGCTTCATGGCCGAACCCGACGAATGCGTCATGGGCATCCACCACGCCGGCCACCACGGCGATGATCAACGCGGCAAAGGCAACGAGGTCGTAGCGAATTCGCCCCCAGACCAGAAAGGCAAAAACAACAGCCAGCAGACAGAAGAGAAATATCTGCTCATACGTCATGCGCTTGCCCTTTGCGTGCGGTCGACCGTTCTGCAAACGGCGAGTTAATGCTTCTGTCCGGTTATAGGGAATTCCGCCTTCTGCGTCAGGTTCCCGCAGATGCGGAATTCGTCAGGTCTTTTCTGGAGGCCGCATCGTCAGATGCAGCGGCCGCCATCCACTTCCAGCGCCACGCCTGTGATGAATTCCGCTTCGTCGGAAGCCAGCCATAGCGCCGCATTGGCAATGTCGAGCGGTGTGGAGAGCCGGCCAAGCGGAATGGATGCCTGAAACTGGGCCCGTTTTTCGGGCGTATCGTCGCCCATGAACTGACCGAGCATACCGGTCTCGCCTGCCACGGGACACAGGCAATTCACACGGATGTTCTGCCCCGCAAGTTCCACCGCCATCGACTTCGTTGCGGTAATCGCCCACCCCTTCGACGCGTTGTACCAGGTCAGCCCCGGTCGCGGCCGCAGTCCCGCCGTCGAAGCCGTGGTGATGATGGAGCCCCCGCCCTGCTTGTCCATGATCGGCACCACGGCCCGCGCCGCATGGTAGATGGCCTTCATATTGACTGCGGCAATGAGGTCGAACGTCTCTTCATCCACCTCGAGCATGGGACCGTTGCGATGCGTAAAGCCCGCATTGTTGACCATGACGTCGAGCCGGCCGTGCGCCTGCATCGCCGCGTCGACCATCGCGTCCACATCGGCTTTCATGGATACGTCGGCCGTGACGGGGAGCGCCGCCGCGCCTATTTCCTTGGCGATCTTCTCGGCACCCTTTGCATTCAGATCGGCGACGACGACCTTCGCGCCTTCCTCGGCGAAACGCTTTGCCATTCCTGCGCCGAAACCGGACGCCGCGCCGGTGATGACGGCGACCTTGCCTTCGAGTCGAGCCATTTCAAGATTCCTGTCAGTGTTAGCCGTGGTTGAAAACGATTGTCTTGGTGGCGGACATGTCGAACAGGGCTTCGAAGCCCTTTTCGCGCCCATGACCGGATTTTTTGAACCCGCCGAAGGGCAGCTCGATGCCGCCGCCTGCGCCGTAGCCGTTGACGAAGACCTGACCGGCGCGCACGCGCTTGGCCACGCGGTGCTGGCGCGCGCCATCGCGTGTCCACACGCCGGCCACGAGGCCGAATTCCGTGTCGTTGGCAAGGCGGATCGCTTCGGCCTCATCCTCGAACGGGAAGAGCGAGAGGACCGGGCCGAACACTTCCTCCTGCGCAAGAGCCGCTTTCGGGTCGACCGCGCCAAAAAGTGCCGGTGCCTGATAATAGCCGCCCTCCGGCGCGTCGGGATGCACCGTACCCTCGGCCAGAAGCGGGATGCCCGCTTCCGTGGCCGCCGCGATGAAACCGGCAACCTTGTCGCGTTGCGCCGGATTGACCAGCGGGCCTATAT
>ENA-ORCW01000829-ORCW01000829.1-marine-metagenome-genome-assembly--contig:-NODE-829-length-10682-cov-2.843659_pt1 | contig 10682 bp, 11 predicted proteins | sample MGYA00237784_ERZ508517 | MGnify/ENA primary metagenome ERZ508517 (study PRJEB26187, sample SAMN06268979) | marine metagenome | isolation source: Tt ae E1 feedstock associated aerobic enrichment on... | reverse complement strand
GGGAGTCGAGCTGGTCGGGCGATACATTGCGAAGCGCCCATTTGGGCAGTTTCCAGCCGAAGATATCGGCCAGGCCGGTCAAATTTTCAATAATGCGGTGTTTCATGGCAGCAATCCTCCCGTCAGATCGGTTGCAGAAAGGCGCTTCTTGAGCGCGTTGCGGGCCCGGAAGAGGAGCACCTTGGCATGGGTAACGGTAATGCCCATGACCTGGGCGGTCTCCTCCAGGTTGAAGTTCTCCTTGTAATGAAGGAGCAGGACTTGAAAGAACTTGGGTTTGAGCCCGCTGGCGAGGTCCCAGAGCCGGTCGGCTCCCTCGCGGCGGGCGGTCTGTTCATGGGGATCCGGTTCGGGATCCCGGAAGGTGTCTTCCAGCTGCTCGACTGCAGTCTTTCGGCGCCGGTAGAAGTCGGCCACGCAGCGACGGGCAATGGTAAAGATCCAGGGAGCGAAATCCCGCTCAGGATCATAGCGCTCGAAGCTCTTGAAGGCCTTGATGAAAACCTGCTGGGTAATGTCCGCAGCGTCTTCCGGTCCCGGGGTCTGTTTGGCGATGAAATAGTACACCGGTTCGTAGAACTCCCGGGCCAGAGCCGTGAAGGCGCGCCGCAGGGACTCGTTTTCACGCTCTCCGGAAATTGCCTGGACCATGGTTACACTCATTAGCCTTGCGCTGGAAATTCTGTCAAAGAAAAGGAGATGCGGCAATCTCCTACTCGCCGGTGCTGGATTCCGGGGCCGAATCATTCCCCGACGGAGGCGGAGTCTGGGAAGACTCGATTTCCTGCCGGACCATCTCGGCCAGGACAACCGCCCACTGCTCGACCCGTTCCACCGGGTAGGACAGGTTCAGGCTGACGGCTGTCCCCTGTCGGTCCACACGGGCCGACTGGATCAGCGTGGCCACATCGGGCTGGCCGTTCTGGGTCATCATGAAGAGCGCCAGGATGCCCTGCAGGACTTCCTGCACCTGCTGGCCGGTCTGGTCGCTGTCAGTGACCAGGGAGGCCATCAGGTTGACGGAGTCCCCGGCTTCCCCGAGCTGTATGGAAACGGCCTGGGTCAGCTTGAGGATCCGGGCCTGGGCCGGAAGGTCGTTCAAGCTGCCCAGTCCCTCGACAAAGGCGCCGAAGAAGACGCCGGAGCGTTCGCCCAGCCGGTAGGTCGGAAAGCGCTGGTCGAGGTTGATGTGGTTCTGTCCGGTGGAATTCACGGTCAGGAATTCCGACATAGCCAGCAGGGATTTGCTGAGGAGGAAGCGGTTGTCGCCGACAAAGCAGCCGTGCAGCCCCTCTTCCTTGAGGGTCATGATGCTGGTTTCACCAATCCTGGAATTGGCGATGGCCTCGGGATTCTCCAGCTGCATGCCGGAAATCAGTCCACGCAGGACCTGCATCATGTCCGGAGTGCCTTCCAGAAGAACCACAGCCGGCACATCTTCGGGGTTGCCGGTGCTCATGTCCGGCATGTCGCCGAAGAGGGTCAGGCCTCGGATACCGTCCAGGATGAGGACCGGATCGATTGGCATTTGCTTCTTGGTCTCCTCGTCGATGGGCATGACGTTGCGGAACTCGTGGAAGAAGGCCTGGCCCGAACGGGTCTGGCGCAGCAGGTCGGCATCCAGGTGGATAAACCACTCGACCCCGGCGGGAATGGATTCCTCGGAGACCGGGGAGGCTTTCACGAATTGCGGGGCCGTCAGGATGCCCAGCGAGAAAATGGCCAGAAAGGATAAGGTGATTTTCATGACAGGTAAGATTTACTTGTTTTCAGGGGAACGGCGGGTGTGCCGTTGCTTACCCATTGCTTCGCAGGGAAGGCGGGGAAGGTTACAGGTTTTCGGAAAAAGTCCGTCAGGCCTGCCGGGCGCCGCTGGCGGCGGGAATCAGCTGATCCACCGCCTCGACGAAGGGAGCGGTCCAGAATTCCGGCCGGTGGGTGGTCCGGTCCACCTTGCAGTTGATCCGCCGGCCCCCGCAGTAAAGGGTGTCGAGGTCCCGGCTGCGCAATTCAAAGCTCATCTCCAGTTTGGCCGCCCGGATTTTTTCCGGCCAGAGGACGACGGTGATGTCACGGACCCCCTCGACGGGCACCAGGTAATCCACCTCCAGACGCCGCACCACCAGGTACATGTCCGGGAAATTCCGCCAGTCAAAGCGCGGAGCGCCGAGGACCTCCTCCATCCAGGCCTGCTGGGCCCGCTCGACAAAGACAAAGTAGCGCGGATGGTGCAGGATCATCTGGCCGTCCAGCTGGTCGTAGTAGGTTTCGGTCTCGAAATAAAAATGGCCGGGCAGTTTGGCAGACATGGAGCAAGGGTAGCGGCTTGCCGGGGAATTGCCAGATCGGGCTGGAAGTTTATTGCCGTCCGGCGAGGGGGGTGCGGCCGCATTTCCAGGCCTCGACATAAAGCCGGAGGCCCTCATCGATCGGAAATTCCTCCGGTTGGAAACCCAGCTCCCGCCGCGCGGCATCAATGTTGAACCAGTGGCTGCGGGCCATTTCAACGGCGGCAAAACGCGTCATGGGCGGCATCCCGGGCCGCCGCAAGGCCGGCCAGGCGGCTTCGAAGACGGCCCCCATGGCAAAGGCCAGGGGCAAGGGGATCCGGCGTCGCAGGGGCGGCAGCCCGGCCGCCTGCAGGACCTCGTTGACCCATCCCCACAAGCGGACCGGCTGGCCTTGGGAGACAAAATAGGGACGATTGACCGCCTCCGGCCGATCAAGGGCCTGCAAGGCCAGCAGATGGGCCCGGGCGGCGTTCTCGACGCGGCACAGATCCACCCGGTTCCGCCCATCCCCGATGATCCAGAAGCGGCCCTGCCTGCTACGCTCCAGCACCACCGGCAGGATGTGCGGATCCCCGATACCCCACATCAGGTGCGGACGCAGGGCAATGGCCCGGCCTTTGCCGGATCTTCCCCACTCGAGGACCATCTTCTCCGCCGCCACCTTGCTCTCCGGGTAGGCGCAATGCCAGTTGGATCCGTAGGGAAGCGATTCGTCCCCGCCCTCGAAGCTGCTCCCGTCAAAAACCACGCTGGGGGAACTGCAATAGACGATTTTCCCGACCCCCTGCCCTTCCATGGCCTCCAGGAGGATGCGCGTACCATCGACGTTGGTGCTGAAAAACGCCTTGCGGGTCCCCCACACGCCCGCCTTGGCGGCGGTGTGGAGAACCGCCTCGCAGCCCTGCAGCGCCGTCCGCAGGGCCTCCGCCTCGAGGAGCGACCCCTGCCGGACCTCGACCCCGCGGGCCTGCAGGGCCGGATGGGGACTGCGCTGGTAGGCGACAACCCGGTGCCCCGCCCGGAGCAGCTCGTCCACGATGTAGTGACCCAGAAAGCCGCCTCCGCCTGTGACCAGAACCTTCATCTTTTATCAAATTGTTGGGCCAGGGTCAGCCGGTGGATCTTGGCGTTGTGCCGGACGTCGACCGGAAAGCCCGGACTGAAGAATACCTTCCGGATGTTGCGGGTCAATGCATGGGCGGCCGCCACCTTGAGGACCTCCTGCTCCGTGGGCGACTCTCCCGGCTCCGGCTCGATGACAATGGCCGGTTCCTGGGCGGGGCGCTCCCCTAGGCCGATCAGCGCGCTTCGCCGGACTCCCGGAAGGTCGTTGAAGATGCCCTCGCAGCAATCCGTGTAGAGCGGCCCTTCCCGGGTCAGGACGCGCTCCGCGATCCGCCCGCAGAACCACAGCCGGTCGTCCTCATCGAGATATCCCGCATCCCCCATGCGGTGCCAGATGGTGCCGTCCCCGTCACGGATCTTGGCTTTCCGGGTGGCGTCCGGAAGGGCATCGTAGGACTTGGTCACGGAGGGGCCGGTGGCAATGATTTCGCCGATTTCACCGGCCGGCAGCCCGACGGCGGTCTCCAATTCCCTGATGGGGCCTTCCTTGATGGCGATGATCCGGACCCGGACCCCGGCCACCGGGAAGCCGACGCAGGTTCCGGCCCCGTTGACGGTCAGGGCCGAGGACTTCTCGAGAATGGTCTGCCCGTCAATGCAGCTCACCGGGAGGCACTCGGTGGCCCCGTAGGGACTCCACAGGCGGGCCTCCGGAAAGACCGGCTGCAGCATGCGGACCAGGGAGGGCGGGACCGGGGCGCCGGCCATGAGGATACGCCTCAGTCCGGGAAAACTGCGCCCCGTCCGGGCGGCATGGCGCCCCAGCTTGCGCCAGAGGACCGGGGAGCCGAAGCTGTTGGTGACGCCGCATTGTTCGATAGCCTGGAGGAGCTTTTCCGGATCGGCGGTGGCCGGCTTGCCGGGATTGATTTCGGGTACAACGGTGGTCATCCCGAGCGCCGGATTGAAGAGGGCGAAAACCGGCAGCATGGGCAGGTCCACTTCCCCCGGCTCGATGCCGAAGGTCTCCCGGATGACCCGCACCTGGGCGTCAAACTGGCCGTGGCCGTAGCACACTCCCTTGGGCGGGCCGGTCGATCCCGAGGTAAAGAGGATCGCCGCCAGCTGGTCCGGCCCCGGTTCGTCGATGGGAAAGGCTTCCCGCGAAGCCCGTCCATACCAGTTGGCAAATCCCCGTCCCACCCGGACCCTGTGTTTCACGCCGGCAAAGGACCGGCGAAAGACCCGTCCCAGAAACTGGGCCAAAGGAATGCCGACAAGCGCTTCCGGCCGGGTCCGTTCCACGCACTTGAGGAAGTGCTTCAGGCCCATCCCCGGATCGATCACCACCGGCACCGCCCCGACCTTGAAGAGGGCGAAACAGGTTCGGATCAGGTCGCTGCCGGGCCGGACCATGAGCAGGACCCGCATGCCGCGTGAAATTCCCTTTCCAGCCATGGCATGGGCCAGCTGATCGCTTTGCGAATGCAGTTCCGCAAAGGTCAGGCGCTCGTAGAGGATCCGTCCGGAGGAATCCCTTCCGCGCGGGGCCATGACCGCGCAGGTGCCGGGCTGCTCCTGCGCCCGGAGGGCCAGAAACCTGGCCACGTTCGCCGATTCCCTCGCTTCCATGAGCCGGTTCAGTCTTCCGGGAACTGGACCGCCTCGACCTTCTTGCGCATTTGTTCCCGGAAGGCGACCAGTCGGGCTTCAACCCCGGGATCCGAGATGGAAAGGATGGAGGCGGCCGCAATCCCGGCGTTTCTGGCCCCGGCCTCCCCGATGGCCAGGGTCGGGACCGGGATACCGCCGGGCATCTGGACCATCGAGAGCAGCGAATCCAGGCCGTTAAGGGCCTTGCTCTGGATGGGCACGCCGAGGACCGGGAGATGGGTGAAGGCGGCGGCCACTCCCCCGAGATGCGCGGCGCCACCGGCGCCCGCGATGATGATCTTGACGCCCCGCTCCCCCATGGTCTGGACATGTTCGATCAGCTTGGCCGGGGTCCGGTGGGCGCTGATCACCGCCCGCTCATAGGGAATTCCCAGCTCATCCAGGACCTTGGCCGTTTCCTTCATGGTTCCCCAATCGGAAATACTGCCCATGATGATGCTGACCGTCGCGGTTGTCTTCTCACTCATGGGGTCGCAATATGGAGGGCGAACCGCTATGGGCAATCCAATTTGGAGGCTCAGGAAGTCGCGGCCAGGACAATGACACCGGCCACGCTGACCAGGGCCCCGAGGACGGAACGCCGGTTGGGCCGGTCCCCTTCCAGCAGCCAGGCCAGCGGCATGACGACCAGCGGTGTCATGGCCACAACCGGCTGGACGATGGCGCTGGGGGTGGTGGCCAGGGCCCACTGGAAGCAGATGATCCCGAAGATCGGTCCCGTGGCGGCAGTCAGGATAACGAACTTGGCCTTCTGGCTGAGACGATCCTGGTCATGCGGGGCGCGGGGAAAGGTCCGCCAGGCCGGAATCAGCCGGCTGATGAAGTAAAAGGCGACAATGATCACCGTCCCCCCGATCAGGCGCTGGTAACCGGTGGAGGCGCCCATCGAGATGTTTTCGAGGATTCCCTGGTTGTCGATCCAGTTGCCCTGGAGGTTGGCTGCGGCATAGGCCTTGCGGCTGAGGACGGCCCCCAGTCCCTGGCCGCAGGCGGCGAGGATTCCAAAGGCGATACCGGCCACAAAGGCGGGCAGGCTGCCGGCCGGGATCTTTTTGGGCGCAAGGGCGATGGCGATGCCCACCAGGATCACGCTGACGGCCAGGATCTGCCACGGCCCCAGCGTGGTCCCGATCCACATCCATTCCACGATTCCGGCGATCGGGGCCGCCAGGCACTGGGCCATGAGAATGGTCAGGCGGGAACCCAGCCGAGGCAGGGCGTAGAAAATTCCGATGTCGCCCAAACCGAAGCCCACCATGCCGCTGAGGAGAAAGAACGGGAGGCCGCCGCCCCCGATACCGGCCCCGAACAGGTGGGCCATGAGGCCGAGGGACACCAGGGCCACCAGGATACGGGCCATGTTGGCCTGGTTTTCACCCAGTTGATCGACAGACCGGCGGGCGGCGATGACACAGTAACTCCAGAGGAAGGTGGTCAGGAATGCCGGGAGCATCTGCGCTTCTCCTAATTATCCGGGTCCCGCCATGGCAGCGCCTCAAGGGCGTCCAGGTTTCCCTCGACGGCCAGGCTCCAGGCTTCCTCGGCGCGATCCAGACCCACGCCGGCCATGCTGCGGACAACCTCTCCCTCGTTCTCCCAGAGCAGGTACCCGCCCCTTCGGTAGGCCAGCACCACCATGGAGGGAACCGTCAGGAAAACCTCCGGATAATCCGCCTCCTCTTCCTTGTCCACGGAGGCGAGGATCTGCCTCCGCACTCCGGCCGGGGGATCGACCATGGTCACGCCGTCGAGGTCTGTGGTGAAATACTGCATGCCTTACAATAGCTCAGGCCTCCCAGCGGGCAAAGAGCGAGAGCGGTAAAATCCGGTTGCTGGCCGAGCAGGGAATGGCCAGCTCGCCGAATTCGAGTTTTCCTCCCGGGAAATAGTCGTTCATGAGGCACTTCAGCATCAGGGAGGAGGCCTCGAGGTTGTACATGGTCAGGACGACCATGCCGCCCCCGGGTTCAAGGATCGCGCGCAGGTTTTCCAGGAGGCTCCCGATCTGCTGCTCGACCTTCCAGATTTCCCCCTTGGGACCGCGACCGAAACTGGGGGGATCCAGCAGAATGGCGTCGTAGCGCCGTTCCCGACGTACCTCCCGGGCGACGAACTTGAAGGCGTCGTCGAGGATCCAGCGGATCGGGGCGTCCGCCAATCCGCTCAGTTCCTGGTTGTGACGGGCCCAGCTGATGGAGGGCTTGGAGGCGTCGACATGGGTCACCCGGGCGCCCGCCGCGGCCGCCACCAGGGTGGCCGCCCCGGTGTAGCCGAAGAGGTTCAGGACCCGGGAACCGGGACGGGCGGACAGACGCTCCCGCAACCAGCGCCAGTGCGGCTCCTGCTCCGGGAAAATCCCGACATGCTTGGACATGTCGGTCATCCGGGCCTCGAAGACCAGTTCCCCGTAGCGAAGTTGCCAGCTGCGTTCCGGGCGGCCGGAAAGCCGCCATTTGCCCCCGGCGTCGGCAATCTCGGCATCCGCCTTCCGCCATTCACTTACCGAGCCCGACTCGTACCACCAGGCCTTGGGTTCGCCGCGGACCAGGAACTGCTCGCCGAAGCGCTCCAGCTTTCGCCGGCCCCCGCAATCCAGGAGCGAGTAGGCGTCCCAGTCGGGGTGAAGGACTACGGGCTGTTCGGACATGGCAGGCTGGCGCCCGTTGACTACTCGAGCACCCGGGCCGAGATGATCTCAATCGGAGTGACCGGGACATTGCTCATACCGGCCTCGCTGTGGACTTCCACGAGGGCCATTGAATCGACCACTTCCATGCCGTCGTAGACGCGGCCGAACACGGCGTAGCCATCCTTGACCCCGTCGCCGTTGAAGGAAGGATTGTCGTTCAGATTGATGTAGAATTGCGAGGTTCCGGAATCCATCTCGGCGGTACGGGCCAGGCCGACTGTCCCCCGGAGGTTGCGCAGTCCGTTGCCGGCCTCGTTTTCAATGGCATCGCGGGTCTCTTTTCGCTGCATCCCGACGGTAAATCCGCCGCCCTGGACCACCAGCCCCGGCTCCACGCGGTGGATAATGGTCCCGTCATAAAATCCGTCTTTCACGTACTGCAGGAAATTGGCCACGGTCACGGGTGCCTGGTCATCGTACAGCTCAATAACGATGTTGCCCATCGTGGTCACCAGTTCGACTTTGGTGAGGCTCTCCCGGTATTTCTCGTAGTCTTCCGAATCCATGGTCGGCCAGACTTTGGTGCCACCCGGCTTGTAGAGCACCGGGTGTTCCTTGCTGCGGCAACCGCCAACGCCCAGGAGGAGCATGAATGCGGTCATAATGGTCAGGAAATTCCTCATGTTGGGGCATTATCCGGCGGGCCGGTTGAATTTCAAGCGCCGAAACTGCTCCATGAATCTTTCGAAACGGGCCGTTTCCAGTTCCTCCAAAAATGCCCCGTGACGGCGAAAGGTGGAGCCGACAATGAATCCATCCGCCAGGGGGTAGAAACGCTGCAGGTTCCCGGCATTCATGCCGGAGCCGATGAGGATCGGAAGCCCGCTGACATGCCGGGTCGCCTCCAGGTCCCCGGTCTCCGGTTCGGCGCCGGTGCGCGGTCCGGTGATGATGACCCCGTCGGCGTGAAAGAATTCCGCCTGCCGCACGTGTTCGGTCAGGGGAAGGTCCCCGGTCAGGGCATGCGAGCAGTGTTTCTTACGCACATCGGCGAAAACCCGCACCGTCCGGGCTCCGAGGCGCCGGCGCAGACGCAGCAGCTTGCCCGCACAGCCCTCGATCAGGCCGGCTCCCCCGATATGGGCGAAGACATAACCCTCGACCCGGATAAACTCCAGACCGCAACCGGCAGCCACTTCCATGGCCTGCTCGTTGGCGGCTTCCAGCAACTGCAGCCCGAGCGGAATCCGGGTGGCCATGCGGACCAGGGAACAGATGTGGCGAACCAGTTCCAGCGCCTCCTCCTCGAGGGGCGGCTTCATGTAGGGCAGGTCCCCGCTGTTCTCGATCAGGATGGCGTCCACCCCGGCCTGTTCGTAGATCTCCACATCCTGCAGGGCCCGGTCGATGATGGCCTGACGGCTTCCGCCGTAGTGGGGCGATCCCGGCAGGGGGCGGAGGCCCACCATGGCGATCAGGGACTTGTCCGGGAATCGGGGTGTCTGGGACTCAAGGTTCATCTTCCGCCTCCGCTTCGGCCGGGGGAAACGGCAAGCGGACCATGAAGGCGCTGCCTTTGCCCACCTTGCTGTCCACAGTCAGGAAGCCCCCCATGACCTGGGTTAGTTTATGGCTGATGGCCAGCCCCAGCCCGCTCCCTTCCTGGGCCACGCTGGCCTGCTTTCCCTGCTGGAATGGTTCGAAGATCAGGTCCAGCTGATCCTCCGGAATTCCCGGCCCGGTATCGGTGATGGTCACTTCCAGCATGTTGCCGTGTCCGGCATCGACCAGGTACCAGGCGTGGATTTGCACGCTTCCCCTGTTGGTGAACTTGATGGCGTTGGTGAGGAGGTTGATCAGCACCTGGCCCAGGCGCGTGGGATCGCCGATCAGGTAATCGGGCATGTCCTGGTCGATGGTCGAGCTCAGGTCGAGCTTCTTCTTCTTGGCGGATTGGGCCACCATCTGGGTACAGTAGGCCAGGGTCTCCCGAATGGAAAAGGGGACGTGCTCGATATCGAGCCGCCCGGACTCCATGCGGCCCAGGTCCAGCAGGTCGTTGACCAGGACCATCATGTTGCGGCTGCAGTCCCGGATGGTGTGCAGGTACTTGCGCTGGACCGGATCATTGATCAGCTCCTCCAGGATGCTGGTCATCCCGACCAGGCCGCTCATCGGCGTCTTCAGTTCGTGGCTGACATTGGACAGGAACTGGCTCTTGAGACGGCTTGCCTGCTCCGCTTCCCGCTCGGCTATGCGTGATTTCTCGATGGTTTCCTCAAGGCTCTGGTTGATCAGCTGCTGGGTCCGGACACGGAGAAACAGGAGCAGGACCAGAATCACCATGAGGAGGAGGACAACCAGCAGGTAGAAATCGATCCGGCGGGGGGGATCCCGCGCCGGCTCCCTCAATATCCAGGGAGTGGCTTTCTGGATATCGAGTTCCAGTTTTCCGACCAGCAGGATGGCCTGCAGCACCAGCTGCCGGCTAAGCAGCACTTTATCGACAGCCTCCCCCGCATTCCCGGCCCGCCGCAGGCTGAGGGCCTCGGCCAAGGCTACATCAGAGCTGAAAAACAGGTTGCCCGCCGATACGCAGCCGGTGCTCAGGGGTTGCAGCAGCTCAGGGCTGATGGCCGGGGATTGCGAAAGCAGCGAAGGCCTCAGGAGGAGCCCCAGAATGGAACAGAAGTCGGCCGGCTCGCCGGTTTTGTAGAAGGACCGGCGCGCCTCGGCGATGTATTGACGAACAAGGATCGTGGACTCCCCTCTCCTTTGCGCGATCAGGGCCCGCAATATAAAGACGGATCCCTCGCGGGATCGCTCCATCCCGGGTCCACGCAGGTTTTCAGCGGTCTCGAGGAAGCGCTCCGCCTGGTTGACCTGGTTCTCCATCAGGGCCGCGTAGCCTTTCAGCAACCAGAAGACCTTGGCCATTCCGGGCTCTGTGGTCCCATTGATGTCATCGGCAAAGGCATCCAGCCAGCGCTTCAGCTCCTCCAGGTCACCCGACAAGGCAGCCA
>ENA-ORCW01000828-ORCW01000828.1-marine-metagenome-genome-assembly--contig:-NODE-828-length-10703-cov-4.026915_pt1 | contig 10703 bp, 9 predicted proteins | sample MGYA00237784_ERZ508517 | MGnify/ENA primary metagenome ERZ508517 (study PRJEB26187, sample SAMN06268979) | marine metagenome | isolation source: Tt ae E1 feedstock associated aerobic enrichment on... | reverse complement strand
CGGCATCGACAAGACCTTTCTGTCAGTGCCACGCCTCCTGCATGTGATGGCGCTCGCTTATGTCCTGACCAATGTCGCCTGGGTTTTGCGCGTTTTCCAATGGCCGATCTTCCGACCCGTCGAATTGATGGGCAAGAACGGCCTTGCGGTCTTTGCCACCGGTTCTGTCCTGGCGATTGCGCTTCAGATCCTGCGTCTGCGCTACGAGACCGATTTCGCGACGGATGCAGCGCTGCTGGGTGTCGGCATCGCGATTCAGTACACAATTGCCTGGTTTCTGTCGAAGCAGAAGGAAGAGCGCAGGAAAATCAAGCGGGCCGCCGAACAGACGTTCATGCCAGGTGCGGCGGAGAAGATGCGCCTTCGCGAGACTGTTTGAACATCTTTAGCCGCCACAACGACGGGTATTGGCGTTTATCGCCAACTGCACGGTCCAGGGCGGCTTGCCCGACTTGTTATCGTTCTCGTCTCGCCCCGCGGGGCTTCCTCCAGTCGATTTATGTCCCGTTCAGTCCTTCGAGGATGCGCAAAAAGGCCAACTGGCCGGGGTCGGCCAGTCCGACGCTTTTTTCGCCGAACATGCGCGCGCGACCGAGCTTGCTGGGCTGGTCGCGGAACCGTTCAATCGATTCTGCTGCGGCTGTGATCGCCGTGTCGATCATGTCTCCGCGAGGTGTATCCCGGAGTGCCTCGGCAACGGCATCCAGACTGTCGAGCACACTCTTGTCGCCGAGATTTCCCTTGCCGCGCGCCATCATGGCGTCGCGGGCAGCGGCGACAAGACCCGGAATGTCTTCCGGCGCTATTCCCGTTTTTCCCTTTTCCAGTTTTGCCGCCGCCATGAAACCGGTCGCCAGCAGCGTGCCGTAGGAGGATGACGAGACACGTTGGAACGCTTTCGCGACCGTAAGAAGCGCGATGCCCACATCGTTAGGCAGTTCGGCCCCTGCGGCTTCGGCAAACCCTTTGGAAACCGTGATGCCGAGATCGCCGTCACCGAGTGCGCCGTCGGCGCTGCACAACTCCTCGCTGGCGGTCGCGGTGTGCGCGGCAATGCCGCTCAGCGCTTTTGCGATGGCTGAACTGTCGATCATCGCGTCCACTCCTTACACGCGCCAGAAGGCGCAGTCTGCGGGAGCCTTGAGCAGGCTTTCAAGCTCTTCATCCAGCTTGATGACGGTGATGGTCGCGCCCGTCATCTCCATGGAGGTCGCGTAGCGGCCGACCAGCGGCATCACGATCTCGACGCCGAGCGCATCGAGCTTCTTTCTTGCGTGGCGGTAGAGAATATAGAGCTCTTCAGCGGGCGTCGCGCCAAGCGAGTTTACGAGAATGGAAATGCGGTCGCCCTTTGCGAGCGGCTGGTCGGCAAGGAGGCGATCCAGCATTTCTTCTGCAATCTCGTCGGCGGGCTTGATCGCGTCGCGCCAAATGCCGGGCTCGCCATGGATGCCCATGCCCATTTCCATTTCCGTCTCACCGATCTCGAAGGTCGGCTTGCCCGCCTGCGGGATGGTGCAGGGCGTCAGCGCCATGCCGATGGAGCGGCAGGCATCGGCGGTCTTCTGGGCGATGCGGGTGACTTCATCCAGATCGTCGCCGCGTTCGGCGGCAGCGCCCGCGATCTTGAAGGCATAGACCATGCCGGCCACGCCGCGCCGCTTCTCGGCCTCTTCCTTCGGAGCTGAAACCACATCGTCGGTCAGAAGCACGGTGGTGGTGCGGATGTCATGTTCCATCTCGGCCATTTCGCCGGCCATGTCGAAATTCATGACATCGCCGCCGTAATTGCCGTAGAGCCGCAGCACGCCCGCGCCGCCATCGGCCAGCCGGATCGCCTCGGCCATCTGCTCGGCGGAGGGGCTCGCGAACACGTCGCCAATGGCGCAGGCATCGAGCAGGCCGGTGCCCACATAGCCGGTAAAGATCGGGAGATGACCGGAGCCGCCGCCCGTCACGATGCCGACCTTGCCCTTTTTCGCGCCCGCTGCCCGCGCGATCACGCGACGCACCGGCTGCGCATAGGTTTCGGGATGAGCCGCGACCATGCCTTCGAGCATTTCATCGACATAGTCTGCGGGGTCGTTCAGGATCTTTTTCATACCTTGTGCTCCCAGGGGGTTGCGTTCAAGCCGGCGTTCAGGCTTCCAGCGGGCGCGCCATGCGCTGGCGGTGTTTTGCCAGACGGTCGAAGACGATCGGCAGGCCGGTGCCCACGATGATCAGACAGCCGATGACGAATTTCTGCCAGTAGGACGGAACGCCGGCCATCAGCAGTGTGGTGTTGATCATGGTGATCACGAACACGCCGAGAAGCGTGCCGAGCACGGTTCCGTGCCCGCCGGTGATGCGCGCCCCGCCCAGAACCACGGCGGCGATGACGTTAAGCTCCATGCCGACGAGATCGAACGGATTGGCCATGCGCGAAAGCGTCACATGGGTCATGCCGGCAAGACCGGCAATCGCGCCGGCAATCACATAGATCAGCACCTTGACCCGCTTGATGCGGATGCCAATGCGTTGGGCTGCTTCTTCCGAACCGCCGATTGCATAGACCTTCCGCCCGAACAGGGTGAAGTTCATGATGATGGCGAGCACGATGGTGACGGCGACCAGAACGAGGAAAGAGGCGGGCAGCGACACCATCTGGCCGACCGCGTTCTCGATGCGGATCAGGATGGTGCGTGAGAAGTTGATGACCTCGCGCGGCACCGAGGTGATGTAGGTGGTGCCGAGGAAGGTGAGCAATGCGCCGCGAAAGAAGGACAGCGTGCCGAGCGTTACGATGAGCGTGTTGAGGCCCAGTCCGCCAATGAGCAGACCGTTTATGAGCCCGAGCCCCGCGCCGATGGCGGCGGCGATGACGAAATAGGCGATGATCGGCAGGTCGAGGTCTATGCCCAGAATGATCTTCATCGTCGCGTACATGGCGAACGCGCCGATGGCTGTGTGCGAAACGTCGATGCCGCCTGAGGCGAGGACCATCATTACACCGAGCGCGAAAATGCCGGTCACGAGCCCGTTGCGCGCCAGATCGATCAGCGTCGAGGGCGTGAAGAACGCCGGGTTCAACAGGCCGAGGACGAGTGCGAAAAGCACCGCGACGAGGAACACGATGCCCTGCGGGGTTGCAAAGATGCGGGCGAGCGCGTTCATGTCCGGTCCTCCCTGATGACTTCGTTGTAGAGCGTGTCTTCGTCCACGGTCGCCGCGTCGAAGCTGGCGGTGATGCGTCCGCGCACCATCACCAGAATGCGGTCGGACAGTGCGATGGCTTCGGCTATGTCGTCGGTTACGACCATGACAGCCGTGCCGCTGCGGCTGAGCGAGACGAGCAACTCGTGAATCTCGCGTTTGGAGCCCACATCGACGCCGACTGTCGGGCCGTTAAGGATCAAAAGCTTGGGGTCGCGCTCCATCCAGCGAGCGAGAACGACGCGTTGCTGGTTGCCGCCCGAAAGCGTGGCCACGGCAGGCGTCACGTCGGGCGCCTTGATGCGCAGGTTTTTGATGGCGTCGCGTGCGCGTTGCATCAGGCCGGCGGCACGAACGATGCCGAAACGCGTCGACTTCTCGAGGCTGGAAACGGTGATGTTGTCGCGGATCGGCTGGCTGAGGAAAAGACCTTCGGTCAGCCGGTCCTCGGGCACATAGGCGATGCCCCGGTCGATGGCGTCGTGCTGGTTTTTAAAGGACACGGCCTCGCCGTCGATTGCAATGCGCCCGGCATCCGGCTTCATGTAGCCGAAAAGCGTTTGTGCAAGTTCGGTGCGCCCCGATCCAAGAAGGCCGACGACCGAAACAATTTCGCCTGGGCGCAATTCCAGATCCACATCGGCGAAATTGCCGCGACGACCGAGGCCCTCGGCGGCGAGGAAGGGGCGCTGGACAGGGCTTTCTTCGCGCGGCAGCCGCTGACTGTCCACGGAACGGCCGGTCATGGCCTCGACGAGCCGTTCGGAATCGAACGCGCCGATGGGGCCTTCCACGACCACGGAGCCATCACGCAGCACGGTGACCGTGTCGCAGACGGCGAAGACCTCTTCGATCTTGTGGCTGACGAACAGGAAGGAAACGCCTTCCTTCTTCAGTGCGCTGACGATCTCGAGAAGATGGGCGACCTCGCTGCGCGTCAGCGCGGTGGTCGGCTCGTCCATGACGATGATGCGCGCCCTGTTGGCGAGCGCCCGGGCAATGGCGACGAGCTGTTTGGATGCGACGGGGAGAAGTTCAACCGGAGCGTCGGGGTCGATCTCCACCTGCATGCGCTTCAGCGTGTCGATGGCCAGTCTGCGGCGCGCGCTGCGCCTGTGCAGTACGTCCTCCGAGGTGACCGAGGTCAGGAAGCCGATATTTTCCCAGACACTGAGATTGGGAAACAGCGAAAAGTCCTGGTAAATGACCGAAAGGCCGGCGGTGATGGCGCCCATCGGGTCGTTGCCAAGTTGCCGGCTGTTCAGCGATACCTGGCCTGCGTCCGCGCTGACCACGCCCGACAGGATTTTGATCAGTGTCGATTTGCCGGAGCCGTTCTCGCCGGCCAGGCAACGCACCTCGCCGGTGCTCAGTTCGAGATTGACGTCCTCGAGCACGCGCACCGGGCCATAGGCCTTGCGGATGTCGTGCATCTGCAGAATGGGCGTGCTTTGGCTCGCTTCGTCGTTCATGGGAAATCTCTGTTGTTCAGGCAAGGCCGCCGGGCGAAAAAGGCCCGGCGGCGGTTGGATCGAGAGGCGCGCAGACGACTGCCGGTCCTGATGCCAGGACCACAGGCGGGCTCCATGCGTCTCTCGTTTCCGATCACGTCAGCGCGCTACGATCAGAAGTCGTATTCGCTCATGTTGTCGGTGGTGACATCGACCCATGCCTGGCCGTAAAGCACCTTGCCGTCGAGTTTGATGGCGTTGTAGCCCTCGACGCCGAGGTCCATGCCGTCGGTGACCTCTTCACCTGCGATGGCCATGGAAGCGACCTTGTTCATGGCGATGCCGGCCTTCGCGGGATCCCAGAAGGAGATCATCTCGATGGCGCCGGTCTCCAGATAGGGGCCGGCAACCGAAACGAGGCTGGTGCCGACGATCTTGACCTTGCCGTCGAGGCCGGCTTCTTCAACGGCCAGAGCCGCACCGACGACATCCTCGCCGGCCGAACCCTGAATGCCCTTCAGGTTCGGATAGGTGCGCAGAAGTTCCTTGGTCTTCTGGTAGGCGGTCTGCTGTTGTTCGTTGCTCTCCAGCTTGTCGGTGACAAGCGTCATGTCCGGGTATTTTTCCTTCTGGTATTCGATGGCGGCGTCGACCCATTCATTGTGGGTCTTGGCTGTCAGGTGACCAACGAACACGGCATATTCGCCTTCGCCGCCCATGGCCTGTGCGAGCGCTTCCATCAGGTGACGGCCATAGGCCGCATTGTCGAAGGCTTCCACGTCATAGGTGATGTTCTGGAGGCTGGAGGCCTCGTGGCCGACGACCTTAATACCGGCATTCAGGGCCTTGCCGAGAACCGGCTCGAGCGCCTCCGGTGAATTCGGCACCACGGTAATGGCGTCGACCTTCTTGGCGATCAGGTCTTCGATCATTTGCACCTGCAGGGCCGCATCGGCGGAAGCCGGTCCGACCTGGGTTGCATCGTGACCGGTTTCCTCGGCGTACTGTTCGACGCCTTCTTCCATGCGATTGAACCAGGCGATGCCCGACAGTTTGACCACCGTGACGATGGTCTGCTTGGCATCCTGTGCGTGGGTAACGGCGCCGGCTCCGACGATCAGCGCGGCGCCGAGCGCTACGCCGGCGGTCAGTTTCCTCAAGTTCAAAGCCATTTGACTCCTCCTGTTACTTTACAAACGCGCCCCGACGGCCGGGATGGCCGCCTGTCAGGCTTCATCGGACGCCCGCTGGTCCGCTCCCCTCATGAGATCGTTGTTGCGGGCGTACAATTCCTTGAATGTGTGGTAGCGCGCGCCATAGACAGCGCGGCTCTTCTCGTCCGGAACGATGTTCCGTTTGATGGGATTCCAGTCCCGAATGTCGTTTCGTTGGGCCGCACCCACGGCGACCGCGGCGAGAAAAGCGCTTCCAAAAGCTGCGCCGACCGTGTTGCCGGCAACGTCCTGCGTCTTTCCGCTGGCGTCGGAAATCGCCTGCGACCAGACGGCATTCTTGGTGCCCCCACCGACGGCGGCGATGCGCTCGATCGATGCGCCGGCTGTCTCGTAGGTCTCGATCACGGACGTCACCCCATACGCGATACCTTCGAGGAAACCGCGATAGATGTCCGCCCGTGTATGGGTGAGATCGAGGCCGAAAATCACGCCGCGCGCATGGGGATCGTGGATAGGCGTGCGTTCGCCGGAGAAATAGGGCAGGACCACGATGCCGTTTGCGCCGACCGGTGCGCCCTGCGCCTCTTCGGCGAGCAGCCGCAGAGCCTCCTCCTCGTCGAGTTCGCGGGCGAACTGTTCCTGAAACCAGCGGGTGAGCGTGCCGCTGGTGGAGGTGCCGGACATGCAGGCGTGCTGTCCCTGGAAAAGCCATGGCGCATACCACAGCCGTCCGTCCTCCACACGGTGATCCGTCACGAGGATGATGAACATGGTAGAGCCATACATCATCATCATTTCGCCGGTTCCCAGAACGCCGACGCTGACAGCTTCGGCCGCCGCGTCGATGGTGCCTGCGGTGACCGGCGTGCCTGGCGCAAGTCCGGTTTCCTTCGCCGCCTGTACCGTCACATGGCCGGCGATCTCGGTGCTCCAGAGAAGCTCCGGCAGACGCTCGGGCGCGATGATGCGGTCGGCGTAGCGGTCGGTCCACCGATTGGTGTGAATGTCGTAGAGCGGGCTTGAGGAAGACGCCGAGTAATGATCGATGACGAAGCGTCCCGTCAGCCGGTGCACCAGGAAGGATGACGAGTTCATCACCTTGTGAGTGCGGGCATAGAGCTCGGGCCGGTTCTTCTTTAGCCACAGGATCTTTGGGCCAACCGACTGCGAGGTGAGGGCGTTGCCGCATTCGGCGAGCAGTGTTTCCTCACCAATCTCGGCGGTCAGTTCCTCGATCTCCGCGAAGGCGCGGGTGTCCACGCCGTAGAGCACGGCGTTCATCAGCGGTTTTCCGTCTGCGTCGACGGGCAGCATGCATGGGCCGATGCCGCTTGCCGCCACCGCCTTGATGTCGCCGGGGGCGATGCCTGTGGTGGCGATCAACTCCTTGCTGATGGCGCAGAATTCGCCCCACCAATCTGTCTCGGCGTCATGTTCGGCCCAGCCGGGCTGCGGCACGATCATGTCGTGCCGTCGCTTCGCCATGGCCAGAATGCGCCCCTGACCGTCGGCCAGAACGCCCTTGGTTTCGAAGGTTCCGATGTCGATGCCGAGGTAACAATCCATCAGGTGTAGTCATCCCGGCTCAGGCTGAAATCGGCGTCGACCCTGCGGATCGCGGCGATCAGCAGTTTCGTCAGCGCCTCCAGGTCGCGCAGGTCGCACATTTCGAGCGAGGTGTGCGTGTAACGGCAGGGGAAACACATATCGATACAGGCGACGCCCTCATTGACGAGCTGCACATAGGAAGAATCGGTCAGTGCACCGGTATGGGCCGTACGCTGCAGGTTGATGCCTTCCGAGGCGGCGGTGTCGGAAAAGAGTTTCGGCAGTGCGGGGTGTGGAATGGTGCCGTTCAGCGTGCCGCGTCCGTGAAACGAATATAGGCTCATCGCCGGACCGTGCCCGAGCGCCACTTCTCCGCGCTGGGTCATGTCGGGCGTGTCGGCATTGAGTGCCAGATCGAGCTGGATGGCGATGTCGGGATTGATCGCGCGGGCTGCGACCATGGCGCCCTGAAGATTGAATTCCTCCAGCACGGCGAAAACGAAATGCACCGTGGGGCGCGGGCCTTCGGCCGCAAGCGCGTGTGCGACCTCGACAATGATCGCACATCCCGCGCGGTCGTCGACCGATGTGCCGATGAGCCGGTTGTCGTTCAGTTCGATGACGCGTGGATCGTAGACGACCGGGGTGCCGATCTGGATGCCGAGTGCCTTGACACTGTCGGCATCTTCCGCGCCCACATCGATGAAAACCTCCTGATAGGGGGTAACCTTGTATTTTTCTTCCGGCGGGGTTGCGTGATGGCTCTTGTTGGCGATGACGCCGCGAACATCGCAACCTTCACCAACGCAAAAAAGGACAGCTTGTGCAGGCAACGCTTTTTCGGGGATGCCCCCCAGTCGTTCGATGCGCACGAGGCCGTTGTCCTCGATTTTGCGTACCATGAAACCCAACTGGTCAGTGTGGGCAAAGAGCATGACCGAGGGCGCCCCCTCATCTCCTTCCAGCGTGGCGATCAGATTGCCGAGGCGATCCGTGCGCATGGAAAGCGGCAGATCGCCGAGTTCCTTTTCGATGCGGCGGCGCACGCGGTCTTCGTGTCCGGACAGTCCCGGTGTGAGCATCAGGGATTTAAGCAGGGAGCGGAGGCGCTCTTTCATGTCTGATGAGCCTTTCGTTTGAAGAGCGCCCGAATATCGAAGGAACCGAAGGCCGCGCGATAGGACATGACGGCGATCAGGAGTCCGCCGAAAAACAGGTCGCGGGAAAAGGCGCTGAAGGAGAGGATGTTGAGGCCGCTGGAGATGAATTGCAGGCAGATTACCGCCAGGGCAACGCCGGTGACGGTGCCGAACCCGCCTGCCGGGTTCACACCTGCAAGGATGTTGATAAGGATAACGAGCAGCAGATAGGAACTGCCATAATCGGCATTCGCCGAGTTGACGCGCGCGAGAACCACGAGGCCCGCAAGGGCGGCGATGAATCCGGCGATAGCATAGATTTGAATAATCAACCTCTTGCCGGGCACCCCGGCAAAACCGGCTGCTACGGGGTTCGCACCGAACAGGCGCAGGCGCATGCCCACTGGCGTGCGGCGCAGAAGGAAGGCCAGACCCGAAGCAACCAGTGCAAAAAGCACGAGTGGCAGCGGAAGCACTCCGCCGACCGACCAGTTGCCGAACGTCGTATACCAGTCGGGCAGGCCGGTGATGGCGGGGCCGCGCGTGATGATGATGCCGATACCCGAAAAGAGCTGCATGGTACCGAGCGTCGCCAGGATCGGCGGCAGCCGAAGATAGGCGACGAGAAAACCGTTGAAGGCCCCGCAGGCAAGCCCGACCGCAAGGCCGGCGGGAATGGCGAGCCATGCCACTCCCGGTCCCGCTTTCATGGTTACCGCAGCCACGATCGAGGCCAGATTGGCGACCGCGACCACCGAAAGGTCGATGCCGCCGGAAATCATCGTAGGCAGGACCGCAAGCGACAGCAGCCCGAATTCGGGGAACTGGAAGCCCATGGACTTGAGGTTCGACGATGACAGGAATGTCGGGCTGGCGATTGCAAGCGCAACGAAAATCAGCGTCGCCAGTATGCCCAGGCTTTTTAGGTGTGAGCCGGTTGTGTCCTGTCTCGCGTCCATGGTCTTCCTCCCTTGGAACCGACGGTCAGCCGCCGCGCGCGGTCTTGACGATCTGCATGAATTCCTTGGCGCGTTCGGGGTCGACCGGGTTCCATGTGTTCCCGTCGACCTTGAGCGACGATCCCACGATGCAGCCATCGGCGACTTTGAGAATATCGCCCACGGTGTTGTGGCGAACGCCCGTATTGGCCAGGACTGGCGTGTCGGTGACCTTTTCCTTCACCGACTGCAGGTCGTTCATCTCTGCAGCCTCGCCGGTGATGGCACCAGACACGAGCACGGCATCGGGTATCGAAGAGAACACGGCGGAGCGGGCGCGATCGGCCAGCGGCCGCTTGTCCATGGAATCGGCGAACTCGGCCGAAACGTTGTAGAGCATCACCAGGTCGTCGCGGCCGAGGCGGTTGCGGTAGCGCAGCGCTTCGCCGGCATTGGGTGTCCAGGGCCCCATGTCTGAGGCATAGGTTCCGGTGAAGATCTCACGGACGAAGGATGCGCCCGTCGCGGCTGCCAGTGCCACGGTGCTCATCGGATCCCAGAGAACGTTCACACCGAACGGCTTCTTGATCTCGTTGCGAAGCTGGCCGATCACATAGGCCATGGCCGCCGTTGAGGCGATGTCGACTTTCAGCTCGTACGGACGGTCGTTCTCGTTGCCGAACATGACCGCGTCGACATCGGCCTCCTGCAGAGCTTCGAGATCCTTGCGCGCCGCGGCGACGATGCCGTCAATGCCCGCATTCGCATCGTAGAGGGGCGAGCCGGGCATCGGCATAAGATGCACCATCGAGATGATGGGTTTCTTGTCGCCGAAGAGCTGCTTGAACTTTGACATTCCTTGCCTTTCTTTCATGTTGTCGGCCGCGCCTCTCAGACGAGTTTGATGGCCGGTATCAACTCCCGATAAGGCGCGATCTGATCTCTGCCGCCCTTGTCGGTGATGAGTTCGTCGATGGCGTCGAGCCCGCAGACTTCCGCGAACACCCGATTGCCGAATTTGCTGTGATCGGTAATGGCCACTACGCGTTTGGCGCGCGACATAGCGAGACGCTTGGTCTCGGCTTCCTCGAAGGTGGCGGTGGTAATTCCGTTTTGATCGAGTGCGTCGGCGGCGAGAAAGCAGATATCGGCCTGGATGCTGGAGAGCGCATTCTTCGCCCAATTGCCGACCAGGCTGAAATAGCCGTTTCTCACGCGCCCGCCGATGATATGAACTTCTGTCGGACCCACGGCGGC
>ENA-ORCW01000825-ORCW01000825.1-marine-metagenome-genome-assembly--contig:-NODE-825-length-10713-cov-2.665288_pt1 | contig 10713 bp, 7 predicted proteins | sample MGYA00237784_ERZ508517 | MGnify/ENA primary metagenome ERZ508517 (study PRJEB26187, sample SAMN06268979) | marine metagenome | isolation source: Tt ae E1 feedstock associated aerobic enrichment on... | reverse complement strand
CTGGTTTTCCGTCAGCGCCGTTCCCAGCGGAGCCACGGCGTTTTCGAAGCCCGCCTGCGCAAGCCCGATCACATCCATATAGCCTTCCACGGCGATAACGGTATCGCCCTTGGCCGCGACACGGCGCGCACGCGCCAGGTTGTAAAGAACGGTTCCCTTGTGAAAGAGCTCCGTATCCGGCGAGTTCAGATACTTCGCAGGCGTATCCTTCGACATGGCCCTGCCGCCGAATGCGATCACCCGACCGCGCGCATCCTCGATCGGAAACATGATGCGGTCGCGAAAGCGATCGTAGGAGACGGGAATGTCGGGTCCGGACACAACCAGACCGCAGGCTTCGATCTGGTCCTTGGTTACGCCCTTGCCGGCCAGAAATTCCTTGAGTGCATTGCGGCTCGACGGCGCGTAGCCGATCCGAAAGGCCTGCTGGGTGGCGCTCGAAAGCCCACGTCCGCGCAAATAAGCCCGTGCCTCCGCGCCCTTTTGCTCCTGCAACACGGTTTGGAAGAAGCCCGCCGCCATATCCATCACGTCCGCCAGGCTGGCGCGTTGCTTCTCGCGCCGTTCCGCCTGCGGGTCACGCTGGGGCATGGGCACGCCCGCCATATCGGCCACACGTTCCACGGCTTCGGGAAAGGTTATCCCGTCCAGTTCGGAGAGAAAGCGAAAATGATCGCCCGATACGCCACAGCCAAAGCAATGGTAGCGGCCCTTGCGATCTTCGCAGTGAAAGCTCGGTGTGTTTTCGCCGTGGAACGGACAACAGCCCCAGTAGTCGCCGCGCGAGGCGTTCGTCTTCCGGCGGTCGAACGTCACGCGCGCGCCCACCACCTGCGATATCGGCACGCGATCCCGTAGTTCATCGAGAAAGGAGTTCGGAAAGCGCATTTTCAGTCCTGCCTACCCTTCCATATAAGCACGATCGCGCGCCACCGCGACCCCGGAAGTCGCTTCTTCCCGGTATTCACAGACCGGACCGTCATGCGGTGAAACAATTCAGACATACAACTTAACCGATTATTCAAAGCCCGGTGCTAAGCCTCCCGCATCGACAAAAACAAGCCGGCGCCCAGGCCGGTCATGCAATCACTGAACAGGGTGGCAAGTTACACGTGCTTACGGTTTACAACTGTATTGTCAATGAACACGACCTCAGGCTGGTTCTGCTCGCCGGGGTTCTCGGAGCATTCGCATCCTTCGCCGCTGTGACGCTGTTGCGACATCTGCGCAAGTCCACCGGCCGGACCCGTCTGTTATGGACGAGCGTCGCCGCGGTCTGCTTCGGCTTCGGCGTATGGGCCACCCATTTCGTCGCCATGCTGGCCTTTTCACCCGGCTTGCCGACCGCCTACGATGTTCCGCTAACGGTTCTCTCTTTGATTCTCGCAATCGTCTGCAGCGGCGTGGGCATGTCCGTCGCCACGGCACGCACCAGTCTCGACCATCAACTGGTCGGTGGTGCCATCATCGGTGCGGGCATCGCGGTGATGCATTTTACCGGCATGATCGCATTCGAGGTGGAAGGCCGGCTCGTATGGGACATGGGGCTGGTGGTGGCCTCGCTGGTCGCCGGCATTGTCCTGGGTGCGCTGGCGATTCACATCGCCCTGGCGCGCATTTCGCAGATGCGCAATTTCGCCGCCAGCCTGACACTCACCCTTGCGATATGCACCATGCATTTCACTGCGATGGGTGCAGCCTCCATCATCCCCGATCCTTCCATCACGATTTCCCAGTTCTCGATTCCCTCCGCGGTTCTGGCCGCGGCGGTTACGCTTGCAGCGATCATGATCTTTGCGCTGACAGCACTGGCGCTTTGGGTCGACATCCGCGACAAACGTCGTGCCGTCGTGGAGGAGCGCCGCATGCGCGGTTTGGCCAATGCCGCGTTCGAAGGATTGCTTGTGTGCGACGACACCGTCATCGTCACCGCCAATCAGAGTCTGGCCAGACTGTGCGGTCGTTCCGTCGAGGAACTCGCCGGTGTGGATTTCACAACGATCTTCGGCGCGATCGACCGGAACGGTGTTATAGCCGAGGAGCCGGTCTGGGAGACCACTCTCCAACATGCCGACGGGACAAATCGCCCGGTCGAACTTCTCTCCCGCGTCATCGACTACAGCGGCAAACCGCACACTGTCATCGCAGTGCGCGATCTGCGCGAACGCAAAAAGGCCGAGGCCGACATCCGCCGCCTCGCCATGCACGACACACTGACAAATCTGCCGAACCGGCGCAGCTTCACCGCTCAACTGGAAAAAGAAATGGCAACGCTGGAGGGCAGCCAGTCCATCGCCCTTCTGTGCATGGATCTCGACCGTTTCAAGGAGGTCAACGATCTGTTCGGCCACGCCGCCGGCGACGCCATGTTGCGCAAAGTCGCCGAAAATGCCGGTAGTGTTCTCGGCGAGGGTCAGATGCTGGCACGCCTTGGCGGCGATGAGTTCGCCATCATCGCCCCCGGCCTTTCCGATCCGGGGGAAGCAGCCGCGCTTGCGGAAAGAATTCTCGAGGCTTTTCGAGCGGAAAACGCGCGCGCGGCCAATGACGGTCTCATGTCCACGAGTATCGGCATTGCCGTCTTTCCGCAGGACGCGGAAGACCAGGAAACGCTCATCAGCCATGCCGACACGGCGCTGTACCGCGCCAAATCGGAAGGACGCGATACATACCGTTTCTATGAACACGCCATGGGCCAAGAGGCCCGCTATCGCAGGATCATGGAGCACGAACTGCGTCACGCGGTGTCCCGCAACGAGTTCCATCTTGTCTATCAGCCGCAAAAGAAACTCGATAATGGCGAGTTGATCGGCTACGAGGCTCTCCTGCGCTGGCACCACCCAGAACGGGGAAACGTGTCGCCCGGTGTGTTCATCCCCGTGGCCGAAGACAGCGGCGCCATCGTTCCAATCGGAGAATGGGTGCTCAAAACGGCCTGCCAGGCGGCCGCCGGCTGGAAAAACGATCTGATGATCGCGGTCAACGTTTCGGCGGTTCAGCTTCACAGCGTGAACTTCGCGCAGGCAGTTCACCGCATTTTGCTGGAAACCGGTCTATCCCCGCGCCGTCTGGAGATCGAGATCACGGAGACGGCGCTGGTGCGTGACATGCACCGCGCACTCACCACATTGCGTCAACTGAAGGCTCTCGGAATCCGCGTGGCGATGGACGATTTCGGCACCGGCTATTCGTCGCTTTCCAATCTGCGCGCCTTCCCCTTCGACAAGATCAAGATCGATGGCAGCTTTATCCGTCAGGTGGATACCAACGAGCAAGCCGCCACCATCGTCCGGGCGGTTCTGGGCATCGGACGCGGACTCGGTCTTCCGGTCCTCGCCGAGGGCGTGGAAACTTCGGGAGAGTTGAGCTTCCTGGCCAAGGAACTGTGCCAGATCGGCCAAGGCTACTATCTTGGACGTCCGAGCCCGCTTGCCGACCTCAACGACGATTTTCTCCCGGCACAGGAGAATGCTTCAGGCGTCAACGCAGCCTGAAATCACATCACGCGCGGCAAGCCCCACGCGCGGCAAGCCCCGGTCCAAGGGCTTGCTCGCCCGCGCCCCAATCGGAAAAACACTATTCCAGCTTGACCGTCCGCAGGCGCAAGGCGTTGGCGATAACGGAAACCGATGAAAGACTCATCGCCGCCGCAGCGATCATGGGCGACAACAGCGTTGCGAAAACGGGATAGAGAATGCCGGCTGCAACCGGAACGCCAAGCGCGTTGTAAACGAAAGCGAAGAAAAGATTCTCCTTGATGTTCCGGATCGTCGCCCGTGCCAATGCGCGGGCGCGAACGATCCCGTTCAAATCGCCCTTCACCAGCGTGATACCGGCACTTTCCACCGCCACGTCGGCGCCCGTGCCCATGGCGATGCCCACATCGGCGGCGGCCAGTGCCGGCGCATCGTTCACACCGTCGCCGGCCATCGCCACGCTGGCACCCTTCTCGCGCAGTTCCTCGATCAGTTTCTGCTTGCTCTCCGGCAGCATGTCGGCGCGCACCTCATCGATGCCGAGCCGCTCCGCAACGGCCTTTGCCGTAAGCGCGTTGTCACCCGTCGCCATGATGATTTTCAGGCCGAGGTCATGGAGCGCGCTGATCGCATCGGCGGTCGTCTCCTTGACCGGGTCGGCCACCGCAACCAGGCCTGCGATCCCGCTGTCGACGGAAACGAACATGGCTGTCTTGCCCTCCCCGCGCAGCGCATCGGCGCGCTCGACCAAGGCTTCGACCGCCACCCCGACCTCTTCCATCATCGCCTTATTGCCAAGCGCGACCTTGTGCCCGGCAACATTGCCGGAAACGCCCTTGCCGGTCACCGCATCGAAATCGGACACCTTGTCGAGCTCGATGCCGCGTTCCTCCGCCCCGGCGACAATCGCCTCGGCCAACGGATGCTCTGATCCGCGTTCCAGGCTCGCCGCAAACATCAGGAGGCGGTCCTCCTCCATGCCCTTGGCAGCGACCACATCGGTCAATCCGGGCCGCCCCTCGGTAAGCGTTCCCGTCTTGTCGACGATCAGCGTATCGACCTTGGCGAAACGCTCCAGTGCCTCAGCATCCTTGATCAGGACGCCGGCCTGGGCGCCCCGCCCTGTTGCCGTCATGATCGACATCGGCGTTGCAAGCCCCAGTGCACAGGGACAGGCAATGATCAGAACCGATACCGCCGAGACGATCGCGAACACCATCGACGGCTCTGGCCCGAACAGCGCCCAGACGACAAACGCCAAGACCGCAACCAGCACCACCGTCGGGACGAAGTAAAACGAAACGCGGTCGGCAAGTCCCTGGATCGGCGCGCGCGACCGCTGCGCCTTCGCCACCATGCCGACGATCTGGGACAGCACCGTCTCGGAACCGACCCGCTCGGCACGCACGATCAGCGTTCCGTTCTTGTTGATGGTGCCGCCCGTCACCGTATCGCCTTCCACCTTCTCGACCGGAACCGGCTCTCCCGTGATCATGGATTCGTCGACTGACGAGCGGCCTTCCTCAACCGTCGCGTCCACCGGAACGCTATCGCCGGGGCGCACCCGCAACCGGTCTCCCGCGTGTATTTCTTCCAGAGGCACATCGGCTTCGGATCCGTCGTCGTCGATGCGCCGCGCCGTCTTCGGTGCGAGATCGAGCAGTGCGCGAATGGCCGATCCCGTTCGCTCCCGCGCCCGCAGCTCCAGAACTTGGCCGAGAAACACAAGCGCCACAATCACCGCGGAAGCCTCGAAATAAACCGGCACGACACCGCCCTCACCGCGAAACTGTGCCGGGAATATTCCCGGCACAAGCGTGGCGACGACACTGTAGACGTATGCCGCGCCCACTCCGATGGAAATCAGCGTCCACATATTCGGACTGCGGTTGACGAAGGAATCATAGCCACGACGAAAGAACGGCAGAGCCGCCCACAGAACCACGGGCGTCGCCAGCGCGAACTCCAGCCAGACCGCCACCCGCTCGCCGATCCAGTGCCGGAACGGCAGCCCGACCATCGGCCCCATGGCGATCAACAGGAGCGGGACCGCCATAAGAGCGCTCACCCAGAAGCGGCGCGTGAAATCCACAAGCTCAGGATTGGGACCTTCGTCGCCCGTGGGAACGCCCATCGGCTCGAGAGCCATTCCGCAGATCGGGCAGGAACCGGGCTCGTCACGCACGATCTGCGGGTGCATCGGGCAGGTGTACTTCGTTCCCTCCGGCATCGGTTTGGTTTCGCCATATTCTTCGGAATATCGAAGCGGATCGGCGGCGAACTTTTCCTTGCAGCGGGCGGAGCAGAAATAAAACCGTTCGCCCTCGTGCAGATGGGTGTGTTCGGCCGATTGCGTATCCACCTCCATGCCGCAGACCGGGTCGCGCACTGTTTGCCCGTCGGATGCCGGCTTGTGTTCGTGTCGATTGGACCCGCCCGCATGATGATGCTTGTTGTCGTCGGCCATTCCATACCTCCTGGAACCTTCTCGCCATGCTGTAATCCTTCCAGCCACTGGAAGGTCAAGCGCGACTCCCATCTCCTTGCCAACGCAAAAAGGGCGGCTCGGTTGAGCCGCCCTTTCGATTCTGTCAAAAAATGTCCGGTGGACTTCTAACGCAGCATGCCTTTAACAATGCCGCTGGCCTTGCCAAAATCCATGCGCCCAGGGAATTTTTCCTTGAGCACATTCATGCAGCGGCCCATGTCGCGAAGCCCATCGGCACCGACTTCATGGACCACCTGCGCACAAGCCTGTTTCAAATCGTCCTCGCCGAGCTGCTTGGGCAGGAATTCGGCAATCACCGAGATTTCCTCGCGCTCCTGCTCGGCAAGCTCGAGACGGTTGCCTTCTTCAAACGCCTTCGCCGATTCCTGCCGTTGCTTGGCCATTTTGGACAGGATTTGCAGGATTTCCTCGTCGCTCACGGGATCTTTACCGGCCCCGCGATTGGCAATATCCCGGTCCTTTATCGCAGTCTGAACCAGACGCAGCGTTGATATGCGGCGCTTGTCTTTCTGTTTGACGGCGTCGTTCAACGCCTTGGCGAGTTTCTCGCGCATCATAACACCTGTCTCCCGTCGCTAGGGTGAACATAGCTCCGGCCAACCCTTGAAGCAAGCGGCAACGCTCCAATAAGCCATTGGAAACATTGACATAAATAATTATTTGCTAGTGATTGACCGTTTTACAGCCTTTGCCTATTGTCCGCGCCCTGCACGGACAATTTCCTTTTCGGCCTGAATCCGCCGGCACTTTGCCCTGGCTCGGATCCATTTCGCTGGGGCATATGGCCCATGCGCAACCTTCTTTCAAGTCCCCGGTTCTCAAGCCTCTTGCGTTTGAGGTCAAAAAGTGAGAACCGGTCTGCTCGCAGATCATGTGAAGGAAACCTGAACCGAGCGTCGGCCATCTGGCGGCGACCGAGTCCGGGCACACGAATAATGATGGAGACGTCCAATGGCGACCAAGACCGCCCCCTGGAGCACGAGCCGGCCGACAGCGCTGATCGTGCTGGCCGACGGCACCGTGATAGAGGGCAAGGGCATGGGCGCCGGCGGTGAAGCCATCGGCGAACTGTGTTTCAACACGGCTCTGACCGGCTACCAGGAAGTTCTAACCGACCCGTCCTATGCTGGGCAGATCGTCACCTTCACCTTCCCGCATATCGGCAATGTCGGTGCCAATGACGAAGACATTGAAGACCTTCATCCAGCCGCCCGCGCGGGCGCCGTGGGCGCCGTTTTCCGCGCCGACATCACGAACCCGTCAAATTATCGTTCCGGCGGTCATCTCGATGCCTGGCTGAAGCGGCGTGGCATCGTTGCTATCAGCGGGGTCGACACGCGCGCTCTGACGTCTCTTCTGCGCGAAAAGGGTGCCGCAAACGCCGTCATAGCGCACGATCCCGATGGCGTCTTCGACGTCGAGGCATTGACGGCGAAAGCGCGCGAATGGCCCGGCCTCGTCGATCTGGATCTCGCCAAGGACGTCACCTCCGGCCAATCGCAGGGCTGGACAGAGACACCCTGGGTCTGGGACGAGGGCTTTGGCGCGCAGGATGCACCGACCCACCACATCGTTGCCGTAGACTATGGCGCGAAGCGCAACATTCTGCGTCTTCTGGCCGGTCTTGGCGCGAAAGTAACCGTCGTTCCCGCAAAGACCGCGGCCGCTGACATCCTCGCCATGGAGCCCGACGGCGTGTTCCTCTCCAACGGTCCGGGCGATCCGGCAGCAACGGCCGAATACGCCGTGCCGATGATCCGCAAGTTGCTGGAAACCGAAATTCCGGTCTTCGGCATCTGCCTTGGCCACCAGATGCTGGCGCTGGCGCTCGGCGCAAAGACCGTCAAGATGCATCAGGGGCATCACGGCGCAAACCATCCGGTGAAGGATTTCACCACCGGAAAAGTGGAGATCGTCTCGATGAATCACGGGTTCGCGGTCGATGGCGATACTCTACCGGAGGGTGTCGAAGAAACCCACGTTTCCCTGTTCGACGGCAGCAATTGCGGCCTGACCATCGTCGGCAAGCCGGTCTTTTCGGTCCAGCACCACCCGGAGGCTTCGCCCGGCCCGCGCGATTCGCGCTACCTGTTCGAGCGCTTCGTGAACCTGATGGACGCGAAGCGGGGCTGACCCCACCTTGAGGTAGCGCGGGAGCGGCCCATATGCGGAGGCATCGATCCCGGGGCGGCTCCAGCCGGGAGACATCCTCATGCCGATCCTCCGCGCCATCGCGGCGTGCGTGCTGTTGTTCGCCGCGATGAACCCTGCCACCGCACGGGACTCCTCGCCCTCTCCACCATCGCCGAAAGCGGCACTCGAACGGCTGTTCACCCAGCCGGTCGAGGCGGGCTGGTTCGCGCCGGTATTCCTCGATCAGGTGTCGGCCGGCCAGGTCGCGACCATCGTCGCCGGCCTCACGGACCAGTACGGCGCCCTGCGCGACATCACCGGCGCCGGCGACAGCTTCGTGGTCGGCCTCGCGCGTGCCGACATTCCGGCGCGGATCGCACTCGACGATGAAGGCCGCATCCGCACCCTGCTCTTCCGGCCGGCAATCGCCAGCGGGGCGACGCTGAAGGACTACCTCGCCGCCATCACGGCACTGCCGGGCAGAACATCGGTTCTGGTCACGACCGGCGGCGAAACGGTCGCCGCGCACGAACCGGATGCCGTGCTTGCGGTCGGCTCGGCGATCAAGCTCGCCATCCTCGCCGCGCTGAACGACGCGGTTGCCGACCGGCGCCTCGCCTGGGATCAGGTCGTTGCGCTCAAGCCGGCGTGGCGCTCGCTGCCGACAAGCACGCTGATCGACTGGCCGGACGGCTCGCCGGTCACCGTGGCGACGCTGCGCAACCTGATGATCTCCGCGAGCGACAACATGGCGACCGATGCGCTGATCGATCTCGTCGGACGAACGCCGATCGAGGCGCTGGCGCCGCGCAACACGCCTTTCGCCACCACGGCGGAACTGTTCAAGTTGCAGGCCGACAGGGACCAGCGCAGCCTCTGGAACAAGGCCGATACGCCCGGCCGGCGCGAGATTCTGGCTCACCTCGATCAGCAACCGCTGCCGGCTCTCGCCGATCTGCCCGAAGATCCCGGTTCGGCCGAGTGGTTCGCGACCGCGCGCGAACTCTGCGCACTGCTTGAGCGTGTCGCCGGATCGCCGGCCTTCACAATCAACCCCGGTCCGGCTGAACGCGCCGACTGGCAATCGGTTGCCTTCAAGGGCGGCTCGGATTCCGGCGTGCTCAACCTCTCGACCCGCGTCGTCGGCAAGGACGGGACGCCGCACTGCGTGGTGGCCACGTGGAACAACCCCGGCGGCGCCGCGCCGCTCGATCGCCTGATGCCGATCTATCGCGGCATGCTGGCAAGCCTGCGAAGCGCTGCGACTCTCGAATAGACCTGCCCCGGCCGGCGGGTTTGCGATCCACCGGCACGCGACGCATCATGCGACCGACGCAGACACGCAGGGCATCCGGTTCATGGCTACCAAATTCGAAAAGCTGGAAGACAAGCACCGCGATTTCATCGCGCGGCAGCACATCTTCTTCACCGCCTCGGCCGCACCGGACACACGGGTCAACATTTCGCCACGCCCGACCAATGCGCTGCGCATCCTCGGTCCCAACACGGTCGCGTATCTCGACCAGACCGGCAGCGGCAACGAGACCGCCGCGCACATCAAGGCGGACGGACGCATGACGATCATGTTCTGCGCCTTCGAGGGACCGCCGATGATCCTCCGCCTGCATGGCAAGGGGCACAATCATTTCCGGGGCTCGCCCGAATACGCCCGCCTGCTCGACGCGCATTTCGACGGGACGGAATTCCCCGGCGCGCGCCAGATCGTCGTTCTGGAGGCCGACCTCGTCGTATCGTCCTGCGGCTACGGCGTGCCCTTCTTCGACTACAAGCGCGACCGGCCGGGCCTCGACAACTGGGCCAGCCAGAAGTCCGAGGAAGAACTGGTCGCCTATCGGCGACAGAAGAACCGTGCCAGCCTCGACGGGCTGCCCACCGGATCGCCCGAGGAAGAGCCGGCGGTCTAGGGCCATGACGGAATTGATGGAGAGCAACGCGGCGATGCCGCGGTCAACGTAGGGTGAGCGAAGCCGGACGGCCGTGAGCGCCGGCACAGCCACCGGAGACCCCTCGCATGGCCGCCCCTGCTTCCTATTCGCGGACCCAGATCATCCTTCACTGGATCATCGCCGCCCTGGTCATCTTCCAGATCGTCGCCCACGAGGGCATCGCCGGCATCTGGCGCGAGCGCATGACGGGCGCCGTCCCGAACGAGCCGACGCCGAACCTGCATGCCATCGTCGGCATCCTGATCTTCGTTCTGGTTCTCTGGCGGCTGTGGCTGCGGTTTGCCCGTGGCGTCCCCGCCCTGCCCGCTGGCGAGCATCCGGCATTGAAAACCGTCGCCACGCTCACCCACTGGCTCTTCTACGTGCTCCTCATCGGCATGCCGATCTCCGGTGCGGTGGCCTGGTTCGCCGGCCTGCCGACGCCGGCCGTGGCACACGGTCTTGCGGAGAAGGTCCTGATCCCGCTCATCCTCCTGCACGTCGCGGCCGCACTGGCGCAGCACTTCTGGTTCAAGACAGATGTTCTAAAGCGGATGCTCGGGAGGGCGTAGCGCCTACTTCCCATCCCGCTGGTCGCACCATGCCACCGCAATCGCCGCCAGTTCAGCTGACTTCTCTGCCAGGTCTT
>ENA-ORCW01000824-ORCW01000824.1-marine-metagenome-genome-assembly--contig:-NODE-824-length-10717-cov-3.139944_pt1 | contig 10717 bp, 6 predicted proteins | sample MGYA00237784_ERZ508517 | MGnify/ENA primary metagenome ERZ508517 (study PRJEB26187, sample SAMN06268979) | marine metagenome | isolation source: Tt ae E1 feedstock associated aerobic enrichment on... | reverse complement strand
CTGGCTTTCAGCGCCTTGGCGCGCAGTTCCAGGTCAATCGTGGGCGAGGTCGCGACAAGCGTGAACACTTTCGGCGCGGCGCTGATATTGCGCTGCCCCTCCCGGCCGACGCGGCGCAGGATGATTCGGATCATGTGCTCCAGCAGTTCCGGCTCTGACTTGACCAATTGGTGCCAGCCTTCGCGGGAAAAACCGACCACTTCGGAATCGCGCAAAGCATAGACGGAGCTTGTATGCGGGGCGTCTTCAGCCGCGCCATCTCCGTCGAGGTCGACCCCGCCGAGGAATAGCGCCATCTCGCCCACCGGCTCGCCAGGGCGGATATGGCCCACAAATTCCGATTGCCCGTTCGGATTGACCCGGAAGGCGCCGAGTGCGCCCGACAGGACGAAATAGATCATATCGGCCGGTTCGTTGCGCAGGAACAGCGTCCCGCCGGCCGGCACACAGAACCAGGACGCTTCGCGCCCGGCGGCCTTCATGGCCTTTTCCGGTACATCTTTCAGGAAGGCAATCGCCTTCAGGGATGTCGTGATATCCAGCTTCATGGTTCTGAACATGCGCATCGCCTGCGGCCTTTCCTAGGGGGCTGTTTCGCCAGTCTGGTAAAAACCGGTGACACACGCGTGACACCTGCCCCAGAGGCAGCTAAGCCTGCCAAAAACTTCTGAAGGGAGGCTGAATGCCCGTCCTGAAATCCAGTCTCGACGTGGCAGGCCCGCGCTTTGCCGCCAACAAGGCCGCCATGGAACGCCTGCTTGAAGAGCTGCGCGCGCATACATCCAAAGCCGCGCTGGGCGGCCCGGAGGCCTCGCGCCAGCGCCATGTGGAGCGGGGCAAGCTGCTGCCGCGCGAACGGGTCGAGCGGTTGCTGGACCCCGGCAGCGCCTTCCTGGAAATCGGCGCGCTGGCCGCCCATGGCATGTATGATGGCGAGGCGCCCGCCGCCGGCATCATCACAGGCGTCGGCCGGGTCGAAGGCCGGGAATGCCTGATTGTCTGCAATGACCCGACCGTAAAGGGCGGCGCCTACTTCCCCGTCACGGTGAAGAAGCATTTGCGGGCCCAGGAAATCGCGCTCGAAAACCATTTGCCCTGCATCTACCTTGTCGACAGCGGCGGAGCAAACCTGCCCCACCAATCGGAAGTCTTTCCGGACCGGGAACATTTCGGCCGCATCTTCTACAACCAGGCCAATATGTCGGCAAAGGGCATTCCGCAGATCGCCTGCGTGATGGGCTCTTGCACTGCCGGCGGCGCCTATGTACCGGCGATGAGCGACGAAACGATCATGGTCAAGGGACAGGCGACGATCTTCCTCGGCGGTCCGCCGCTGGTAAAAGCAGCCACGGGCGAAGTGGTAACGGCGGAAGAACTCGGCGGTGCGGAAGTGCACACGCGTGAATCAGGCGTTGCCGATCACTATGCCCTCGACGACGAACATGCACTGGCAATCGTCCGGCGGATCGTCAAAAACCTGAATCGAAAGAAGGCGGTATCGCTCGATCTTCGCAAACCGATTCAGCCCCTTTACGATCCGCGCGAGATATACGGCGTCATTCCCGCCGACACCCGCCAGCCCTACGATGTGCGCGAGGTGATCGCGCGTGTTGTGGACGGCTCGGAGCTCGACGAGTTCAAGGCCAATTACGGGACCACGCTCGTCACCGGATTTGCGCATATTTACGGAATTCCGGTGGGCATTCTAGCCAATAACGGCGTGCTTTTCTCCGAAAGTGCGCTGAAAGGCGCGCATTTCATCGAATTGTGCTGCCAGCGGAAAATCCCGCTCGTTTTTCTGCAAAACATCACCGGCTTCATGGTCGGGCGCAAATACGAGGCCGGTGGCATCGCTCGTGACGGCGCCAAACTGGTGACGGCCGTGGCTACCGCCCAGGTGCCGAAAGTGACGGCCATCATCGGTGGCTCCTTCGGTGCGGGCAATTATGGCATGTGCGGCCGCGCCTACTCGCCGCGTTTCTTGTGGATGTGGCCCAATGCCCGCATCTCCGTGATGGGTGGTGAACAGGCCGCAACGGTGCTGTCCATCGTCAAGCGCGAGGGCATCGAACGCAGAGGCGGCAGCTGGAGCGACAAGGAAGAGGCCGAGTTTCGTCAGCCCATCCTCGAGAAATACGAGCGGGAGGGCCATCCGCTCTATTCAAGCGCCCGGCTATGGGATGACGGTATCGTAGATCCCGCCAAAACGCGCGAGGTGCTCGCCCTGTCGCTCGGTTCGGCTCTGAATGCGCCCATCGGCGAAACGAAGTTCGGCGTTTTCAGGATGTAGCGCCGAGCCTGACGGTTCAGTTGCTTCTCTGCCGGTCGGCGTTGATAAATTCCATAACCAGGCGATGGACATTACCGCCATCGCCCATCTCGACCCGGTCGAACTCACGGCTGCGACGCCGCTGCGCTTGCGACAACCGCCCCAAATGTTCCTGAAGCTTCGTCCGCACCTTGCGGCAGCCGGGATCGCTTTCCGCCCGCAAGCCGACGGATACCGTTTCGATCTCCTTCACCATGTCGGTGATGATCTCGCCGTGCACACGCTCGTGCTCTCGCACTCCTTCGCTGAATCGATCCCAGGCAGCCTGCGTCTGAGGTGAGAGCGTGCCGGAGACCTGCGGCAGGCGATAGGTGATGATGAGTTTCGGTTTCGCCGATGCCAGAACGCAAGCACCATCATTGCGCTGCTGATAATCCCGCTGCCATGTGAGTTTGAAGTCGGTATAGGCGATCACCCGGCGGATCCCGAGTTTGGGCCCACGCTCGCCGATGGATCTGTAGAGTTCGATGCCGGTCGAGCCGGAGATGGAGTAGGCTTCGACGCGCTCGACCGGTTTCCAGTCAGCCAATGCAGTATTTGGACTTAGAACCGTTGCCGCGACGACGAAATTCAGAAGAATCCTGACCAAGTCCAACGCCCTTATACCGAACTGCTTTGGCTGAAATACCAGACCGCCAGAGCTCCGGCTAGGATACTCTGGCGAAACGAAGGTCGAGTTTGTTTCGGTGGGGAGTTTGTCGAAATCACGACGAACGGGCCATCCTGGAAAAATCAAGTGGCGGGCGCCTCCCCCCTCGAGCGGCGCCCGCCTCGGGCCTCAGAATTTACCGACCACGTTCAAGAAGGCACCGCGGTCGTCCAGCGTAAGATCGCGAAGGTCATCTGAGAAGCGCCCGAAATTGTAGCCTGCACCAACTTTGAAGTTGTTTCCGACATGCCTGTAGAGGGCAGCAAGCGCACCATAGTCCATCGATTCTATCTCAGGTAGATAGAATGCTCGTCCCTCGAGCATCGCATCCCAGTTCTTGACCACATGCAGATCGGCGCGAAGGATGCCGAGATGCGCCGAGGATTTCTCCCAGGAGCCCATCGCGTTGCTACCGTCGGTGTTTCTCCGCCGGATTTCACCCATCCGCATGCCGTATTTGCCACCAAGGGAAAGCCACGGGAGCAAATCGTAGGTCAGATCGGCAGAAACGATATGGCTGCGCTGAAGCGGACCATTCGTCGAACGCGATATGCTGCTGATCTGGTCGTTTCCTGGAAGATTGTAAAGATAGGTGTAGCGGAACAATGCATTGAGCATATCGTTGTCGGTGGGACGATAAGCGTAGCCCAGCGATCCCTCGATATAATCGCCATTGTAGTAGGTGCCGTTTGGCGTTTGAGAAATGACGGCGTCCACGCTTCCCAGAACACGCCCGTACCCCTCATGGTCCATGGAAGCGCCGGCGCTGACAACATAGGTGTTGCGGTTGCGCGTCTCGTCATCGGAACGTTCGAAGCGAGCCTCGCCGCGTACGCGGGCACTCACGCCCAGTTCGTCATCCTTGAAACCGACGGCGAGCGATCCCGCATAGCGTTCGAAGTCCGCATACTGCTTTCCGGTGCTCGGATTGATGCGCTCATCCTCGACATTGCCGGCTTCGAGGCCGGCATCGAAGGTCCAGGCCACGTCCGGCGTGTAGATGACGCCGTAGCGTTGCGCCAAGGCATTGCGGCGGCCGAAGAGATCGTAATCGGCTTCAGAATAAGCCGAAACCACATCGCTCATGCGCTTCTTGACACCCGCGACCACCGCACCGTAATCCCGCCCCTGAAGATCGTAGCCATAGGTGCCATCAGTGGCGCGGTCCGGGTCCAGACGATAGCCTATATAATAGTGGTCTTCCGGGGTGGGATCGTATGTCAGGGCTGCCAGACCGCCGACCCCGGATTGCCCCCAAGACACTTCACCCTGAGCGCCCAGTTTTTCGCTCAACCGCACCTCGGCACCGACACCGTAGCGGTCATTCTTGGCGACATTGCCTGTCCGATCCACCGTGCCCTGAACGAAACCGTAGTAAAGGTAATCGTCGTTCTGCCGGTAATCGACACGCAAGCCCGCATCGAGCCGTCTGCCATCATATCCGGATTTTCCCGATGAGATGGCCGCCGGCGAGTGCAATTCGGAGTAGGCAATGCCGAACGCGGCCTTCCAATAGGCGTCGAATGCGTAGCTGACCTCCAGTTCGGCTTCGTTGCGTTCCCGTCCTTCCTGATTCTTGTAGTCGTCATAAGACAGCTTCAGGTCCATGCTGGCGGTCAACGGAATCTCCGCCTCCGCTCCCCAACTGCGCTCATCGACATCGACCTGTTCGGTCACGCTTGAAAAGCCCGCCTCTTTTTTCTCGTAGTAACCGCCAAGCCTGCCGGCGGTGCCGAGGTAGCGAAAATCCTTGAAAGCCATCTGGCCGCGCAGGCTCCAAGCTTTCGCGGACATCCCCTCTCGTCCAGCGGTATCTTGATCGGTCAGGGTCAAACCGCCGTCCGTCGAGCGGGTTATTCCGAATCCGGGGCCTTTCGAGTATGCGATTTCGCCATCGATGAAGGTATCTTCGGAACGTTGAATCCGCACGTCGGCTCCGTAGGCCGTCTGATCGGCCATTCCCGTCGAGTCCTTGATGCCGGTCGCGCCCAACCGCACATGGTTCCTGATCCAGGTCTGCGCGCGACCACCATAGACATAGTTCTCCATTTCGCCGGAGCGCGAGCGATATTCGTACTGCGCGACCATATAGGCTTTGTGTCCGCCCAGGGCGCCCTCCCGAACCGCACCGTTGTCGATCGAAGCGGAAGCAAGGGGAGCGTCGAGAATAACAACGCCTTGGAGATAATCGATGGTGTAATCTTCGCCGTAAACCAGAGCGCGCCGTTCGATAACGCGGCCGGTAATCTTGTCGCGATATTCGATATGGAGCGTTTCGGAGCCATCAACGATCCGCTGCCGTTTCAAGAAGTAGGCCGAGCCGCCGGTTCCCAGAAATTCATCTCGTTGCGGGAGCGTTTCGGGCTTGGCGGCGAAGGCGGTAGCCTCGAATCTGGGCTTGCCGCTGGCATTGTTGCCGGGTGAGCGCAGCACCATCTCCGCGCCGTATAAGCCACGGTCGACCTGGAGGAAACGCGTGCCCGAAATCTTCGTCTTGTAGTTACCCCACATGACGTGGCTCGCGCCGCGTTCCAACCGAACATAGAATTTTCCGTTCGTCGGTGCGTCATCGACAGATGTGGAATCGTCGCCGTAGACGGGATAATATTTGTCCGGATCGATGCGACGAAGAAGTTCCCGCGGGTCGCGAGCATCGAGATCCTTGAAGAGGTTCTTAATCTCGTTTTCGCCTGTATCGGCTGCGGCCGTCAGAAGAAACTTCCCCTTGATCTTGCCACGAAGATAGAATGCCAGACGCCCCGAATTCCAAACCTTGTCATACTCTCCCGCCCGCACTTCCTCGATGCCCCTGTCGCCCGTTCGCTTGCCAACGGTGAAATCCGCAAGGGCGACATAGAACCAGTCATTGGTCGGTATGTTGACGTCTCGGCTGAAGTAAAGGCCACCCGCCTTCGAACCGCCATCGATGGCAACATCGACAACGTGCTTTCCGGGAGGAAGAATGCGTTGGGTAACGAAAGTTCCCTTGGGGTCGAGCGGCACCAGCTCATCGAAGGCGACGATGCCATATCCCTCGGGAACATTCTTGCCGTAAACCGTGATTGCGCCGCCATGAACCGGGATGTTGCGAAAAGCAGTGCGGTCCTCCGCATTGCCGGGCGCCACACCGTATCCGGAATCGGACAGGAATTCCCCGCGCGTGCTGGCGATGGTCATCGGCACCGTTTCGTCGAAGCGACCTTTGGCATCGTAGACGCGCAGCACGTAACGAAATTCACGGCCGCTTTGCGCCGGCACGACCCAGGCGGCCTCACCGTTCACATTGATCGGTAGAACCGTCACGGGCTTGTTGCTCCAGGCGACGTTGTTTTCGTAGATTCGAACCTCCGCCCGCGTAATGAAGGCCGGGTAGTTCGACGTTGCATAGAACTGAACCGGCTCCCCGGCCCGGAAGATGCGCTGTACCGGCACGGTGGAAACGTTCAGCAAGGGCTCAGTGTCCAGCCCGTCAAACTTGACCTGAATATCCACGGAATTCAGGTCAAGATCGGTCTTGCGCTGCTTATCGACAGGACGCGCATCGGACGATACCCCGAACATGCCCTCATTCGTGATTTGGCCGCTTTCATCCACAACCTGTCCGTCGACGGAAATGACGAATGGAACGGCGGCGCGATCGCCCGGCTCTGCCCGTTCCGTGTTCTCACCGATCCTTAAATTTCCAGCGGCGCTGTTGTCGAGCATCTTGCCGCGCATCGCTGCCGGACAGGCGAACCCGCCACAGTCGCCGCCGATATCAAGCAGGGGCGGCAACCCGCCTCCCTTGTAAACCGGCTTGCCGTCTCCCGGAACCACAACCGGGGAGCCGCCAACCGTGCCCCGAACCGGGGCGCCGCCGACGATGCGCGCATTCTCCCTCAACGGTGTGCGAGAGAGGATCGGAGGTTCGGGGATGGGTTCTACCCCCTGCATATCCGCCGCCATCAGCGGACTTGCCTGCAAGGTTGCGGAAATCGATATAATACTACTTGCGAACAAAAAGCGGGATCGTGAATATTTCATCATGAAATTTCCATTTGTTGTCTGCTGACAAATTCAACGAATTGCTCCGTTTTTCACGCCTCCGTGCGTCGCAGAACATGGGTCCATGCGTGCGCCCGTTGCGGCACTCGGTCGGCCTCTGCCCGACCCATCCGCGTCTTTTTTTTTGTTTCGACCCCGACTGAAGAGCAGGCGGTGCCTGCACTCGACCACTGACTATTTGGAACTCGAGAACCCGAACGCGTGCACGGTGCATCGAGGGAACAACAGGTCTACGCGAACGCAGTGTGTACGCGGCCTCTTCGATAGGCGCAGACGAGCGTGCCGCTTGCGCTGCATCGTCTCGGGAGACACCGCAGTGACCTTCTCCTGCCGAAGAACCGGAATGCGTCTTGCCTACGAAAGACACGAACCTGTTCGACTGGGAGCTCACCCCGACACAACGAAGGACGTTAGTGGAAAAGCGCGGCCTGGAAGCAGTGCGTTGGGGTATCTTTACGGAAAAACACCTGTATTGATACAAATTAACACTTTAATTACAATATGTTACAAAGAGTTTCGCCGAGCTTCCGGCGACAAGATCGATTTAAGACTTGCTCGAAAACCCATCATGCCGAGATCGGCCTTCCCGGGCGGTGCCCAGAATCGTTCAGAATTTTCCGGAAGTTTCGCCCTCGCGGGCAGATTCCTCGCCACAAACCGTTCGCAAGACATTATGGTGTGTCAGCTTCGTAGGAGGACTGCTCTGCATGTTTGACAAGATCCTGATTGCCAACCGCGGGGAAATCGCCGTTCGGGTTATAAGAACCGCCAGGCGCCTGGGCATTGCCACGGTCGCCGTTTATTCGGATGCGGACCGGAACGCTCTGCATGTGCGGATGGCTGAGCAGGCGGAGCCGATCGGCCCTGCGCCTGCTGCGGAGAGCTATCTTGATGGTGGCAAGATTATCGCTGCAGCACTTAAAACCGGAGCCGAAGCCATCCACCCCGGCTATGGCTTTCTCTCGGAAAATCCCGATTTCGTCGAGAAGGTTGAGGCCGCCGGTCTCGTTTTCATAGGTCCGTCATCGCATGCAATCCGGGCGATGGGGCTGAAGGATGCGGCGAAACGCCTTATGGAGAAAGCCGGTGTGCCTGTGGTGCCAGGTTATCACGGCGAAACGCAAGCGCTTGTGGCTCTTGCATCGAAGGCCAACGAGATCGGCTACCCCGTGCTCATCAAGGCGCGCGCCGGTGGTGGCGGCAAGGGTATGCGGCTGGTCTCCGACCCGGACGCTTTTCCAGATGCGCTTGCAGCAGCACAACGCGAGGCCAAGGCTGCTTTCGGCGACGAGCGCGTTCTGGTGGAAAAATACATCCAAACGCCGCGCCATATCGAAGTGCAGATCTTTGGCGACAAGCACGGAAACGCGGTGCATCTGTTCGAGCGCGACTGCTCGGCACAACGTCGCCACCAGAAGGTTATCGAGGAGGCCCCCGCCCCCGGTATGAATGACGAAACACGCGCGGCGATGACCGAGGCTGCCGTGAAGGCCGCCAGGGCCATTTCCTACAGTGGTGCCGGCACGATCGAGTTCATCGTTGATGCATCGGAAGGACTGCGGCCGGATCGCTTCTGGTTTATGGAGATGAACACAAGGCTACAGGTGGAGCACCCGGTAACAGAATTGATCACGGGGATCGATCTGGTGGAATGGCAGTTGCGGGTGGCCGCGGGAGAGCCGCTTCCAAACACGCAGGACGAAATCGCCGCCACCGGTCATGCGGTGGAGGCCCGACTTTACGCCGAGGACCCCACGCGGGACTTTCTGCCGGCAACCGGCACACTCCACCATCTCAAGTTTCCAGAAGACGGCGTCGAGGGCGTGCGCCTGCGTGTGGACGCGGGTGTTGTGGAGAAGGATGCCATAACACCCTACTACGATCCCATGATTGCCAAACTGATCGTTCATGCGCCCACACGCGAAGAGGCGCTCGAAGGGTTGGCCACCGCTCTGGAGAAAACCGAGATTGCGGGCTCTACAGTGAATCTCGGTTTTCTGACACGGCTCCTGCGCGACGATGATTTCTTCGCCGGAAGGCTCGAAACAGGCCTCATCGCACGCAAGCAGGAGGCTCTGACGGCGGTGATTCCGTTGCGGGAGTCTCATCTCGCGGCGGCCATTGCAGCGACGAGCGGCGCGGCACCGGCCCAGGACATTCCGGATCCCTTCTCCGCCATCGCGGGTTACGGGCATTTCGGACCACTCGTTCACAGGCGAACGCTGGAGAACGGCGATGATACAATTGAAGCGCGGATAACAGCGCGGGCGGATGGGGCGCTGGCCGTTCGCCTCGGCGATACCGATGCCACACACCCAATTGTGGTACGCCGAGACGGCTCTACACGTTTGGCGGCGTGGCCGGGCCACATCACGGTTTTCCAGGGCGCCGACGCGTTGACGCTAAAGGTGCCGGACCGACTGCAGGCCGCCGAAGAAAGCGGCGGCGGCGACCGGCTAAGAGCCCCGATGCCGGGACTTGTGAAACTCGTGCGCGCCTCGGTGAACGATACGGTGCAGCAAGGCCAGGCTCTACTGGTGCTGGAAGCCATGAAGATGGAGCACGCCATCAAGGCCCCGGCCGACGGCGTGGTTACCGAAATCTTCTTCGCCGAAGGCGACCAGGTGTCCGAAGGTGCCGAACTGATTGCCATTGAAGTAGATGAAGAGGAGGCAGGCTGATGGCCTTTCCCAAACAGGTTCGCCTGGTTGAGATGAGCCCCCGGGACGGACTCCAGAACGAGCCCGGCCCGGTGATCGCCACCGCCATCAAAACCGGGCTGATCGACCGCCTGGCAGACAGCGGCCTGAGCCATATCGAGGCCGCCAGCTTCGTGTCCCCGAAATGGGTGCCACAAATGGGCGATGCGGCCGAAGTAATGGCCGGCATCAACCGCAAGGCTGGCGTTCGCTACTCCGCCCTCACCCCGAACCTGAAAGGGTTCGAGGGGGCACTGGCAGCGAAGGCCGACGAAGTAGCCGTCTTCGGCGCTGCATCCGAATCCTTCACCAAAAAGAACATCAACTGCACCATCGCCGAAAGCCTCGAGCGCTTCGCCCCCGTGGTGGAAGAAGCCCGCAAACACGGCATCCCCGTGCGCGGCTATGTCTCCACCGTGATGGGCTGCCCGTACGAGGGCGACATTGCGCCGGAGCAGGTAGCCACCGTGGCCAAGGCCCTTTACGACATGGGCTGCCACGAAATCTCCCTGGGCGACACCATCGGCGTCGGCACGCCGCTGAAAGCCAAACGCATGCTCGAAGCTGTCGCCGCCCACGTACCCATGGAGAAACTGGCCGCCCACTTCCACGACACCTACGGCCAGGCCCTGGCCAACCTCTACGCGGTGCTGGAAGAAGGTGTATCAGTGATCGATGCCTCCGTCGCCGGCCTCGGCGGCTGCCCCTACGCCAAAGGCGCATCGGGCAACGTAGCCACCGAAGACGTGCTATACCTGCTGAACGGTCTGGGCATCAAAACGGGCGTCGATCTGGACAAACTCGTCGCCACAGGCGACTGGATATGCAGCCAACTAAACCGCCACAACGGCTCAAAAGTCGGCCAAGCCCTGGGCGGTAACTGCCAATGATGAACTGGCAGGTGGGGTGTAACCGCCCGGGACTGTCTGCAGCATGGATGCTGCAGTCAAGCGTACATGGACGTATTCACAGCGTGTCCCGGGCGGTTGCACCCCA
>ENA-ORCW01000823-ORCW01000823.1-marine-metagenome-genome-assembly--contig:-NODE-823-length-10741-cov-1.930326_pt1 | contig 10741 bp, 12 predicted proteins | sample MGYA00237784_ERZ508517 | MGnify/ENA primary metagenome ERZ508517 (study PRJEB26187, sample SAMN06268979) | marine metagenome | isolation source: Tt ae E1 feedstock associated aerobic enrichment on... | reverse complement strand
TATCCCTTCGGCGCCTATATCTGCGTGATGGAGATCGACGCCGATACGGGCGAGCATGAAATCCGGCAGTTCTACGCGCTGGACGATTGCGGCACCCGTATCAACCCGATGATCATCGAGGGTCAGGTGCATGGCGGCGCGACCGAAGGCTACGCCATCGCGATGGGCCAGGAGATCGCCTATGACGACATGGGCAACGTGAAGACCGGCACGCTGATGGACTTCTTCCTGCCGACCGCATGGGAGACGCCGCACTACACCACCGACTACACGGTGACGCCGAGCCCGCATCACCCGATCGGGGCCAAGGGTGTCGGCGAGAGCCCCAATGTCGGTTCGGTTCCGGCCTTCTCCAATGCCGTGCATGACGCGTTCAGGGCGTTCGGTCTCGTGCAGTCGCACATGCCGCACGACCAGTGGCGCATCTGGAAGATCGCGCACAATCTCGGCCTGCACGGCTGAGCGCGGTCCGGCACTATCGGCATCCGGGCAAGGTCCCGGATGCCCGCGGAGTTATGAGAATGTCCTGGCAGAAATTGCAGGCGGACCTGTCCGATACGGGCTATGTCGCGTCCGACGATCTGGCGATGGCGCTTTTCCTGGCGGTGACGCTGGGCAAACCGCTGCTGCTGGAGGGGCCGGCAGGCGTCGGCAAGACGCAGATCGCCAAGGCGCTTGCCGAACTGCAGGGCGCGAAGCTGATCCGGTTGCAATGCTACGAGGGACTTGATGCCTCGCACGCGATCTATGAATGGAACTACCAGCGGCAATTGCTGTCGATCCGCGCGGGCGCCGAGGAGCACAAACCTTCGGACGAGATAGAGGATCATATCTTCTCGGAGAAGTTCCTGCTTGAAAGGCCGCTGCTTGAAGCGATCCGGCAGGACAAGCCGGCGGTGCTGCTAATCGATGAAATCGACCGGGCGGACGAGGAATTCGAGGCCTATCTTCTGGAGATCCTCTCGGATTTCCAGATCACCATTCCCGAAATCGGTACCATCGAGGCGAAGTCGCGTCCGCATGTGATCCTGACGGCGAACGGCGCACGTGACCTGTCGGACGCACTGCGGCGGCGCTGCCTCTACAACTATGTCGATTACCCGGATCGGCGCACCGAACTTGCCATCCTTGCCAAGAGGTGCCCGGCGCTGGAGGACCGGCTGGCGGAGCAGATCGTCGGCTTCGTGCAGGCGTTGCGCAAAGAAGAGCTCGAAAAGAAGCCGGGTATCGCCGAGATGCTCGACTGGGCTGCTGCGCTGGCCGGCCTCGGCGTGAACGATCTGGCGGACGATCCCGAACAAACGCAGGCAACACTTGTCTGCCTCCTGAAAACGGAACGCGACCGCGCGGCGGTGCCGAAGGAAGTGCAGCAGCGCCTCGCAGGGAAGGCGGCGTGATGCAGACGACTCGCTTTCCCGAACGCGCCGAAGGCCCCGCAGAGCGGCTTGCCGGTTTCATGGCGCATCTGAGACTGAACGGCGTTCCTGCCGGGCTCGGCGAGACGGAAACGGCGCTGGCGGCGCTTGGCGCGGTCGATGCCGGGCAGATCGGCGAGGTGCGCTCCGCGCTGAGGGCGGTCTGCGCCGGCGATGCAGATCAGGAAAAGCGTTTTGACGAATTGTTCGACGCCTACTGGCTGAACCGGGCGCGCAAGCGCGACGGTACGTCGGTCAGCCATTCGTCACGCAACATGAAAGCGAAAAGCGGCCGTAACTATCGGCTGGCACCAGGGGCCAGCAACGACGAGGGCGAGGCCGACACCCCCGATGACGGGAACGCGGGGGCGACGGGTCGTTCGGGCACCGGACGGCTCGTCGCCTCTAAAGTCTCGACCATCGAGAAGACAGATCTGCGCAAACTGATGACGCCGGAAGACCTGGAGCAGGCCGAGAAGGTTGCAGAGAAGATCGCAAGAAGCATCCGGGACAAGCGCTCCCGGCGGCGCAGGGCGGCGCTGCACGGCGATCAACTCGACATGCGCAAGATTCTGCGCAAGAGCGTGCATCGCGGCGGCGAGCCGATCGAGCTGTTCCGCAAGACGCGGCCCGACCGGCCGGCCAATATCGTTGCGTTACTCGACGTATCCGGCTCGATGACCGTCTATGCGCGGGTGTTCCTGGCTTTCCTGAAAGGGCTCGTCTCCGCGGACCGCCGTACCGACGCCTACCTGTTCCACACGCAACTCGTACGGATTTCCGATGCATTGCGCGATGGTGACACGATGCGCGCGGTTAACCGTCTGTCGATCATGGCGCAAGGTTTCGGCGGCGGCACGAAGATCGGCGCCAACCTGAAGCTGTTCAATGCGCAATACGCGGCGCAATCGGTCAACGGGCGCAGCGTCGTGATCATCCTGTCGGATGGTTACGACACCGATCCGCCCGAGATGATCGAAGAGGCGCTCGCGCGGCTGAAGCGGCGCGGCGCGCGCATCGTCTGGCTCAATCCGCTGATCGGCTGGCAGGGCTACGAGCCCACCGCCGGCGGCATGCAGGCCGCCTTGCCCTACATCGACCTCTTCGCGCCGGCGCACAATCTGAAGAGTCTGGAAGCGTTGGAACCCTACCTGGAGCGGGTCTGATGGGCGGCGATAACGGGGAACTCCTGGATCTCATGGCGCGGCTGCGCAAAGAGGCGCGGCCCTACGCCCTGGCGACGGTGGTGCGCACTGTCGCGGCGACCTCGGCCAAGGCGGGCGCCAAGGCGGTGGTGACCGCCGACGGCGAGATCCACGGCTGGATCGGCGGCGGCTGCACCCGGGGCGCGGTGCGCCGCGCCGCCCTGCAGGCCATGAAAGACGGCCAGGCGCATCTCATTTCCGTGCAGCCGCAAGAAGAACTGGAAGCCGGCGGCGTGGCGGCCGGCGAGTCCAAGGGCGGCGTCGAGTTTCACCGCAGCGCCTGCCCCAGCGGCGGCAGCCTGGACGTCTTCGTCGAGCCCATGTTGCCGCGCCCGACACTGGTGGTCTGCGGCGCCTCGCCGGTGGCCCGCGCCATCGCCGACCTGGGCTTCAAGATCCTGGCCACCGGCGGCACGGCGAAATACCTTGCCGATCAAGGGCTTGAGGTCGAGCAGATCAAGAAGGTCCGGGAAGGCCGGCCGCACATCGTCGACGCCATGAAGTCCGGCCAGGTGCAGCTGGTGTTCAATACCACCGAAGATGCCAAGGCCATCGCCGACTCTTTCGAGTTACGGCGCACCGCGTTAACCAATTCCGTGCCCTACAGCACCACAGTCGCCGGGGCCCGGGCGGCGGTGAAAGCCATCGAAGCCTTGAAATCCGACGATCTTGCAGTCGCCCCGCTGCAGTCTTATTTTACTGGGTCGTACTAGAGACAGCGTCTTTCCTCGCCCCCTCTCATCGGGCAGAGTTACTCTCTTCGGTAATTTAGGAAGCATCAGGCTTGCTCCCATGAGCGATAAGGTACCTATGACTGCGGGCGGCTATAGCCGCCTTGAAGAAGAGCTGCGTTATTTGAAGTCGACGGCACGGCCGGAGGTGATCCGCGCCATCGCCGAGGCGCGCGAGCATGGTGACCTCTCGGAGAACGCGGAGTACCACGCCGCGCGTGAACGCCAGAGCTTCATCGAAGGCCGGGTGGCCGAGCTGGAAGACAAGATCGCCCGTGCCGAGGTGATCGACGTCGCCAGCCTGGACGGCGACACCGTGAAATTCGGGGCCACCGTCACCCTGGTCGACGAGGACACCGAGGCCGAGACCGCCTACCAGCTGGTGGGGGAACTGGAAGCCGACGTTAAGGAAGGCCGCCTGGCCATCACCGCGCCGCTGGCCCGCGCCCTGATCGGCAAGGAGGTCGGCGATTCCGTCGAGGTGATGACCCCGGCGGGCTCCAAGGCCTACGAGATCCTGAAGGTCCAGTACGTCTGACGGCGGCGCCGCGCAAGCGGCGTGCGCACTCCAGACACTTTCCTGAAAATACTCAGTCCTGGCTGGCCGGCTCGGCGCCCTGGGCGATGTCGATGGGCACGCCCGGCGTCGACTTGGCCGTGCGGATGACCTGAATGGTCTTCACCGTCACCACGTGCGGGGCGGAGGTGAGCCGCTGGGTCAGCTCGTTCTCGTGCGCGGTGTTGCGCGCCACCAGGCGCAGCACGAAGTCGTCGGGCCCGCGCGCCATGTGGCACTCGCGCACCTCCGGCCAGCTGCCGACCAGGGTCTCGAAGTCGCTCAGCACCGCCTCCGACTGGCTGTCGAGACCGATGAGGGCCAGAAAGGTCACTTCGAAGCCCAGCGCTTCGGCATCCAGCTCGGCGTGATAGCCCTTGATGTAGCCGGACTCCTCCAGGGCGCGCACGCGCCTGAGGCAGGGCGGCGCGGAAATCCCGGCGCGGCGCGCCAGCTCCACGTTGGTGATCCGCCCGTCTTCCTGGAGGTCCTGCAGGATCTGCAGGTCGATTCGGTCCAATTTGACCCGCCGCATGGGCATCCCCGGCAACCAAAGACAAGATCGCGCCCGACTCTGCGGCCGCTGAGTAACAATATTACCCCGCCGCCCCCCGCGTGCAAGTCCCACGCAACGCCCTCGGCCTGTGCAAAACCATTTCGCGCGGCCAAGAGAAGTGCAGAAAAGCCCTAGGAAAAGTGCGGTTTCGGTCTTGCGCGGCGCGGGGCGCCGGACCATAGTCCGGCCCGCCATGACCCCGCCGTCCGCCTCCCCGCCCCCGATTCCCGGCCAGCCCGGTGAAAGCGCGCCTTCCGGCCCACAAAGCCTGCAGGACCTGACCTGCTGGGTGGTGACCGACGGCAAGGCCGGTATGGAAATTCAGTGCCTCGGCCTGGCCGAGGCCATGGGCTTCACCCCGGTGGTCAAGCGCGTCTCGGTCGGCAAGCCCTGGCGCTGGATGCCGGCGGGTCTGATCCGCAAGCCCTTTGAGGCCCTGGGCCCCAAGGGCGACAAGCTGGGCCCGCCCTGGCCGGACCTCTGGATCGCCAGCGGGCGCCAGACCGTGCCGCTGACCCGCGACGTGCGGACCTTGAGCGGCGGCAGGACCTTCACGGTCCAGGTGCAGAACCCGGCCATCGACCCGGCCAGCATCGACCTCATCGTCACGCCGGAGCACGACCGCCTGCGCGCCGACAACGTGCTGACCACGCGCGGCGCCCTGGGCCTGGTCACCGCCGAGCGCCTGGAGGCCGCCGCCGAGCACTTCGAGCCGCTCTACGCCGAGCTGCCGGCGCGCCGCGTCGCCGTGCTGATCGGCGGCGACAACAAGGTCTTCCGCATGACCGCGGCGATCATGCGCCGGCTGACCGAGCAACTGGCGCGCCTGGCGCGCGAGGAAGGCGTCGGCCTGATGGTCACGCCGTCCAGGCGCACCGGCAAGCGCAACGAGGCCATCCTGCGCGAGGGGCTGGCCGGGCTGCCCGCCCAGGTCTGGGACGGCAACGGCGAGAACCCCTACTTCGGCATCCTGGGCCTGGCCGACGCCATCATCGCCACCGGCGACTCGGTGAACATGGTCTCGGAGGCCGCCAGCAGCGGCAAAGCGGTGCACATCGTCCACCTGAAGGGCGGCTCGGCCAAGTTCCGGCGCTTTCACGAGGCCATGGAGCAGGCCGGGATCACCCGGCCCTTCAGCGGCAAGCTGGAAGAGTGGTCCTACGCGCCGCTGGACGAGACCCGCCGCGTCGCGCGAGAGATCCGCCAACGTCTGCTGGCGCGGAACCTTGAACGATAGCCTGCTGACGCGGGTCGCCGCGCGTTAGGCGGCAGGCCCCGCCGGGCCGCTTGATCTGGCTCATTTGATCTTTTACGGCCCCGCCTATAAAAAGTTTCTTTGATCCCTTCGCCGAGCCACGACTCCGGGAATCCGCCGCTTGTCGAGCCTGACCGCCGAAAACGTCACCACCTCGCCGCGCCTCGACATGATCCGCTTCGAGGCGACGCCGCTGCAGCGCGCGCCCTTCGATTTCCTCATCGTGCCCGGCTTCCTGAAGCGCGAGGCCCTGCCCGCGGTTGAACGCGACTTCCCGAAGATCACCAGCGGTGGCAGCTTCCCGGCGACCAGCCTGAAGTGCGGCCCGGCCTTCAAGGACCTGCTGGACGAACTGCAGGGCCCGGCGGTGACCGCCGCCTTCGAGGCGAAGTTCGGCCTCGACCTGACCGGCCGGCCCACCATGATCACCCTGCGCGGCCAGTCGCGCGCCAAGGACGGCGCCATCCACACCGACTCGCGCACCAAGCTGGTGACCGCGCTCATCTACCTGAACAGCGAATGGGAGTCCGACGGCGGGCGCCTGCGCATGCTGAACGGCCCCGACGACCTGGAGAACTACGCCGCCGAGGTGCCGCCCGAGGCCGGCACCCTGGTCGCCTTCCGCTGCTCGCCGGAAGCCTGGCACGGCCACAAGCCCTTCATCGGCCAGCGCCGCTCCATCCAACTCAACTGGCTGACCGACGACGGCGTGCTGAAGCGCGAACTGAAGCGCCACGCCTTCTCCGCCCTGACCAAGAAGCTGCTGCGCTTCGGCCGCTAGCGCACGACTGACGAAAGACCGTTACCGTTATGGCCCTCAACATCGAGACCTTCAGCAACGCCAAGGGCGGCAACGCCTTCTTCAAGGCCATCGGCCATCCGCTGGCCGCGCGCCAGGCGGCCGCGCTGCTGCAAGACCTCGCCAAGGCGCCGCTGGTGGTCTACGACCCGCTGGGCTTCGCCAAGGCCTTCGCCGAGATCTACGACCTCTCCGGCCTCGACATCCAGGCGGTCTACGTGCAGGACCTGGAGGACATCGGCAGCGACATCCTCGGCCGCCAGGGCCAGCCGGTCACCGACCTGCCGGGGTCTTCCGCCAAGAAGGTCTTTGTCACCGCCTTCGACAGCGGGCGCCTGGTCGACCACATCCGCCACCTGCTGCCCGCCGGCGCGGTGGTGGTGAGCCTGGACGCGCTGCGCCTGCCCGAGGCCATGCTGACCAACAAGCGCAACTACCTGGACAGCCTGAACTTCGCCACCAACCTGGTGTTCTTCAGAGATGGCCAAGGCCATCACACGCGCCTCGCCACCGCCAACTACTGGTCGGGCTACGGCGCCAAGGCGCCGGAGGCCTGGTGCTGCCTGATGGACGAGGACGGCCAGCCGCTGGCCGAGTGGAGCGACGCCCTGCCCGGCGCCAACGCCAGCGTGGTGATCGACTCGAAAGACGTGCGCGAACGCTTCGGCCTCGAGGACTTCTGCGGCAGCCTCTTCCTGCACGTCTGCGGCATCGCCGGGCATGACATCGTGAAGTACGCGCTGGACACCTACGGCGACAGCGACGAGGTGCTGTCCTGCACCCACGACGCCAACTCCTGGCCGGCCGACCTCTACGGCGGCCTGCCGGCGCCCAAGGAGGGCGAGCAGGTACTGCTCTGGGTGCAGAACAGCCACCCCGCGCCGGTGCCCGCCGGCAGCGTCGGCTTGAATCTCATGGGCGAGCCCGACATCGCCTGGCTGGACCGCGAGATCCCGCCCTTCGGCACGCTGGCCATCGACACCGCCGACCTGCTGCCCGCCGCGCGCTGGCCGCAGCAGATCGAGGTGCAGGCCGGCAAGCACTTCGTGCGCCCGCGCTATGAGGTCATCGCCAACGGCGCCATCAACCCGCCGCGCCGGCGCATCGCCCATGCCAACGTGGAGCGCGTCGACCTGAAGCCCGACCCGCGCATCCCCGAACTCTCCAACCTGCTGGGCAAGGGCTTCATCCTGCCGGCGCCGATCCTGCCGCGCGACCGCTTCCGCTCGCTGGCCCTGCCGACGCCCATGTCGACCTGCCAGGAAAACCTGCCGCTGGCGCTCTACGCCTACGACCCCGAGGGCAAGGAACTCGGCGGCAAGTCGCTGGGCAAGCTGCCGCGCAACCACGCGACGCTCATCGACATCGCCGACCTGCTGGACGGCGCGGAGCTGGATTGGGGCCACATGGAACTGGTCTACGACTTCGCCGAGGGCGGCGAGGCGGACGGCTGGCTGCACGGCCTTTTCCGCTACGAGGACAAGGCCTCGGGCCACGTGGCCGAAACGTCGTTCGGCGCGCACATCTTCAACGCGGTGCTAACCTACAAGAACGAGCCGCAGTCCTACGCCGGGCGCGCGCCGGGCCTCTCGACCCGCCTCTTCCTCTCCTTCGGGCCCGAGCCCTACGAGCCCGTCTGCCACCTGATCTACCCGGCCTCGACACCCTGGCACGCCAAGAGCGCGACCACGCTGATCCTGCACGACCGGCATGGCCAACCCATCGCCGAGCACGAGGTGAACATCGCCTGCGGCGGCTCGCTGCTGTGGACGCCTTCGGATTTCTTCTCCGCGGCGGACATGAAAAAGGCCGGGCCGGAAGGCTACGTCATCATCCGCGACACCACCTGCCGCCTCTTCGGCTACCACGGCCTCACCAACGGCGAGAAGGCCTTCTCCTTCGACCACATGTTCGGGTTTTAACGACCCCGGCCGACCGATTCTTCCTCTTTGGGCGGAAACACCTGCTGCTCCAGTACGGCTAGCGCCTCTCTCTTATAGGAGTGGCTCACAGCTTCGAAGAACGCCCAGATGGGGACGCCCAACATTGCCAGCACAAAGGCGAACAGGCTGAGCCAGTAGTCAGCGTATAGCACCGCAACCAGCCCAGCCATCAGCAGGTTGATGACTGTACTGCGCGCGATTCGGTCTCTGCTGCTGCGCATCTGCACCTGCTTCGCCACGTCAGGCATTTCCGCCAACAACCTGATCTCAAGTGAATGCCCAATCTGGGAAGTAGCAACTCTCTCCAGCGATTCATCGCTAAGGCCCATGCAGAGCGGCGCAAGTTGCTCGCGCAGTTTGGAAGGGAGCCTTACCCAGAAACCTCCTCGCTGCCGAAAACCATCTTTGGCGGAAACTCTTGTGTCGGCTCCCGACACCACTGCATGGTCTTCGCCCAATGGAGCCTTAGAACTTCTCACGAACCACCGAGCACGCTGCTTGAAAGTTCCACCGCGTCGGGGAAAAACGGTAACTGATATAAAAGCAACGGAATCCACAAACATTCCGAGGACATAGATTGCCGGCGCCAGCGCTGCGACCTTCAACGTGTGCATATCGCTGGCGTAGCCTGCAACCGATGGAAATAACCACGCGATGGCAGGCAGAGACCACAAGAGAGCAAAAGAGCCAACAACTAGGTATTCAATGAAGAGGCCCGGTAGTGCCATTTTCTCCTCCTAATCGTCGATTTTTTCTTGAGTGTCGAGGTGGTCAGACCCTACGCGAATTTGAACTTGGCCGAGACGAACACCCGCTCAGAGGCCGGCGCAGGCCACCGGATCTGTGATTTAGCAAAACCTGTGAAGATTTTGCCAAGCCCTGATCGGGACACAAACGAATTGGGAAGCGATGCCAACATTCACGATACCAGCTGTCTCCTGTTTGGCTACTACGGCCTGACAAATGGCGAGAAGGCCTTCTCCTTCGACTACATGTTCGGGTTCTGAGGCAGGCCCGTTTCAATCCAGCAGTACCCGCGCCACCGACGCGCGGATCGTCTTCGACGCGGCCGCCGGGCTCCAGCCGCGTTCCTTGACCAGCAGGCCCCAAGCCTGCACGGAGCAGGCGGCCCAGAGGGAGTCGGCGGCGCGCGGCGCGCTCCAGCCCTTCACCAGGGCGCCGTCGGCGGCGAGACTTTCGGCCAGCTTGCGGAAGCAGCCCAAGAGGTCGCTCATGCGGTCCTCCCAGGCCGCGGCGGCATCCGCATCGGTGGCGCGCAGGCGGATGAGGTCGCTGGCGACGGGATAGATCTTCGGCACGAAGACCAGCCAGGCCTTCACATAGCGGTCGAGCCGGTCGCGCGGGTCCGCCGCCTCCAACGCCGCATCGAATTTGGCGAAGATGCCCTCGCGCTCGTCGGCGCGGCGCACCAGGGCGACCAGCAGCCCGCCGCGCGAGCCGAAGTGCACGTAGATCGACTGCCGGGTCATGCCGACTTCGGCGGCGATGTCCGAGAGCGACACCTCGGCGCCGCGTTGGGCGATGAGGTTCCAGGCGGCGTCGAGAATCTCCTGCCGGCTGCGCGCGGCGCGCTTCGAATTTGACACGTGTAAAATTTCCGATATTTTACGCGCGTCAAATTACAGGAGTCCTCCCATGGACGACAACGGAAACCTGGAAACCAAAATCGCGCGCCTGGCCGGCTGCTATGGCGAGGGCGAGGGCGGCGGCGCGCCGACGCGCGACCAGTGGCGCGCCCTGCTGCAGCGCCCGCAGGACCAGCCGATCACCCTGATCAACTTCTTCAAGCTGCGCGGTCAGGCGGTTTACCCGAAGGACACGGCGCAGGAAGCCACCAGCGGCGAGGAGGCCTTCGCCCGCTATGCCGAGGTCAGCGTGCCGACTGTGGAGAAGGTCGGCGGCAGGTTCCTCCTGCTGGCCCCCTTCGAGGCGACCTTCATGGGCGCGGGCGAGGATTGGGACCTGGTCGCCATCGGCAGCTATCCCAGCGCCGCCGCGCTGCTGGCTTTGCTGGAGGACGATGCCTATATCGCCGCCTATCCGCACCGCACCGCCGCCCTGGAACGGCAGAAGGTGCTCGCCTGCGCGGGCTGAACGTCCCGGGCCAAGCAACCTTCCATCGAAAGCCCCCTACACAGCGCGCGGGTTCGGCCTTAGATTAAGGGCAAGCAATCCGCCCGAATAACCCCACGATCAGAGAGACTTTTCGATGCAATACCTGCACACCATGGTCCGGGTGAAGGACCTCGACGCCTCGCTG
>ENA-ORCW01000822-ORCW01000822.1-marine-metagenome-genome-assembly--contig:-NODE-822-length-10743-cov-3.131727_pt1 | contig 10743 bp, 7 predicted proteins | sample MGYA00237784_ERZ508517 | MGnify/ENA primary metagenome ERZ508517 (study PRJEB26187, sample SAMN06268979) | marine metagenome | isolation source: Tt ae E1 feedstock associated aerobic enrichment on... | reverse complement strand
CGCTTTCCGCCGGTTCCGGCGCGCCGGTTTCATGAGGCTCCGGCGTCTGCTCGGGAACGGGCGGTTCGGCCTCGAGCGCGGGCGAAACCGGCTCGCTGGGCTTGACGGGGTCGACGTCGAGTTCCGCAAAAATCTGATCGAGATCGTCCTGCGCGGGTTCTTCCGGCTCGGGCGGAGGCGCATAATCGGCCTCGACCTTGGCGATTGCATCCGCCAGGAGCTTGCGCTGGCGATCGGCCACCGCAGCGGAGGGCGCGGGATCCATACCGGCGAGCTTGGTTTCGATCGTCGTCCGGGCTTTCTGATAAATGCGCTCGCGCGCCGCCGGAGTGTTTTCCGACAACGCCTCGATCGTCTTCTTCAGAACCGCAGAAAAATCCGCCATACCTTATCAAACCTGTTTTACTTCTTGAACGCGCAGCCGCCCCACGGACACGCAAAGCAGTTCTGTCCGCGAAACTAGTCCTGAAAAGGATCGGTCACAAGTATGGCGTCTTCGCGTTCGGGACTGGTGGAGAGAATCGCCACCGGCGCGCCGATCAGTTCTTCGACGTGGCGAACATACTTGACAGCCTGTGCGGGAAGGTCGGTCCACTTGCGTGCACCCTTGGTGGTGCCCTTCCAGCCTTCCAGCGTTTCGTAGACTGGCTCGAGGCGCGCCTGCGCGCCCTGGCCCGCCGGCAGATAGTCGATCAGCTCGCCATCAAGCCGGTAGCCCGTGCAAATCTTGATCTCGTCCATGCCGTCGAGAACGTCGAGCTTGGTCAGCGCGATACCGTTCATGCCGTTGGCGACCACGGCCTGACGCACCAGAACCGCATCGAACCAGCCGCAGCGGCGCTTGCGGCCCGTCACCGTGCCAAACTCATGGCCCCGCGTGCCAAGGAACTCGCCGACCTCATTGTCCTGTTCGGTCGGGAACGGTCCCTCGCCGACGCGGGTCGTGTAGGCCTTGGTAATGCCGAGTACGTAATCGATAGAGCCCGGCCCGAGACCGGAGCCCGTGGCAGCCTGTCCGGCAATCGTGTTGGAGGACGTGACGAAGGGATAGGTGCCGTGGTCGATGTCGAGCATGGTACCCTGCGCACCTTCGAACAGGATGCGTTGACCGGCGCGGCGCGCATCCTCGAGAATCTTCCAGACCCGATCCACATAGGGAAGAATCTTGTCGGCCACCGAGGTGAGTTCGTCCATGATCGCGCCATGCGAGACTTCGTCGTGCCCAAGACCGCGGCGCAGGGCGTTATGGTGCGTGAGCAGCCGGTCGATCTTCATCGGCAGCGTGTCGGTGTTGGCCAGGTCCATGACCCGGATCGCACGGCGGCCGACCTTGTCTTCATAGGCCGGACCGATGCCGCGACGGGTGGTTCCGATCTTCGTTCCGGAGTTGGAGGCCGCATCCTCGCGGAAACCGTCGAGCTCCCGGTGCAGCGACAGGATCATGGCCGTGTTCTCGGCAATTTTCAGCCGGTCCGGCGTCACCTCGACACCCTGTTCCGCGAGCCGGTCCATCTCGGCGACGAAGGCATGCGGATCGAAAACGACGCCGTTGCCGATAACCGAAAGCTTGCCCGGACGGACGACACCGGAAGGCAGCAGCGACAGCTTGTAGCTCACGCCGTCGATGACGAGGGTGTGGCCGGCATTGTGACCGCCCTGGAAACGCGCCACCACGTCGGCGCGCTCGGACAGCCAGTCAACGATCTTGCCCTTGCCCTCGTCGCCCCACTGCGAGCCGACAACCACCACATTTGCCATGAAAACGTCCTTCCCGGCGCAACGTCCGGCGGGTCCCCCGCCTGGATGACTTCAGAAAACGAAACGCCTCTATAGAGCCTCAAGGCCCCGGTGGGAACCGTCTCGCGCCACAGCGGCCCCTTTTCCCCGCCGGCAAAGGCGACCACACGCCACTTGACGCAAAAACCGGAACGGCGTAACTCCGTCCGTGGGCCACCTCTCCCCACCGAGAGGCGTGCTATCTGGAAGGATAGGAAACATCATGAGCACACTCCCCACGCCGGACAACCGTCCGGCCAATACGCATTTTTCCTCAGGTCCCTGCACAAAACGTCCCGGCTGGTCGCTTGACGCGCTCGCCGACGCGCCCCTTGGCCGGTCGCATCGTTCTTCCATCGGCAAGGCGAAACTGGCAGAGGCCATCGATCTTACCCGTGAAGTTCTGCAGGTGCCGGACGATTATCGTATCGGCATCGTGCCCGCCTCCGACACCGGCGCCGTCGAGATGGCGCTCTGGTCGCTTCTGGGCGAACGCGGCGTCGACATGGTTGCCTGGGAATCCTTCGGTGCCGGATGGGTCACCGATGTGGTCAAGCAGCTGAAACTCGACGATGTGCGCCGCATCGAAGCCGATTATGGCGATCTGCCGGATCTCGGCTCCATCGATTTTGACCGCGATGTCGTCTTCACCTGGAACGGTACCACTTCCGGCGTGCGTGTGCCTGACGGCAATTTCATTCCGGCAAACCGCGCGGGCCTGACCATCTGCGACGCCACATCGGCGGCCTTCGCGCAGCGCCTGCCCTTCGACAAGCTCGATGTGGTCACCTTCTCCTGGCAGAAAGTGCTTGGCGGTGAAGGCGCCCATGGCGTCATCATCCTTTCGCCGCGCGCCGTGGAACGGCTGGAAAGCTACACGCCCGCATGGCCGCTGCCCAAGATCTTCCGCCTGACCAAGGGCGGCAAGCTGATCGAGGGCATCTTCCGCGGCGAAACCATCAACACGCCCTCGATGCTGTGTGTGGAAGACTATCTTGACGCACTGAACTGGGCGAAATCCATCGGCGGCCTCGACGGGCTCGTCGACCGTGCCAATGCGAATTTCGCCGTGATCGACGAATTCGTGCGCAAGAGCGACTGGATCGATCATCTGGCGAAGGTGCCGGCGACGCGCTCCAACACCTCGGTCTGCCTGTCGATCGTCGATCCCGAGATCGCCGCGCTCGGTGCAGCCGAACAGGCGGCGTTCGCCAAAGGCATGGTTTCGTCTCTGGCCAAGCAGGGCGTCGCCCATGACGTCGGCCATTACCGCGATGCGCCCCCGGGCCTGCGGATCTGGGCCGGAGCAACGGTCGAGGCCTCCGATCTGGAAGCGCTGATGCCGTGGCTCGACTGGGCGTTTCAGGCCCAGAAAGCAAGCCTACAGGCGGCAGCCTGACGCTGTACTCTCGGCTCCGACTGCGGAGCCGCCTTTCCCAATTTCATTTTGTGAAACAGGAGGCCGCTATGGCGCCCCGCGTACTCGTATCCGACAAACTGTCGCCCACCGCCGTCGAAATTTTCAAGGAACGCGGCGTTGAGGTGGATTATCTGCCCGAACTCGGCAAGGACAAGGAAAAGCTTCTATCCGTCATCGATCAGTATGACGGCCTCGCCATCCGCTCGGCGACCAAGGTCACCGAGAAGCTGATCAACAACGCCACCAATCTGAAAGTGGTTGGCCGTGCCGGCATCGGCGTCGACAATGTCGACATTCCGGCCGCATCGCGACGCGGCATCATCGTGATGAACACGCCGTTCGGCAATTCCATCACCACCGCCGAACACGCCATCGCCATGCTGTTTGCCGTGGCGCGCCAGATTCCCGAAGCCAACACGTCGACCCATGCCGGCAAATGGGAAAAGAACCGCTTCATGGGTGTCGAAATCACCGGCAAGACACTGGGCGTGATCGGTTGCGGCAATATCGGTTCCGTGGTCGCCATGCGCGCCATCGGCCTGAAAATGCATGTGGTGGCCTTCGACCCGTTCCTCTCGGCGGAACGCGCCTCGGAACTGGGTGTCGAGAAAGTCGAGCTCGACGAACTCTTCAAGCGCGCCGACTTCATCACACTGCATACCCCGCTGACCGACAAGACGCGTGGCGTCATCGACAAAACCGCCATCGCCAAGATGAAAAAGGGCGTGCGCATCATCAATTGCGCCCGTGGCGGCCTGGTGATCGAGGCGGATCTCGTGGAAGGCCTGAAATCCGGCAAGGTGGCGGGTGCCGGCATCGACGTGTTCGAAACGGAACCGGCAACGGAGAACCCGCTGTTCGACATGCCGAACGTGGTGTGCACGCCGCATCTGGGTGCATCGACCAGCGAGGCGCAGGAAAACGTCGCCATCCAGGTGGCCGAGCAAATGGCGGATTACCTGACCAAGGGCGCGGTCACGAACGCGATCAACATGCCCTCAATCAGCGCCGAGGAAGCCCCGCGCCTGAAGCCTTTCATCAAGCTGGCGGAAGTGCTGGGGGCTTTCGTCGGCCAGGTGACCGACGAAGCCATCGATGAAGTCGAGATCCTGTTCGACGGCTCCACCACCGAGATGAACCGCCGGGCACTCATCAGCGCCGCCCTTGCCGGTCTCATCCGCCCGCAGGTGGCCGACGTGAACATGGTTTCAGCCCCGATCATGGCCAAGGAGCGCGGCATCATCCTGTCCGAGGTCAAGCGCGACAAGTCGGGCGTGTTCGACGGCTACATCAAGCTGACGGTGAAGACCTCCGAGAAGACGCGTACCATCGCGGGCACGGTGTTTTCCGACGGCAAGCCGCGCTTCATCCAGATCAAGGGCATCAATCTGGATGCCGAGGTCGGCCAACACATGCTCTACACGACCAATTACGACGTGCCGGGCATCATCGGTCTGCTGGGTTCGATCTGCGCCAAACATCAGGTCAACATCGCCAACTTCCAACTCGGCCGAAACCGGCCGGGCGGCGATGCGATCGCCCTGCTTTATCTGGATGCGCCCTTCCCGACGGACGTTCTCAAGGAGTTGCGCGCGACCGACGTCATTCTGTCGGCGAAACCATTGTCATTCGACGTGGCCGCTTAAGCGGCGCACCCTGTCGGAAACGGCAGACACGTTTCGAAAATCCATGCCGGCGCTATGCGCCGGCATTCGCTTGTCGGGAGGCCATCTTCCGGCCGCCATGCTCCGCAAGCCATATGCCCCCGAGCACCAGAAAAAGCGCGACGGCATGATAAGTGAAGAAGGCTTCGCGCAGGACGACGATCGACAAAAGCGTGCCGAATATCGGCACCAGATTGATGAACAGCCCAGCCCGATTGCCACCGATCAACTCGTTGCCGCGAATATAAAGCGTCTGTGCGAAGATCGAGGGAAACAGCACAACGTAGAGCACCACCATCCAGCCCTGAAAGTCCGGGACGATAAGGCGATCCGTCGCCACCTCCCAACCCACCAGCGGCAGGGAAGCCAGGAGCGCGAAGACGGAGAGCATGAACATCAGGCTCAGCCAGTGGATGTTCGGCTTCAATCGCAGGCCCACCGTGTATCCCGCATAAAGGAGGACGGCGACAAGCATCAGAGCATCGCCGAAATTGACGTCGAGCTCCAGAAGCCGGGAAAACTCCCCGTGGCTGGCCACCAGCGCCACGCCGACCAGAGACAGAATGAAACCGGCAAGCTGCAGAGGGCTCACCCGCTGCCGAAACAGCAGGAAGTTGGCGACAAAGATCACCATTGGCACCGCACCCTGCTCGATCGCGATGTTGATCGCGGAGGTAAACTGGGCGGAGCTGTAGAAAATGGCGTTGAAGCCGGTAAAGCCCAACGCCCCCAGCATGGCCAGCAAAGGCAAGTTTTGCCGTATTTCCGGCCAGTCGCGCCGCAGATGCGGCCAAGCGAAGAGGGCGAGCAGCGCGGAACCGATGATCCAACGAAGCGTTGTCAGCATCATCGGCGATACATGCCCGACCGCAAGCCGACTGGCCACGGCATTGCCACCCCAGAAGAGTGTGGTCAGACAAAGAAAGATATAGGCTTGACGATACATGAAATCACAAGAACAACGACACAGTCCGGCGTGATAGAGCCTCGGGCGTGAAACGTAAATGCCAACGTCACAATTTGACACGCAAAGTGTTGCACAAGAGGACAGCGGCGGTTTCAACCGCTAAGATCATTCGAATCGGGTTCGCACCCGGATGACTGATTGGCGCTTGCATCAAAGGATGAGCGGGAATCATCGGTTGCGCAGCCGGGTCAAGCGTGGCAAAGCGCATTCACTGGGCTGTTAAGCGCGGGGCAAGAATTTACGTTGAACGACGCGTCCAAACCAACGGGCGGCGATGACCGCCCCGCCAATCGCAACGCCAGGCGTATTCTGAAGCACGGCCCAGCAGAGACAAGCCCGGATCTGGAAGACGTTCTCCAACACGGCGCATCCTTGCGCAAACAACGGCTGTTGAGAAATTTCCGTCCCATGCTGCCGGAAATCCTCGCAGCAGCCATTCTGCAATGCCTCGTCTATGCGGCCTTCATTCTGAACGCCACGCGGAGCGACTGGGACAATCTGGCAATCGTCTGCACGGTCCTGTTCACGCTGCCTTTCGTGGTCGCGTTTGCACTGCTTGGATTCCGTCGGCAGAGAAACACCTTCACCGTCGCCATATTCGTCACGTTCGTTTGCTTCAATGTGGCCGTGGCCGTTCTGTCCGGCCTGCGCATTCCCGTAAGCTATACGGCGCTTCTGACGGCCTATGCCGTCGCCACCGTGGCAATGATCGTCGCCAATCTGCGGCTCCATCGATCTCTGGAAGACCGCGTTGCCCTGCTCGATTTTCCCAAGGCCGGTCAGGTTGCCACGAGACTGGCAGGCGATGTCGCCATCGTCAGCGATAAGACAACCGATATAGGCGCTTACGACCGGATACTGATCGACACGAAAACCCACCACAACCCCGAATGGTCGGCATTCCTGACCAAAGCCTACATGGTCGGGGCAGACGTGACCCCCTGGTTCAACTTCCTCGAACTGCGCGAAGGCCGTGTCGATGTCGGCGCGTTCGACGTGTCGCACCTCGCCTATACGCCCAGCCAGATCTATTATTCCAAGGCCAAGCGGGCACTCGATCTTGTCGCCGTCATCGTCACAGCCCCGATAACGATCCCCCTGGGCTTTCTGATCTGGCTTTATATCCGAACCCTGGATGGCGGCCCGGCCATTTTCGTGCAGACCCGCCGAGGATACGGCGGACGTCCCTTCAACATGCTGAAGTTCCGCACGATGTATCACGGCCGGCAGGGCGGTGCGACGCGACCGAACGACGACCGGATCATCAGGGGCTGCCACCTGCTGCGCCGACTGCGATTGGACGAACTTCCCCAGCTCATCAATATCTGGCGTGGTGAGATGAGCCTGGTGGGACCGCGTCCGGTCGCGGAGTACGTCGCACAGGCAAGTGAAGCCGCAGAGCCAAAATTCATTCACCGCACCATGGTGCTGCCGGGCATCACCGGCTGGGCGCAGGTGAATTCCGGCTATGCCGGCACCACGCAGGAAGAAATCAACAAACTTTCCTACGATCTCTATTACATCAAGCACCTGTCGTTCGATCTGGATACGCTCATCATATTGTCGACGATCGGCACGGTCCTGTTCGGACGCGGCGCCCGTTAGGGACGGAATTCCGCGAACCGCGAGGCGGCGGCTCGCCCGCCCGACCTCCCGCAACCCGCCCGGTGCGAAAAACTTCTCACGCCAGACATTCACCAATGCCGCGCAATCGCTTAAAGAGAAGCGCGCTGCATTCAGGGAAGGACAATGCCGACATGAGCCATCTGAACATCATCTGCATGGGCGAGCCCTTGATCGAGTTCAACCAGGTGGACGAGACGGGCCGCTATCTCTTCGGCCATGGCGGCGATACTTCCAACTGCGCCATCGCGGCCGCGCGGGCGGGCGCTTCCGTCGGCTTTTTCACCGCGCTCGGAGCAGACGAATTCGGCGACAGCCTGATGCAGCTCTGGGCCGATAACGGCGTGAACGCCAGCCATGTCCTGCGCAATCCGGATGCCCATACAGGCATCTATTTCGTTAGCCATGGCGAAAACGGCCATGTGTTCTCCTATCTGCGCAAAGGCTCCGCGGCGAGCCGCGTTACTGCCCGCGACCTGCCGCGCAGTGCCATAGAAAACGCCGAGATTCTCCATCTGTCCGGCATATCGATGGCGATCAGCGCCGATGCCACCGATGCCGCCTTCGAGGCGATCGACGTGGCGCGGGCCGCAGGCACGAAAGTTTCGTTCGATACCAACCTACGCCTGAAACTGTGGCCACTGGAGCGCGCCCGTGCGCTCACCGAAGCCGCCATGCGCAAAGCCGACATCGCGCTTCCCGGACTGGAGGATGCGGAACAACTGATCGGCATCAGCGATCCGGACGCCATCGCAGATCATTATCTGGGTCTTGGCGCAGGCATCGTCGCGCTGACGCTCGGCAAGGATGGCTGTCTCGTGGCGACGCCGAACGAGCGCCGTCGCGTGCCCGGCATCAAGGTCAGCGCCGTGGACGCCACGGGCGCCGGCGACACGTTCGACGGCAATTTCCTCGCCGAGCTCAATCGCCATGGCGATCCGTTCGAAGCGGCGCGCTACGCCAATGCAGCCGCTGCCCTTTCCACGCAGGGCTTTGGCGCAGTCGCTCCGATGCCCATGCGCGAAACGGTTCTGAAAGCCCTGGCGGACGCCGCCTGAACTATTCGAGAAAAACGTCGACGCTGGCCGAACGACCGACAGCGTCGATCACAGTCAGGGTCGATGCGCCGCCGCCATCGGGAACCCAATTCGCCTTGCGTCGCCGATAGGCGTCCGGCAGGGGCTCGCCGTTGGCCAACCAGCGGAATGGCGCGCGGCCGCCATTGATCTTGAGCGCCAGCGGCATGACACGCGCGCCGCGCGCAAGTCCCACATCGATCCGCGCGCCTTGTGGCGGAAACACGATTTCGGGCGCCGGCTCCACCGGGGCATCGGCGCGAAAGGCATTGCCCGAGACGGAAAACCGGCGCATCGGATAGGGAAGGTCGGAAGCGGCAAGCCGGATCGCGCCAGCCGGTGCCGGCGGGAAGGGGGCAATGCCGATGCCCGAACGTGAAAATGCCTCGAACAGGATGGGGGCGGCTGCCAGATAGCCGGTCAACCCCGGAACCGAGCCGCCATCGGGCCGCCCCGCCCACACACCCAGCACATGCCGTCCGTCATAGCCCACCGACCAGGCGTCGCGGTAGCCATAAGACGTGCCTGTCTTGTAGGCGATGCCGAGACGCGGCGCCCCCTCGGGTGGCGCGACACCGGAAAGGATATCGGCGACCTGCCAGACGGCCTGCGGCGTGAGTACGGAAGGAGGATGCGCGGCAATCTCTGCATCCTCCAGATAATGCAGCTCGCGCACCCGTCCGCGATTGGCAAGCCCACCATAAAGCTGCACCAGCCCTTCAAGCGACAGCCCCGCGCCACCAAGGCCGATGGCGAGACCCGGGACCTCGCCCGGCGGCAGAGCAGGCGGAACACCGGCCTGCCGCATGCGCGCCACCAGCCGCACCGGTCCCACCGCATCGAGCAGCCGGATCGCCGGCACGTTGAGCGACATCTGCAAGGCCATGCGCACCGAGACATCGCCCTGATAGGCCATGTCGAAATTGCGTGGGCGATAGCCCGAGAAATTGCCGGGCCGGTCCTCGATCATCGTTTCCTGCATCACCAGCCCCTCCTCGAAGGCGAGACCGTAGATGAAGGGTTTGAGTGTGGAGCCTGGCGAGCGCTGGGCCACGCTCATATCGACCCAGCCGTCCCGCGCGGCATTGAAATAACCCGCCGATCCGACGCGCGCGATCACAGCGCCGGTCCGCGCATCGGCAAGCACCATCGCCACGGAAACGCGCGGGCCCAGTCCACGGGCGGCTTTCGCGGCAACGGCCTCTAAATCGACCTGGGCTTTGCGGCTGATCGTAAGACGGTGCACGCGCCTGCCGGGCTGCGCTTTCACCACAGCGTCGGCCAGATGCGCGGCATAGGTCGGCATGGGCAGACGTCGCCCGGCAAGATTCGCCTCCGAGGCGCGCGCGACCTCGCTTTCGATGATGACGCCAGCTCCCGCCATGCGGGCGAGCACGCGATCGCGCGCGGCTTTTGCCGTTTTCGGGTTTCGGTCGGGCCGGCGCGCTTCCGGCGATTGCGGCAGGGCGACAAGAAGAGCCGCCTCAGCCAGCCCGAGCTTATGGGGCTCCTTGCCGAACCATGCAAGGCTGGCCGCACGCACACCCTCCAGATTGCCGCCATAGGGAGCGAGTGTCAGATAACGTTCCAGAATCTCACGCTTGGAGAGCCGGCGTTCAATCTGCAGGGCGCGCACGATCTGGTGAAACTTGGCCGTAAAACTGCGCGCCTGGCGCGGCTCGATCAGGCGAGCAAGCTGCATCGACAATGTCGAGGCGCCCGAAACGATGCGCCCGTTCCAAAAAAGTTGCAACGCGGCGCGGCCGACAGCACGCAGATCGATGCCGGAATGCGACCAAAAGCGTTTGTCCTCATAGGCGATGAGCATGTTCAGAAACTGCGGGTCGAGCGTGTCGATATCCGCCGGCAGACGCCAGCGCCCGTCGGATGCCGCATAGGCCCGCAACAGCGCCCCGTCGCGGTCGAGAACCTCCACCGAAAGCGGCGCCGGATCGAGCGGCGGCGGATAGGCTGCATCGAGCCGGTCGAGCGTTGCCGCACCGCCGAGAGCGAGCAGAGCCGCAAGGCCAGCGGCCATGGCGATCCGACGCATATGTCGACGTGTCTTCATCGCCGCCTACCGTCCCAAGATCTCCATGAAGCCCGTGGCCGTGCGGGCGGAGAGCTGCGGACGGTACATATCCTCAACGCTCGCCGCCGGATGCGTGTAGACGCCCGGCGTCACCGCACGCACCACATAGGCGAGCCGGAATTTGC
>ENA-ORCW01000821-ORCW01000821.1-marine-metagenome-genome-assembly--contig:-NODE-821-length-10750-cov-2.859365_pt1 | contig 10750 bp, 9 predicted proteins | sample MGYA00237784_ERZ508517 | MGnify/ENA primary metagenome ERZ508517 (study PRJEB26187, sample SAMN06268979) | marine metagenome | isolation source: Tt ae E1 feedstock associated aerobic enrichment on... | reverse complement strand
GGGCCGGCGAACGCTTCACCGGGAAGCTGCGCAGCGGGGAGGAATTCAACTGGGGCATCGAGGACGTTCCGCTGGACTTCGACGGGCCCATGGCCGCCGGTTCCATGTCCGGCTCGGGGGCCGTGATGGTCATCGACGACAGCGTCGATATCGTGGAGGTGCTGGCCAACATCAACGCCTTCTACGCCCACGAGAGCTGCGGCCAGTGCACCCCCTGCCGGGAAGGTTCCCTCTGGATGAAGAAGATCACCACCCGCATGGCCAACGGCGGGGCCCGGCCCGAGGATGCCGAACTGCTGGCCTCCATCGGCGACCAGATCGCCGGCCGGACCATTTGTGCGCACGGCGAGGCCTGCGCCTGGCCGACCCAGAGTTTTATCGCGAAATTCCGCGACAAGTTTGTAGAAAAAGCCAAGGAGGATCCAGAGCGGGCCCAGAAACGGACTGTGCGGCTGGTATAAGGCGTTAAATGTCGCATCGCAGACCATGAGCGAAGAAAACAAAAAGGAAACCCTCACCATTTACATCGACGGCCAGCCGGCGGAAGTTCCCGCCGGGTCCAACCTCGTGGACGCCCTGTCCGGCGTTGGCCGTGAGATCCCGCATTACTGCTACCATCCGAAGCTGTCCGTGTCCGGCAACTGCCGCATGTGCCTGGTCGAGATGGGCACCCCCGGCCGCGACCGGGCCACCGGCGAGCCGATCCTCAACGACGACGGCACGCCCAAGATCATGTGGGTTCCGAAGCCGGTCATCGGCTGCGCCACCAATGTCTCTCCCGGCATGCATGTGCGGACCAAGTCCGACCTGGTCAAGTCCTGCCAGCAGGGGGTGATGGAATTCCTCCTGGTCAACCATCCCCTGGACTGCCCGATCTGCGACCAGGCCGGCGAGTGCCGCCTGCAGGAGTTTGCCACCGACTATGGCCGGGGCTACAGCCGCTTCATCGAGCACAAGAACGTCAAGCCCAAGCGGACCCGCATCGGCCCCCGGGTGATCCTCGACGACGAACGCTGCATCCTCTGCTCCCGGTGTGTCCGTTTCTGCAAGGAAATTGCCGATGATCCGGTGCTGGGTTTCATCGACCGCGGCTCCTATTCCACCCTGACCACCTTCCCCGGCAAGCAGCTGGAAAACAATTATTCCCTCAACACGGTCGACATCTGCCCGGTGGGCGCCCTGACCTCGACCGATTTCCGTTTCAAGATGCGGGTCTGGTTCCTCAAGGAAACCCCCTCCATCGACACCGAGTCCAGTGTCGGCTGCAACACCCTGGTGGGCAGCCGGGAAGGGAAGATCTACCGCATCACCCCCCGCCGCAACGACGCGGTCAACGACACCTGGATGCCCGACAGCGGCCGGGTGCTCTACAAGATGGTCGACGACGAGAGCCGGCTCACCCAGTACGCCATCGAGGGACGCCCCTCCAAGGCCGCGGAAGCCATCTCGGTGGCGGCCGGACGGTTGCTGGAAGAGGGTGGGGTCGCCATCGTGGCCAGCGGCCGCCTGAGCGTGGAGGAGCAATTCCTGCTGACCCGGATCCGCAAGGAACTGAACGGTCCGGTCCCCACTTACCTGGTGGCCCGCACCGGAGCCGGCGACGGCAAGCTGCTTTCCGCGGACCGCAACCCGAACGTCCGCGGCGCCCTCCTGACCGGACTGGTCCAGCGCCTTCCGGACGAACAGCTGGACGACCTCAAGGGCCTGATCCAGGAAGGCTCGATCAAGACCGTCCTGGCCGTTGGTGAGGACATTATCGAGGCGGGCATCCCGGCCGAGCTGGTCAAGAAGATCAACCTCGTGGTGCTGGCCAGCCACCATTCCGAGAGCACCCAGTATGCGGCCGTTGAGCTGCCCCTGCTGACCGTCTTTGAAAAGAACGGGACCTTCGTCAACCAGCAGTTCCGGGTCCAGAAATTCTCCCAGGCCATTCCCGGCCCGGACGGGGTCCTGCCCGGTGTGGCCACCTTTACCCGCCTGCTGACGGCCCTTAATCCCGCCCTCGAGAAAACGCCTTCGGTCTCCGCGGTCTGGAACGAGATGAGCGAGACCGTTTCCGAATTCTCGGGAATGGCCTTCGAGACCATCCCTTCCACCGGGCAGGTGGTGGAGGATGCCCGCTTTGCCCAGTTCCCCTTCGCCGAGGGGAAGGGGATTCACTTTGAACCGAAAACCGCCTTAGCGGAGGCCTGAAATCATGGACCTGACTCAATTCATCTGGCTGGTGGTCAAGGCCGCGATCATGATCTCGGTGGTCATGGGAGCGGCAACCTACGCCGTGTTGCTGGAACGCAAGGTGGCGGCCGCGATCCAATGGCGACCGGGCCCGAACCGGACCCAGATTCCCATCATAGGCAGTATCCCCGTGATCGGCACCTGGCTGACCCGGATCGGGATCTTCCAGCCGGTGGCCGACGGCCTGAAGTTCCTTTTCAAGGAGGACCCGTTCCCCAAGCACGTGAACGCTTTCTACTACGTGCTGGCCCCGCTGGTGGCCTTCATTCCCGCCATGACCACGATGACGGTCATGCCCTTCGGCTTCTTTACCTCTGACGACGGGTCGGTAACCCCCTTGGTCCTGGCCAACCTCGACATCGGGATCCTTTTCATCCTGGCGGTCTCCTCCCTCGGCGTCTACGGCATCATCCTCGGCGGATGGTCGGCCAATTCCAAATACCCCTTCCTCGGCGGGATCCGTGCCTCCTCCCAGATGCTCTCCTATGAGCTGGCCATGGGCCTGTCCCTGCTGCCGGTCTTCATGTGGTTCGGTGGCACCCTCAACCTGTTCGACATCGTCCAGGGCCAGAGCGACGAGTGGTACGGGATCATTCCCCAGTGGACCATCTTCTACCAGCCCTTGTCGGCCCTGATATTCCTCGTCGCCCTCTTCGCCGAGACCAACCGCCTGCCCTTCGACATGCCGGAATCCGAGACCGACCTCGTGGCCGGCTACAACACGGAGTACGGCTCCTTCAAGTTCGGGCTCTTTTTCGTCGGGGAGTATACCCACGTCATTATCGGCTCCGGCGTCTTCACCCTTTTGTTCCTCGGCGGATGGGACATCCCCTGGCTGGGTTTCCCGGACGGCTACCTGGGGGCTGTCCTCTCCGTTTTCGTTTTTGCCGTCAAGGTCCTGCTGATGGTCTTCTTCTTCATGTGGATCCGCTGGACCCTGCCGCGGTTCCGTTATGACCAGGTGATGAACCTCGGCTGGCAGAAGCTCCTGCCGCTGGCCATCGCCAACCTGGTCCTGTATGCGATCATCATCGCCATCATCGAACAATTCTAATTCAGCCATGGCCATCAAAGTACTTGAAAGAAAACCCTTGAGCCTGGCGGAACGGACTTACCTTCCGCAGATCGCCGGCGGCCTGAGAATTACCATGAAAAATCTCATGAAGCCGCCGGTCACCCTTGAGTATCCGGACGCCCGGCCGGACATTCCCAAGGGGTACCGCGGGGTTCCGACCCTGGTCAAGGATCCGAACGGACGGGAGAAATGTGTCAGCTGCCAGCTGTGCGAGTTTGTCTGCCCCCCGAAGGCGATCCGTATCACCCCGGGATCCATCCCCGAGGAGAGCGAGACCGCCCACGTCGAGAAGGCGCCCGAGGAATTCGAGATCAACATGCTGCGCTGCATCTACTGCGGTTACTGCGAGGAGGTCTGCCCCGAGGAGGCCATTTTCCTGCAGAACATCTTTTCCCTGAACGGGCTCTCCCGCGAGGAACTGGTCTTCAAGAAGAAGAAACTCTACGAGATCGGCGGCACCCTGCCGGACCAGCACTTCAAGTGGGACAAGAAGCGCAAGGCCGAACTCTCCGGGAATCCGCACCACTGATCCAGTCATGACTTTTCCCTTTCAAACAACCTTCGCGATGTTCTAATGAGCGTCCTGTGACCATGAAGGAAATCCTCTTTCACTTTTTCGCCGCGCTGACCCTGTTACCGGCATTCTTTGTGGCCACGAGCCGCAAACCGGTTAACGCGGCCATGAACATGCTGGTCTCCTTTGTCGGCCTTTCGGCCCTCTTCGTCCTGCTGGAGACCTACTTCCTGGCCATTCTCCAGGTGCTGGTTTACGCGGGGGCGATTATCGTCCTCTTTCTGTTCATCATCATGCTCATCGATCCCCACAAGTCGCCGGCCCCGTCGCTGCTGCGCTTCCTGGCCAGCATCGCGGCCTTCGCCCTGATGGTCCTGACCGGGTACTTCCTGGTCTACGGTCCGGAGGCCGGACCCTATGCCCAGCTGGCCGCCGAGGCCCCGGCCAGTCTCTCGCGTTCTTTCGGGGTGGCGCTCTTCACGCGCTACATGCTGCCTTTCCAGATTACCGGCTTCATGCTCCTGATCGCCATGATCGGGGTCATCGTGGTCAGCCGCAAGGACCCTGCAACGGACGGAGGTGAGGCATGAGCATCGGATTGGAAGATTACCTGTTTGTCTCGATTCTGCTCTTTGCCATCGGCTTTCTGGGGGTTCTCCTGCGCAAGAACACGCTGATCGTGTTCATGTGCCTGGAGCTCATGCTGAGCGCCTCGATCCTGGCCCTGATCGCCTTTTCCCGCTACAACTCGACGGCGGCCAACCCCCTCATGGAGGGCAACGTCTTTGTCCTGTTCATTATCGCCATTGCCGCCTGCGAAGTCGCCGTCGGCCTGGCAATCATCGTCGCCCTCTGGCGGCGGATCCAGACTGTCGAGCTGGGTGAAATCAAGGAGCTGAAACACTGATGGACCTCGGAACTGTCTTAAGCATGATCCTCCTGGCCCCGTTGCTGGCGGCGGGCCTGATCTGGATGTTCGCCCGTCAGCGGGCGGTCCTCGCGATGACCCTTTCCCTGGCCGCCGCGGCCACCATCCTCGGCCTCAGCCTGTGGCTCTACTTCCAGCTCTGGGACGGAACCGCCTATGAAGTCTCCATGGAATGGATGCGGCTCGGCCCGCTCCAGCTCTCGGTCGGCTTCCTCCTCAACGACCTGAGTGCGCTGATGCTTTTCGTGGTGGGATTCGTGGGATTCTGGATCCACCTTTTCAGTGTCGGGTACATGAACGATGATCCGGCCCGGGGACGCTTCTTCGGCGGCCTTTCCATTTTCATGTTCTCCATGCTGGGGATCGTCCTCGCGGACAACCTCTTCATGATGTTCATTTTCTGGGAACTGGTCGGTTTCAGTTCCTACATGCTGATCGGCCATTACATCACCACCGACGAGGCGGCGCAGGCCTCCAAGAAGGCCTTCATCGTCAACCGGGTGGGGGACTTCGGATTCCTGATCGGCATCATCATGGTATACTGGACCTTCGGGACGGTTTCCCTGGGCGGCCTGCAGGAGCTGGCCCACCATTCCCCGGACAGTGTGACCACCGCCATGGGGCTGCTCCTCTTTTGCGGGGTGCTGGGTAAATCCGCGCAAATGCCGCTCCATGTCTGGCTCCCCGATGCCATGGCCGGCCCGACCCCCATTTCGGCCCTGATCCATGCCGCGACCATGGTCGCCGCCGGGGTCTATTTCCTTGGCCGGACCTTTTTCCTCTTCACCGGGGAAGCCCTGCACATCATTTCCTGGGTCGGGGTGGTAACCGCCCTTTGTGCCGCCATCTGGGCCTTCGGCCAGCGGGACATCAAGAAGATCCTGGCCTATTCCACCTTGTCCCAGCTGGGCTACATGGTGGCCGGTTTCGGAATGGGCTCCCTTTACGGCCTCCATCATGGTGACGGTCACGGCGCCGCCCTCTACTACGGGATCGGTGCCTCCATGTTCCACCTGACCACCCACGCCTTCTTCAAGGCCCTGCTCTTCCTCGGGTCCGGCTCGGTCATCCACGCCTGCCACCACGAGCAGGATATTTTTGAAATGGGCGGCCTCTACAAAAAGATGCCGCTGACCACGTTGACCTTTGCCGCGGGCGTCATCGCCATTGCCGGGGTGCCCTTCATCGGGGCCGCTTTCTTCAGCAAGGACGCCATTCTCTACGTGGCCAAGATGACCAACTTCCCGGCCTTCCTGATCCTCACCGGGACGGCCCTGCTGACGGCGCTCTACATGGGCCGCCTCTTCGTCATCGCCTTCCTCGGCAAGCCCAACAGCAAGTCCGCCGAGCATGCCCACGAGTCCCCCTGGACGATTGTCCTCCCGCTGGTGGTCCTGGCCGTCTGCTCGGTCGCCGGCGGTTACGCCGGGCTCTATCCGGAACGCCTCGGGGTGCTGGTCCAGAACTGGGTTCCCCTGGCCCATGGCAGCGACCATACCCTGATGCTGGTCATATCCGCGGTTGCCTCCGTCGTCGGCCTCGGCCTGGCCGGCCTGGTCTACGGCTTTGGCTCGAAGACGGACCGGGTGGAGGACAAGGCACCGCCGGTCTACGCCTTCGCCAAATCAAAGTTCTACTTTGACGAAATCTACAACGCCTACGTGGCCAAGGTGCAGGATCGCCTGGCCGACTTTGTCAGCTTCCTCGACACGCTCTTCATCTCCGGCCTCTTGGTCAAGGGAACCGCCGCCGTGGCCGGCCTCTTCGGGATCGGCGCCCGGCGTGTGCACACCGGAAGCGTGGCGGCCTACGTCTGGTGGTTCTTCTTCGGACTGCTTCTCTTCGGCGCCTTCGCCGGTGGATTTCTTGACGGGATACTTCAAAAATGACGCAACTGCCCATAGCATTTCTTGATGGAGTCAGCGCCTGCCTGCGCTCGGCCGGTACCTCGATGAGCGGGTTCCATGTGTACCTGATGATTTTCGCCATCGCCCTGCCGTTGATCATGGCCCTGGCCCTGGCGGTTTCCGGCAAGCTGCCTGAGAGGATGGTCAAGGCCTGCGCCGCCATCGGCTTCCTGGTCCCCGGTTTGTCCAGCCTCTGGCTGGGAGCGGTCTACCTGGCCAGTGCCACGGATGGGGGCTACATGTTTACCGTGCTGGCCGACCTCGGCCTGAGCAGCCGTTTCGGCATCTACCTTCACCTGGGATTGAACGGCATCGCCCTTCCGTTCTACATGCTGGCCGGCCTGGTCGGCATGGCGGCCGGATTCTACGCCATCCAGAGCGGCGTCGAGCGCCTGCGCCTTTTCCTCATTCTGCTTTTGGTCATGCAGGGCGGCCTGATGGGGGTCTTCTCCTCCGTTGATGTGCTCTTCTTCTATTTCTTCCACGAGTTCGCCCTGATCCCGACCTTTGTCATGATTGCCATCTGGGGCCGGACCGGTCGCAAGGCGGTCGCGCTGGAGGTGACCATCTACCTGACCCTGGGGGCCATGATCACCCTGGCCGGCCTGATCGCCCTCTACGTCTTCACCGGGGCCACCGAGTTCAGCATGACCGGCATGCGGGCCGCCCTCTGGGGAAGTGGATTCCCGCACCAGGGCACCCTCTTCGGCCTGCTCCTGATCGGTTTCGGGATCCTGGTATCGCTCTTTCCCTTCCACACCTGGGCTCCGCGGGCCTACGCCACGGCTCCCGCGCCGGTGGCCATGCTGCATGCCGGGGTGCTCAAGAAGTTCGGCCTCTACGGCCTTATCCAGATCGCCTATCCCCTCCTGCCGCAGGGGGCCATGGAGTGGGGACCCCTGCTGCTCTGGCTGGCCCTCGGGAACCTGCTGGTGATCGGATTCGTGACCATGGCCCAGCGCGACCTCAAGCTGATGCTGGGAAGCGCTTCCGTGATGCACATGGGGTATGCCTTCCTCGGCCTTTACGCCTACTCCACGGTGGGCATCGGGGCGGCCATCATGATGCTGGTCGCCCATGGCCTTTCCGTGGCCCTCCTGTTCCTCCTGGCCGATGTGGTCGAGAAGCGCGGCGGTACCGCCGACATGAGCGAGCTGGGGGGCATGGGCACCCGGACGCCCGTCCTGATGGGGCTTTTTGCCGCCGCCATGATGGCCAGCGTCGGCCTTCCCGGGTTTGCCAATTTCTGGGGAGAGCTGGGGATTTTCGTTTCGCTCTACGCCTCGCCGACCCCGTGGGTCCTGTATCTGGCCCTGCTGGGAATCATCATTTCCGCGGTTTACGGATTGCGGGCGGTGGCCAAGGTCTTTTTCGGCGAAGCCAAGGGAGAGATTCCCGACGGCGACATCAAGGCATCCGAGAAGTGGCCGGCCCTGCTGCTCCTGGCGGCCCTGTTCCTGATCGGCCTCTGGCCCCGGCTGATCTCGGATCCAGTCAACGAGGGCGTCCTGCAAACCTTTCCTGACCGGGCTCCGGTGATAACCGCGCCCGCTGGTGAAATTTCCCTGACGGAATAAAATGGAAACCCAATCGCTTCAAATCATCACCGCCAGCAATCAGTGGGGAGCCCTGCTGCCCGAGATTATCCTCGGCTGTTTCGCGGTCCTGATCCTTTTTGTCGACCTGCTGATGCCCAACCTGCGCCGGCAGATTCCCAGGTTGTCCATCCTGGCCCAGCTGCTGGCGGCCGCGGTCCTCTATACCGGCATTTGCGCCAACTGTGAACGGACCGGCTCCGAGGTCCTCTTCGGCGGCCTCCTGGCCCAGAACAACGCCTCGGACTGGATGCGGCTCTTTTTCCTGCTCGGTTCCATTTGCGTGACCCATATCGGTTCGGTCTTCCTCAGCCGGCAGTCCCTGGCCCGGGTCGAGTTCCACCACCTGGTCCTGGTCGTCACCGGCGCCTTCATGATCCTGGTCCAGAGCCAGCACTTCATCCTGCTTTTCGTGTCGCTGGAAACGGTGACCATCGGTTTCTATATCCTCGTGGCCTACCGGCGGGACAGCCGGGCCTCCCTCGAGGCGGGTTTGAAGTACCTGATCATGGGAGCCTTCAGTTCCGGCATGCTGCTCTTCGGGGTGGCGCTCCTGTACGGTGCCGCCAGCAACCCGGAGCTCCCGATGGCGGCCCGCCATCCCCTCAACTTCGAGGACCTGGGGGTCTTCATCGCCGCCTCCAACGAGCTTTTCAACAACAGCACCAACCTGATGGTCCTTTTCGGCGCCGTCCTGGTCCTGACCGGGATCTGCTTCAAGATCGGCGTGGTCCCTTTCCAGATCTGGATCCCGGATGTCTACCAGGGGGCCCCGACCCCGGTCACCTCCTTCCTCGCGGTGTCCTCCAAGGCGGCCGGTTTCTTCCTTTTGTACCTCCTCCTGGACGGTCCGTTTGCCGCCCTCGGCTACATGACCACCCCCCTGCTGACCGTGGTCGCTATTGCCACCCTGCTGTTCGGGAATATCGCGGCCCTCGGCCAGCGCAACGTGAAGCGGATCATGGGGATGTCCGGAGTGGCCCACGCCGGCATCCTGTTGATGGGGCTCCTGGCCTCGCTCAAGGTCGACTGGGCCCTGCTGGCCGTCTTTTTCTATCTGGTCACCTACGCCCTGGCCTCCTTCGGGGTCTTTGAGGTGATGGCCCATGTCGCCGATGTTGATGACTCGGACCAGGACATGGACCGCTACAACGACCTCCTCAAGCGGGAACCCTACCTGGGCGGAGTCCTCCTGGTCAGCCTCGGTTCCCTGGCCGGAATCCCGCCGCTGGCCGGCTTCATGGCCAAGCTGCTGATCTTCATCGCCGCTTTCCAGGCCGGATTGTACTGGATCCTCGGGGTGGCCCTGGCCGGGGTGGTGATTTCCATTTACTATTATTTCGGGTGGATGCGGTCGGCTGTCATGGACAATCCGTTCCTGGCTGACCAGGCCCCCGCCTCCATCGCCTCGCCGCGCTTCGGGGCCCGCCTCCTGATGGGTATCCTGGCCGGCCTGACCATCATCCTGGGATTCTACCAGGGATTCTTCCCCTTCTAGGGAATCGGTCTTCGGGCTTGATTTCCGGCCCGTTTCCGTGTCCATTTCCTTGTCGCGCATACCGGATTTTTCCGGATGCGACGCCATTAGATACAATCAACAACAAGGAAAGGACTTGATCGATGCGACAGGTACCCGATTTTTTCAACGACGCCGGTAAAGGAGGCCGCTCATGAAGCGTGTGACCGATTTTGCCCGGTTCCGGGCCGAGGGGAATCCCATCTCCATGGTCACCTGTTATGACGCCTGGAGCGCCCGGATCCTCAACGAAGCGCCTATCGACGCCGTGCTGGTGGGGGACAGCGTGGCCATGGTGATGCATGGTCATCCGGACACGGTTCATGCCACGGTCGGCATGATGGCCACCCATACCGCCGCGGTCCGGCGGGGGATCGGGGAAAAATTCGTGGTCACGGACATTCCCTTTCCGGAGCACCGCAAGGGCTTGACGGCCGCCATGGAGGCGGTTGACGCGATCATGAAAGCGGGTGCCAACGCGGTCAAGATCGAGGGGGCCCAGGGGCATTTGGACGTTGTCCGGCACATCGTCGGAAGCGGCGTACCCGTCATGGGGCACCTTGGCCTGACGCCGCAGTCGGTCCACCAGATGGGCGGATACCGGGTCCAGGGACGGGATTCACACGCCGCACACCAGATTGAACTGGATGCCCTGGCCCTGCAGGAAGCGGGCGTTTTTGCGCTGGTCCTGGAATGCGTGCCGGCCGAACTGGCGGCCCGGATCACCGAGGCCCTGACGATTCCCACCATCGGAATCGGTTCCGGGGTCCACTGCGGCGGGCAGATCCTCGTCCTGCAGGATGTTCTGGGCCTGAACCTTGGCTTCAAGCCCAAGTTCCTGCGGACCTACGCGGACGGTGCGGATCAGTTCAAGGCCGCCCTGGGCCGGTTCGACGAGGACATCAAGGCGGCCCGCTACCCGTCTCCCGAGGAAAGCTTCCTCAATGAAAAAATTAGCAACCATTAACTCCCTCCGGGCC
>ENA-ORCW01000820-ORCW01000820.1-marine-metagenome-genome-assembly--contig:-NODE-820-length-10787-cov-3.705509_pt1 | contig 10787 bp, 7 predicted proteins | sample MGYA00237784_ERZ508517 | MGnify/ENA primary metagenome ERZ508517 (study PRJEB26187, sample SAMN06268979) | marine metagenome | isolation source: Tt ae E1 feedstock associated aerobic enrichment on... | reverse complement strand
CGTACGGCCGGTTCCAACTGGCCCCCCCCAACCAACGGCCGGCAATAGCCGGCCCGACGTCACAAGCGTCTCCCCGCTGCTCCCATCTGCAAGCCGGACGAACTACAATCCCGGGCCCGGGGAGAACGAATCGCGGGAAATTCACCGCAACCAACGATCAGGACGGTGAATACTGCCCGCAGCTGACGGTTCCTGCTCCGGTGATGACCGCCGCAATGACGAATGCTGCGGTGACAGAATCGGCTCTGCTGCGTGGAAGGTGTGCATGACTCAGACGACGGTCGACAAGTCGAATCAGCGGGTGCGGAGGATGTTCGGCGAAATCGCCCCCCGCTACGACCTGATGAATCACGTCCTCTCCGGCGGCGTCGATTACTGGTGGCGGTGGCGGACCGTGGGGATGGTTCCCCCCACCGGTAAGGCCCCCATTCTCGACGTCTGCACCGGCACCGGGGACCTGGCGTTCGCCTACCGGAAGAAGAGCGGGGGACGCGTGCCGGTCATCGGCACCGACTTCACGTTCGAGATGCTGCAGCGGGCCCGCGAAAAAGGGAAGTCGAGCGACGTCCTGTTCATGGAAGCGGACACGCAGGTGCTGCCGTTTCCCTCCGACACGTTCCAGATCGTCTCGGTCGCCTTCGGTCTGCGGAACGTCTGCGACACACAGACCGGCCTGCGGGAGATGACCCGCGTCTGTGCCCCCGGCGGGCAGGTCGCCATTCTCGAATTCTCGAAGCCGACCAATCCAATCTTCAAGCGGATCTATGCGGCCTACTTCCGTTATGTGTTGCCGCGGATCGGCCAGCTGTTCGCGAAGAACCAGCACGACGCCTACAACTACCTTCCGGAATCGGTCGCCCAGTTTCCGGAAGGGCAGGCCCTGGCGGCGCTGATGGAAGAGGCCGGACTGGACGAGGTACGGTTTCATCCGCTGACGTTCGGCATCGCGACGCTGTACATTGGCCGCAAGCCGGCTACCGAAAATCCCGCGAGCGGGAACTGAGGCGGAGTTCTTCGGACAGGTCGTCCATCCAGTCGACCAGCACGTGAATCACGCCGTGCTCGCGCTGCAGCATGCCCCGGACGATCATGGCGGTCGCTCCCCGGGCGACGCGGTGGAACCGTTCCCACACATCCTGCCGGACGATCAGGTTCGCCTGTCCCGTCTCGTCTTCGAGCGTCATGAAGGTGATCCCCTTCGCGGTGCTCGGACGCTGCCGCAGCAGCACCAGTCCCGCCACCCGCAGCCGGCGGTCCTTCGGGAGCACTTCGAGATCACAGCAGCGGGCGATCCGCCGTTGCGCAAGAAACGTTCGCAGAAACGCCATCGGATGCCGCTTGAGTGACAGGCCGGTCGTCTCGTAGTCGGTGATGACTTCTTCCAGCTGTGGCATTTCCGGCAGCCGGACCGGCGGTTCGTCGGTCACCTCATCAGCCCCGGCAGGTGAAGGACGCGGCTGGTCGAACAGCGGGGCCGGCTCGCGGGACGGCAGCGCATCCCAGTAGGCGGGGCGACGCCGGATCTTCAATGAGCTGAACACGTCCGCTTCGGAGAGCTTCACCAGCAGGGTCTGGCTCAGGCCGGTCCGCCGGGCGAACTCCTCGAAGCGGGTGAACGGGCCGCGGGCATTGCGTTCAGCGACGATCCGTTCGATCTCCGCCCGGGAGAGTCCGCCGATCATCCGGAATCCCAGCCGCAGCGCCGGACCGCCGGCACCGTGAGCGTTCCGGCGGTCTCCGGTGGTTGCAGAATCGTGCCGCGGATCGCCCGGTTCGAGCGTGCAGTCCCACTCGCTGGCGTTGACGTCGACGGGGCGGACTTCGACGCCGTGCCGCTTCGCGTCCCCCACCAGTTGGGCCGGTGCGTAGAAGCCCATCGGCTGGCTGTTGATGAGGGCTGCACAGAACGCCGCCGGGTGATACCGCTTCAGCCACGACGAGACGTAGACCAGCAGGGCGAAGCTGGCGGCATGGGATTCGGGGAAGCCGTACTCGCCGAAGCCGCGAATCTGGTTGAAGACCTGCTCGGCGAACTGCTGTGAGTATCCCTGCCGGTTCATGCCGTCGATCAGTTTGCGGCGGAACTGGTCGATCACGCCCGGTCGCCGCCAGGCTCCCATCGCCCGCCGGAGCTGATCCGCTTCGCCCGGAGTGAAACCGGCCGCGACGACGGCCAGCCGCATCGCCTGTTCCTGGAAGATCGGCACGCCGAGCGTCTTTTCGAGCACCTCGCGGACGGTGTCGTTGGGATACTCGACCGACTCGTCACCGCTGCGCCGCCGCAGGAACGGATGCACCATGTCTCCCTGAATCGGCCCCGGGCGAACGATCGCCACCTCGATCACCAGGTCGTAGAAGCGGGTCGGCCTCAGCCGGGGGAGCATGCTCATCTGGGCCCGGCTCTCGATCTGAAACACGCCGACCGTATCCGCCTGCTGGATCATGGCGTAGACCTGCGGGTCCTCTGCGGGGATGCGGGCCATCAGATCAGCAACCGGCACGAAGGGAGTTCCGTCTGTATCAGGATCCCCTTCGAGAGCCTCGATCATCCGCAGGCACCGCCGGATCGCCGAGAGCATCCCCAGACTCAGGCAGTCGACCTTGAGGATTCCCAGGGCGTCCAGATCGTCCTTGTCCCATTCGATGACGGTCCGGCCTTCCATGGAGGCATTTTCGATCGGGACCAGTTCGCACAATGGTCCCTGCGTCATCACCATTCCCCCCACGTGCTGCGAAAGGTGACGGGGAAAGCCCATGATCTCCAGTACCAGGGCTCGCAGCTGCCGGGCCAGCCGCGACTCCGGATCGAAGCCGACTTCGCGGAACCGCTCGGCGATGCGTCCTTCGTCGTGCATCCAGCCGCAGTTCTTCGCCAGCGTATCGACACGGTCGAGCGACAGCCCCAGGGCCTTTCCGACATCGCGGACGGCAGAGCGGGTCCGGTAGGTGATGACCTCGGCGGTCATGCCGGCCCGCTCGCGACCGTACTTTTCGTAGATGTACTGCAGGACTTCTTCGCGTCGTTCGTGTTCGAAGTCGACGTCGATGTCGGGGGCTTCGTCCCGCTCGCGGCTGACGAACCGCTCGAACAGCACGTCGATGCGTCCCGGGTCGACCGACGTGACTCCCAGGCAGTAGCAGACCGCCGAGTTTGCTGCCGAGCCCCGTCCCTGGCAGAGGATGTCGCGGCTGCGGGCAAAGCGGACCAGATCCCAGACGGTGAGAAAGTAGGCTTCGTAACGCAGGTCGCCGATCAGCTCCAGCTCGTGTTCAATCAGTTGCCGGACCCTGTCGGGAATTCCCTCGGGATATCGTCGTCGGGCCCCGTCCCACGTAAGCCGGGTGAGATATTCCAGCGGCGTGGTTCCCTGCGGGCAGAGTTCTTCGGGATAGTCGTAACGGAGTTCGTCGAGGGAAAACCGGCAGCGGTCGGCGACGTCGATGGTCCGTTCGATCAGTTCCGGCATCTCCGCAAACAGAGCCGCCATCTGCAGCGGCGATTTGAGGTATCGCTCGCCGTTGGGGAAGGCCCGCCGTCCCAGTTCCGCCACCGTGCAGCCGTGCCGGATCGCCGTCACCACATCCTGCAGAAACCGTCGCTGCGGCTTGTGGTAGTGGACATCGTTGGCGGCGACGAGGGGGACGCCGGTCCGTCGCTGGAGGTCCCGCATGCGGGCCAGCCGGCGGAGGTCGTCGGCTTCGTGATGCCGTTCCATCAGCGCATAACAGCGATCGCCGAACAGTTCCCGGTACGCCGCGAGACTTCGTTCCAGCTCTGCGGTGTCGTGAACTGACGTTGCCCGCAGCCGCTGGCGCAGGTTGACCAATGCCAGCAGTCCCTGGTGATGGTCGGCCAGATCGTCAAACGTCAGCGCGCATTCCCCTTTGGGAGCCCGCCGGCGACCGACGGTGATCAGCCGCGACAACCGTCCGTATGCAGCCCGGTTGGTGGCCAGCAGCACAACGGGGGGCGCATCGACGGGAGTGATGTCGGCCCCGACAAGCAGCTTCAGCCCGGCATCCTTCGCGGCGACATGCGCCCGCACCACGCCGGCCAGCGAGTTGCGGTCAGTGATCGCCAGAGCATGCAGCCCCAGCTCGGCGGCACGAATCGCCAGCTCGTCCGGGTGCGAGGCCCCTTCGAGAAACGAGAAGTTGGTGCGGCAGTGCAGCTCGGCATACGGGGGGCCCGTGACGGCAGGGGAGGGAACCTGCCGCATCAGTGGCTGCCGGCGGGGTTCGGGTTGTTCAGGCATGGCGAAGCTCCCCGGTTACCCTTCACCATGCAGAAACCACGCATCCCGTGGCTGCTGCCGGAACACCCACAACCGCCGACCATCCCGGGTTGCCACGCGGTAGTAGTCGCGACGGATCAGCCGGCGAACCCACCATCCGGTCTCGATCCGCTGTGGTCCCTCGCAGTCGTGGACGAAAAACGTCTCGCGTCCCCAGCGGAGACGGACCGGCCGGTCGTCGCAGGTCACCACATCGAGAGGGAAGGGCCGGCGGTACAGCCGCGGGGGAAGGCTGCCATCCGCCCGGGCCGTCCATTCCGGAGGAAACGCCCCCGCCGTGACGGTGGGGAGTCCGTGCAGGAATTCTTCGTAGCGGACCAGTTCTTCCGGCAGCCATTCCGAGGTGAGCCGGGCCCGCACGACACTCTGCCGGCCGAGCCGTCCCCGCAGTCGATCCAGCAGGGCCACCAGTTTCGCTTCGTTTCCGTCGTCGTTCCGGTCGAACAGCGCCCGCTGCCGCGTTTTGCGACTGCTGAGCTGACCGGCCCGCAGCACAATCTGGTCGATCTCGCCGGGCAGATGAAAGCGTTCCCACTGCAGCGCGAACAGCTCCTGCAGATACGAAGCGGAATCGGTCGGCGCCACCAGCCGCAGATCGATCATCGCCGGTGGCCGCCGGTGCTTTGACTCGTCCGCATCGGTTTCGAGTCTGAGGATCGACGGCTGTCGCGGCGCGACGAACCGGAAAGTGAACTGCATCGCCACGAGCTGCCGCTGCTGCAGCTGCTCGGTCAGCCGGACAATCAGTTCCTCCAGCACGGTCTCGATCCAGTCCCGCTTACGGATCGGCTCGGCGAACACCCGCTCGACCTCGACCGGTTCCGGGCAGACCAGGGGCGTGACTGGTTCCGGACGCTGCCCCAGAGCCTGATCGAGCCGCACCAGCAACTGTTTGCCGAAGCGGGACGGCAGCACCGCCCGCGGCAGTTTGAGCAGTTGCCCGACCCGCTGCAGATCGAGCCGGGCCAGTTTCTTCAGGACATCGGGGGGAAGCCGCAGACTCTCCACCGGCAGCGGCGCCAGGGCCCTGGCCAGTGGACCACTGCTGCAGACGATCTCGAACCGGCCGTAGTGCGCCAGAGCCCACGCCGCTCCGATCGTGTCGGCCACGGCGATGCGGCAGTGCAGTCCCTGGTTCTGAAACGCCTGCTGAACACGTCGGCACATCGCTGCCTCACCACCGAACAGATGCGGACAGCCGGCGATATCGAGCAGCAGGCATTCGGGTGTGTCGGTCTCTTCGATGGCGACGACGGGGGTGAACTCGAAACCACTCCAGGCCAGTTCGCGCAGCGCCTGCCGGTCCGCTTCCGGATCGGAGGGGAACCGCTCTCCCCGCCTGGTCTCTCCCCGCACGGTCTCTGCCGGTCGGGCTCCCCGGACCGGTGGATGTTCGCGATCGGCGTATTCCAGCATCGCGTCCGCTTCGGCGAGCGACATGCCCACACGGGCTCCCGCCCGGGCTGCTTCGCTTGAGCAGTGGACAACGATGTGCCCTCCCTGGGGACGTTCGTTGAAGAGGATCAGCGGTGTCTGGTCAAGCTCCGGTCGCGCGCGGCGAAGACGTTGAATCGGCCAGTTCGGAAACCAGATGCACAGCACCCGTTTCATCATCAATCTCCAGGAAGGCCGCCCGGCTTCCCAACCCGCCGCGACAATGCAGAATGTCGAGTTCCATCCAGTGGCGTACGCCCTCCGGGGCGACGTCCGTCTCCTTATGAAGCGAGTGAACCGGAGCTGCCGGCGGTGCGCCCCGGGCTCCGGGGGGCACGGGACGGACCAGCAGCCGGATGTCTGCCCAGGAGGGTTGCCCCTGCAGACTCGCCGGTCGCAGCAGCACGCCCAGCCCCCCGCCGGTCTCGGCCGCCAGCTGCAGCCTGCGGAGGATGCGATTCTCCGCGGATCGATCGAGGAGTTCGTTCCAGGCGATGGTGACCGCCACGCCGGGACAGCGGAGAGACTGCTCGGCGGCCCAGACGGCATCTTCGGCGCGGCCCGGTCGGACCAGCAGAGTCCGCTGCAGATCGATGTTCATGGCAGCCGCCAGAGCCGGTGAGAACTCCTGCCGGGGATCGATTACCAGACAGACGCCCCCTTCCTGCAGAGCCGGGGGGACGACCTGCAGGAGCAGGCGTTCGACGCCGGTGCCGGGTCCGTCGGCGAGCCATTCGACGAGCGTACCGCGGCGGAATCCGCCATCGGGAAGCAGGCGGTCGAGGTCGGGCATTCCGGAGGAGATGATCTCCCTGCCGGTGCGGTGAGCCGTCGTGCCTCGGCTGGCCTGCAGTTGTCTGAGGCGGGAGGCGAGTTGGCGCAGGGTGTCCGCCCGGGAACCGTCGTGGTACTGCGGCATGAGCCCCTCAGCGGAATCGATTCCGCGGATTCGCGTTGACGCTTTGAGACCGGTTGACGTATGCAGGGGAGCCCACATGACGGCCCCGGTCGGCCGTCACCCCGCCAACCGGAAACTATACACACGTACACTTCCCGTCAAGAGGGAATGGGGCCGGAGCGCGGCTGGATTCCCCCCAATCCAGACCCTACAATCACCCGCTGGCCGCAACCTGAACGGCGACCAACGGTTAATTCACGCAAACCAACATTCACGAAATACACATGTCCGATCCCCGCATCCCCCTGAAGGAGCCGAAGCTGGCCGCGTTGCTCGCCTTCCTCCTCCCCGGCGCCGGACACCTCTACCAGGGCCGTTACTTCAAAGCCGGGCTGTACGCGGTCTGCATCTGGGGACTGTTCCTGTACGGCATGAGTCTGGCCGACTGGAAAATCGTCAACGCCCCGCCCCTGCACGGAAACGCCAGCCGCCGCGGCGTGATGCTCAAGTACGCCGCCCAGTTCGGCGTCGGAGCCCCCGCTCTGGTCGCCCTGATGCAGAGCGAGCGGTACTACAAGGAATCCAACCGGCCGGTCCGGCAACTGGACGCACCGCTCGATGCCCCGTTTACCGGCGAGTTGACCCTGCGGACCCGGCAGACCGCCGGCGACGTGACCGGCACCGTCTATCTCGAACCGGCCCAGGGAGGATTTGGAGCCGAGGTGATTCGCGGACGGTTTGCCGGCACCGATGCCGACGGCGAACCGGTCGAAGTACAGCTGGGAGAGTTTGTCGAACTGGGCCGCCCGATCAGTGCCGACTCCAAACGCTACCTGCAGGCCGAAGTCATCGACGATGCCGGCGGACGCATCCAGAGTCTGGGACATCTGCACGGCAGCATTCCCCGCCCGTTCTGGAACTGGTTTGTTGTCCCCCTGGATGACAAGCAGGACCGGGAGCTGCATCGCCAGCTCGGCAAATACCACGAACTGGCGACCGTGTTCACCATGATCGCCGGCCTGCTCAACGTCCTGGCGATCTGGGATGCCCTGGAGGGACCGGCCTACGGCTACGGTGACGAGCCGGAATCGACCGACGAGACGCCGGACACCGAAGCTGAACAGGCCGACGCGGACAAAGATTCCTCCGACAAACAGCCGGTTGCCGAAGCGGTCAGCTGACTCCGTCCCGCCCGGACCTGAAGACCACCTGTTGAAACGCGGATCCACCATGGACGCCCTGCCGACGCTGCTCGCTCACACCAACATGACCTGGTATCTGCTGCCGCTCGCAGCGGTCATCAGCCTTGTGTACAGTGCCAGTCGATACGAGCAGACCGAACGGATTCTCCGCCGGGCCGGCAAACTGTTCGCCCAGATCATCCTGTTCATGGGAGCGATTCTGGCGTTGCTGGCGATGCTCTCCTATCGGCTGTAGGTCGACCGGACGCCTTCCCATCCCGTCTCAGTCCGCCTCGACGTTTCGGCCACGTTCACCCGACTCCGGGAACGTTCGACGATGCACGACTACGAGAAGCTTGGGGCCTTCTACCTGGGACGCACTCGCGTCCCGGACCAGGACGAAACCTCCGACGACCTGCTGCTGTACGACTCGAAGGATCTGACCACCCACGCGGTCATCGTCGGAATGACCGGCAGCGGCAAGACCGGGCTGGGAATCACGCTGCTCGAAGAAGCGGCGATCGACGGCATCCCCGCGCTGATCATCGACCCCAAAGGGGACATGGGAAATCTGCTCCTCAACTTCCCCGACCTCAAACCGGCCTCCTTCCGTCCCTGGATCGAACAGGACGAAGCGACCCGGGCCGGCATGACGCCCGACGAATATGCCCGCAACGTCGCCGACCGCTGGAAACAGGGACTGGCCGACTGGAATCAGGGCCCCGAACGGGTCGAGCGGCTCCGGAACGCGGCCGATATGGCAATCTACACGCCCGGCAGCGATGCCGGCCGGCCGATCTCGGTCCTCCGCTCACTCGACGCGCCGCCGGCGGCCGTCCTTGATGACGCGGATGCGTTTCGCGAGCGGATCTCCTCGGCGGTCTCGGGACTGCTGACGCTGCTCGACATCGAGCCCGATCCGATCCGCAGCCGCGAGCACATCCTCCTCTCCAACATCCTCGATCACGCCTGGCGGGCCGGCCGCAACCTGACCGTTGCCGAGCTGATCCACGAGGTGCAATCGCCGCCATTCTCCACGATCGGCATCATGGATCTGGAGACGATCTTTCCGGCAAAGGACCGGACTGCGCTGGCGATGACGCTCAACAATCTGCTCTCCTCGCCCGGCTTTGCCGGCTGGATGCACGGCGAACCGCTCAACATCCAGAACCTGCTGTACACGCCGGACGGTCGTCCACGGCTGGCGGTGCTGTCGATTGCCCATCTGGGGGATCGGGAGCGGATGTTCTTCGTGACGCTGCTGCTCAACGAGCTGCTCGCCTGGATGCGAGCCCAGCCGGGCACATCGAGCCTGCGGGCCCTGCTGTACATGGACGAGGTGTTCGGATACCTGCCGCCGACCGCCAATCCCCCCTCCAAGACACCGATGCTGACGCTGCTCAAGCAGGCGCGGGCGTTCGGACTGGGTCTGGTGCTCTCAACGCAGAACCCGGTCGACCTGGACTACAAGGCCCTCTCGAACGCCGGCACGTGGTTCCTCGGCCGGCTGCAGACCGAACGGGACAAACAGCGGGTGCTGGACGGACTGGAAGGGGCCTCCGCCTCGGCTGGTGTGGTGTTCGATCGGCAGGCGATTGAGCGGACGCTCTCCGGGCTCGGTTCACGCGTCTTCCTGATGAACAACGTCCACGAGGATGAGCCGGTCCTGTTCGAAACGCGGTGGGTCCTCTCATACCTGCGGGGACCGCTCACCCGCGAGCAGATCAGGAGACTGACCGGCGACGTAAAACAACCGGCCGCTCCGTCTGCCGCAGCACCGGCTCCGCCGCCAGTCGCCAAACCGGCCGCGGTCGAGGAACCCGCCGGCACGCGACCGCTGCTGCCGGACGACATCGACCAGCGGTTCGAGGCGATTTCCCGCAGCGTGCCCCGGTCGGCGAAGATCGTGTACCGCCCGGCACTGCTGGCCCGGGGAAAGCTGCATTTTGTCGACCTGAAGTCGAAGTCGGCCTGCGACGTCTGGCAGGAGTTCATCCGCGTGGTCGATGTGCCGGACGATATCGACGACGACGTGTGGGACGAGTCGACGGTGCTGCCCCCCGATCAGCTCGACCTGGTCGACGAACCGGATGCCGCGGCCTCCTTTGCCGAGCCGGCCCCGGAGCTGTCGCGTCCGCGTCAGTACGCCGGCTGGCGAAACGATCTGAAGGACTACCTCTACCGGGAAAGGACGCTCGACCTGACGTTCTGCCCGGCTCTGAAGCTGTATTCGCAGCCGGAGGAGACGGAGGGCGAGTTCCGCATCCGACTGACGCAGGAGGCGCGGGAGGAGCGGGATCTGCGCAAGGAGAAGCTGACCCGCAAGTACTCGTCGAAGATCGAGCGGCTGCAGGAACGGATCCGCAAGGCACAGCAGCGGGTCGAGGTGGAACGTTCACAGGCGAACTCGGCGACGCTCTCTGCGGTGATTTCGTTCGGTTCGTCGCTGCTGGGGGCGTTGACCGGCCGCAAGACTCTGAGCCGCACAAACGTCTCGCGGGCCGCCACGAGTGCCCGCTCGGCCTCGCGAGCGGCACAGCAGCGGGGCGACATCAGCCGTGCAGAAGCGAACGTCGAAGCGCTGCAGGAGGAACTGGACGAACTGGACGCGGAGTTCAATGCGGAGCTCGAGGAAACACACGCCCGGTTCGAGCCGGAGGATCTGAAGCTGGAGCCGCATCACGTCCGGCCGAGAAAGTCAGACATCACGATCGACGGCGTCTCGCTGCTGTGGCGACCGTGGAAGGAGAGTGACGACGGAACGGTGGAACCGGCCTGGACGGTGCGGTAGGGGTTTGGGAGAACCACTGAGGCACGGAGACACGGAGGGAGTCATCGTGGGTGGCACGCCTGGAACGGAGCGCAGCGAAGTGACGGGCGTGGTGGGCAAGGCTTGAGGCTCGCGGCTTGAGGCTCGAGGAAACGGGTACCCGCGGTTGCTCGTCAACCGCGGCCGGCGCAGCCGGCAAGAGGCCAGAC
>ENA-ORCW01000819-ORCW01000819.1-marine-metagenome-genome-assembly--contig:-NODE-819-length-10811-cov-2.561114_pt1 | contig 10811 bp, 9 predicted proteins | sample MGYA00237784_ERZ508517 | MGnify/ENA primary metagenome ERZ508517 (study PRJEB26187, sample SAMN06268979) | marine metagenome | isolation source: Tt ae E1 feedstock associated aerobic enrichment on... | reverse complement strand
CCCCACCTTGAACCGGCTCCAGCGGAATATCCAGTGGGGCCAGCGGGGCAACTTCCTGGCCATCCCGACCGATTGCCCGCAGCGGGATGAACGGCTTGGCTGGACCGGCGATGCCCAGGTCTTCTGCGCCACCGCCAACTTCAATTTCAATACCCTGGCCTTTTTCGTGAAGTGGTGCGCCGACCTGCGCGATTCCCAGTACGAGAACGGCGGCATCCCGTACTATGTGCCCCAGTCCCCCAAGTCGGGCGACGCCTCCTCCAGCGCATGGGGGGACGCGGCCGTCATCGTTCCCTGGGAGGTTTACCAGTCTTTCGGTTACCGGCGGATCCTGGAGGACAACTTCGCGATGATGCAGGGTTGGCTGCGCTATTATGAGGAACATCCGGAGACCAGGGATTTCATCCATTCCGGCTACACCTACGGGGACTGGCTCCAGCCGAACAATGTCGGGGACCACCCACGCTTCGGCAACCGGGCCGGGGATACGGATACGTCCCTGATCGGGACCGCCTATTTTGCCCGTTGCGCCGACCTGCTGGGACGGGCTGCGCAAGTCCTCGGCAAGGACCGGGAAGCGGAGCGGCGGCAGGCGGAGTTCGAGCAGATTCGCCAGGCCTTCCAGAAGGCCTTCTTTGACCGGGAAGGCCGCTTGACCACGAAACACGAGACCCAGACCGGGTATCTCCTGGCCCTCGGTTTCAACCTCCTGACCCCGGAGATGGAACAGCAGGCCCTGGAGCACCTCGTCCGCCTCATCACGGAGGAGGCCGACGGCCACCTGCGGACCGGATTCCTCGGCACCCCCCTGATCTGTCCGGTCCTGACCCGTTACGGTCGTCCCGACCTGGCCTATTCCATCCTCTTCCGCACCACCTATCCCGGCTGGTTCTTCTCCATCGAACAGGGCGCCACCACCATGTGGGAACGCTGGAACAGCTACAGCAAGGAGGATGGTTTCGGACCGGTGGACATGAATTCCTTCAACCACTACGCCTACGGCGCCATCGGGGAGTGGATGTACGAGTCCATCGCCGGCCTGCAAGCCGCCGCTCCCGGATACAAGGTCATCCGCTTCCATCCCGTCCCCGGCGGACCGCTGGAATCGGCCGCAGCCAGCCTGGAGACTCCCTACGGCCTGGCCCGGTCCGAGTGGGTTCGTGAACCTGACGGCGGGATGCGGTTGACCCTTACTGTCCCGCCGAACACCAGCGGGGAGGTGCTCCTTGACAATGGCAGGCAAACCGTGCCGCCCGGGCGGCATTCCTTTCGCCTCGATTGAGCGTGCCTGCCGTAAAAACTGGAGCCACCCATCGGATTCGAACCGACGACCTGCTCATTACGAATGAGCTGCTCTACCAGCTGAGCTAGGGTGGCGTCCAAAGAAGCCCCAAAACTTGCGTGGGCCTTCTGGCCTTGGCAAGAAGAAACTAGACGAGGGACGAAGGACGAAGGACTAAGGACAAGGGACGAATGAAGGGATCAAGCTCCTTCCGATTGAATTTCCGATTGCTGACCTTAGACCTTAGTCCTTAGTCCTTAGTCCTTAGTCCTTCGTCTAAAATAAACTTTTTGATTTGCTTTCGCCAACCATCTCCGTATGGCTCACCTCTTTTCTTTGATCCACATACCCGAATCAGAACCATTTCCAGGATATGAAACAAATTACGCTTAACGTGAAAAAGCGGACCGATCTGGGCCGTACGGCCAGCAAGCACCTGCGCCAGGGGGGGGTCGTTCCGGCCATCATCTACGGCGAGTCCGGCCACCAGAACCTCGCCGTGGACAACCATGAGTTCGCCATGGCTTACCGGAAGATCACCGGCAGCGCCGCCCTGATCGAGCTCCAGATTGAAGGGGACACGGAGTCCCACTACGCCATCATCCAGGAACTGCAGCGCAACACCCGGACCGACGCCTTCCTGCATATCGATTTCAAGGAAATTGTCCGTGGCAAGGACATGGAAGCCGACATCCCGGTCCATACCCGCGGCACCGCCGACGGGGTCCGCAACTATGGCGGAGTCCTCGAGCTGGGCGCCCACACCTTGCGGGTCCGCTGCCGTCCGCGCAACCTGCCGGAATCCATCACCATCGACGTGACCAAGCTGGCAATCGGCAAGTCCATCCATTTGTCTGAACTCGAAGCCCCCGAGGGCGTCACCTTCCTCGACGAACCGGACCTGGTCGTTGTCGGCTGTGTCGGTGCGTCCGCCGGATCCAGCGGTGTCGAGGAAGAGGAAGAGCCGGAAGTGATCGGTGAGGAAGCGGAAGCCGGGGAAGGCGAAGCTGAAGAAGCCGAAGTCGCGGAGGCCGCCACCAAGGAGGACTAAATCCCCTCCTGACCTGTTCTTTGCATGCAATCGGTGCGTGTCATCGCGGGCTTGGGGAATCCCGGGCCGCGATATGATGGAACACGCCACAACATCGGTTTCGCGGCAGTCGATCGTCTGGCTGCCGCCCATGCCGCCACCTGGAAGGCGGACAATCGCATGTGTGCCCACACCGCGTCCATCGAGATCGCTGGCCATCCGGTCCTGCTGCTCAAGCCGCAGACCTTCATGAATGCCAGCGGGAAGGCCATCGGGAATGTGTGCCGCTTTTACAAGTGGTCCCCCAAGGCCGTGTTGGTTGTGGTAGACGAGTACCAGTTTCCCCTCGGGGAGACCAAGCTGTCCCTCCGGGGCAGCGGGGGAGGGCACAACGGAGTGGAAGACATCATCCGGCAGCTCGGGGCTGATTTTCCCCGGTTGCGGGTGGGCATCGCTCCGGCGGAAAAGTCCCCCATGGGCATGACCGATTACGTTCTCGGCAAATTTACCGCCGCGGAATCGGAAACTCTCGCTAACTGCTGGGAGCGGATCCTCAGGGAGATCGAAATGATCGTCCACAAGGGCCCGGTCCTGGCCATGAATACCATTAATCAACGCAGTCTCAAGAATGAGCCAACAAACCAATCGGAAGTATAACGTCACCATTATCCTCGACTCCCGCGGATATGACTCCCCCGTGGAAACCATCGAGGAGAAGGTTTCCGGAATCATGCAGGAACTCGGCGGCACCGTCGATTCCCTGGAAAACCTCGGTCGCCGGGATTTCTCCCGCATCACCGAAAAGGGCCACGCCGGCGACACCTACCTCTCGGTGGACGTGTCCGGTCCGGCCAACCTGCCGGCCGCCTTCCAGGAACGCACCCGCCTGGACCGCCTGATCAAGCGGGCCATGTTCAAATCCGCCTGAGCGCAGAAGGGAGACCGGAAACATGGCCAACTTCAACAAAGTCCTGCTGATGGGCAACCTGACCCGTGATCCGGAAGTCCGGACCACCACCTCGGGCCTGAAAATCGCCAAGCTGGGAATGGCCGTGAACCGCCGGTACCGGACCCGCGATGACGAAACCCGCGAGGAGACGACCTTTGTCGACCTCGACGCCTTCGGCAACCAGGCCGAGATAATTGAACGTTATTGCCAGAAAGGATCTCCATTGTTTGTGGAAGGCCGCCTGCGGCTGGACCAGTGGGAGAGCAATTCCGGTGACAAGCGTTCCAAGCTGACCGTCGTGGTCGAGAATTTCCAGCTCATGAGCGGGGGTTCCGACCGTTCGGAAGAGTCCCGTCCCGGGTCCGCCTCCTCCGGCGGATCCTCCCGTGACAGCAGCCCTGCCGGGGATTCGGACAAATTCGAGGACGATGATGTTCCGTTTTAATCAGACCAAAATTTCAAACTAAATCCATTTTACCAGAGGAGACGATACTCATGGCAAACGCAGAACTTCTGTTACTTCAACCGGTGGAAAACCTCGGCGACGAGGGGGACACCATTTCTGTCAAGACCGGCTACGCCCGCAATTACCTGCTTCCGCGCGGACTGGCCATTCCGGTGACCCGGGCCAACCGCAAGCAGATCGAGGCCCTCAAGACCCGGGCTGAAAAACGCCGCGCTTCCGAGCTGGAAGGCGCCCAGGCCACCGCGGCCAAGCTGGAGACGATCCAGATTGTCTTCGCCGTCCAGACGGGACCCGGGGGCAAGATGTTCGGGGCCGTGACGGCCCAGGACCTGGTCAGCCGTATCGCCGAGAACGGCGTCGAGCTGGACAAGAAGCAGGTCAGCCTGTACAACCCGGTCAAGAGCCTGGGACGCCACAGTACGCGGATCCGGCTTCATCCGGAGGTTTCCCTCGACTTCGAGTTCGAGGTCGTGTCGGAGAACCCGATCGAAGAAGAAGAAGAAGCCAAGTCTGAGTAGGCGTGTCATCGCCTGCACCGGTATCACCTCCCAGCGCCATGCGACATCGCACCCGTCATGACTGAGGAGCGAGGACGCATCCCGCCGCACAGTGTGGAGGCGGAGGAAGGCTTGCTGGGATCCTGCCTGATCGACCCCCAGCAGCAGATCGTTTCCGACTGCATGGAGGTCGGCCTGCAGCCGGATTCCTTCTACAAGCCGGCCCATAAGGTCATCTTCCAGGTCATCATCGACCTCTTCACCCAAAACAAGGGTCTGGACGAGGTCTCGGTGATGGACGCCCTGGCCAGCCGTCCGGTCTCCAGCATGGAGTGGCTCAAGCGGCAGCAACGGCTGGTGGATCCCGACACCCCGCTGCTCAAGCTGGTCGGCGGGGCGACCGTGATCACACAGCTGACCAACCGGATCGAGTCCATCGCCAACGCCCGTTACTGGCTGGAGATTGTCCGCCAGAAGTGGCTGCTGCGCCGGCTTATCGAGGCCACCACGCACATCGCCGACGAGGCCTACGTCAACCAGGACCAGCTGGAGAACTTCATCAACGAGGCGGAAGCGCGGATCCTGGCCATTAACGAGGACCGGCTGGGCGACTCGGCCCAGGCCTTCAGCCTCTCGGTGGACCGGGCGGCCCATATGATCCGCAGCATCCTCGACGGCAAGCACGAGGAGGGGGTCCTGACCGGTTATGTCGATATCGACAAGATGACCTTCGGACTTCATCCCGGGCAAATGGTGGTCCTGGCCGCCCGGCCCTCGATGGGGAAGACCTCCCTCGGGATGAATATCGCCGAGAATGTGGCTCTGCCGGCCCGGGGCAATGGCAAGGGAATTCTTGTCTTCAGCCTGGAAATGCCCGCCGAGCAGTTGGCCATGCGAATGCTCTGCGGCCGGGCCAAGGTCAGCATGCGCCGGGTCCGTGACCGGATGCTCAGCCACGAGCAGCAGCGGCTTCTGGCCAGGGAGGCGGCGGTGCTCAAGGACGCCCCGATCTGGGTCGACGACTCCAGCGGGATCAACATCCTGGAAATGCGGGCCAAGGCCCGGCGGATCCGCCGCCAGCACGGGATCGACCTGATCGTGGTGGACTACCTGCAACTGATCAGCGGGACCGACTCGCGGGTTCCCCGGGAGCAGCAGATTTCCGAGATCAGCCGCGGCATCAAGGCCATGGCCAAGGAATTGAACGTTCCGGTCCTGGTCCTGAGCCAGCTCAACCGGGCCTCGGAAAAGGAAAACCGGCAGCCCCGGATCTCCGATTTGCGCGAGTCGGGATCCATCGAGCAGGACGCGGACGTCGTTTTCCTCCTTGCCGCGAGGCGGGATTCCGAGGAAAACGTGGTCGTTCCCCAAGCTTCCCGCGAGCGGGAGCTGATCATCGCCAAGCAGCGCAACGGGCCTACCGGCAGCGTCTCCCTAACCTTTATTCCTGATTTTACTCGCTTTGAGAACTACACTTCCCAGCCTGAAGAATAATTTTATGAGAGGTCTTATTCACACCCTGATCCTTGGGATTGTCCTGGCCGTCCTGCATCCAGCAACTGCCCAGGGCCAGAGCCAGGTCCCGGCCCAGTCGGCCGAACCCATTGTCGGGGAAATCAAGATCGAGTTTGTTGACATCCGCAATGTCAGTGACGAGGCCATCCGGGCCCGTCTGCAGATCCGGGAGGGCATGCCTTTCAGCCAGAACCTGGTCGACCGTTCCATTCGAAGCCTCTACATGACCCGGCTCTTCGACTACATCGAGGCCCGGACCGAGAACATGCCGGGCGGACAAGTGCGGGTCATTTTTACCGTCCAGGCCCGTTACAAGATTTCCTCCATCGAGATCGCCGGGAACAAGAAGATCAGCAGCAGCCGCCTGCGCCGCAAAGTAGAGGTCCGGGTCGGGCAAAGCCTTGATGAGCGGCGGATCCGGCGCGATGCGGACACCCTGACGGAATACTACCGTGACAAGGGATACACCGAGGTCCGCGTCGACTACCGCCTGGACAAGAACCCGGACACCGGCGAAGGGCGGGTCACCTTCCTCATCAACGAGGGACAGAAACTCAAGATCGAGTCGGTCGAGTTTGTCGGCAACACCGCCTTTTCGGGGCGCCGCCTCAAGAAGGAGATGGAAACCCGCCGGCGCTGGTTTCTTTCCTGGCTGACCGGCTCCGGCCGCTTCGACGAGGTCAAGTTCCAGGAGGACCTCGAGAAGCTCCGCACCCTTTACCTGAACGCCGGTTACCTCGACGTCAGCATCCCGGAATCCAATGTCTCCCTCGATTATCCCAAGCCCGGCGAGATTGTCATCACCATCCGGATCGACGAAGGCCGGCAGTACAAGGTCGGCAACATCAGCTTCGAGGGAAATACCATTTTCCCGACGCCGCTGCTCTATGCCTCCATCGACCTCCTGCCGGGGGACTACTTTTCCCCGGAAATCCTCGATGAGGACATTGAGCGGCTGACCAACATCTACGGGTCCGTCGGCTACCTCGACACTTCCATCCGCCCGGAGCGGCGGGCCAACATCGAGTCCGGTGACATCGACCTCATCTACCGGATCCGGGAGAGCGAGAAGTTCGACGTGGAATCCATTGTCATCGAGGGCAACACCAAGACCAAGAGCATCGTCATCATCCGTGAACTGGCCCTCGCTCCCGGCCGCACCTTCAACCTCGTCTACATGAAGAACAGCGAGGCCATCCTCAAGAACACACGGTTCTTCGAGGAAGTGCAGCTCACCCCCGAGCCGACCAATGTTCCCGGCAAGCGCAACCTGAAGATCCGGGTCAAGGAAGGCCGCACCGGCAACTTCCAGTTCGGGGCCGGCTTCAGCTCCCTGGAGAGCGCCATGGTCTTCTTCGAGATCTCCCAGGGGAACTTCGACCTCTTCAAGTGGCGCTCCCCCTTCCTGCAGGGGGACGGCCAGAAGTTCCGCTTCCGCGGTTCTATCGGCTCCCGTTCCAATGAAGTGGTCATGGCCTTCGAGGAACCCTGGCTCTTTGAACGGCGCCTGGCCTTCGGTTTCGAGCTTTTCCGTCGCGAGACCGACTACAACAGCGCTACCTATGATGAAATGCGGACCGGCCTCGAGATCTACCTCCGCAAGCGCCTCTTCGGCCTGGTCAACGGCCAGCTCTCCTACGGCTTTGAAGTGGTCGACCTCGACAATGTCAGCTTCCAGGCGCCCCAGGTCATCCGCGAAGAGGCCGCCTTCAGTCCGCGTTCTGTCTCCAAGGTGACCCTGACCCTCTGGCGGGATACCCGGAACGACCTCATTTTCACCACCCGGGGGAGCCGGATATCCGTGGCCAACACCTTTGCCGGGGTTGGCGGCGACACCGAGTACGTCAAGTTGGAGGCCCGCAGTGCCTTCTTTGTTCCCACCTTCGAGTTCGGGGACCAGGTCATCTCCATCCTGGCCCGGGCCGGATCCCTCTGGGAATACAGCGACAACCCGGCTCCGTTCTTTGACCGGTTCTACCTCGGCGGTCCGGATTCCCTGCGCGGCTTCGATTACCGCGACGTCGGCCCGGTCAGCAACCGCGCCGAAGGGGACAACTACACCGGTGAGCCGATCGGGGGCAATTCCTACGCCTTCGCCAGCCTCGAATACTCGATCAAGGTGGCCGAACCCCTGCGCCTGGCCATTTTTTACGACTGGGGCTTTGTCAACCGGGATGATTTCGACTTCGATCCCTCCACTTTCAATGACAACTGGGGGGTCGGGATCCGCCTTCTGGTCCTCGGAAATCCGCTTCGACTGGACCTCGGCTTGCCCCTCACCTCGACCGAGCTCTATGACGAGGCGGGCAACCTGATCTGGACCAACGACACCGGCAACCAGTTCAATTTCTCCTTCGGGACCCGCTTCTGATTTTTTGAACAGCCCACTGTTCATGCGGGTCTGTTCATCATTGACCTTTCAAATTAATCTATCACAACATCGTTCAAAATGAGAAAAGTAATCAAACTCCTCCTGCCCGTTTTCGCCATGGGCGCCCTTGCATTTAATGCCGCTAATGCAGAGTTGACGGTCCTCACAGTCAGCATGCAGAAGCTCTTCGACGGCTACTACAAGTCCGAGCAGGCCAATCAGCGGCTGGAAAGCATCCGCGAACAGGCCGTCTCGGAAGCCCAGGAGAAGGAAAAGGAACTGCAGGGTTTTGCCGACCAGATCCGGGCCATGCAGGAAGAACTGCAGAATCCGGTTCTTTCGGATGAATCCAAGGAAGCCAAGCAGGCCGAATTGCAGCAGCTCGCCGCCCAGGGCCAGCAGAGACAGCGCGAATTCCAGCAGTGGCAGCAGGCCACCATGAACAACCTCAACCAGCAGGGACAGGACATCCGCCGCTCGCTGATTGAGGAAATCATGAAGCTGGTCAATGAAATCGCCCTTCGCGACTACGATGCCGACCTCGTTCTGGATACCTCCGACATTCTCGGCAGCGGGGTTCCGACCGTCATCTACGCCAGCGACTCCATGGACATCACCGAGAAGGTCCTGGTCAAGCTGAACGCCGACGCTCCGAACAACTAAGTTCGCGATCAACCATTTTCCGGAGCCCCGACGCCCCATGTGCGGTGTCGGGGCTCTTTTTGTAATAAACGGTTGATTCGGGGGAATGGGGAATCAATCTGGAGACATGAAATGGCGACTTTCGGTCGGCGAGATCCTGAAGGCCCTTGGAAATCCCGAGGTCCGGGGCACTTATGACGGGGAAATCACCGGAGTGGCGGACCTGCGCTCCGCCAGCAACGGGGAAATTGCCTTCCTGAGCAGTGGAAAATATGCCAGGTTCCTGGCCGGTTCCAAAGCGGCCGTGGTCATCATTCCGCAAAATCACGAGGGGCAGCCTCCTGCTGGAAGCATGTGGATTCCTGCTCCGGATCCTTCCCTGGCCCTGGGCAAGGTCTGCCAGCTGATCAAGCTGCGGATCCAGCCTCCGCCGCCTCCGGGCATCCATGAGACGGCCACCATCGACGAGACCGCCCGGATAGATCCCAGTGCCAGCATTGGCCCGTATTGCCTGGTCGGGCCCCGGGCCGTGATCGGTCCCCGGGTGGTCCTGGAATCCCATGTCCGGATCGAGCAGGAGGCGGAAATCGGTGAGGATTCCCTGCTCCAGCACGGGGCAGTGGTCGGCTGGTCCTGCCGGATCGGCAAGCGTTGCCGGCTCTTCTCCAGTGCGGTTATAGGATCGGACGGATTTGGCTATCATTCCGATCAGCAAGGCCATCAGCATCTCCCGCAGATCGGGATCGTGGTCGTCGAGGACGATGTGGATATCGGATCCAACTCCAGCCTGGACCGTGCGCGTTTCTCGGAGACCCGGATCGGGCAGGGGACAAAAATCGACAACCAGGTGCAGATCGGCCACAATGTGATCCTGGGAAAGCATTGCATCATCTGTGCCGGCGTCGGGATTTCGGGAAGTACCGAGGTAGGGAATTTCGTGATCATGGCCGGCCAGGTGGGCGTGGCCGGGCACATCAAGGTCGGCGACGGGGTCATTGCCACCGGGCAGACCGGCATCACCAAGGATACTCCGGCCGGAACCGTCCTCATGGGCACCCCCGGCCGGCCGCGGAGTGAGGAATTGCGGCGTTTGGCCCAACTGGGCCAATTGCCCGATATCGTGGCCCGCCTGAAGCGGCTGGAGGAAAATCTCTCCGGCGATTAACCCGTATTTGGTTGCCAGCCCGACCGTGCTTCCCATTCAGTAACCCAAGTCCTCAGTTATGCAAATTGGAGAAATGAAGATCCTGATGGGGAGTGCCAATGTGCCCCTCGCCAAGGCTGTCTGCGATTTTGTCGGCGCCGACCCCACCCACGTCACCCTGAAGCGTTTTCCGGACAAGGAGGTCTTCGTCAAGATCGACGAGAATATCCGGGGAAAGGACGTCTTCATCATCCAGCCGACCTGTCCCCCGGCCAATGACAACCTGATGGAGCTGCTGATCATGATTGATGCGGCACGACGGGCCTCGGCCAACCGCATCACCGCGGTTCTGCCTTTCTACGGATATGCCCGTCAGGACCGCAAGGACCAGCCGCGGGTCCCGATCACGGCCAAACTGGTCGCCAACCTGCTGGTCACTTCCGGAGCCAACCGGGTCCTGACGATGGACCTCCATGCCCCGCAGATCCAGGGTTTCTTTGATATCCCGGTGGACCACTTGTACGCTTCCACGGTGTTTTTCGATTACCTCAAGAAATTCAAGGACGAGGACCTGATTGTCATTTCCCCCGATGTGGGCGGGATCAAGATGGCGGCCGCCTATGCCAACATGCTGGGCACGGATTTCGGCTTTGTGGCCAAGAAGCGCAAGGATGCGACCCAGGTCGAGGCCACCAGCGTGGTCGGCGAGGTGGAGGGGAAGTCGGTCCTTATTGTCGATGACCTGACCGAGTCCGCCGGCACCCTCCAGGCGGCGGCCAAGATTCTCAAGGACCGGGGCGCCGTCAAGGTCCGGGCCGCGGTCAGCCATGCCGTGCTCAATGACAAGGGTTATGAGCGGATGCAGGAGGGCTTCCTGGACGAGCTGATCTCGACCAACTCCACCCCGGTGGACTG
>ENA-ORCW01000818-ORCW01000818.1-marine-metagenome-genome-assembly--contig:-NODE-818-length-10818-cov-2.645750_pt1 | contig 10818 bp, 10 predicted proteins | sample MGYA00237784_ERZ508517 | MGnify/ENA primary metagenome ERZ508517 (study PRJEB26187, sample SAMN06268979) | marine metagenome | isolation source: Tt ae E1 feedstock associated aerobic enrichment on... | reverse complement strand
GAAGGAAACATTACGGAAGTCTGCGGTGACGGGTTTGCTTCAGCAGGACATCGAGGAGGAGCAGGACCAGGCCGGCGGCCAGGAAGTAGGGGAAGGCTTCCGTGTAGAGGCGGCGGACCTGCATTTTCACCTCGGTGGTTTCCATGCGGTCGATCTCCGCGTAGATTTCGCGGAGCTTGTCCGAATCGGTGGCATGAAAGTATTTCCCGAGGGTGGTGTCGGCCACGGCCTGCAGGGTTTCCAGGTCGATGTCGGACGGTTGCGGACGCAAGTCCAATCGGCCGTTGTTTAGACGCACCGGCAGGCCGTTGCGACCCAAACGGGGATAAGGGACCATACCTTTGCGGCCGACCCCGATGGTATAGATCTTGATCCCGTAGGCCTTGGCGGCCTCGGCCGCGGGGAGGGGATCCAGCTTGCCGCGGTTGTTGGCCCCGTCGGTGACCAGGATGATGCTCTTGCTCTTGGCCGGAATGTCCCGGAGGCGGTTGGTGGCCGCCCCGATGGCGCTGCCGATGGCGGTACCGTCGGTGATCTGGCCGATCTTCAATTGGTCCACCCGGCGCAGGAGCCAGTCATGGTTCAGGGTCAGGGGGCTGACCAGATAGGGATCGGCGGCAAAGGCGATGAGCCCGATCCGGTCGTTGGCCCGGGCCCCGATGAAGTCCTCGATGACCGAGCGGACCACGGTCAGGCGGTCCTGGGGCACGCCGGCGACCTCGAAGTCATGCGCCCACATGGAGGTCGAGAGGTCGAGGGCGATGACCATGTCGATCCCGCTGCTGCTGGTGCTGGTCAGTTCCTCGCCGGTACGGGGTCGGGCCAGGGCGATGATCAGGAAGGCCACGCCCAGCCAGCGCAGGGCGGCGCGCCAGCGGCCCGGTCGCTGCCGGACAAAAGCGGCCACCTGGGAGGCCAGGATGGTGGAGGGAAAACGGATCGAGGCGCTCCTTCCGGCCCGGCCCTGGAGCCAGAAGAGGAAGGGCAGCAGCAGGAGCAGGAGCAGCCACCAGGGATCGGCGAAGTCGAAGATCATACCGCGGCCTCCTCCCTTGAGGGTTCCCCTTCCGGAACCTGCAGGGTGGCGTCGGTCTCCACCACCACCGTGTTGGCGGTGTCGATCAGGTCGTCGCGCTGTTGCCCGGCCAGGGACTGGCGGGCGAACTTGACCAGGTCGCACTGGTCCAGGAACTGCGGCATGCGGTCCTTCAGGACCTGGGGCAGGTCGGCCCGCTTTTGCAGGTCATTGAGAAATTCCTCCGAGGTCTGTTCCCGGGCCGGCATGGAGAGGGCCCGCTCGAGGTAATCCCGGACAATGTCGGAGACCTCGACGATGAAGGGATCCGCTTCGAGGTCGGTGCCGCCTTTCTGGAGGACCTGAAGCCGCTCGAGGGCGATTTCCAGCGGGGACCTCTGGTGAACGGACCCGTCCGCCTGGCGGGACCTGCTCCTGCGGACCCAGAGCCGGATGGCAAAGGCCAGGAGCAGGAGCACGAGGAGTCCCGCGGCAGCCAAAGCGAAGAGCCAGGCCAAGCCCACCAGGACCGGTCCTTCAATGTCGGCAAATCCCTCCATCAGCGGCGTTTCTCCCTTTGCTTGAAGAAAGCCCGCAGGGCGGTGATGTAGGGCTCCTGGGTATGGACCCGGAAATGGTCGACCCCGGAACGGTTGAAGGTCTCCTTCATGCGCTCCATGCGTTGCTTGTTCTGGTGGGCGTAAAGATTTCTCATCCTCGAGTCGGAGGTATTGACCTCCACCTGCTGGCCGGTTTCCGCGTCTTCGAGGACCACCCAGCCCACTTCCGGCATATGGCTTTCCCGGGGGTCGTGCAGGTCGATGCAGATGAGGTCGTGCCGCTTGCCGGTCAGGGTCAGGATCTTCTGCAGGTCTCCCGGTTTCTCCCGCACGGCCGGCCGGATCCAGGCCTGGCTCTCCTCGGTCAGGAAATCACTGAGGAGGAAGCAGACCGCCTTGCGCCGGACCAAATGATTGAGGGTGCGCAGGGCGTCGCGGATGTTGGTGCCCTTGCGCTGCGGCTCGTAGAAGAGGATTTCCCGGATTACCCGGAGGACATGGGACCGGCCCTTCTTGGGCATGATGATCTTCTCCACCTCGTCGGAAAAGAGCATCAGGCCGACCTTGTCGTTGTTGCGGGTGGCGCTGAAGGCCAGGACGCTGGCCAGCTCGGCGGCCAGCTCGCGCTTGGTCTGGGTGATGCTGCCGAAGTCCCCGGAGGCGGAGATATCGACCAGGAGCATGATGGTCAGCTCGCGCTCCTCCTCGTAGACCTTGATGAAGGGACGGTCCATCTTGGCGGTCACGTTCCAGTCGATGGAACGGACGTCGTCCCCGGGCTGGTATTCCCGCACTTCGGCGAAGTCCATGCCCTGGCCCTTGAAGACGCTGTGGTAGGCGCCAACCAGGGACTCGTCCACAAACTTGCGGCTGCGAATCTCCACCTGGCGCACCTTGCGCAGGATCTCACGGGTTCTTTCCGACGTGTTCGACATGATGCAGGGTTACTGGCGATAAGCCGTCAGGAAGCCCGGTTGATCAGGGAACAGGTACCGTTTCCAGAATGCGCTGAACCACCGATTCGGTGCTCCATTCCTCGGCTTCCGCCTCGTAGGTGAGGATGATGCGGTGGCGGAGGATGTCCGGGGCGATGGTCTTGACGTCCTGCGGCGTGACATAGCCCCGCCCGTTCAGGAAGGCCCAGGCCTTGGCGGCCAGGGTCAGGAAGATGGTCGCCCGGGGGCTGGGCCCGAACTGGATCAGGGGCTTCAGTTCCTCGAGGCCGTGCCCTTCCGGGTCGCGGGTGCAGAAAATTAGCTCGATGATGTAGGCGCTGATCTTGGGATCGAGGTAGATCTCGTTGACCGTCTGGCGGGCGGAGACGACCTGCTCCAAAGTGACCACGGCCTCGGCGGCCGGCTTGGCCCCGGTGGTGGCCTGGCTCTGGAGGATCTTCATTTCCTCCTCCTTGCTCGGGTAGCCGATCTGCAGCTTGAGCATGAAGCGGTCCACCTGGGCTTCCGGAAGCGGATAGGTCCCTTCCTGGTCGATGGGGTTTTCCGTGGCCAGGACGAGGAAGGGGTGGGGCAGCGGGAAGGTGTGCTCGCCGATCGTCACCTGCCGCTCCTGCATCGATTCGAGGAGGGCGCTCTGGACCTTGGCCGGGGCCCGGTTGATTTCGTCGGCCAGGACGATGTTGGCGAAGACCGGTCCCTTCTTGGTGGAGAACTCACCCGACTTGGGGTTGTAGATGAGGGTGCCGATAATGTCCGCCGGAAGCAGGTCGGGGGTGAACTGGATGCGGGAGAATTCCGCGTGCAGGGAATCGGCCAGGGTCTTCACGGAAAGGGTTTTGGCCAGGCCGGGGACGCCCTCCAGAAGGACATGGCCGTTGGCCAGAAGACCCACCAGGAGACGGTCGATGAGATACTGCTGGCCGACAATGACCTTTCCGATCTCCGCCCGGAGGGTGTTAATCCACTCCGCCTGCTGGCGGACCTTAGCGTTAACGGCTTCTAGATTAAACGATTCTGACATAATAAAATTTTCTTAATGAGATGGTTTATGAGACCTCTCTTGAAGGAAAAAATTCAATAAATGATCAGGCTCCGCCGATTCATCAAGCTTCAAGCTGGATTTCCCGGAACATCAGGATTTTAGGATTGCGGCAGCGAATGGCCTCCGGAAACTCCCCCCTCAAATGGCTTCGAATCCCAATAAAGGCCCCATCTACAACCTCCTTTGGCATATCAGCCACTCCCCCCTGAAGATTCTGGAATTCGCCCAATACCTGCTCCTGGTCTGGGTACTCCTGCAGGCCCTGGCCGGATCGGGTGGTTTTCTGCCCTACGGTTCCTTTATGGCCGGGATATCCAAAAGCCTGCTCTGGCTGGCCGGGCTGCACGCGCTGGTCCTGGTCTTCCGGAAGGAGCGTCCCACCCTGGAGTGGGAGATGGTGCTCCCCCTGCCGTTTATCGCCTATGCCTGGCTCCACTACCAGTTCCTCAGCCCGACCCCGTGGCTGGCGGCCCGGTACCTGGTGGTCCTGGTGCAGGCCTACCTTTTGTTCCTGATTGTCTTCAACAGCATCCACGGCCGGAAGGTCCCCAAGGCCATGGTCTACTGCTGCCAACTCGTGATGGGGGTGGCTTTGCTGGCCGCCTTCCTCCAGTTCTATCTCTTTCCCATCTGGAGCCCCGTGGAGGGGCGGATTCGCAATCCCGACTATGCCGGGGGAGCGGCCGGGTTCCTGCAGGATCCCGTCAACCTGGGGGCCTTGTTGCTGCCGTTCCTGCCCCTTATGTTCATGCTGGTGGCCAAGCATTACCGGACCAGCCCGGTCTGGATGTTGCAGGCCATCCTGGCCCTGGCGACTGTCATCGGGCTGCTCCTGTGCTCCCATTTCTACGGCATTATCGGCATGCTGATCCTGCTCCTGGCCATGCCGCTCTACGTGACCGGGTACCGCTTCAGCCGCCGCCGGATCTGGAAGTGGCTGCTGATTGGAATCCCCGTGTTCCTCCTGCTGGTCTGGTTCGGGACCGGTGATCTCCGGGAGCGACTTCTTCACTACGTCGCTCTGCCGAGTGACCTGCTGGGATCCGCCTCCCTGCAGGTGGCCCGGGCCGAGATCATGGAACACCCGGTCCTGGGGCAGGGGCTGGGCAGCTTTGCCTCGGCCTGGGAACGGCATGTCCCCGCCGGCATCGAGGGGAGCTCCCTCTATCCCACGTCGACCTACGCCGCCCTGTGGGCCGAGATGGGGCTGGTCGGGCTCCTCCTGGCGGCGGTGCCGCTGCTCTTCTTTTTCATCAAGGCTTTCCGGGCCTGGAGGGGGATCCCTTTTCTGCGGATGGATCCGGACATCGCCCGCCGGGTCCGGGATCTTCCCCCGGATCACCCGGTCCGCCGGCAGGCGGAGCGGCGGGCCGGAACCACCCCGACCCGGAAAGTCTTCCTCGGCGGCCTGCTTTTCGGGCTGGGAGCCCTCCTGTTTTACGAAATCTGGGACTACGCGTTCCAGCTGCCGGTGACCCTGTTCCTTTTCGGCGCGCTGGCGGCCTGCCTGGCCGCCTTCCTGAGGGGGCAGTCCAGGAAGAGTGAACAACGCTGGTACTGGCTGGTCCCGGCCCTGTTGCCGGTCCTGCTGGCCAGTTGGTCCGTCTCCTTCGGCCTGCCGCGTTTCCATGCGGCCCACCTGGTGTTCGTGAACCAGGAGCGGCTCGATTACCTGCTCGAGGATCCCGGGCGCATCTTCGCCGATCCGGGAAGCATTTCCCTCCTGGCCGGTGAACTGGACCTCGCGACCCGGCTTGATCCGGACAACGGCGAGGCCTGGGAGGCCCTTGGCAGCGCCCGCCTGGCCGCCCTCCACGCCAGCCTGGTAAGCGGGGAAGCGGTTGCCCGGGATGCCTTGCCGGCCCTGGAGCAGGGCTTGCGGAAGGCCCCGTTTTCCTGGGTCCTGCAGTATAACCTGGCCCGCGCGGAAGCCTTGAACCGGGGCGATTTCCAGCGCATCCGCTCCTATGCGGAGGCGGCTATCCGGCTGGCCCCGCAGCGCCCGGAAGCTCCGGCCTTCCTGGGCAGCATGCTCCTCCTGGAGGACAGCCGTTCCGCCGAGGGGCGGGAATTGCTCAAACGGGCCGTCGCCCTCGATCCGGGCTATACGCCGGCCACGCGCACCCTGGAGCGCCTGCAGCCGGGAGCCTCCCCGGGGGAGCGCGCCTCCGCTGTTTCCAGTGCCACCCCGCTGGTGGCCCAGTTCCGGATCCGGATTGAGCCCCGGGAGCGGATTCGCGGTGTCGGACTGCCTGATTTCAAGAGCGATGAGCTGAACCGGGTCCAGAGCTTTTGACCGGGGCATAAAAAACCCCCGCGGAGCTGGCTCCGGGGGGGTAAAGTTTTCAGGATACCTCTTCCTGTTGAAAGTTATTCTCTCACGGAGCCACGGGGAGCACGAAGATTGTTGCGCACCGTGCTGCCCGTGACTCCGTGAGATTCAGTTAATTCAATCAGGAGACGGTTTTAAGGATCAGATGATTCCGATGTCCTTGACGGTGTCCCGCTCCGACTTCAGCTCGTCCACGCTGGCCTGGATCTTCGACTTGCTGTAGTCGTTCAGGCTGAGTCCCTCGACGATTTCATAGGAGCCGTCGGCCTTGGTCCGGATGGGGAAGCTGGTCAGCAGGCCCGGTTCCGTGCCGTATTCGCCCTTGCTGGGGACACAGACGCTGAACCAGTCGCCTTCGCGGGTCGGGGTGGTCAGGGAGATCACGGTGTCGATGACCGCATTGGCCGCGCTGGCCGCCGAGGAAGCGCCGCGGGCCTCGATGATCGCCGCTCCGCGCTTGCCCACGGTCGGGACAAAGGTGTCCTTGAGCCAGGTCTCGTCGGTGATGACCTCCGATTTTGGCATTGGTGAAGTCCGGATACATGGTCGGGGAGTGGTTGCCCCAGATGGCCATGTTGGAGACTTGCGTGATGTCCACGCCGGCCTTCTGGGCCAGCTGCGTCCTGGCCCGGTTCTCGTCCAGGCGGGTCATGGCGAACCAGCGCTCGGCCGGGATTTCCTTGCCGCTGTTCATGGCAATCATGCAGTTGGTGTTGCAGGGGTTGCCGACCACCAGGATGCGGACATCCTTGGCCGCGTTGCGGGCAATGGCCTGTCCCTGGCCGGTGAAAATCTTGCCGTTGATGCCCAGCAGGTCGGAACGCTCCATGCCTTTCTTGCGCGGCACGGATCCCACCAGCAGGGCCCAGTTCACGTCCTTGAAGCCCTCGTCGAGATTGCTGGTCGGGACGATTTCCTTCAGCAGGGGGAAGGCGCAGTCGTCCAGTTCCATGCAGACCCCCTTGAGGGCGTTCATGGCCGGTTCAATTTCAATCAGGTTCAGGGCCACGGGCTGGTCCGGCCCGAACATGGCGCCGGAGGCGATGCGGAAGAGGAGGCTGTAGCCAATCTGGCCAGCTGCTCCGGTTACGGCTACACGAATTGGATCTTTCATATTAACGTCTCTAATACTGGTTTACTTTGGCAAAACAATAGCTAATAGGGTTGCGGTCCTTGGCAAGCGCAATCGGACAATTCCGTCCGCTTTTGCCAAGGTATGGACTCACCGTAACAGGCGGGTCACCGGTTGGCACGCTTATTCCGCGTGCTTTTTGGCCACCAGGTCGTAGAAGTGGTCGAAGAGGACGTCGCTGTCATGCGGGCCGGGGGCGGCCTCCGGGTGGTACTGGACGCTGAACACGGGCCATTCCCGGTGCCGCAGGCCGGCCACCGTCTGGTCGTTCAGGTTGTACTCGGTGACCACCGCGCCGCAGGATTCCAGTTCCTCCTTGGTCGCCGCGAAACCGTGGTTCTGGGAGGTGATGGCGACATGCCCGGTCTCGATGTTCTTGACCGGCTGGTTGCCGCCCCGGTGCCCGAACTTGAGCTTCATGGTGGAAGCCCCGAGGGCGTGGGCGATGATCTGGTGGCCCATGCAGATTCCGAAGACCGGATACTCCGGCAGCAGCTCGGCCACCGTCTTGTGGGCGTAGGTCACCGCCGCCGGATCCCCCGGACCATTCGAGATGAAGACCCCCGACGGGTTCAGCTTGCGGACTGCTTCCGCGCTGGTGTCCGCCGGAACCACCGTGACATCGAAGCCGTACATGCTCAGCTTCCGGAAAATATTGCGCTTGGCCCCCATGTCGAAGGCCACGATGGGGAAGCGCTTGCGCTCCACCGCGGCCTTGTTCAGGTGCGTGCCCTCCACCGTGAAGGGGACCGGCTCCTCGGTCCACCGGTAAGCCTCCTTGCAGGTCACCTCCCTGACGTAGTCGACCCCCACCAGGCCTTCCCATTCCCTGGCCCGGCGGACCGCTTCCTCGTCGCTGATATCCTCCGTGCTGAGACAGGCCTTGAGGGCCCCGTGAACCCGGATCCGCTTGGTCAGGGCCCGGGTGTCGATCCCGCTCAGGCCCGGAATTCCGTTGGCCTCCAGATAGTCCGGCAGGCTCTGCCGGCTGCGCCAGTTGGAACTGACCGGGCTGATGTCGCGGACCACAAAGCCCTGCACCTTCGGCCCGTCGGATTCCTCGTCATCCGGGGTCACCCCGTAATTCCCGATCTGCGGGGTGGTCATGGTGACGATTTGCCCGAAGTAGCTGGGATCCGTCAGGATCTCCTGATATCCGGTCATGGAGGTGTTGAACACCGCCTCTCCTACCACCGTCTTTGTCGCTCCAAAGGCCACTCCACGGAATACAGATCCGTCTTCAAGGGCCAGGACTCCCGATTTCTTTGGTTGAACCATTAAAGGGAGGGCATTAAGGAAAGCTCCCCCCGGAAATCAAATAATTTCCGATAATTTTCTCAATCCTCCGCCTCGCGCTTCAGGGCCTGCCGCAATTGTTCCCCGATCTGCTCCGCCCGCTCCGGGTCGATCCAGTAGTAGACATCCCGGCATTGCTTGATGTGCCGGACGATCCCCAGGGTCCGCAGCCGCGCCAGGTGGTTCGAGACCGTCGATTGCGTCAATTCCAGCTCCTCCGCCAGTTGGGACACATTCTTCCCCCCGCAGCAGTCCGGGCTCGTCGGCAGCAACTGCAGGATCCGCAGCCGGGTCACGTCCCCGATCGTCCACAGGCAACGGGCCAGGTCCTCCACATCTATTTCCATTCTCTTGGCCAGCATCAATCAATATTCGTTGTTATATTGACAGGTTAGGATACATGAACATAACAAGGCAACCATAAATGTATCCACAAGACGCACGAGATAACTGGTACCGGGGGCAGGGGCTGTGGCGTGACGTGCCGGCCGAGGACTGGCGCGACTGGCGCTGGCAGATGCGCAACCGGATCACCAAGCTGGAGCAGCTGGAGGAGCTGATGGAGCTGACCCCGACGGAGCGGGAGGGGAGCCTGTTGGCGCGGAGTAAGCTTTCGATGGCGATCACGCCTTATTTTTTCAACCTGGTGGACCGGGAGGACCCGGACTGTCCGATCCGGCGGCAGGTGATACCGCGGGCGGAGGAGATGACGACGCACCCGGAGGAGCTTCTGGACCCGGTGGGGGAGGAAGGCTCGATGGCGGTGGACGGGGTGGTGCACCGGTACCCGGACCGGGTCCTGTTCCTGGTGACCAATGTCTGCGCGGCCTACTGCCGATATTGCACGCGGAGCCGGCTGGTCTCCAACGCTCAAGGCTATGATTTCCACCCGAACTTCGAGAACGCCCTGAAGTACATCGAGGAGCACGAGGAGATCCGGGACGTCCTCCTGAGCGGGGGCGATCCGCTGTTGATGTCGGACAGGAAGCTGGACTACCTGCTGGGAAGGCTGCGGGCCATCAGGCACGTGGAATTCATCCGCATCGGCTCGCGGATCCCGGTATTCATGCCGCAGCGGGTGACACCCGGGCTGCAGGAGGTCTTCCGCCGGCACGGGCCGGTCTGGATGAGCATTCACGTCAATCATCCGAAGGAGTGCACGGAGGAATTGTACGAGGCGACGGAGAAGCTGACCATGGCGGGGGTGCCCCTGGGCAACCAGAGCGTGCTGCTGCGCGGGGTCAACGACAACCTGGAGACCATGAAGTCGCTGGTGCACCGGCTCCTGATGATGCGGGTGCGGCCCTACTACCTTTACCAGGGGGACCTGATCACGGGGACCCGGCACCTGCGGGCGGACGTCCGCAAGGGGATCGAGATCATCCGGGGGCTGCGCGGCTACTCGACCGGCTACTCGGTGCCGCAATTTGTCATCGATGCTCCCGGCGGCGGGGGAAAGGTCCCGATCAACCCGGAGTACGTGCGGGAGATCACCGACAAGGAGATCGTCATGCGCAACTTCGAGGGCAAGGAGTACCGCTACCCGTTGTCGGGCCACTTTTCCTCCCCGGCGCAGGAGCGCGAGTGGAGCGAGCTGGAAGGCATTTACGCCTGAACGATCTCGGGCAGCCCGGCCAGTCGGTTGACGCCTTCCGGGTGGTTGATGATCAGGTACAGGGTTCCGCTCTCGAGGCTGACGGCGAGGTCCTCCCGGTCCGCGCGGTTGCTCTGGCCCAGTCCCTTCCGGGGTCCCATCGGGGCCCGGTCCAGGTTCCAGTGCAGGCCGGTAGTGGTGACTCCAGTACAGCTGGCAAAGGGAATCAGGCTGACGATCGAGCCCACCTGGACCTTGAGTGAGACCGGGGAGGCCGGAGTCAGCCGGTAGATGGACTGGGTGTCGTCGTGGAAAACCACCGACATTTCCTCGGGCAGGCCGGCGGCGATGAGGAGATTGGTGAGGAAGTGGTCGGAGCGCAAACCGGTCCCGCCGAGGATTTCCAGCTCGCGGCAATCGTCGGGAACCTGGCGAAGGGCCTTCTCGAAATCGGTGGCATCCTGCTCCGGGGCCGGGACGACCTTGAAGGCGGTTTCCTCCGGGACGGAGCCGATGGAATCGAAGTCGCCGGTCAGGACATCCGGCTCGAGGCCGCTTTCCAGGGCCGGATGGTAGCCGCTGTCGGCGGCGATGACCTTGCGGGCCCGGTTGGCCACAATGCGGGCCAGTGGGACGGAGGGCTTTTCGCCGCCAAGGATGATGAGGGTGGTCATGTCAGGTTGGTTGTCGGGGATACCGGCAACTGGGGGAATGGTATTGCCATGCGGAGGGGCTTGGCAAGGATTCCAAGCGCTTCCCGGGACGGGAAGTGCAGAACCGGACCATGGCCTTTCAATCGATCGATTTCGCAATCATTGCGGCTTATTTCCTGATCATCCTCCTCCTTGGCTGGCGGCGCAGCGGCAAGCCGGCGGGGGCGGATTACCTGCT
>ENA-ORCW01000817-ORCW01000817.1-marine-metagenome-genome-assembly--contig:-NODE-817-length-10825-cov-3.805545_pt1 | contig 10825 bp, 6 predicted proteins | sample MGYA00237784_ERZ508517 | MGnify/ENA primary metagenome ERZ508517 (study PRJEB26187, sample SAMN06268979) | marine metagenome | isolation source: Tt ae E1 feedstock associated aerobic enrichment on... | reverse complement strand
GCCGGCTGCGCCGGCCGCGGTTGGCGAGCAACCGCGGGTACCCGTGAACGGACCGCCGACAAGTCGGCGGCTTGGAACGTCGACCATGACATGGCCCACCGGACGCAGCCGGTGGGCTTTCGAAATCCTAATTCCTACTTCCTGAATCCTAACTCCTACCCACTACCCACTACCCACTCAGTCAGTGCTGAAACAGAAACTCCCGGTGGTTGATGAGCGTCCACAGGACATCTTCCACGGCCCGGCGGCGGTCGTCGACGGACAGCATCGGGACCAGCAGCTTCCGTTCTTCCTCGGTCGGGAACCGGCTGAAGGTGAGCAGGACCAGTTCTTCCGCCAGGGCGTCGGCAGAACGGTCCGAGCCGGCGAGCGCTGCGGCCCGGCCGCTCTCAGAGTGAATCTTGTCGTGGACGATCCGACCGCCCACCAGGTGCAGGGCCTGCGAGAAGTTCAGCCCGCTGTCCCTTTCGCACTCGCACGCCGAGGCACGGGCCGGACGACCGAACGCCTCCAGGAACGGGTGCTTGTACTCCCCGTCCGGCAGCGAGATGGCACGTGTGCCGGGCGGCATCGCCGGAAACTTCTCGTCCACCCCGGTCACGTCGGCGATGGCGTCGAGGAGCTGTTCGGCATGCAGCAGCCGGATCGAACGATGTGAGAAGTACCGGTCGTCATCGGCGTTGGTCGGTGTCGGCTGCGAGCTGAGCTGGTAGACGCGGGAGTTCACAACCTGCCGGATCAGCTCTTTGCGGTCAAAGCCGCTGCGGACGAACTCCTCTGAGAGTGCGTCGAGCAGTTCCGGATGGGCGGGCGGATTCGAACTGCGGAAGTCGTCGACCGGATCGACGATCCCGCTGCCATGCAGATGGAACCAGATCCGGTTGACTGCAGCCCGGGCGAACCAGGGATTTTCGGGTGAGGTGGCCCACTCGGCGAAGGCGACGCGGCGGTCTTCGTCGTCGGGGATCGCGGGAAGTCGGCCGTCCAGTAGACGCGGCGGGGCGATCTTGCCGGTGCGGGGATGCCGCACGTCGCCGGTCGAAATCGGATAGACCGTGTCTTCCCGGTCGTAGGTGTGGTTGTAGTACGGGCCCTTCTTGAATTTGAGACGGACGAAGAATGCGGCCAGGCCGTAGAAGTCGTCCTGCGTCCAGCGTTCGGCCGGATGATTGTGGCAGCGGGCGCACTGGATCCGCACGCCCAGGACGAGCTGCGAGATTTCCTCCGCGGCCATCAGAGGATCCGAGGAGTCGGCGATGCCGCCCACGCGCAGGCGGCGCCAGAAGCTGGCGGGCGGGGCGGAGTAGTTCCCGCCAGTGCCGGTCAGAAGCTGCCGGAAGAACTCGTCCTCCGGCATGTTGGTCGCCATCGCGTGGCGGATCCACTGGTGGTACTTCTGTGCGCCCCACTTGCCGACGAACCGCTGGTTGCAGCCCAGGCGGTCGGTCCACTTCATGGCCCACCAGTCGGCGAACTGCGGTGACTCGAGAAGGTCGTCGATCAGCCGGCTCCGCTTGCCGGGGGACGAATCGGCAACAAACGTGCGGATTTCGTCCGGCGTGGGAAGCCGGCCGTGCAGGTCGAGGCAGATGCGGCGGAGAAACTCCTCGTCGCTGCTCAGTCCCGAGGGTTCGATCTGCAGCTGTTCGAGACGTGGAAAGACCAGGTCGTCGATGAAGTTGCTGGAGGGCGGACGCTCCCAGGTGACCTCCACATCGCCGCGACGAAGAATGAACGTCGACGAGGCGAACCGGCTGACGTATTCAGCCGCAATCGTCACTTCGCCCGGCCCGTGCCGCTCGAGCGTGCCGTCGTCGGCGACCGAGGCGATCGCCTCGTCGGTGCTGGAGAACCGGGCCAGATGGGTCACGTCGCGGGGGCTGCCGTCGGAGAAGGTGGCGGTCACTGTCAGCCGTGGTGGATCGGCGTCGTGTTCGATCTGACCGGCTGCGGGCTGCATGCTGATCGACGTCAGCGTTGTTGTGCCGTCCAGGTCGGCCGGCGCTCCCTGCCGGATCCAGCGGACGAGCAGGCGGTAGAGCTGGCTGTCCTTGTGCAGCCGGCGGCCACCTTCGTGGGGAACGGATGCGGTTCCCTTGAGGAGGATCAGGCTCTCTTCCGGGGTCTGGCGGTTGATGCGGCGGCCGTTGACTTCCCGCGTAAGGGCTGTCCAGTCGTGCTCGGGATCGAACCCGCGCAAGCTCAGATGAAACCCGTTCTTGCCGGTCGGCGTGCCGTGGCAGGTTCCCGCGTTACAGCCGGCCCGGGTGAGTGCGGGCTGGACGTCAAACTGATAGCTGACGGGAGCATCGTCTGCGGGGGCATCGTCTGCCGGGACCGCAGCCACAGGAGCAAACAGGAAGGTGAGGACCGTCACCGTCGCAGCAACTGGCCGCATGTAAATCTCCGTGTTCTGGGGCCCGGTCGAGCAGCCCGGGCTTCCGCCATTCGCTTCAGGATATATAATTGTCCGTTGATGTGAAATGGCACCTGGTGAAAGAGGATGGCGTGATGGCGAAGGGACAGTCGGTCGGATGTCAGGACTTTCAGCAGACGCGGACGTCACGGCGGGCGCTGCTGCAGGTCGGCGCGCTGGGCGGACTGGGGCTGCCGCTGTCCCGGCTGCTGCAGGCGCAGGAATCGGCCGGTAACGCCGCGAAGGCGAAGAGCGTCATCCTGCTGTTCCAGTTTGGCGGAGCGAGCCATCTGGATACGTTCGACCCGAAGCCGGACGCCCCGGACGGAATTCGCGGCGAATTCGGTACGATCGAATCAAACGTACCGGGGCGACCGATCTGCGAGCATCTGCCCAAGCTGGCACAGATGTCGGACCGCTACGCGCTGGTGCGGAGCGTGCACCACAAGAGTTCCAGCCACAACCCCGGCGCGTACGTCTCGCTGACCGGACGCGAATCGCTGATCAACATCGTCACGCTCAATGCATCGGCCAATGACTTCCCGCATCCCGGTTCGGTCGTCGATTATCTCGATGACGAGGTTCGCGATGTGCCGACGTCGGTGGCCCTGCCCACGATGATCGCTGACGGTCCGTTCCGCACGCCGGGCGAGTTTGCCGGCTTTCTCGGCCGCAAGTACGACCCGCTGTGGGTGCTGAAGGACCCGAATTCGAAGAACTTCAGCGTCGAGGAGCTGACGCTGCCGGAATCGATCGGCGTCGATCGCCTGGAGGACCGTCAGCAGACGCTCAGCAAGCTGTCGGCTTTGAGCCGGCTGGCGGAGACCTCGGCAAACGTCCAGGGAATGAGCGACTACCAGGCCCGGGCGGTCGATCTGCTCACGTCCCAGGCGACCCGCCAGGCGTTCGCGATCCACGAAGAATCGGACGAGACCCGCAACCGCTACGGACGAAACCAGTACGGCCAGAGCGTGCTGCTGGCCCGGCGGCTGGTGGAAGCAGGAGTGAAGTTCGTGACGGTCTACTATTCGCGCGCCATCAGCGGGTGGGATACGCACAAGAACAACTTCGGCACCCTCAAGGACAGTCGACTGCCGCAGACGGACGATGCCCTCTCCTCGCTGCTGACGGACCTCGAACAGCGGGGGCTTCTGGACGAGACGCTGGTATACTGGACGGGGGACTTCGGCCGCACGCCCAAAATCAACAAGGATGCCGGCCGCGACCACTGGCCCGCCTGCGGGACGGTGCTGATGGCCGGAGGCGGCGTTCAGGGTGGCGTGGACTACGGCAGTTCCGATGCGACGGGGGCGTATCCCGATCTCGATCCGTGTACGCCTGGGGACATCACGGCAACGGTGTTCCACTCACTCGGCTTCCCGGCGGAGACGCTGATTCACGATCAGCTCCAGCGCCCGTTGCCAATCTCGAATGGGCGCCCGCTGATGCCGCTGTTCGGGTAGGACGGCTGTTGCGGCGGTGGGAAGCCGTGCCGTGTACCACGGGGGGGGCCCGTGCAATGATGGCGGAATGTAGGGTGCCGTCGCCGGAGGCGACGCACCATTCGCATTTGTGCGGGGGGCCCACACGGGTGGTGCGTCACGGGCGGAGCAGGTTGACGAACATTGTCCGGGATGGTTCGTCGCAAGTCGATGTGCCGTGACGCACCCTACACGACTCAGGTTCCGTCATGACCAGGCGGGCATGCTTTCTGGCGATCGCCGTGCGACCCACGGTGGTGATCCATTCATGACGCGGGCGTAGCTTGTCTGTTACTCTCCTGTCGGATGAACCCCCGGGCTCACGCCCGGGGCTCGCCTGAATCCTGTTTCCTAACTCCTGGCTCCTACCCACTACCCACGGCACCAGTCGCTCCGGCCGGGGCCGGCAGTCGCAGGCCCCGGCACGAAGCGGTGCGGTGAGCGGTCGATCAGGCGTGAGCCGCCTGCGGATTGACCGACGCTTCGGCAATGCTGGTGAGTTTCCGGTCGGCAGCGCCTTCTTCATCGAGCGTTTCCTGCAGCAGACGGGCGATGTCACTGCGACCAAGACGCGTCGCCAGCTGACGTGCCGTCCCGTAGGCCGCAATCTCGTAGTGTTCAACACGCTGAGCGGCGGCAATGAGGGCCGCATCGCGAACGTGCTCGTCCCCCTTGGCGTTGATCATCTCTTCGCCTTCGGAGATCAGCCCCTTCATCGCATCACAGGTCTTTGTCTTCGCATCCTTGCCGAGCATCTCGAAGACCTTCTCGAGACGATGCACCTGGCCCTCGGTCTCCGTCAGGTGATTGGAGAATGCCGCCTTGAGCTGCGGATCGGTCGCTGCTTCGGCCATCTTGGGCAGGGCCTTCGTGAGCCGCTGCTCGGCGTCGTAGATGTCCTGGATCTGGTCGACAAACAGGCATTCAAGCGAGTCGAATTCGGTGCTGGTAAACAGTCCCATGAGTGACCTCCTGAGTGTTGTGCAGGTCGTGAATTTCCTGCCCTGCTGGCGCCTGCCGGCAGGACAACGGAGTGCTGTGAGTCGCGACGGCCGCGAACTCGATGGTCAGACCGTATCGCCCGCGCAGGAGGTGGGGGATCGGGCAAAGTCTCCGTCGTCTGCAGGGGGAGAACGGGATTCGGAAGGTGTGCCCCATGGGGAACAGACCGGTTCCCGGGAACATGTTGTAGCGCGGCACTGCCTGTCGGCGGACTGGTTCGCTATCGTGTTGTTCACGGTTCCGTGACGGATGTCGGGGCCGCATCGAAGCCGAGATAGCACGGACCAATGAGTGGAAACGAGTCGATGAATCTGCTGCGGAACCTGACGTGTCTGGCCGTCCTGATGACTCCGGGAGTCAGCGTCGCCCAGGAACCACCGGCCGAACTGAAGGCGTTCTTCTCGCCGCCCGCTGAGTACGCCGGCGAGTACGGCGACTTCCCCTCACCTCTCGAGTTCTACGACGGCCGGAAGGTGACCTCGGCCGACCAGTGGCCGGCGCGTCGGCAGGAGATCCGGCAACGGTGGGACGAGATCATCGGAACGTGGCCGCCGCTGATCGAACAGCCCGAAGTCGAGCTGATCGCCACGTCGAAGCGGGGGGAGATCACACAGCATCAGTTGCGGCTCGGCGTGGCGCTGGATGGCGAGACGGTCGAAGGCTTTCTGCTGGTTCCTCCGGGCAATGGCCCCTTCCCTGCCGTCCTGGTCGTCTACTACGACGCGCAGACCGGCGTCGGCCTGGGGACGCCGCTGCGGGACTTCGCCTGGCAACTGGCCCAGCGGGGCTTTGTGACGCTGTCGATCGGCAAGCCGTTTACCGGCGTGAACCTGGAGAATCCCAAGGCGATCCCGAACAGTCGCAAACCGTACTACGGACCGACCGGCAAACCGGTGACGCTGCAGCCGATCTCGGCACTTGGGTACCTGGCCGCGAACTGTCAGCGGTATCTGGCCGGTCGCGATGACGTGGACGGCGAGCGGATCGGCATTGTCGGGCATTCCTTCGGCGGGAAGTGGACGATGTTCGCGTCCTGTCTGCACGACGGTTTCGCCTGTGCGGCCTGGTCGGACGGAGGCATCGTGTTTGACGAACGGGACCGGCGGAAGGAGAACCCGGGCGGCAGCGTGAACTATCAGGACCGCTGGTATCTCGGACATGAACTGGGCGTGCCGGCCCCGGACGAAGAACGATTCCGGTCGATGGGGCTGATTACCGATCCGTCGCAGCGGACCGGTTCGTACAAGGTGCTGATGGAGAACCACCACGACCTGGTCGAGCTGCACGCCTTGATGGCGCCGCGGCCATTCCTCGTTTCAGGCGGCACCGCGGACATGCCGGAGCGGTGGCCGGCGCTCAACCATGCGATCGCCGTCAACCGGCTGCTCGGTTACGAGAACCGGGTGGCGATGACGAACCGCGACACGCACGGACCGAACGAGGAATCGAACGAGCAGATCTACCGCTTCTTCGAGTGGTGGCTCAAGGAGCGGAAGTGATCCGTCGCCTCAGGCGAGGATGTCGGTGACGACCTTGCCGGGCTGACCGTCGGTGAGCGTCTGCTCGCTGTTGTTCCGCGTGAAGGTCAGCTCGTCGTGCTTCATGCCGAACAGATGCAGCAGTGTGGCGTGGTAGTCGTAGTGGTGGACGACATTTTCGACGGCATGGTGGCCGAACTCGTCGGTGGCTCCGTAGACCATCCCCGGTTTGAAGCCGCCGCCTGCCAGCCACATGCTGAAGCCGTACGTGTTGTGATCGCGTCCGGCCTTTGCCTTGCCCGCGTCGTTCTGAACGACCGGCAGACGCCCCATTTCGCCGCCCCAGTGGACGACCGTTTCGTCCAGCAGGCCGCGGGCCTTGAGGTCGGCAACGAGGGCAGCCGAGGGCTGATCGACCTTTTTGCAGGCGGCCGGCAGTCCGGAAATGATCCGTCCGTGGCTGTCCCACAGCTGGTTCTGGGTGTAGACCTGCACAAAGCGGACACCCCGCTCGATCAGCCGGCGGGCCAGCAGGCAGCGACTGCCGAATTCACGCGTCGCCGCATTCTCGTCCTCCATGCCGTACATCCGCTGCGTGGCCTTCGTTTCCTTTGAGAGGTCCATCGCTTCGGTGGCGGCGATCTGCATGCGGGCCGCCAGTTCGTACGTGGCGATGCGGGCTTCGAGATCGAGCTGGCCCGGGTGACGTGACAGGTGCCGGCGGTTCAGTTCGTCGAGGAACTGCAGTGACCGTTCCTGCGGCTTACCCGCAAGGTGTTTCGGCGGGATGAGGTCGAGGATTCGCGGCTCCTGCGGCCGGACGACCGTTCCCTGGTAGAGCGACGGCAGGAAGCCGTTTGACCAGTTCTCGACACCCAGCACCGGCAGTTGTCCCGGGTCAATCAGCGCCATGAAGGCGGGCAGGTTGTCCGCTTCGCAGCCCAGGCCGTAGGTGAGCCAGCTTCCCAGCGTGGGACGACCGGAGAGAATCCGCCCCGTCTGCAGGGCCAGGATCGACTGGCCGTGGTTGTTCACGCCGGTGTGCATCGAGCGGATCAGGCAGATGTCGTCAGCGATGCCGCCCAGATACGGCACCAGTTCCGACAGCTCCATGCCGCACTCCCCCTGCGGGGCGAACTTCCACGGCGAGGCGAAGACCTTGGAGCTGGCCTGTGCGGCGTTGTCGTACTTGATTTCGCCGGGGAACGGCTTGCCGTCCCACTTCTTCATTTCCGGCTTGGGGTCGAACATGTCGTGATGGCTCGGGCCTCCCTGCATCCAGAGGGAGATCATCGCCCGGGCCTTCGGCTCGTGCTGGGGAGCCTTGGGGGTGGTGTCGAACGTCTGCGGTTCGAGGGCCGGCTGGGCGGGGGCGGCGCTGGCCTGATCCTGTTGCAGCATCCAGGCGAGAGCGACGCTGCTGACGCTCATGGCGCTGCCGGCGAGGAAGTGTCGTCGCGAGTAACAGGGGGAGGTGTTCATGGTGGGACAACCGTCGCTGTGTGGGGTGGGATCGTGCGGACGCCGGGGGCCGGATGCAGGGGCCATCTCCGGCGGGCGTCCGGTGTGGTCTCATCGGGCCGGTGCCGGGGAGACCGGCCGGCCGCTATTCGACGTACAGGAACTCGTTGGAGCTGACGAGCATCTGGCAGAGGCTCGCCAGTGCTTCCTGTGCCGGTGTGCGGGCGTCTTTCTCCTTCTTGTCTGTTGTCTTCGGCAGTCGCTCGGCGAGCAGGGCTGTCTGCTCGTCCAGGAACGTCAGGGCCGACTGAACCTCGGACTCTTCCGCGGGACGGCTGAACGCCAGTTCCCATGCCCGACGCACCTGGGTGGCGCGATCTTCCCCGGCATCGGCGGTGACGCGGTCAGCGAAGTGACGCGAGTAATCGATCACGAAGTCGCTGTTCATCAGCAGCAGTGACTGCGGGGTGACAGTCGAGGGCGTCCGCTGCGAACAGTTGGGGGACATTCGCGGCCAGTCGAACGTATCGAGGACCGCCAGCGGTCGGCTGCGGCGGACCTGGACATAGACACTGCGGCGGAACTCTTCGCCCTTCAGGTCGATCTCCTTACCCGGACGTCCCGCGCTGAGATTTTCAATTCCCAGCACCCAGCGTCCCACGCGGTCTGCCATCACCGGGACCGGCTTGCCGTACAGGTCGTCGTTCAATCGGCCACTGATTCGCAACACGGCGTCGCGGACCGCCTCGGCATCGAGCCGCTGCAGGTTGAACCGGCCGTACAGTTTGTTGTCCGGGTCGGCAGCGAGCAGATCCTGATCGGCAGCAGTCGACTGTCGCCAGGTGGCGGAGTTGAGGATCAGTCGATGGACGTGCTTGACGCTCCAGCCGGACTCGACGAACTCACGCGCCAGCCAGTCGAGCAGCTCCGGATGCGTCGGGGGCGTGCCGAGAACTCCGAAGTCGGTCGGCGTCCGCACCAGTCCGGTCCCGAAGTGATGCATCCAGATGCGGTTGACGATCACTCGCGGCACAAGCGGGTGGTTGCCGTCGGTAAGCCGCTTCGCCAGAGCGAGACGGCGTCCGGACGTCTTGAGTTCTTCGGACTTCTCCGGGATGGCGGGCAGGTCCGGGAGGTTCAGTGAAACGACGGACAGGCCGGCGGGCCGCATCTCGTCTTTGGGCTGCTCGTGGTCGCCACGGTAGAACAGATGCGTTGGCGGAATCTGGCCCGGCGTTTCGGTCAGGGCCCGGACGAACTCCTGGACCGGCTTGCCGTCGCGGATCTTCTTCGCCTCGGCCGCCATCTCCTTGAGTTTGTCGGCCGCCTTGCGGTCATACAGGTACAGCGACCCGGCGGTCACGTTGAGGCTGGGGTGCTTCTTGAGCAGCGCCTTCTGTTCGTCGGTTCGCTCCTTGGCGGGAGTCGCGTGGGTGGCCCGGGCCAGTTCGTGGACCTCTTCGGGCAGTTTGGCCAGCTCCCGCTCGAAGGTGGCGTCGATGAACTCCTTCTGCTTCGCCAGACGCTCGGCGTCGACCTTCTTCGCTTCCGATTCGATCTCGGCGGCGCGGGCCCGGTCTTCGTCGGTGTAGAGGGAGATCCGCCGCTGGACCGGACGCTTCCACTTCTTCGGATTGAAGGCCGGCTCGAAGATCGCCCGGAAGGCGTAGTAGTCGGACTGCGGAATCGGATCGTAGCGGTGGTCGTGGCACTGGGCGCAGCCGAGCGTCATCCCCATCAACGACGACGAGACGATCTTGATGGTCTCGGCAATGGTGTCGTTCTTGGCAAGTTCGAGGTCGTCGACACGACTGCCGGTCCCGTCGGGGCCCATCCGCAGAAAACCGGTCGCCGTCAGCAGCTCGACATCCCCGGGAGTGAGGTTGTTGAGCGGCGAGGTGATCAGTTCGTCGCCGGCCAGCTGCTCGACGATAAAGCGGTCGAACGGTTTGTCGGCATTGAACGACCGGATGACGTAGTCACGGTACTTGTAGGCATCCGGTCGTGCCTTGTCGTCGTTAGTGTACCCTTCGGAGTCGGCGTAGCCGGCGACATCGAGCCAGTGCCGGCCCCACCGTTCACCGTAGTTCGGCGAGTCGAGCAAACGGTCGACCAGCCGCCCCCAGGCCCCCGGTTCGGTATCGTCGAGGTACTGCTGGACCTCTTCCGGCGTGGGGGGATATCCGACCAGGTCGTAGTAGAGTCGCCGGACGAGAGTCCGCTGATCCGCTTCGTCAGCGAGTGTCCGGTCGGCGGCTTCAAGCTGCCTCAGGACGAAGGCGTCGACCGGCGTGCGGACGCGGTCGGCGTGTTCGACCTGCGGGACGGCGGGCTTATCGATCGGCTGGAACGACCAGTGGGACCGTTCCTCTTCGGTGATCAGCGGGCCGTCGACCGTTTCCGGTTCCGGGCGGAGCGTCGGTGCTCCCGCTTCGATCCATGTGCGAAGGACCGCGAGTTCCTCGTCCGAGAGTCGCTTGTCCTCTTCGGGCGGCATCTCGCCGCTGTGCACCCGTTCGTAGAGCAGGCTGGCGTCGGCGTTGCCCGGCTCGATGGCGGCTCCCGAGTCGCCGCCGGCTGTCATGAACCGGACCAGTCGGACGTCGAGGTTCCCTTCCTTCTCACCCGCCTCGCCGTGGCAGTGGAAGCAGTGGGCCTTCAGGATGGGACGGACGTCCCGCTCAAAATACACATCTCCGGCCCGGGTGGTGCCGGCCGCCAGCACGGCGATCAGCAGCAGCGATCCGGATGGCAGTCTCTTCATTGCTGTACCTCCAGTCGCAGTCTAACTGAATCACGAATGCATGCAAATGTGTTGATGGGTTGCCGGGCAACGCTTCCTTTCTGTCGGCAGATCGGCCGGACGGGCGCAACAATTGTGACGACAGGTTCTTGAGATCGCGGAATGGCCGGTCGTAGAATTGAGGCGGTTCGTCCCGGATTTTCCGTATCCCGGATTCGTTCCGATTATTCCCGTCGCCGGCTTC
>ENA-ORCW01000816-ORCW01000816.1-marine-metagenome-genome-assembly--contig:-NODE-816-length-10883-cov-2.562003_pt1 | contig 10883 bp, 6 predicted proteins | sample MGYA00237784_ERZ508517 | MGnify/ENA primary metagenome ERZ508517 (study PRJEB26187, sample SAMN06268979) | marine metagenome | isolation source: Tt ae E1 feedstock associated aerobic enrichment on... | reverse complement strand
GGACGGGATCCGGATCCTGGGGGCCGACAAGTACCGGGCCCGTGACATCGAGACCCACGACACGGCGGTGGCCATCGCGGAGTCGGATTCCGGCATCCGTTTCTGGTTCGGCGGCAGCCACGCCGGCAACGAGCTGCGGCATCCGGAGCTCACGGTCCGGGGCTCCAGCGGAACCGCCGCCTGGGGCTACGAGGGATCCTGCGTTGTCCGGCCCGACTCCGGGGAGCCGGTTACCCGCCGGGTCCCCGACCACCATGCAGCCCGGCGCCAGATGCTGGATGCGGTCCTGAAGCGACTGGAGGACGGCAGGGCTCCGGTTTGCGACACCACTTCGGCCATCCGTCAGGTCAGCTTTATCGAGGATTTCAACCGGTGCGGGAGTACCCGGCCCCTGCCAGCCGTGGCAAAGGTTGACACCTTGCTCATTGAGGCATTCAAGAAGGAATGCCTGCTGCACGAGCTTGTGCCCGCCGGCGACGCCTCATCCCCACCCTCTCCAGAACCAAACGGAATCCCAATCCGTAACCAAGAAAGCAATTCATGAAACCGGTAACCCGACGTGACTTCATTCGCACCACTTCCATTGTTGCGGCCTCCCTGCCGACCCTGAGCCGGGTCAAGGCCCAGGGGACCCGCGGTCCGGGCCTGGCCCCGGCCAGCGAGGGACCTGCCAGCGCCATCCTCTCCTGGGTGGATGGAGAAAAGCCGGCCACCCAGGCCGGCATGGCCTTTGGCGTTCCCTGGGGCCCGGGCGTGCACGCCAGGGACACGGAATTCACCCTGCGGACCAGTGGCGACAAGGAAGTGCCCCTGCAGACCTGGATTACCGCCACCTGGCCCGATGGCAGCATCAAATGGACGGGGCACGCCGTAGCCCCCGAGTCCCCGGTGGCTGACTTTTACGAAGTCCGGGCGGGCCGGCCTGCAAAGCCGGACTCTCCGGTCAAGCTAACGGAGCATTCCGGAACCGTCATCGTGGATACCGGCAAGATCCGCTGCACCCTGAACAAGGGCGGAGACACCCTCATCGCCTCGGTGTCCAACGGATCCGGCGAGATCATGAACAACGGGCGCCTGGTCGGGATGCGCCAGGACAATCCGGAGCTGGGCTCGGAGGTGGAAAACTTCACCAGCAAGGTGGACTCGCTCAAGGTCGAACAGGACGGTCCCGTGCGGGCAGTGGTCAAACTCGACGGCATGCACCAGCTGAGCAGCGGCCGCCAGTGGCTGCCTTTCAGCGTCCGCCTCTATTTCCATGCCGGAAGCGAGGCCATCCGGATGGTCCACACCTTCGTCTTTGACGGGAACGAGGAGGAGGATTTCATCCGCGGACTCGGGGTCCGCTTCCAGGTCCCGATGAAGGACGAGCTCTACAACCGTCACGTCCGGCTGGCCGGCGAGGGCAAGGGGGTCTGGGGCGAGGCGGTCCAGGGACTCACCGGCCTGCGCCGGGACCCGGGCGATGCCGTCACCGAGGCACAGGTGGCGGGCCTCAAGGTTCCCGACATCACCACCTGGCCGGCTACGGTCAACACCCGCGTCCACTGGATCCCGACCTGGGGCGACTTCAGCCTTTCCCAACTGAACGCCAACGGCTTCTCCCTCCGCAAGCGGACCAAGCCCGGCCATGCCTGGATCAATGCCGACCAGGGCCGGCGGGCCAACGGCCTGGCCTATGTCGGGGGCGTCTCCGGCGGGCTGGCCTTCGGGATGCGGGATTTCTGGAAACTCCATCCGACCCAGCTCGATATCCGCAACGCCAATACCGGGACCGCCGAGGCCACGGTGTGGATGTGGTCCCCCGATGCCGGGCCCATGGACATCCGCTTCTACCACGACGGATTGGGCCAGGACCTGACCGGTCCGGTCCCGGGGGTCGAGGTCGAGGGCGTGGAACTGAGCATGCCGGAAACGCCCTATGCCAAGCAGCTCGATGCCCTCAACATAACCTACGAGGACTACGAACCGGGATTTGGAACCCCGCATGGCGTGGGTCGCACCACGGACCTTTACCTGTGGGCCTTCGAGGCCACCCCGGACCGCGAAACCTTCGCCAGCCTGGCCCGGGTCGTGGAACCCCCCCCCCAGCTGGTGCCCCAGCCGAAACACATCCACCAGGCCGCCGTTTTTGGCACCATGTGGGACCTGCCGGACCGCTCATCGGCCAACCTTTCCGACTTGGAGGACCGGCAGGAGTGGATGCTCCAGTACTACCATGACCAGGTCGAGCAGCGGCATTGGTACGGTTTCTGGGATTACGGCGATGTCATGCACACCTACGACCGTGACCGGCATGTCTGGCGCTACGACGTCGGCGGCTACGCCTGGGACAATTCCGAGCTGTCAACGGACATCTGGCTCTGGATGTCCTTCCTCCGTACGGGTGACCCGAAGGCCTTCCGCCTGGCCGAGGCCATGAACCGGCACAACCGGGACGTGGACATCTACCACCTCGGCCGCTTCGCCGGCCTGGGTTCGCGGCACAATGTCATGCACTGGGGCTGCAGCGCCAAGCAGCTGCGCATCAGCACCAGCATGAACCGCCGCTTCCACTATTTCCTGACCACCGATGAACGCACCGGCGATGTCCTGTGGGAGGTCGTCGAGGCCGACAAGCAACTGGCCAACATCAACCCGGTGCGGAAACTTCCCGGCCAGCCCTTCAACGTGAAGGACTGCCGGATCGGCATCGGCACCGACTGGGGTTCCGCGGTCTCCAACTGGCTGACCGCCTGGGAACGGACCGGCGACACCAAGTACCGCGACTGGATCGTCACCTCCATGGAATCCATCGGCAAGGCCAAGTGGGGCTTCTTCACCGGCACCTTCGCCTTCGACCCGAAGACCAAGAAGATGACCGAACCGGAGGATCCGCGCCCCAACGCCTCCCACCTGAGCACCATGTTCGGCCTGCCGGAAGTCTGCTCCGAGCTGATACAGCTCATCCAGCTGCCCGAGTTCACCGCGGCCTGGCTGCAGTATTGCCGGCTCTACAACGCCCCCGAGGAGATCCAGAAGGAAAAGCTCGGTCCACGCTACCGCGATCCCGGATTTGTCGTCTCCCATTCCCGCATCTCGGCCTATGGCGCAGCCATGGAAAAGGATCCCGATCTGGCCAAACGCGCCGCCGGGGAACTGCTGGAACGCGAATGGGGCCCGAAGCCCGAGCTCAAGACGCAGCACATCGCCGGCCCGGACGTCCTGAATCCGGTCGACGAGGCAGCCTGGGTTTCCACCAATGACACCGCCCAATGGGGCCTCGCCGCCATGCAGGTGGCCGCCCTGGTCCCGAACGCGGTCAGCAATTACTAACATCTGGTATCCACTCCCTCATGACACTCCCAAGACTTACCCTGCTTGCCCTGGCCGCCTTTGCCGCCGCCACGGGACTACACGCCCAAGGTTCCGGCAATGAGCTGCTCAAGCCGGACTTCGACCTGGAAAACCTGGCGGCGCCCCCCGGGGACCTTTCCGAGTTTGCCGTCGGTCAAAGCGGCGGCCAGGTGCTGCTGGCGGGCGGTATGGATACCAGCCGTGATCCGCAGACGGCGATCCTGCAGCTCGATGCATCCGGCACAGGCTGGGTGAAGATCGGGGACCTGCCCGAGCCCCTGGTCAATGCCGCTGCCGCCTCCTCGGACACCGGAATGATCATTGTCGGGGGCCAGGTGGATGACCGGCCGGCCACGACCGTGGTCCGGGTGACGGTCTCGGACGGAGCCGCCGTGGTGACCAGCATGCCCGACCTGCCGCAGCCGGTCCGGGAGCCGACGGTCTCCATCGCCGGCGGATTCATTTATGTCGCCGGACAACGGGTTGACGATTCCGAAAGACTCCATCCAAGCTTCATGAGGATACCCTACGAGAAGTCCCTCTCGTTCCTCCAGAAGCTGCTCTCGGGGGTGGGATTCAATTTCACCCCGCATGACGTGAGCTGGGAAATCCTGCCGGCCTGGGACGGTCCGGCCCTCGACTATCCGGAAATGGCCTTCTCCTTCGAGTCGACCCACATCTTCGGGATCTCCGCCGAGGATGGAAGCATCCGGGGCTACGGTTACGGTGCCGGCAAATGGCGTTCGCTGGCCACCCCGGAATTCTGGAATTCCACCACCACCATGGCGCCCTTCGGGGAGTCCCACATTTTCACCTTCACCGAGCGCACGGACACGGCCGAGGACGAACTGGCCATCCTGGCCTACCACACCCTGACCAACACCTGGGTGGAGATCGGCACCTGGAACGAGAAGGGCGACCCGGACGCCAAGGCCGTGGCCATTGGCGACCACATCTACGTGGTCTCCGGCGACAGCGCCACCGGGGTCACCATCCTTCCCCCGGCCAACAACTACGGCTGGGTGGACCACATCGTGGTCATCATCTACCTCATCGGCATGGTGGCCATGGGCGCCTGGTTCGTCCGCAAGGAGAAGAACACCACCGATTACTTCCGGGCCAGCAACAAGGTGCCCTGGTGGGCCATCGGGATGAGCCTGTTCGCCACCGCGGCCAGCGCCATCAGCCTGATGACCATGCCCGGGAAATCCTATTCCGGGAACTGGACCTTCTTCGCCATCAGCATTTATTCCGCCCTCTGCCTGCCGCTTTCCCTCTTCCTGCTGGCGCCCCTGGTGCGAAAGCTGAACATTTCCACCGCCAACGAGTACCTTGAACTGCGTTTCGGCCTCACCGCCCGCATGGTCGGCAGCGTCATCTACATGGTCAACCAGATCCTCGGGCGGATGGCTCCGGTCATCTTCCTGCCCTCGATCGCCATGTCGGCCATCACCGGGATCGACATCTGGATCTGGATCCTCGTCATCGGCACCGTGACCACCATCTACACCTTCCTCGGCGGGCTGTCGGCCGTTATCTGGACCGACACCATCCAGGGCCTGATCATGCTTGGCACGGTGGCCGGTTGCCTGATCCTGATCCTGTTCAAGCTGGATATGCCCCTCAGTGAGATGTGGACCACCCTTCACGATTACGACAAGCTTCACGTCTTCGACTGGGGCTGGGACATCACCCAGCCGGTGGTGATCATGGTCTTCACCGGGACCATTTTCATAACGCTTCTGGGAATCGGCGACCAGAACTACGTCCAGCGTGTCCAGGCCGCCCCCACCCTCAAGGACGCCAAGAAGGCCGTGGCCACCCAGATGGCGGTGGCCATTCCCATCAATGTCCTTCTCTTCGGCCTCGGGACGGCCCTTTACCTCTACTACAAGCTCCACCCCATCGAGCTGAACCCGGTCATGAAGACCGACGGGGTCTACCCGCTCTTTGCCGCACAGCACTTGCCGGTGGGGGTGTCCGGTCTGGTCATCGCGGCCCTCCTGGCCGCTTCCATGTCGACCATTTCCTCGGCCATCTGCTCGGTGGCCAACCTTGGCGTGGATGACTTCTACCGCCGGTTCAAGGCCGACGTGACCGAGCGGTCGGCGCTCATCATCGCCCGGGTCATGACGGGTGCCGTCGGCCTCATCGGCATTATCGGGGCCCTGTTCCTGGCCCAGTCGGATTCCAAGTCTGTCTGGGACGCGGCCCTGATCATCACCGGCCTGATCACCAACGGCACGGTCGGGCTCTTCGGGCTGGGCCTGCTCAGCAAGCGGGCCCATGAGCTGGGCGCGCTCCTCGGGCTGCTGGCCGGCACCATCGTCACCATCTACCTGGACGCCTTCACCCCGGTCACCTACTGGCTCTACGCCGCGGCCGGTTCAACGGTCACCCTCATTGTCGGCTACCTCTGCAGCATCATCCTGCCCTGCCCGCGCAAGCCGCTCGACGGACTGACCGTCTACACCCTCGACAAGCCCCGCCGCCACCTGTGATGCGCATCCAAATCCTGATCCTTGGCTGGTTGCTGCCTGTCCTCTGCCAGGCCGGCGACGGGCAACAGGTGGTAGCCCGCTACGACCTTTCCGACTCCGGCATGGGCGACTATTCGGAGGAAAAAGGTTACGGCCTGATCCGTGGCAATCCTTTCACGGATGACGCTTTCGTATTCGCTGCCCAACTGCCGGAGGGAGACTACCAGGTGCGGGTCCAGCTGCTGCCGGCCAAAAATCCCGAACCGATAACCATCAAGTCGGAGTCCCGCCGGCTCATGTTATTTAACCACCAGCCTCCCCCCGACAAGGCGGAGATTGTGAGTTTCAATGTCAATATCCGCACCCCCCGGCTCGACGATGGCGGCACCGTCCAGTTGAACGACCGGGAAATCGGCGTCTGGCATTGGGACGACCGGCTGGAGCTCGAGTTCCATGCCAGTCCGGGCACCGTTGGCGGAATCACCGTCATCCCGACGGATTCACTGGTCACCATCTTTATCGCCGGCGACTCGACGGTCACCGACCAGCCCGAGGAACCCTGGACCGCCTGGGGACAGATTCTTCCCGTCTTCTTCGGACCCGAGGTAGTGGTGGCCAACTACGCGGAATCCGGGCTGGCCCTTTCCACCTTCATCGGGCACCGGCGCTTCGAGAAGATCCTCGAGTCGATCGAACCCGGAGATTTCCTGCTCATCCAGTTCGGACACAACGACCAGAAGGAAAAAGGCGACGGAATCGGTCCCTGGGAATCCTACCGCAACCGCCTCCTCGAGGTAATCGAGACGGCCCGTTCCCACGGGGCCCTTCCCGTCCTGATCACGCCCATGCAGCGGCGCCGCTTCGACGACCAGGACCGGCAGTTCGCCACCCTGGGAGACTTTCCCCTGGTCATGCGCCGTGTCGCCGCAGAGGAAAAAGTGCCCCTGATCGACCTCAACCAGATGAGCGCCACCCTCTACGCGGCCCTCGGGCCGGAGGGAACGACCAGGGCCTTCGTGCATTATCCCGCCGGGACCTTTCCGGGTCAGGACAAGCCGCTCAAGGACGATACCCATTTCAATCCCTACGGAGGCTACGAACTTGCCCGCTGCATCGTGGAGGGCATCAAGCTTCGCGTCCCCTACATGGCCAGGTATCTCAAGCCGGACATCCCGCCCTTCGACCCGGCCAGCCCGGACCCCTTCGGGAGCGTCAATATACCGCCCAGCAAGGGAGCCTCCTTCGAGAAGCCGCTCGGCAATTAGGTAGTGATCTTTCGCTACGGGAGAGTCACGTCCCAGACACGGGAATAGCGGGAGCTGCCGTCGGGCCCGTCAACCGTAAGGACCACGACATACTTGCCTCCCTCATCATACCGGTGAATGGGATTCTGCTCGCCGGATTCCTTGCCGTCCCCGAAATCCCAGTGCCAGCTGGTAACCGCCCCCCGGGACCGGTCCCGAAAGGCCACGATCCGGTCCTCCAGGTTCACGATGGTGAAGTCCCAGAAGGCCTTCAGCGGAACCTCCCCGTCCGCCTCCAGCGGCATCAGGCGGAAGGCCACCAGCTCATCCGCCTTGCCGTACATGGTGTGGCTGCGGGAAAGGTTCCAGAAGCCGTTGTTCCGGCCGCTGTCGACGTCGTCGTAATCGATGATGGCCCAGCAGAGCCCGATCAGGTGGTCCTCCTGGAGATGGCTCTCCGTCGACCATGCGGGACCGCGCGGCGAGGCATGGTCAAAGGCGGTGATGTAGAACTCCAGGATCAGCCTGCCCCCTTCGCCCGGCTGGAAGGAATAGTTGTAGGCGTGGTTGGCGTAGGGCAATTCCTTGAGCCACTGCTGGGTCCCCCAGAGCATGGCCCAGGACTTGTCCCTGGCCGGGGTGAAGATGTGGTAGTTCTGGGCATGGACCCCGTGCAGCTGGAAAAAGGCCTCCGTCTCGCTCAGCTCCAGTGAATTGATGCGGAACCGGTCAATCAGCGGCCCGCCGGAGAGGTCGGCATCGACGACCACCTCGAAGGTGTCGTTCTTCAGGCCCGGGAGGGCGAAATCCCAGTAGTCGTCACTGGCCTCATAGAGGAAATAGAGCCGGTTCAGGCCCTTGACCCAGCCGACCTTGACCCGCACCTGGAGGTTCTCCGGGTCCACCTCGTCGTGCTTGCCGGAATCCTCCCACAGTTCCCCGGTTCCCACGACAAAGCTTTCCGGGACCTGCTCCCAGTCGACGGGATCGCCGTCGATGCGGGGAATGGCATCGGCCGGAAACTGGAAGACCTTGAACTCCTCCCCCGGCCGCTCGAGGGCCAGGGCGGGAAGGGCCAGCAGCAGGGAGCCGGCAACAAGGAGCCCCACTCTCATTTCCATTCCCCCTGCAGGACCGCCTCCACCTGGGCCGGCTCGATGCGCCAGACCTGGAAGTCGTCGATTTCCAGCCGGCTGAGGACCGTGCGGAAGGCGAACCAGCCTTCCGTCAGCGGCTCGTCGTCCGCGTAGTCAAACAGCAACTCGCCGTCACGGGAATACTGCGCCCGGCCACCCGCCGCGACCAGGCGGATGTGGTAGGTGTGGTCGGGCTGGATCATGTATTCCGGCGCGGACAGGTCGTGCTCCGGGAGGAGCGGCCGCTTGCCGTCGCCGGTGTAGCGGCGGAACCGGGTCGTGGAATTGTAATTGCCGCCGTAGCCGACGTAGTAGGTCTGCATCGAGTCATAGGTGGCGAAGGCCCCGGTTCTCCCGTGGTCGCCGCCGAAATGGTCGTCCGGGGACCCGGGCTCGGTGGCCATCCAGAAACAGTTGATGTCGGAAACCCGTGCCTTGCTGGAAGCGCGGACGGTGTAGGTGATGACCAGCGGTGCGGTCAGCTTCTTGCGGAACCAGACGGAACAGCCGCCCTCGTCGGCGATGACCAGGTGGCCGTCCTCGATGAAAACCTCGCCGCCCGGCTGTTGTTCGACTTCCCAGCTGGAAAGTCCGCTGTCGAAGGTTTCGGAATAAAGGAGGCGTGGCATAACAGTCTGTGGGTCCTGGGTTGTCGTGCATCCTGCCAGCAGGCCGAGGGCGCAACCGGCCAGGATGGGGTTCAAGTCGATGAACTTCATTCCCGGAACTATACGCGCCTTGCCGCCCGGCTCAAGTACAGGCTGCCCTTGACCGTCAGACGCGCCGCATGGCGCATAATTCGGGCTTTGCCTTTTCCTGGAATTGAAGAAATTCTCGCCCGCACAAGACCTGAAACCATGCCGATTCTCGACAAACCGCTTCCCGAACTCCGCACCTATGCGGGCCGCAATCCACGACCGGACGATTTCGACACCTACTGGCAGGCGGCCCTGCAATGCCTCGACCAGACGGACCCGGAGCCGGAGCTGCGTCCCTCCCCGGTCCTGCAGGCGAAGACCGTGGAATGCTTCGACCTCCGGTTCACGGGAGTGGGCGGAGCCCGCATCTACGCCAAGTACATGCGGCCCAGGAATGCGGCCGGGGTCCCGGTCATTCTACAGTTTCACGGATACAGCGGCGACAGCGGGGACTGGTTCGATTCCATGGGCTACGTGGCCGAGGGCTTTGCCGTGGCCCTCATGGACTGCCGGGGCCAGGGAGGGCTCTCGGAGGACGTCGGAGGCGTCAAGGGCACGACCCTCAGGGGCCACATCATCCGCGGCCTCGACGATCCGGATCCGCAAAAGCTGCTCTTCCGGTCCATATTCCTCGATACGGTCCAGCTGGCCCGGGTGGTGGCCGCCTTTGACGAAACCGATGAAACCCGGATGGGCAGCCTCGGAGGCTCCCAGGGGGGCGCCCTGGCCCTGGCCTGCGCGGCCCTCGAGCCACGGATCAGGCGGGTGGCCAGCCAGTTTCCCTTTCTCTGCGACTACCAGCGGGTCTGGGAAATGGACCTGGCCAAGCACGCCTACGAGGAACTGCAGTTGTACTTCCGCCGCCACGATCCCCGCCACGAGCGGGAAGAGGACATATTCACCCGGCTGGGCTACATCGACTGCCAGCACCTGGCACCCCGGATCAAGGGGGAGGTCCTGATGCTGACCGGGCTCATGGACGAAGTCTGCCCGCCCTCAACCCAATTCGCCGCCTACAACAAGATCACCGCCCCCAAGGAGATGCTGGTCTACCCGGATTTCGGGCACGAGGGCCTGCCGGACGGGAATGACCGGATGTTCAACTTCCTCCGCCAGTTGGCGGACTGAGGCGGGTCAGGCCTTTAGCTCGTGGAACCGGGTTTCGCCGGGTTCCAGCTGGAAATCCAGCTTTTCGCCGCCGGCGGTGCGGACCGAGGTCTTTTGCGGCTCCGCGCTGTTGTTGACCACCACCAGGCAAGCGGAGCCCGGGTACCAGGCGCACTCGGTGTGCACATTGGTCGTGGTCCAGGCCGAAAAATCGGCCTCCTTTCCGGCCGCCCAGAAAAGGGTCCGGTGGAGCAGGCGGACCAGCTCCGGGGAAAATCGGTGCCCCGACATGTAGACGGCGCGACCGCGGCCGAATTGGTTGACCGCGATCTGGACGGTGCTCAGGCCGCACCGCAGAATGATCACTTCCGGGGAGATCGGGCGGACGGCGTCGATTTCCTTGCCCAGGCTGGTCCCGATGGGAAGCCCGGCGGTGATGAAATGTTCCTCGTTGCACTCCCTTGTGGCGAAGGGAGTCTGGTTGCGCACCGCGGGAACGGTTCGATCCACCCCGAAGACCTGTGCCAGGCGAAAGGCCTGCGCGTCGACCGGTGCCGCGGTGGGCTCCCCGATACCGATCAGGCCGCCTCCCCGGCCCACCCAGTTGGAGAGCTGGGTGATGATTTCCGGACGGCTCCAGTACTCCCCGCCGGACCAGGCGTCGCCCTCGTTGCCGGCATTGATAATGACATCGATGTCGGCCGGAATACCAAACCGGATAATGTCCTCGAAATTGATGAAGGTGGTTTCCACCGGCAAGCCGGAGATGCTCTCCATGGCCTCGTTGTAGTAGTTGTTGCGGTTGAAATGACCACAACAGCCCCAGGCGCGTTGCTGGCCCCAGGCCGTCAGGAAGGCCACCTTGAGCGGGGCCGTGTAGGGATT
>ENA-ORCW01000815-ORCW01000815.1-marine-metagenome-genome-assembly--contig:-NODE-815-length-10925-cov-3.120667_pt1 | contig 10925 bp, 11 predicted proteins | sample MGYA00237784_ERZ508517 | MGnify/ENA primary metagenome ERZ508517 (study PRJEB26187, sample SAMN06268979) | marine metagenome | isolation source: Tt ae E1 feedstock associated aerobic enrichment on... | reverse complement strand
TGCGGAGCCTTGTTCAATGCTTATTCCGTTTCCATGCAAACCGCGCGCCGGGACGAACAGCCGCCGTTAAAAAAACCACGCGCCGTTCCGACGCGTGGTTTCGCATTGCTGCCCCCAGGATGTGGGAGCGGAACCGAACAACTCTACTCGGCCGCGGCGCGAGCTTCTTCCAGCCAGCTGTCGACCGTGTCCTGGTTCTCGGAGATCCAGTCGGAAGCCTGTTTCTTGATGTCTTCGGGGCTGTCCGCGCCGTCATTCATCGCCGAGTTCTGCGCAAAAATGTCGTCCAGCGGGATCGATGCCGTCTTGAGAAGCGTGGCAACGGCCGGGTTTTCCTCGAGGAACTCGGAGTTGGCGACGGGCACGATGTCGTTGGCCTCGAAGCCCATGACACAAGGGTCGGCCACGCAGGCGTCGATGCCGGCGGCGGCGTTCTCGTCGGTCGCGTCCTCAGGAACCTGGATCCAGACCACGTCCTCGCCGAGCTTCAGCTCGTTCACGGTCCAGTTGGGCGTCCAGGTGTAAAAGAGGATCGGCTCGCCGCTTTCGTAAGCGGCCACCGCATCCGCCATGGAAGCCGAGTAGCTGGCCTTGATCTCGTTGATGTGATCCTTAAGCTCGTACTCGGTCAGGTGATCCTCGATCGCCACCTCACAACCCCAGCCGGGCGGGCAGGCAACGAGATCGGCCTTGCCGTCGCCGTCACGGTCGAAGGCTTCCTTGACGTCGTCGCGCTTGAAGTCGTCGAGCGTCTTGATGTCGAACTTCTCGGCGGAAGCCTTGTCGACGAGGTAGCCCTGGAGCGCGCCGCCCGCGGCAACCGCACCGACGATCTCGGCGGTTTCCTCGAAGGTCGGGCGATAGGTGTCGTGGATCGGGAACCAGCCGTTTACCCAAAGATCGACATCGCCATATCCGACAGCCTGGTAGAATGGCGGGTTGTCGAGCGTTGTCGGGCCCTCGACCGTGTAGCCGAGCTCTTCAAACATCTGCTTGTAGATTTCGGAGTGGAACCAGCCCGTATCCCAGGTGGCCTGGGCCATCTTGATCGTCTTGCCGGCACCGGGGCCGTCCTGCGCCATCGCCGGCATGGCAGCCGAGCCGAGCAGCGCGAGTGCTGCGATTGCGGGAATGCTCTTCTTAAGACCAATCATAATGTGCAATCTCCATGAATTCGTGTTTGAGAATGGTGGCGGCATCCTGCCGCCCCGCGAAAGCGGAACGCGTTTTCGCGTTCCGCGGAACGGACGGGGGCCTAGGCGGCCTTGCCCGCTTTTTCTTCGTCACCCGACTTGCCGAGCGCCATCATCGAGCGCAGGGTCTGCCAGAGCGAAGGTGAGCGCACAGCGTTCTTCTCGCCGAGCGACTGCGTGATGCGATCGAGAATGATCGCCAAAAGCACGATGCCGATGCCGCCAGCCGTGGCCGCGCCCACATTGAGACGCCCAAGGCCCGTGTAAACCGTAAGACCAAGGCCGCCGGCGCCGATAAGCGCGGCGATAACGACCATGGACAGCGCCAGCATCAGGGTCTGGTTCAGGCCGGCCATGATGGTGCGCAGTGCGAGCGGAAACTGCACTTCCCACAACATCTGCCAGCGCGTGGATCCAAAAGCCTCCGCCGCCTCGATCAGGTCGGCGCGCACATTGCGGATGCCCAGATTGGTCAAGCGGATGATCGGTGGTAGGGCGAAGATGATCGTGGCGATGATGCCTGGCACCATGCCGACGCCGAACAACATGACGATCGGAACCAGATAAACGAAGGACGGGATCGTCTGCATGATATCCAGAATCGGCCGCACCACGAAAAGCACGCGATCGCTGCGCGCGCTCCAGATGCCGAGCGGGATACCGATAATGGCGCAGAAGAGCACCGAGGTGATGATCATCGACAATGTGGTCATGGTTTCCGACCAAAGGCCGATCATGTCGATGAAGACCAACGCCACAAGCGTGAAGATCGCCACGCCGCGCCCGGCCGTGCGCCAGGCAATCAAGGTGAGACCGGCGGTGAATACCAGCATGGGCAGCCAGTGGAAGAAGGCGTCCAGCCAGCCCAGCACGGCCGTCACCGGCGTTTGCATCGCCCTGAAGAAAGGACGGAAATTCGGCACCAGAAAATCGCGAACGAAACTGTTCACCCAGTCGTCGAGCGGGATTTGAACGAGATCGGCTGGACTGATCATTGGCGTTCTCCTTCCTTGGCGGAGAGTTCGGCGTCGTTCGTCGCAGCCGTTGCGGCGTCGTTGTCTTCACCGGAAAGCTGTGAGAACACGGCCTCGGTCTCGATGACGCCGGAAAGACGCCCACGCTTGTCCGCGACGGCGATCGGATAGCCGGCACTTGCGGCGCCGTAGAGTTCGTTAAGCGGCGTTTCGCGCGCAACCGTGGGCACGTCGGTGACCAGCACTTCCGACAGGTCGGTCCGGCCTTCCTCGCGCGCGGCCACCGCCAGCTCCTGATAGGTCACGAGACCGGCAATCCGGTCGCGGTCGACCACGTAGAGCGCATTGCGGTTGTGCTCTTCCATCAACTCCAGGGCCTTTTCCGCGGCCCCCTTTTCCCCAAGCTCCACTGTAATGGGCCGCTCGGCAACGTGCGCGGCGTCGAAGACACGCCCCCGGTCGATGTCGCCGACGAAGGCAGCGACATAGTCGTCGGCCGGATTGTCGACGATCTCCTGCGCCGTGCCCACCTGAACGAAGCGACCGTCCTTCATGATGGCGATTTTGTCGCCCAGAAGCAGCGCCTCGTTGAGGTCGTGGGTGATGAAGATGATGGTTTTCTTCAGCTTCTTCTGAAGATGGAGAAGCTCCTCCTGCATCTCGCGACGGATGAGCGGGTCGAGCGCACCGAACGGCTCGTCCATCAGCAAGACCTGCGGATCGGTGGCAAGCCCACGGGCGAGGCCGACGCGTTGTTGCATGCCGCCCGAGAGTTCCCCCGGATAGCTATCCGCATAGGCGGCAAGCCCCACTTGTTCGAGCGCGGCCAGTGCCTTTTTGCGCCGCGATGCGGCCCCCTCACCCTTGATCTTCAAGCCATAGGCGGCGTTGTCGGCAACCGTTTTGTGCGGAAACAGCGCAAAGTGCTGAAACACCATGGTGATCTTCTCGCGTCGCACCTTGCGCAGACGCTCGGCCGAGCAGCTCGCCACATCGTCCTCGTCGAGAAGGATCTTGCCATAGGTGGGCGGTATCAACCCGTTCAACGTGCGAACAAGGGTGGATTTGCCGGAACCGGAAAGCCCCATGACGACAAAAATCTCGCCTTCGCGAACGTCGAAACTGACATCCTGAACGCCGACAGTTTGCCCCGTTTCCTCGAAAATCTCGATTTTGGACTTGTCTTGCTTCAGACCTTCCAGCGCCTGCTCTGGATGATCACCAAATATCTTGTAAACATTCTCGACCCGTAGCTTGGGTTTCATGATTCCTCTTGGTTGATTATTTTATGGAAAATGAAATACAGGCCGTTCACCTGCAAAATATTTCACAGACGCTTGCATTCAGCATTCGCTCTGCGAGACTTCATGTGGCCCCGCATGTCATGTGAAACTACCATACATGGCCACTGACATAACGCGCGTTATTTCGAATCGCAACAGTTAGTGAGAATTAATTCAAAATTCAGTTTCTCTGAATCTCGATTCCGGTGGTGCGCAACGATGCCCCCGGAAGAGGCGTTTCTTTCGTTGAAATGACCTGCTAGTGGTAGATATGCGGGGATGTCGGCGACGCCTGATATTGCATTTTGAAGGGACCAAGAATGAACGACCGCTACGATGCCTATGCTGCTGCCACCATCGTGACATTCGGCGCAATCGTGATCGGCGGCCTGATGGCTGCCGCTCTGGCGTTTGGCGAGCGGGATGCGTTCTTTTTCGCGCTTGGCGCGGCCACGTCTGCATGGGGTGCCGGGTATGCCATGTTTCTCGACAAGGCGCGGTTGTTCGTCGGCCTGACCGCGCTGGCAGTGGCGATGTCGATTGCGGCGGCGGTCCTTCTGGGTTTCTAAGCCAGTTTACCGAAAAAAGGGCAGGTTTCCCTGCCCTTTTCGAACTGCACAGCCTATGTCGCGACAGTTAAACGCGCGCCGTCTCCTCCTTGAATTCGCCCGTCCATGCCGTCCGGTCGATATCGAGATCGGGGAACTTTGTCGGATCGAGCACCGGCCGCTGCACACCTGCCTTCAACTGCTCCCGAAAATCTTTCAATATCCGCAGACAGGTGGGTAGAAGCATCATGATGGCGATGAGATTGACCAGCGCCAGAACCCCCATCATCGGATCGGAGAAGAAGAACACCGCGGTGGCGCCAGGCGCCACGGCGCCAAGAAAGACGATGCCCATCACCACCACGCGCAGCGCCTGAACGGCAAATGGATGCTCACTGATCACCGTCAGTGCGTTTTCACCCAGATAATAATTATAAATGATCGAACTGAAGGCGAAGAGAAGCAGAATGAAAGTCAGAAAATACTGCGTCCATTCGCCGAGATGGGAGACCAATGATTGCTGTGTCAGGACCACGCCGTCGACGGCTTCCGCGCCTGGGGTGTAGACATCGCCCAATAAAATTACAAAGGCGGTGCAACTGCAGATGACGATGGTGTCTATGAAGACCGAGAACGATTGCGTGATCCCCTGGCTTATGGGGTGGCGCACATCAGCCGTGGCCGCCACGTTCGGAGCCGACCCTAGCCCCGCTTCATTGGAGAACAGCCCACGGCGCAAGCCCTGGGCCAGCGCCGCGCCCATGCCGCCTCCCACGGCCTGTTCCAGCCCAAATGCATTCCTGACGATGGAGTAAAGAACACCCGGCAGTTCGGCGATGTTGATGAGTATGATCAAAATGGCCATCAACAGATATGCGATGGCCATGATGGGGACGACGACATCCGCCGCCTTGGCAATGCGCCGGATACCGCCAAAGACGATGAAGCCGGCGATAACCGTGAGCAAGAGGCCTGACCACATACGGTCAATGCCGAGGCTTTCCTGTGCCGCGCCGGCAACCGTGTTGCCCTGGAAGGCATTGAAGCCTATCGCAAAGGCGGCGATGAGGCAGATGGCGTAGAGCACTGCGAGCCACTTATACTCCGTGCCGAGGCCGTGAATGATCGACCGCGCAGGCCCGCCACGGAAGGTTCCGTCCGGTTCGCGCCGTTTGTAGAGCTGCGCCAGGGAACATTCGACCAGGCTGGTGGCCATACCCACCAGTGCGATCGCCCACATCCAGAAGACCGCGCCCGGACCGCCCAGCGTGATGGCCACCGCAACGCCTGCGATGTTGCCTCCCCCGACACGCCCACCAACAGAAACGAGGAGCGCGGCGCGGGCGGAAATCGCATTGGGATCACCGCTTTGATTCTTTGAGGAAAGCACACGGAACATGCGCTTGAAGAACTGGAACTGCACAAAGCCGGTCAGCGCAGTAATGAAAATACCGAGTACGACGAGAATGGGGATGAGCGACCACCCCCAGGTTAAGTCCCCGATAGCGCCGAATAAGTTTTGAATGAAAGTCATTTCGCACCCTCACTTTTCTCAGGGCGTGTACCGCTTCCGCCGCGGACCATGCCTGCATCTGCCACCCGCCACGACACAGTAGCCCACAATCAAAAGAGGTACATCAGTGAAATCACAAGTCACGGCGTGTACCAGACCCTTGCCGGCACGCGCGCGATGAGACTTTTTAACAGGCCTGAAGGGCTTGCTGGCCGCGGTTCGCGGCAGGCATCTTAACGTTTTCGTAACGATTGCATGCGGCGGGGTAAGGTACGCCAATTAGCCCACTCGTGCGAACGGTCAGCTTGTGGTATTTGACCGGGACAATCAGCGTGTAAATCGATTTTAACGAATGACGATCCCTGGGGGGAAAGCATGTCGCTTGCAATAGAGGCGCCGAACGACTTCGTCGTCGAAGCGCAAACCTGTCGCGATGCCATCGAACCGGCCTTAACACGAATCGTGACCACGGCCCGGGAGCGTGGATGGAGCCATCAGCAAGTTCACCTCGCGCTCATGGAAATCGCGATTGCATCCATAAAATCGGAAAAACTCGACATCGCCACGCTCGCCAGAATGCGGAGCGCCGCCTGGCGCGCTAGCGCGACACTTTCGGATTGAATGGCATCCTTCAATAGCGATGTTCAAGGCGCTGAAATCAAAGCTCTGAGCGCTGTGCCGTTGGGCTGCAGGCGCAATCGGTGTATCTCTTTGCAGCAGACGATCATCTGAGTATGAACCTTTTGCCTAAAAACGACGCGAGAGCGTCGATTGGCGGATGGTGCGCAATGCGCCAGATCAGCCATCATCAAGGCAGTAGAGGAAACAAATAAGAATCGGAGCGGATGTCCATACAACTTGAAAAACCGTCCCTGCAGGACCGGAAGCGGGAGGTCCTTCAGCCTCCGCGCTTCGACGCGGGACGAAACGCACGCGCAAAGATCGGCTTCGTGTTGCTTCCAAACGATCAACTCGTCGAGGAGGATATGGTGCGGATGGCCCCGCCCGGGGTCGGAGTCTACTTTTCCAGAGCGCGCATGCCGCATGAAATTTCCACTGGCTCGCTCGCTCAACTTACCCAGAGCATCGCCGAAACCGCCGGGCGCATTCTTCCCGATGACACTCTCGACGTCGTTTGCCTTGCCTGCACCTCGGGGACCGTCGCTGTCGGCGAGGCCCGCGTTCGCGAGGAACTCAACAGGGGCGCGCCCAACGCCAACGCCACATCGCTGATGGGCTGCGTGACAAAGGCGCTGGAGGCCTTGAAGGTGCGCCGTCTCGCCGTGGGAACGCCCTACGCGCAGGAACTGACGGACAATGTTGTCGGCTATCTCCACCAAACCGGCTTCGATATCACTTCCTATGCCGGGCTCGGACTGGATTACGACCGCGAGATGGTTCGGGTGACGCCGGATTATCTGCTCGAATTCGCCGCCGGTCTCGACACGCCGGAGGCAGATGCGCTTCTTATAAGCTGCAGCGCGCTCCGCTCCATCGAGATCGTCGAGGAACTCGAACAGAGAATCGGCAAGCCGGTCGTCGTCAGCAACCAGGCGATGATGTGGAATTGTCTCCGGCTGGCCGGCATCGAGGATTCCATTTCCGGTTATGGCGCGCTCCTTCGCCGTCTCTGACACAGCGCATGAGGCCGATCCACCACACCGTTCATCGGCTCCTTACCCGCATGATCGAATGCGCGGTTCCTTGAACTTCGGCTTGAAAGATCGGCCGGAGGTGGTTGATCATTTCACCGCCTCTCAAGCGAAGGAGTGATTCTCATGGAAGGAATTGGTTGGATCGCCGCCATCATTATCGGCGGCATTGCCGGTTGGTTGGCAAAACAGTTCATGAACACCAACACCGGCCTTCTCATGAACATCGTACTGGGCATTGTCGGTGCCGCGCTCGCCAATGCGCTTCTCGGAGTCGTGGGCATCTCGTTTGCCGGATGGATCGGCAATTTGATTGCCGGCTTTATCGGCGCCTGCATTCTTATTGCCATCGTTCGTGCGGTGGCCAAATAGAGGCCGCTGGCGTTATTTTTAAGCTGGACGGCGCAAACCGTGCCGTCCGGCATTTTAAACGCCCGGAAGAATTCGTGATGCAGCGTTTCCAAGGCCGGTGACTTATTGTCCGAATGGATGAAGAGCGGCTCGAAACGATGATCATGCTGAATGAAGTCCTGAATGCATTTGCGCTTGCAATTTCATTCGTGGTGCTTTCAACCGCGACGGTGGAATTGTTGTCGCGCACGGTTAGCCGCACATATCTTCACAAACGCCCAACGCAGCGTGCGCAGCCGCTACGCGGCTCCGGACACCAGGCGATCTGAGCGTATCGAAACGCAATTTGCTTTCACAAACAAAAAATCTTCCCCGACGGTATGTCGAAGAAGATTCCTTGTTCACTCAATCGATGAACGAGAGTGAAGCGCCCCACCCCATTGCCCCCAACGGCCGGGACAGCTCTCGTTAGCACGCACACAATTCGCGCGAATTAACATAGGTTAAGTCAGCGGATAATTACTGGGGAATTACTGGGAGTCGTAGTTAATCCGAACAGGAGACTGCAACGCGGGTCATCGGGACATCTTCTGTCAGCTTCGAACCAGTCATAGCCGGGATGCGCAATTGCGCCGCAGTCCCGCTCGTGCGCATTTTTACCGTGCCGATAGCGAGCTTGGATTCTAAACTGCCACGCCGCCCGCACAAAGAGAGAGAGAGAGAGAGAGAGAAGGCGCGTTCGACCAAAATTCCAGAAGGCATCGACGGCGATCAGCGGCCCAGAAAGCGCGTGCTGACAGGCTTCGACATTTCGCAGCATCTTTCAAGGAAGAGCTTGGTGCGGTCGAGAAGACTCGAACTTCCACGGGTTGCCCCACAGCGACCTCAACGCTGCGCGTCTACCAATTCCGCCACGACCGCCGGAAAAGCGCGCTCCATGTAACAAATCGCCGACGGCCAGACAAGCAGCCGCGAGCGCACCCGACAAAGCCCGCCAGCAGCGCGATTCTGGCCCGCGCCGGGAGGGCTACCCAGGGCGACGCCGGCAACCTACATTCCCCGGAAATCGCAGGGAAAACCATGGGCTTCACGGGAGATTCGCAGATCGAGACGGCCGGCACGGCACGCACCATGCTGCCGGCCGCGGGCAGCATGCCGGTCGAATGGACGATCGCCGAGGGTCTCACCGACTACCCGACCGCGGTCGCCGAGATGGAAGCGCGCGTCGCCGCCATCCGCGATGGTGAAGCGCCGGAGCGTGTATGGCTGGTCGAGCATCCGCCGCTCTACACAGCCGGCACCAGCGCGCAGGACGCGGACCTGTTGACGCCTGACCGTTTCCCGGTCTTCCGCACCGGCCGCGGCGGCCAATACACCTATCATGGCCCCGGCCAGCGCGTGGCCTACCTGATGCTCGATCTCAACCGCCGCCAGCCGGACCTCCGCCTCTTTGTCCACACGCTCGAGGAATGGATCATCCATACGCTGGCGCGTTTCAACGTCACCGCGGGGCGCAGCCCCGGCAATGTCGGCATCTGGGTCAAGCGTCCCGACAAGGGCATCGGCCGCGAGGACAAGATCGCCGCCATCGGCATCCGCGTGCGCCGCTGGGTGACGTTCCACGGCATCTCGCTGAACGTCGACCCGGTGCTCGACCATTTCACGGGCATTGTGCCCTGTGGCATCAGCAGCCAGGGCGTCACCAGCCTCACGGACCTCGGCATCACCGCGTCCATGGAGGAGGTCGACATGGCGCTCCGCGCCGCGTTCGAGGAACTCTTCGGACCGACCGGCCCTATTCGGTCGGCAACTCCGTAAAGCGCGTCAGCGCCGGCCCGACATACTCCGTCACAGACACCTCGGAGACATCCGCCGGACCCGGGCCGTCATGGCAGAGCGCGACGAGGTCCTGCACCTCGTCCTGTTCGCCAATGAACACCGCCTCGACCGTGCTGTTGCGGCGGTTGCGCACCCAGCCGACCACCTGCCGGCGCGCCACCTCGCGCGCGATGAAGGCGCGGAAGCCGACGCCCTGCACACGCCCCGAGATGACGACCCTGACGGCCCGTTCCGGCATCAGCGACACAGTTGCCGGCAGCCGGCAGGCGCCACGTTGATCTCCGTAAGTTCCACCGCGGTCCCTCCTCACGCGGCAGAAAACTAGATTGATTCCAGAGTAGAGCCAATATGGCCTACTCGAACTCCATGATGACCGTGTCGACCGCGAGCGTGTCGCCAGCGGCAACGGCGATGCGTTTGACCGTCGCGTCGCGCTCGGCGCGGAGCACGTTCTCCATCTTCATGGCCTCGACCACCGCCAGTTCCTCGCCGGCCTTCACCGCCTGGCCTTCCTCGACCTTCAGCGACATGAGCAGGCCCGGCATGGGCGACAGCAGGAAGCGCGATAGATCGGGCGGCTCCTTCACCGGCATGCGCTGGGCCAGCTTGGCGGCCAGCGGGGTCAGCACCAGGGCCTCGATGTCCGCCCCGGCGTAGCTGAGGCGGATCGCCGGGCCGCGGCGGTCGGCCTGGACCGTCACCGGGCGGCTGTCGATGAAGCAGGGAATGACGAAGTCGCCGAGCTGCCCGCTAGTCTCGACCAGCAACTCGGCCTTGCCGCCGCCGACCCGGAAGGCTCCGTTCTCCGGCGTCACTGTCCGCGGATAGGCGTCCTGGCCCAGCATGACCACCCAGTCGGCGGGCTTGGCCGGATCGAAGACTACGCCGCCGTCCATCTGGCCGGAGATCGAGGCCGAGCGGCCGGCGCGCTGCTGCTCCAGGATGGCCGCCACGGCGATGAGGATCTCCAGGGTCTCCTCGGTCACCTCGGAGCCCTGGAAGCCGTCGGGGAACTCCTCGGCGATGAAGTTGGTCGAGAGGTTCCCTTCGCGAAAGCGCGGGTTGGTCATCACCGAGGCGAGGAAGGGAATGTTGTGGTTGATGCCGCGGATGCAGTAGGCGTCGAGCGCCGCCTGCATGGCGTCGATGGCCTGCGCGCGGTCCGTCGCGTGGGTCACCAGCTTGGCGATCATCGGGTCGTAGAACATGGAGATCTCCGAGCCCTCCTCGACGCCGCTGTCGATGCGCACGGAGGCGCCCTCCGCCTCCGGATCGCCCGGCGTGCGGTAGCGCACCAGCCGCCCGATCGACGGCATGAAGTCGCGCAGAGGGTCCTCGGCGTAGACCCGGGTCTCCACCGCCCAGCCGTTCAACGTCACGTCCTTCTGGCCGAAGTCCAGCTTCTCCCCGGCCGCGATGCGGATCATCCACTCGATGAGGTCCAGGCCGGTGATCATCTCCGTCACCGGATGCTCAACCTGAATGCGCGTATTCATCTCAAGGAAGTAGAAGTTCTTGTCCTTGTCGACGATGAACTCCACCGTGCCGGCGGAGACGTAGTCCACCGCCTCG
>ENA-ORCW01000814-ORCW01000814.1-marine-metagenome-genome-assembly--contig:-NODE-814-length-10926-cov-2.905060_pt1 | contig 10926 bp, 9 predicted proteins | sample MGYA00237784_ERZ508517 | MGnify/ENA primary metagenome ERZ508517 (study PRJEB26187, sample SAMN06268979) | marine metagenome | isolation source: Tt ae E1 feedstock associated aerobic enrichment on... | reverse complement strand
ATCCGGCAGCCATTTTTGACAATTTCTATAACCTTATGTTCAATCCCGACGAACTCGCCTTGCATCCTTTCTGGAACTGGTTGGTGAATTCGCTCGTTGTTGCCACCATTAGCACAATTTTGACGGTGCTGAGGTCATTCCGATGGCCCTGGACTTCATGGAGCGCTCCGTGGATGCCGATGAGCCCTTCTTTGTCTGGCTCAACACCAGCCGCATGCACCTCTACACGCGGATCGACGACGAGTGGCTGCAGAAGGTGGAAAAGTACACCAGCGAGGCGGATTATTACGGTGCCGGGATGATGCAGCATGACCACGATATCGGGATGGTCCTGCAGGCCCTTAAGGACATGGGCATCGATGAGAACACCATCATCGTCTATTCAACCGACAACGGCCCGGAGCATGCCTCCTGGCCGCATGGGGGCACAACGCCCTTCCGTGGTGAGAAGATGACTACCTACGAGGGTGGGGTGCGGGTGCCCTGCATCGCCAGCTGGCCCGGCCACATTCCCGCCGGAACCGTCCTCAACGGCATCCAGGGACACCAGGACCTCTTCACCACCCTGGCCGCCGCCGCCGGTATCGACGATGTCGCCGAACGGGTCATGGAGGAGAAGAACCAGTATATCGACGGGGTCAACAACCTGGCCTACTGGATGGGTGAGTCCGACCACTCCAACCGGGACCACATCTTCCACTACTACGAGAGCAAGCTGACCGCGGTCCGCATGGGCCCCTGGAAGTTCCATTTTTCCACCAAGGAGGACTACTACGCCAACGTTATTCCGCGTACGGTTCCCATGGTCTTCAATCTCCGCATGGATCCCTACGAGAGCTATGACAGTATAGATGCCTACGGACACCTTTTGCAGAAGGTTTCCTGGCTCATCCAGCCCATGGGCGTCCTGATGCAGGAGCACCTGCAGTCTCTGGCTGAGTATCCTCCCGTGCAGGGCGGCGCCAGCTTCGACATGTCCAACGTGGTGGAAGAGTTCATCAAGAAATCCAAGCAGTAATTCTTTCTCCCGGCCCCCCGCACTTATTAACTTTCCACAAGCCGACATCATGAAAGTCAAATTTGCTATCGCGTCGCTGGTGCTGGCCCTTCCGGGCCTTCAGGCCCAGTCGCCGGTCGCTCCCAACGAGGAGCAGTTCAAGGGGCAGCCTTATTCCCCCTATGCCAACCGGGCCTTTCCGACCCAGGTATTCTGGGGTGACCAGCACCTCCACACCTCCTGGTCCGCCGATGCGGCCTCCTCGGGCACCACTTTGGGTCCGGAGGAGGCGGTCCGCTTCGCCCGTGGCGAGCAGGTCGTTTCAAACACCGGCTTGCCGGTCAAGCTCAGCCGCCCCCTGGACTGGATTTGCGTGACCGACCACTCGGATGCCCTCGGTGTGATCAGCGGGGTCATCACCGGTGATCCCGAGTTGCTGAAGGATCCCAAGCTCAAGGAGTGGCACGAGAAGATGAAAGAGGGCGGATCGGCGGCCACCGAGGTGATGTCCGAGATGATCGCGATGCAGTCCGACGGCACCCTTCCGGAGGCCATGACCGACGTCGAATTCCTGCGTACGACCTGGGAGAAGAACACCGCCATCATGGAGAAATACTATGAGCCGGGGCGTTTCACCACCTTCCATGCCTACGAGTGGACCTCCAATCCCGGCGGCGGGGACAACCTGCACCGGAACGTGATTTTCCGAGACGGCAAGGCAGTGGCCGACCGTCATACCCCCATGACCACCTTCGACAGCCTGAATCCGGAGGACCTCTGGGATACCCTGGCCGCCTTCGAGGAGAAGACCGGGGCCCGCGTGCTGGCCATCCCGCACAACGGCAACCTCTCGAACGGCCGCATGTTCTCCCTCAAGACCTTCGAGGGCCAGGAACTGACGCGGGAATGGGCCGAGATGCGGGCGAAATACGAACCGCTCTTCGAGGTCACCCAGCCCAAGGGAACCAGCGAGACGCATCCCAGCCTTTCCCCGAACGACGAGTTCGCCGGCTTTGAGATCTGGGACAAGGGCAACCTCAACCTGGTCCCGAAGGAGAAAGGCATGTTGAAAACCGAGTATGCCCGCGAGGCCCTCAAGAACGGCCTGGTCATCGGGCAGCAGGTAGGCGTGAATCCCTACAAGTTCGGTATGGCCGGCGGTTCGGACATGCACACCGGGCTGACCGCCATCGAGGAGAACAATTTCTTCGGCAAGTATGGCACCTCCGAACCGAAACCGGAGCGCTGGGAGGACGTCGCCCTGAGCTTCGAGGGCCGGGTCGTCAAGGACTGGCAGATGGTCGCAGCCGGCTGGACCGGCATCTGGGCCACAGAGAACACCCGCGAGGCACTCTGGGACGCCATGAAGCGCCGGGAGACCTACGCCACCACCGGTCCCCGCATAACGGTCCGTTTCTTCGGTGGTTTCGGGTTTACGGAAGAGGACGCGCTTTCCCGTGAACCGGCCACGGCCGGTTACGCCAAGGGTGTGCCCATGGGGGGAGAATTCTCCAAAGGACCCTCCGGAATGTCCCCGACCTTCCTCGTCGCGGCTGCGAAGGATCCCTACTACGCCAACCTGGACCGCATCCAGATCATCAAGGGCTGGGTCGATGCCGAAGGGAATACCCGGGAAAAGGTTTACAATGTCGTCTGGAGCGATGCCAACAGGCGCAAGATTGGTGAAGACGGCAAGCTGACCCCCGTCGGCAACACGGTCAATGCGCAGACCGCGACCTGGACCAACACGATCGGCGATCCCGAACTGATCACGGTCTGGACCGACCCCGACTTCGACTCAAGCCGTCCCGCTTTCTATTACGCCCGTATCCTCGAGATTCCGACCCCCCGCTGGACCACCTATGACGCGGTCCGCTTCAATGTCGAGATCGACGACGAGGTCCCGGTCGCCATACAGGAACGCGCCTACACCAGCCCCATTTGGTACCAACCCTGAGCCGGCCGTATTTTTTCCGATAATTTGGCTGACTGGAAATTAACCCCTGGACTTTGATTCGTATGAAAAATCCCTCTGCTCTCCTCCGCCTCCTTGTCTCCCTTCCCTTTGCACTTTGCCTTTGCGGATTGGAGGCCTCATCCGCCGAGTCCGGCGGCGACATGACCCTCGACCCGGCCGCCCTGCAGGAAACCCGGCGGCTCGGGCCGCGCAGTTTCTCCCCCTACGCCAATCGTGAATTCCCGACCCGGCCCTACTGGGGCGACCAGCACCTGCATACCAGCTGGTCCTTTGACGCGGGCTTTGTCTGCACCCTCGGGGTGGAGGAAGCCCTGCGCTTCGCCCGCGGGGAGCAGGTGAACTCGACCTACGGGGTTCCGGCCCGCCTGTCCCGCCCGTTGGACTGGGTGGTCATGACGGACCACTCCGATTCCATGGGCTTCACCTCCGAGATCCGGGCCGGCAACGAGGACCTCATGCAGGAGGATCTCCTGAAGAAGTGGAACCAGGTCATGAACGGGGACGACTTTGATGCCATCGTCGCCACCGCCATGGACGCCATCCAGCGACAGGGTAACGGAACCCTGCCGGAGGTGGCCAAGGATCCTGACTTCCTGCAGTCGGTCTGGGAGAAGTACACCACCATCATCGAGGAATACAATGAGCCCGGCCGGTTCACCGCGTTCATCGGTTACGAGTGGACCCCGAATCCCGGCCCGGGCAACAACATGCACCGGAACCTGGTCTACCGCGACGGCAAGAAAGTGGCCGACCAAGTGACGCCGTATACTACTTTCGAGAGTGTTGATCCGGAAGACCTTTGGAAATGGATGGCCAACTACGAGGACAAGACAGGCGGCAGCCTGCTGGCCATTCCCCACAACGGTAACCTTTCCAACGGCCTCATGTTCAATACCGTGGAGACTTACAGCGGCAACCCGCTGACCCGGGAATACGCGATCAATCGCATGAAGTACGAGCCGTTGTACGAAGTGACCCAGATCAAGGGCGATAGTGAATCGCATCCCAGCCTCTCTCCGAACGACGAGTTCGCGGATTATGAACTGTGGGACAAGGGGAACCTCAACCTGACCCCCAAGGAGCCGGGCATGATCCAGCACGAGTATGCCCGCGAGGCCTTCAAGAACGGCCTGATGCTGGAGGAGAAGCTGGGCGCCAATCCCTTCAAGTTTGGTCTGGTTGCCGGTTCGGATTCCCACACGGCCCTGACCGCGGTCGAGGAGGACAATTTCTTCGGCAAGCACTCCGGGGTCGAGCCCTCCCCGGGACGCTGGGAGCACGTGACCCTGGCCTTTGACGGACGGGAAATCCTCGGATGGGAGATGGCCGCTGCCGGTTACACGGCGGTCTGGGCAACCGACAATACCCGGGAGGCCATCTGGGACGCCATGAAGCGCAAGGAAGTCTATGCCTCGACCGGACCGCGCATGACCGTCCGTTTCTTCGGCGGCTGGGATTTCACCCAGGGGGACGCGGGGGTTCGTGAGCCGGGCTGGATCGGTTATGACAAGGGCGTGCCCATGGGGGCGGACCTTGAAGCGAAGCCCAAGGCCGCCAAGGCTCCCTCGTTCCTCGTCGCCGCCCTGCGCGATCCCATCGGGGCCAACCTGGACCGGATCCAGGTCATCAAGGGCTGGCTGGACAAGGATGGGAAAACCCATGAGCGGATTTATGACGTGGCCGTCTCCGACGGCCGCATGGTCGGAAAGGATGGCCGCTGCAAGAAGCCGGTCGGCAACACGGTGGACGTCCCCAACGCCACCTGGACCAACAGCATTGGCGATCCAGAGCTGATCGCGGTCTGGGAGGATCCGGACTTCAATTCCGATGAACCCGCCTTTTATTACGCCCGGGTCATCGAGATCCCGACCCCCCGCTGGACGGCCTATGAAGCGAAGCGCTTCAAGATCACCATGCCGGACAAAGTTCCCATGATCACCCAGGAACGCGCCTACACCAGTCCGATATGGTACAATCCCTGAGCCTTCCGTGTGGGTATCAAGACTGACATTCTAAAACAGGGCTGACCTTGCATCGAAATTCGGCAATTGGCGTGCTCCTGCTGGCGACCTTCCTTCTGGCTTCGGCTCCGAAGTCGGAAGCCTGCCAAGTCTGCGTCCCGTTCCCCGGGGAATCGCTGGCCGACCGCATCCTCGCGGCGGAGCATCTGGTCCTGGCCCGGGAAAATCCCGACCAGCCCTTCACGCTGCAGGCCATACGGACCATACGGCAGGGGGATCCGGTTCCGCCACCGCTGGAGCTTTTTCTTGATTCCTCGACCCGGCGTCAGCTTTCCCTCGACGAGGACCTGAGCATTCTCTGCGAATGGTCTCCCGGGACCGGCAAATGGCGGCGGCTGGCGCTTAACAGCAGGTCGCTGGCCCCGGTGGTGGAGGCCATCCTGCAGAACCGCGAAGCGTGGGAGGTGGATCCGGCGGCCCGGGTGGATTACTTTGCCGGATACCTCGCCCACGAGGCCTCCGTCCTTTCGGACTTGGCCCGGATCGAGGTTTACCGGGCGCCCTATGACCAACTCATCCGGTACGCCGACCGGATCCCACGGGAAGTGTTGCTGGAACGGCTGGCCAACCCCCGCCTGATGGAATGGCACGGACTGGACATCCTCTTCCTGGCCCGGACCGGAATTCCCGAGGATCAGGAGCTGATCCGCGAGAAAGTCGAGAACGACGCCCGCTGGCCGGTAGCCTCCCAGCGGACGGCCTGGGCCATCGCCCTGATCGAGATCGACGGAATGGCCGGCATTGAGCGGATCTCACAGCTTTACCTCAACGGTCCCGACCGTTCCCCTGAAGACATAGCAGCCATCCGGGAAGCTTTCCGCATTCATGCCGAGCACGGCCGGCCCGAGCTGCGGGATCCCATCGCCAACGCCATCAGGCCCCTCGAAGTCGGTATGCGCTGAATACCTTTCTCCCCCATCAGATCAACACTCAAAATCTAGTATTATGAACAAAAGTCTCCTCTTCCTCGCCTCTCTTCCGATGCTGGTGCTGCCCGCAGCCGCCCAGGATATTGCCGTCACCAAGGAAGACATCAACATCGGTAAAAAGGAATACTCTCCCTACCTGCACCAGAGCTATCCGAACCAGGTTTTCTGGGGGGATACCCACCTGCACACGTCCTACTCGACTGATGCCGGCATGGTCGGCAACACCCTGGGCCCGGACGAGGCCCTGCGCTTTGCCCGCGGGGAAACGGTCATTTCCTCAACCGGAGTACCGGCCCGCATGATCCGGCCGCTGGATTTTCTGGTCGTGGCGGATCACGCCGAGACTCTTGGGCTGGCCCCAATGATTGAGGAATCCAATCCGGAACTCCTGAAGGACCCAACAGGCAAGCGCTGGCATGACATGGTGAAAGCCGGCAATGGTTGGGAAGCCTACCAGGAATGGAAAAAGGCCGGGTCCGTAGGGAAGAATCCCATGCCCAATGAAGGGCTGCAGCGCACCGCCTGGGAAAGGATCATCGACGCTGTGGACCAGCACGACACACCCGGGGTCTTCACCGCCTTCCACGGCTTCGAGTGGACCTCCACCCCCGACCTGCGCAACATGCACCGGAATGTCATCTTCCGGGACGATGCTGAAAAGGCCCGGTCGGTCCTTCCATTCACCATGTTCGATTCGGTCGATCCGGAAGACCTCTGGGACTACATGGAAGCCTATGAAGAAAAGACCGGCGGGCGCGCCCTGGCCATACCGCACGGCGGCAACCTGTCCCAGGGCCTGATGTTCGCGGTGGAGACCTTTTCCGGCAAACCGATCGACAAGGCCTACGCCGAGCGGCGGATGAAGTGGGAACCGCTCTATGAGGTCACCCAGATCAAGGGAGACGGAGAGGCGCACCCCTCCCTTTCTCCAAACGACGAGTTTGCCGACTACTACCAGTGGGACCGGGGTGATTTTGGCCTCAACGCCAAGGAACCGGAAATGCTCCCGCATGAATATGCCCGCAGCGCCCTCAAGATCGGCCTGGAGCAGGAGGCCAAACTGGGTGCCAATCCCTTCAAGTTCGGCATGATCGGAGCCTCCGACAGCCACACCTCGCTGGCCAGCACTCGTGAGGAAAACTATTTTGGCAAGTTTGCCGGCGCCGAACCGGGCACGGAACACCGATTCGACGATCTCGTCTCCCAGGACCTGCGCGAGGATGGGGACGGCAGCCTCAACGTTTATCACTGGGAATCGCTGGCCTCCGGCCTGGCAGGCGTTTGGGCGCGGGAAAACACCCGGGAAGCCCTGTGGGACGCCATGGAGCGCAAGGAGGTCTACGCCACTACCGGGACTCGCATGCTGGTCCGCGTTTTCGCGGGCTGGGATTTCGAATCCGATGAGGTCCACCGTCCTGATTTTGCAGTTCAAGGTTACCAGCGTGGCGTCCCCATGGGCGGTGACCTGACGGCTGCCTCCGAGGGACAGGCTCCGAAGTTCATGATTCGCGCCCTGCGCGATGCCGACGGAGCCAATCTTGATCGTGTACAGGTCATCAAGGGCTGGCTGGATGAAAATGGCGAAGCACAGGAGCGTGTCTACGACGTTGCCGTTTCCGACGGCCGCCAGATCGGGCCGGACGGGCGCTGCCGCGAGCCGGTGGGCAGCACCGTCGATGTCATGGATGCCAGTTTCACCAATACGATTGGCGACGCGGTTCTGGCTGCCTACTGGGAAGATCCGGATTTTGATCTTGAGCAGCGTGCCTTCTACTACATCCGGGTCCTGGAGATTCCGACCCCCAGTTGGGTCGCCTACGATTGCAAGAAATTCATGGTGGAACCTCCGGAAGGAGCCGTTCTGGTACAGCAGGAGCGCGCCTACACCAGCCCGATCTGGTACACGCCTTAGTCTGCAATCAACCTCTGAAATGTCATGAAAAAATTACAATTATCACTGGTGTTGCTGCTTGCCGCAATGCCGCTGGCCCTGCTGGGCGGAAATGAAAAGAAGATGAGTTGTTGTCAATCGTCGGAAAGTAAGGTCACCGGCACCGCCGGATACCGGGAGCGGATGGCCCTGCTGCCCGGTGCTGAAATGACCATCAAGCTGGTCGATGTCTCCCTGGCCGATGCGCCGGCGGTGGTTATCGATGAGCAGGTGATCTCGCTGGACCAGAAGTCGGTTCCGGTCGATTTCGAGCTGAGCTATGATCCGGAAAAGATCCAGGAGAACCACACCTACGCCGTGCAGGCCGCCATCCGCGTCAAGGACAAGCTGGCCTTCATCACGGACCAGGTTTATCCGGTCCTGACCCGCGGTGCGCCCGACCATGTGGACCTGCTTCTGGTCCGTGTTCCCCGGAGCTGACTCCGTTTGACACTACCATCCTCTCGTCAACCTTGTTTGATACATGAGCAAAGCTGCCAAGTCCATTCTGCGTGAGCCGCTGCTGCATTTCCTCCTTCTGGGGGCGATCCTCTTTGCGGCCTATGAGTACCTGAATCCCGGTTCCGAGCCCGACCAGGAGGCGATCGTCATTTCGGAGGGACAGGTCGAGGCCCTGGCCACCTCCTTCGCCAAGGTCTGGCAGCGCCCGCCCACGGATGAGGAATTGAAAGGGCTGGTCGACCAGCACATCAAGGAGGAGATCTTCAGTCGCGAGGCCATCAAGCTTGGGCTGGACAAGGACGACGTGGTCATCCGGCGCCGCCTCCAGCAGAAAATGGAATTCGTCACCGACGACCTGCTCTCCGCCAGGGAACCGACCGACGAGGATCTGCAGCAGTACCTGACGGAGCACACGGATGCCTTCCGGGAGGAGCCGCGCTTTACCTTCAGCCAGGTCTTCTTGAATCCCAACAAGCCCGAGGACCAGTTGATGACCGAGGCGCAGGAGCTTCTGGCCTCGCTGAACGGGAGCGAGGCATTGGATCCTGCCCAGGCAGGTGATTCGACCTTGCTACCCCAGTCCATGGAGAATGCCGCGCAGAGCCGGATCGAGTATACTTTCGGGAGTGCTTTTTCCAAGGACCTGAACCAGTTGCCCATTGGGCAATGGTCCGGCCCGGTCAGCTCCGGATACGGGCTGCACCTGGTCAGGCTGGAAGGGCGGACGGATGGCCGACTTCCTGACCTGGCCGAGGTCCGGGAGGCCGTCCGCCGGGAATGGGAGAACGACCGGCGGACCCGGGCCGGCAAGCAGTTTTACGACCGGCTCCTGGAGCAGTACCAGGTCTCCATCGACTGGCCGGAAGGACTGCAATCCGCCGAGGAGGAAACCCGCACCGCGGCCAACTGATGAAGCGCCTTGCCGCCAGCCTGCTCCTGTTTTTGTTCTGGGCGACGGTCGCTCTCGGCCATGAGGTGCGGCCTGCCTACCTGGAGATCCGTGAAACCGCTCAGGACACCTACGAGGCCCTTTGGAAGGTGCCGGCCCGGGGTGAGGACATGCGCCTGGCCCTGTACGTGCAGCTTCCCGAATCGGCCCAGCCGGTGACGGTCCCCATCGGGCGCTTTGTCGATGCAGCCTACATCGAGCGCTGGTCTTTCGAGCTTCCGGGCGGCCTGGAAGGCCACAGCATCTATATTGAGGGACTGCCCTCGACCAAGGTCGACGCCCTGATCCGGGTCACATCCCTGGAGGGGATCACCGAGACCCTGCGGGCTACGCCGGATTCACCTTCCGTGCAAATAGCCGGGGAAGTCTCGGGTATCGGTGTGGCCACTACCTACACGGTAATTGGCATCGAGCACATTCTCCTTGGCATCGACCACCTCCTCTTCGTCCTGGCCCTGATCCTGATTGTCCGGGGCTGGAAAAAGCTGCTCAAGACCATCACTTCCTTCACCCTGGCCCACAGCATTACCCTGGCCCTGGCCACCCTCGGCTTTGTCCATGTGCCGGGGCCCCCGGTAGAGGCCTGCATTGCCCTCAGCATCGTCTTTGTGGCGGCGGAGATCGTGCACAGCAAACAAGGGCGCCGAGGCCTGACCGAACAGGCTCCCTGGATTGTGGCCTTCATTTTCGGGCTCCTGCACGGGCTTGGCTTTGCCGGAGCCCTTTCGGAAGTCGGCCTGCCGGACCAGGCCATCCCGCTGGCCCTCCTGTTCTTCAATGTCGGGGTCGAGCTGGGGCAGATCGCCTTTGTCCTGGTGGTACTGTCCGTGGTCGCGGTCTGGCGGAAGATCCCCGTCGAGGGCCCCAGGTGGGGCTGGCGGCTGGCCCCTTACGCCATCGGCTCGATGGCCATGTTCTGGGTTGTCGAGCGGACCTTGAACTTTTAGGCTTCCTTCATGTTCGTCTCGGAGCACATCCGTCCCGCCACGCCACCGGCCGATACCGTTGCCATGGCCATGGGCGAACCGGGATTGCCCGAGGCCTTTAAATGGCGGGACGTCACCCTGGCTGTGGGCCGCGTCCTCAAGCGCTGGAAGGAAACCGGTCCCTGCGACCATGGCAGCGCGGAGCAATATGTGAAGAAGCACTGGTTCGAGCTGGAGACAACCGGGGGCCGGGTGGCGAAGATCTACTTCGAGCGCCAGGGGCGTCCGCCGAATTTCAAGAAGCGCTGGTGGCTCTACTCGATTGAGGAGTAATTCCCGTTGCCAAGCTGGTGAACACGAGGCCGGGACAGTTTAATTTGCCTGAAGGGGAGGTCCTGGCAGGAGAGCGTCTGATCCTGCGTCATCCTGATCCCGAGGAAATGGAATGGATCCTCGATTTCTGGCGCGACCCGGAAACCATGGCCGATGTGGGCGGCATTGTGGACCGGGATGAGCAGTGGGGCCGGGACTGGTATCGACGCATGGTCGATCCCGGCGACGGGACCAACTGCTTCTTTCTCCTCTGCCTGAGGGACGGCCCGCCGATCGGGGAGGTCAGCTTTCACCGCTGGCAGCCAATCCGGCGAACCGCTGACCTGAATATCAAGATTCGGGCCAATGAGCGGGGCAGGGGATACGGTGCGGAGGCACTGGGCCTGTTTCTCCAGCATTAC
>ENA-ORCW01000813-ORCW01000813.1-marine-metagenome-genome-assembly--contig:-NODE-813-length-10930-cov-1.803096_pt1 | contig 10930 bp, 4 predicted proteins | sample MGYA00237784_ERZ508517 | MGnify/ENA primary metagenome ERZ508517 (study PRJEB26187, sample SAMN06268979) | marine metagenome | isolation source: Tt ae E1 feedstock associated aerobic enrichment on... | reverse complement strand
TGTTCCGGCAATCGCATAGCCCAGGCCGCTCTGATACCAGTTATCCACAGCCGCCGCGCCCACCCAGGTGGCAAACCGGGCCCGGGTCAGGGCCACATAGAGTTTACGGATGTCCTCGCCCAGGCGTTCCTGGTCGGCCCTTTCAATGTCTTCCGGAGTCGGATCGAACACGGTCACCAGCTTGCCGGTGTCGTCATGGTAGCGAACATACGCCTGCTTCGGGTTCTCTGCCCGGAAGGCGGTGCCGAAGGGCAGGAATACCAGTGGGTATTCCAGGCCCTTGGATTTGTGCACGGTGATTACCTTTACCAGACCGGCGTCGCTTTCCAGGCGCAGGGTGCGGTGTTCGTCTTCTTCGTCTGCCGCCCGCAGGATCTGGGTGAAGTGGTGCACCAGGGCATGTTCGCCGTCCAGTTGCAGGCTGTCCTGCTGCAGCAGTTCGGCGATGTGCAGGATGTCAGTCAGTCTTCGCTCACCGTCAGGGCGTTGCAGCAGGCGGCCGGGAACCTCGAAGTCCATCAGAAAACTACGCAGCATGGGCAGTACGCCCTGGCTCTGCCACTGTTGCTGGTAGCGCTGGAAGCGCTCGATTTCCCGTTCCAGTATCAGCTCGTCGGTGAGCAGCCGATCCAGTGCCTGCCAGCTCTGGCCCAGGGTCGGTGTGGCCAGCGCAGCCCGGATGAAGGCCAACTGCCGGGGTTCGGCAAAGGCGCGTAGCCAGCACAGTACCTCGTTCGCCTCCCGTGAGGTCAATACTGAATCCCGGTCCGACAGGTACACACTTTTGATACGCCGGCGGCCGAGGGCGTCCCGCACCGCAGCCGCTTCGTTGCGGTTATTCACCAGTACGGCAATGTCTCTGGGTTCAACGGGTTCGAGGTCATCCGGGCTGTCTGGCAAGGCAAAGCCGGCCTCCCTTCCCTGCCCCAGGGTCAACAATCGGGCGATTTCACTGGCGCAGGTTTCGGCCATTTCGGCCGTGGCGGTGCCCTTGGCGAGGCCCTTGGGGTTACCCTCTTTGTCGGTTTCACCGGATTCGTGGGTCCAGAACACCAGGCTGGGCTGGACTTCACCCTGCACCGACCACAGCCGCCTGGTGCCGTTGGCATCGACGCCCTGGAACGGCAGCGGCGTGCTGTCGCCCTTGCCGAACAGGAAGGCGCCCCTGGCGCTGAACTGGTCGCTGTACTCAAACACCCGGTTGACGGCGCTCACCATGGTTTCGGCGGAGCGGAAGTTCTTGCCCAGGGTGTAAGTGCGTGCCTGCACGCCCAGGCGGGCCTGCAGGTAAGTGTGGATATCGGCGCCCCGGAAACCGTAGATGGCCTGTTTCGGATCGCCGATCATCAGCAGGCAGGTGTCCGGTTGGTTGGCTGCGACGTTATAGATCCGGTTGAAGATGCGGTACTGCACCGGGTCGGTGTCCTGAAACTCGTCAATCAGCGCTACAGGAAACTGGCGGCGGATGGTGGCGGCCAGTTGGTCCCCCCGGGGGCCGTGCAGCGCGTCATCCAGACGGGTGAGCAGGTCATCAAAGCCTATTTCCGAGCGCTGCTGCTTTTCCGCTTCCAGCCGCCCGGCAATCCAGTGGCTGGCGTGGCGCAGGATGTCCGATTTGGCGCTGGGCTGGTTCTGGCTGAAATCCAGCAGCGCTTCGATGGCGTCGAAGGCGGGGTGACGGGGGGCAGATTCATCGCCCTTGAGAATCTTGTCGAGCCCTTCGGGCGTCTGATTCTTGAAGCCCGCGGCGCTATCGATCTTTTCAGGCAAAAGGTCGTCCGATTCTGCCCAGGCGACCAGCAAATCCCAGACCTTGATCATGGCATTCTTGCTGGCGCCATGAAGTCGCTTGCTCTTGTTCAGATCGTTCAGCAGCTCGATGACGTCATCGCGCCACTGGCGCCAGGGGTGGGCTTTCAGGGCCTGTGACTGCTCCAGACGCCGCCTGACCACCTGATCAATGGCCTGGTGAACGCTGTCCGGCGGTGTGCCCAGGCTCTGGGGATCGTCAATCAGGTTGCGAACCCCCTGGCGCAGGTCCCCGGGGGTTTTCCAGTGGCTCAGGGCCTCGTCCATCAGCGCCGACGGCAATGGATAGACAAAGGTGCGCCAGTAATCCCGGGCGACCTCGTCCAGCAATTCGCTCTGGTCGGTTTCGAGGGTGAGCTTGAACAGGCTGCCGCTGTCGAAGGCGTGCTCGCTAAGCATGCGGTTGCAGAAACTGTGGATGGTCGATACCGCCGCTTCGTCCATCCACTCTGCCGCCAGCAGCAGTTTCTTGCGGCATTCCGGCCAGCTGGCCGGATCCGGGTAGCTTTCATCCCGTAGCTGGTAGATCAGTGCCGTTTCCGCGGGTGGATTGGGCTCGTCGGGCGCGTCGGAAAACACCTCGGCGGCCTGGGTCAGTCGGGTGCGGATACGGTCACGCAGTTCCTTGGTGGCGGCCTCGGTAAAAGTGACCACCAGCAGGTTGGGAGGCAGCAGGTTCTGCAGCGGGCTGTCGGGCGACTGGCCGTGGCCAAGCACCAGGCGCACGTACAGAATGGCAATGGTAAAGGTTTTTCCGGTGCCGGCACTGGCCTCGATCAGGGCACTGCCGTTGAGGGCCAGTGCCAGGGGATCCAGGTTCGGATTCCGGTTGGTCATCTGCTCGGTCATTCCAGGCCTCCGATCTGATCTGCAGCCGATTTGTCCTGCTCGGCTTCCCAAACCGGCACGTAGAGCTGATGCAGCAGGGCTTCGAATTCACCGCTGGCCATCAGCAGCTCCGGTGTTTCATAGGCTCCTCTCAGGTAACCGGTGTCCCGCTCCAGGGCAATGGTATAGGCCTGCTGCGCCTCTGATATGGCTCGCTCATGGTCACCGACGTACTTTTTGCTGCCGTAGAAACTGGTGATCCAGGCAAAGCCGGCCTCGCAGTGAATGGGCAGCGCCCGGGTGGTGGCGTCCATCCACCGGGTGAGCACCGCTTCGAACAGCGGTCTGGCCTGTCCCGGATGCAATGGGGCAAAGCGGAATTTCCGTCCCTCCTCCTTGCCCAGAACCAGGGTCTCAAAAGGTTGACCGCCGAGCTGGCCTGCCAGATGGATCAGCCAGTCCCGCATGAGATTGGCATAGCGTACTTTCTTGCTGGAACCGGAGCCGGTCAGCAGGCTGGAACTGGCCACCACCAGCCGGCACAGCTCTCCCTGGGCATTGCAGCGCAGGTTGTCGATCAGATCCGCGATTTCCACCGAACCCAGGGCGTTTTCAAACCGGTAGTCAAAGGATAGCGGTTCAGCAACCGCCTCCGGCCAGTCAACCAGTGCGCTCTGGTAACGCTCGAACAGATCGGGCAATCGCCCGGCCAGCTCGGAGCGCAGGCGGTGTTCGGTCACGCCCATACCCAGGTCCCCGCGTCGGGCCATGCGGTCCAGGGTTGCCTGCAACCGATCGTGCAGTTCCTCTTCGCTGCTGGCTTTCAACAGCCCGTCCTGGATCAGCTCGTTGTCCAGACGCCAGCGGTCCAGGCCGTCCAGCTCGAAATTCTCGTTGTCGGTATCGTCGTCCTCGACATCCTCGAAGCGTACCTGCAGTCGACGCTGGTAAAAGGTGTCGATGGGCTTTTTCAGGAAATTCGCCAGCTCGTTCAGGCTGATGGGCTCTTCGGGCGTCTGGTACGGCAGCGCTTCCCGGCTCTGCTCCGGGTTATCCACGGCATGAGCGCTGCGCCATTCCCGTTCATAGGTGAACAGTCCCCGGGCCTGCAGCACGTCGGCCAGGGGTTTGGGTTGGGTCTCTTCACCCTCGCCCACGCCGTTGGTTCTGGGGAAATAGTCCCGGCTGAAAGGCTGCAGCGGATGCTGGGTGGTCAGAGCCCTGGTAACAGAACCATCCGGTTGCCCCGCCACGGTCCACAGACTGTTCAGGTGGTCCTGTAACTGGCCGATGAGCACCGAGGGTGGCCGTTCAGAGTCGTCCCTGATACTGCGCCCCACCCAGCTGATGTACAGCTGTTCCCGGGCGGACAACAAGGCTTCCAGAAACAGGTAGCGGTCGTCTTCCCGGCGGGAGCGGTCCCCCGGCCGATAATCCTGGGCCATCAGGTCGAAATCCACCGGCGGCCGGGAGCGAGGGTAATCGCCGTCGTTCATGCCCAGCAGGCACACCTTGCGGAACGGAATGGCCCGCATCGGCATCAGGGTGGCGAAGTTGACCTTGCCGGCCAGGAAACGCTGGTTCAGGCCGCCCTCATCCAGGCCCTGCAGCAGCACATCCTTGACGATATTCAGGGGCAGCGGTTGCTGTTCCAGTCCGGCGGCCAGGGCATCGTCCAGCCACTGCTCCAACTGACGGCGGAAGCGGTTGAGCAACAGCAGGTCCTGGCCTTCCACCTTGTGGAAAAACTGCTCCAGCATGGCGGAGAACAGGGCTTCCCATTCCCCGGGCGTGCGGGTGGCCTGCAGTGCCTGCCACAGGGCTTCCAGCTGGTGCACGAATTCGCCCAGGCGACCGGCCAGGCTGGCTTGCAGGCCGCCGATTTCACCATAGGGCTCTACCCCGCCCCAGGGCTGGTCATCGCCCATGCCATAACCCAGCAACATGGCGCGCAGCCCGGCTTGCCAGGTGTTGCGTTCCAGCTCTGCCGGCAGGTCCAGGCTTTCCCGGTGCTTGCCATGCAGGCCCCAGCGAATGTTGGCGCCTTCCACCCAGCGCCGGGCCAGAGGGATGTCGTCTTCGCTGATGTCAAAGCGGTCGCGGATGCCGGCTACTTCCAGCAAGCTGATGATTTCGCTCACACCGAAGCGGCTGCGGGGCAATGACATCAGGGTTTCCAGGGCAATCAGCACTGGTTCGTGGTGGCGCTGTCCCTGGTCGGAAATGGTGAACGGAATGTGGCGCTTGCGGCCCGGCGAGTAGCGACCGAACACTGCCTGAATATGAGGCGCGTACACGTTGATGTCAGGCACCATCACGATCACATCCCGGGGCCGCAGTGTCGGATCGGCATTGAACGCAGCCAGCAGCTGGTCGTGCAGAATCTCCACTTCCCGCTGGGGGCCGTGGGCGTCGTGGAACACCACGGAATGGTCGCGGGTCAGATCCACCGTGCGCTGCTGCTGGCGGATTTCCTGCAGCGGGGTCAGGTTGTGGATATCGTTCTGCAACTGGTGCAGCAGGCAGGGGGTATCCACATCGCCATGGTCGGTGAAGATGTCGATCTTCTGGCCCGGCGTCTGGAAACTGGCGCGGTAGTTGTCCGGGTTGTCGAACTCATCCAGCAGGCGGATGTAGTCCCGGCCCTGTTTTCCCCAGGCCGCCAGCAACGGGTTGGCGTGCTGGTGCAACTGGTCCGGGTCGTCAATTTGCGACAACACCGGGTGTGCTGGGCCCCGCTTGCGTTCGGCTTTTAACAGTTCCCGGTCGCTGATGATGTCGGCCCAGTAGAACTGGCAGGGGTTGTGAACACACAGTACCACCTGGCTGAACCGGCTCAGGACATACAGGGCTTCCAGCGCCTGCCGGGGTAAAGACGAGACCCCGAACACCACGATGCGTCTGGGCAGGCGGGCTGGGTTAGCCGGTTCGCTGATGCGCTGGCCCTGTTCCATAAAGCGGGTGTGAATCTGCGAGCGGCTGGTGTGGGCCTCGCTGCCTGTATCTGCTACCAGCTTGCGCCAGAGCAGCGGCTGCCAGCGGGTTTCCGCATCCAGGGCTTTCTCCTCGCCCCGAGCGGTGATTACCACATCCTTGCCCTGCTCCCAGGCCGCCAGCCAGTCGGCCCGGAACACCTGGTACTGGTCGAACAGGTCGGCCACTTTCTCGGCCAGCTGAAAGTTGCGCAGGTCGGTATCGCGGCCGTCCAGGAATCGGGCCAGTGGCGTAAACGCCTCATCCTGCCCCACAAGCTCCGGCAGCAATCGGTACAGCCGCCAGACCAGGCGGCGCTTGTCGAAGGGGGACTGCTCCGGTACTTCGCCGTCGGGCAACACCGCCCGGTAGGCCTGCCAGATGAACCGTGCCGGAAACAGGAAATCCATGCCGGCGGCAATGCCCAGGCCGCCTTCCACGCCATCCTCGGTGCGCTTCTCCGCCAGCGCCAGCTTCAGCCACTGGGCAATGCCGTTACTCTGCACCAGAAAGGTCTCGCTCTGTAGCGGCGGCATGGGGTTCTGCCGGCAGATATAGACCACGGCGCGGCGCAGGTCTTCCAGATGGTTGGCATGGATGGCGTGAAAGCCGGGTTCAATGGCTGTGGAGTCGGCCATGGTTTTCCTTGTCTGATGAACAATTCAATCCTCGGGCCACAGCTTACCGCAGTTGGCCGAGAATACGGACCGTCAGGCGCACTCCATCGTAACCTGACGGAGCGACGCGGGCAGTCGTAATTGTTCAAAAGACAGACGTTGCGAATCCGGATGTCGGCGGGCTCAGGAATGCCGCAGACAAGCCAGAAGCAGATGACGAACCAGACTCTGGGAGGACGCATCCAGACAAGAAAAATCCTCGGCGTGCAACTGCCTGTTTTGCATCAGCCTGGCCAGACTTTTGGCATCAATGCTGATGCAAACCCGATCATGATGCCGGCTCTCCAGCCAGCTCAGATCTTCAATCTTGTGCGCCTGAACCGGGTTCGGGCGTGTGAAGGGCATACCCATAGCTCCTCCGTAAACCTGTCAGTGCATGGCCATCGCCGGACGTGTTGTCGGCGTTGTGAACGGGAACGAGGGCCAGTTCAGGTACTCGGCAAAGAATTCCGAATGACGACGATGATCCAGCAATACCTCCAGACACTCATCGGTGCTGCATCGACCGGTTATACCCGGGCAGGGCTCGCTGGATTGCAGGCTGTCCAGAGCCCGGAAAAGCACATGCTCTGCGGCGCTGATGTCGCCACGGTCGCGCAGCGCCCGGCATACCAGTATCGCCGCCAGGGTCAGCTCTACCTGCATGCAGTCCGGGTGATGTTTGCGGGCCAGGCACGCCAGATCGAAAGCACTGCCGGTGGCGGCCACCAGCTTGTCGGAATCCTGGTTTTCGCTGAAGGTAAAGGCATATTCCATCCAGAGCAGCCATAGATCATTTTTCTCGGTCAGGGAAAGACTGGCAAACATCCGGCGGTGGCGTGGGCAGAGAAATTTCATGGCGTCCTCCTTTTCTTGATGCAAATGATAATAGTTATCATTAAATAAATTGGCAAGGCTCGTGATGATTAATTTTTGTGCATGGAACAGGTTTGAGCCTGCCCGCCTTCCGGCGTAAAGTTTGTGCCTCTCTGCCAATCCAACGTCTGCATTCCTATGATCAAGCACCGACCGGTTCCCGCCAGCCTGGATGATCCGCTCTATTATCTGGAGAACATGGATATTCTGGTGGCCTGGGTAGCGAACCACCACGCGGACCTGTTGACGGAACAGGAGCGAAACCGGCTGGCGGCCTTCAGCGGCCTGGCCACCGGGCCCCGGGCGCTGCTGACCCGCATGGTAATGCGTACCGGAGAGCTGTTCCGGGCCGACAAGCTGCGTTATCCCGAACTGCCGGTGCCGGAATCGGAAGCACTCAGGATACTGGTGCAGGCGGGCTGGCTGGATCCCGCGCCGGAGCTAAGCGTGGACGACCTGTTCCGGCTGTTTACCCTGGCTGAATTACGGCCGGAGTTCGCCGATTGGTTGCAACAGCAGGGTCACCCGAAAACGCTGGGCAAGGCCCGGATGCGGGAGCTGATGGCGGAACCGTTCAATGCACCAAGAGCCCTGGGGGCTTGGCTGCCTGGTGGCGTTGAGGCTTCGACTGTGGTCCGGTTGCAGGACATGGCCTTGTTCGATCGCATCCGCCTGATGTTCTTCGGCAATCTGCGCCAGAGCTGGACCGACTTTGTACTGGTGGAACTGGGCGTACAGCAGTTCGAGTCTGTGCCATTTACCCCGGCATCCCGGGCCTTCCAGCAGCGGGCCGAGGTGGATTGCTACCTGCAGATGCACCAATGCCGGGAACGGCTCGACAATGGCGAACCGGCGGTGGACGTCTGGCCCGATGTCCCGGGCCCTGTGGATAATCCCTGGCTTGCCAGCCGACGGGACCGTTTATTGCTGGAACTGGGCCGGCAGGCGGAGCGCCAGGGCGAACGGGAACTGGCACTTGAGGTCCTGGAAAACAGCGGTCACCGGGAAGCGCGGCTGAAACAGCTTCGGTTACTGGAACGGATGAAGCGTTTTGAGGAAGCCTGGGCCATAGCCTGTCAGTGGCGAACCAGTGCACTGAGCGACGCCGAAGCCCAGGGCCTCGCCCGGTTGCTGAAGCGGCTGGCGCCGAAGGTAGGGGCCGACCAGCCCGAGCCTGTGGATAACCCCCCACTGCAGGAATTCACCCTCACATTGCCGAAGCCGGACACGGGTACGGTGGAGCTGGCAGCGCTGCAGCATCTGGCCACGGATGACGCCCCGGTGTTCTATGTGGAAAACACCCTGATCAACGCCCTGTTCGGTCTGCTGTGCTGGCCGGTGATCTTCCAGCCCCTGCCCGGCGCCTTCTTCCATCCGTTCCATATTGGTCCGGCAGACCTGACCCGGGAAGACTTCGTTGCCCGTCGCCAGCAGGCGTTCGAGCAAAGGTTCCGTTTGCTGGGCACCGGCGCCTATCGCCGGGAAATACTCGACACCTTCAAGAACAAGCAGGGCATCGCCAATCCTTTCGTGTTCTGGCCGGTTTTGGATAAAGCTCTTTTGGCGCTGGCCCTGCACTGCATTCCCTCTGGTCACCTGGAGGCCCTGTTCCGACGCCTGCTCAACAACATCAAGGAACACCGTAGCGGCTTCCCGGACCTGATCCGTCTGGTGCCAGAAGCAGACCACCCGGAACAACGATATGAAATGATTGAGGTGAAAGGCCCTGGCGACCGCCTGCAGGACCATCAGGTGCGCTGGTTGCAGTTCTTCGCCCGGCAAGGCATCCCGGCCAGCGTGTGCTATGTGCGCTGGCAGGATGATGAGGCCATTGTGTGAAAGTTGCTGTCCGCACCCTGTGTGAGTTCGCCGCCCGCCACGGCGACCTGGATTTTCGCTACACCCCTGCACCAACCAGCGAAGAGGGCATAGCCGGACATCAGGCCATCCAGTCAAAACGCGGTTACGGCTACAAAAGCGAGTTTTCAGTGACCGGTCTCGTTCTCGGAATGGAGCTGTCCGGCCGGGCTGATGGTTACCATCCGCACAAGAACCGGCTGGAAGAAATCAAGACTCACCGGGGCGATGTGTCCCGCATCCGCCCTCCCCAGCAGGCTTTGCACCGGGCCCAGTTACGGGCCTATGGCGCTTTGCTGTGCCGGCAGGAAAACCGCAAGAGCGTGGAACTGGCGCTGGTCTACTACGACATCGGCCGGGACAAGGAAACGTTGCTCACCGAAACCGCCAAAGCCGACGAGCTCTGGCAGGAACTGGAAACCCTGTGTGGTCTGTACAAAGCCTGGGCCGAGCAGGAAGAACACCATCGGGAACAACGGGACGCCCTGCTGGCCAACCTGCGCTTCCCCTTCCCGGATTTTCGTCCCCGGCAACGGCAGCTGGCGGAAACCGTGTACAAGAACTCGGTCAAAGCCGGCACCCTGCTGCTGGAAGCGCCTACCGGCCTGGGCAAGCCCCTGGGTCCCCTTTTCCCGGCCCTGATGGCAATGCCTGCCGCCAGGCAGGACCGGCTGTTCTACCTCACCTGCCGCAACACCGCCCGGCAGCTGGCGCTGGATGCTGTGGATAAGTTGCAGCATGCCCGGGATGAGTTGCAGCCCTGGCCTCTGCGAATCCTGGAACTGGTATCGAAGGACGACGCCTGTGAACACCCGGACAAAGCCTGCCACGGCGATTCCTGCCCGCTGGCCAAGGGCTTTTTTGACCGCCTGCACGACGCCCGGGCCGAAGCGGTACAGAGCAAGGAGCCGTTAACCCAGGAGACATTGGCGAACATCGCCGCCGGTCACGATATTTGCCCCTACTTCCTGGCCCAGGAAATGGCCCGCTGGAGTGACCTGGTGATTGGCGATGTGAACCGGCTGTTCGATCAGTCGGCCCTGCTGCACGGCCTGATCCGCCAGAACCACTGGCAGGCCAGCGTGCTGGTGGACGAAGCCCACAACCTGGTAGACCGGGCCCGGGGCATGTACTCGGTGCAGCTGGAACAGCAGCGCTTGTTGAAGCTAAAAAAAAACGCCCCGAAACCGGTGAAAGCCGCCCTGGACCGCACCGCTCGGGCCTGGCAGGCGCTGATCCGGGATCACGGCGAACAGGCCCAGCCGGTGTTCCTGCCGATTCTGCCGTCGCAATTGCTGGGTGCCCTGCAGGCGATGGTCTCGGTGATCACCGATTACCTGGCTGACAACCCGCCGGACCTGGCCCTGCAGGAAGTGATGTTCGAAAGTGTGGCCTTCATGAAACTGGCGGACAGCTTTGGTGATCATTCCCTGTGCGAATTCCAGCGCAGCGGCCGTGGCCGGGCCAGCCTGACCATCCAGAACCTGATCCCGGCGGATTTCCTCATTGAGCGCTTCAAAGCCGCTCACTCGGTGCTGCTGTTCTCCGCAACCCTCAGCCCCGGCGTGTATTACCGGGACTTGCTTGGTTTGCCGGAAGACGCCCGCTTCACGTCCCTGCCCAGCCCGTTCAGCGCCGGACAACTGAAGGTTGAGTTCACGCCCGGCATCAGCACCCGGCAGGTGCATCGTGAAGCCAGCCTGCAGCCCGTCGCCGAACTGATCGCCAAACAGTACCGGGCACGGCCGGGCCACTACCTGGCGTTCTTCAGCAGCTTTAAATACGCCAAAGAGGTGAGCGATGCGTTGGCAAAACAGGCACCTGATATTCCCCAGCGTTCACAACAACCGGGGATGAGCGCGGAGCAGCGTCGGCAGTTCCTGGCTGACTTTCGGAAGCCTGAAGGCAGCATCGCTTTCGCGGTACTCGGC
>ENA-ORCW01000812-ORCW01000812.1-marine-metagenome-genome-assembly--contig:-NODE-812-length-10935-cov-3.044852_pt1 | contig 10935 bp, 9 predicted proteins | sample MGYA00237784_ERZ508517 | MGnify/ENA primary metagenome ERZ508517 (study PRJEB26187, sample SAMN06268979) | marine metagenome | isolation source: Tt ae E1 feedstock associated aerobic enrichment on... | reverse complement strand
CACATGGAGGACGGCCATGTCGAGGTCTTTGAGGCCTACCGGGTCCAGCACCATCTTTCCATGGGCCCGACCAAGGGGGGCGTGCGTTTTCATCCATCGGTGACCATCGGTGAAGTGGCGGCTCTGGCCATGTGGATGAGCTGGAAGTGCGCCCTCGTGGGCCTTCCCTACGGCGGGGCCAAGGGTGGCGTTGCGGTCGACCCGACCCAGCTGACCCGGAAGGAAAAGGAACGGGTTTCCCGTCGCTACATGCAGGAAATGGTGCCTTTCGTCGGCCCCAGCACCGATGTCATGGCCCCCGACATGGGCACCGATCCGCAGACCATGGCCTGGATGATGGATACCTTTTCCAATGTCGTCGGCTGCTCGACGCCGGCCATTGTCACCGGCAAGCCCCTGGAGGTGGGCGGGTCGGAAGGGCGGCTGGAATCCACCGGCCGCGGGGTGGCCTACCTGGTCAAGCGATACCTCGACAGCTACGGGGTCAAGCCCGGCGAAGCCACGGTCGTCATCCAGGGCTTCGGGAATGTCGGCACCCATGCGGCCCTCGGGCTGCTGGAGTACGGTTGCCGCATCGTCGGGATTAGCGATGTCAGTGGCGGGGTCTACAATCCCTCCGGAATCGATATTCACGATGCATTGCAGCACGTTTCGGCGAACCGAAGCCTGGTCGGCTACAACGAGGGGGAACGGCTGAGCAACGAGGAGCTGCTGGAGCAAGCCTGCACGGTCCTCATTCCGGCCGCCCTGGAGCGGGTCATTACCAAGGAGAACGCCGGGCGGCTGAAATGCCGCTTTCTGGCCGAGGCGGCCAACGGTCCCACCACGCCGGGTGCGGATGCCATCATCGAGGAGCGGGGTGATATCGAGATTATCCCCGACGTCCTGTGCAACAGCGGGGGCGTTGTCTGCTCCTACTTCGAATGGGTGCAGGACCTGCAAAGCCTCTTCTGGGAGCGGGATGAGGTCCTGCGCAAGCTGTACCAGATCCTCGAGAAGGCGCGCAACCAGGTCGAGAACCAGAGCGAGCGTCTGGGGATCAGCCGGCGCAACGCCGCCCTCACGCTGGGGATCCAGCGGGTGGCCAAGGCCAAGGCCCTGCGCGGGATCTTCCCCTGATTACTGCTCCTTGAACTGGCTGACCAGGGCGCTGACCGTGGCCTTGGCGTCGCCGTAGAGCATGCGGGTCTTCTCCAGGAAGTAGAGCTGGTTGATCAGTCCGCTGAATCCTGCTCCCTGGCCGCGCTTGAGGGCATAGACGGTCTTGGCCAGGTGGGCGTTGATAATCGGCATCCCGTAGATCGGGCTGGATTCGTCCTGGGCGGCGGCCGGATTGACGACATCGTTGGCGCCGATGACGATGGCCACGTCGACAGTCGGCATCAGCGGATTGATGTTGTCCATCTCCACCAGTTGTTCGTAGGGCACATCGGCCTCCGCGAGGAGCACGTTCATGTGTCCGGGCATGCGGCCGGCCACTGGGTGGATGGCGTACTTGACGTCACAGCCGTTGTTTTCCAGCAGCTCGCCCAGTTCCTTGACCACGTGCTGGGCCTGGGCCACCGCCATCCCGTAACCGGGAATGATGACCACCGAGGAGGCGGCTTCCAGGACGTAATAGGCGTCCTCGATGCTGGCCGGCTTCATTTCGCCCTCCACTTCCGCGCCCGCGGTCTGCGTGGTCGACCCGAATCCGCTGAAGAGGACGTTGGTCAGGCTGCGGTTCATGGCCTTGCACATGATGATGGTCAGGATCAGCCCGCTGCAGCCGACCAGGCAGCCGGCCACGATGAGGACGTTGTTGAGAATGACAAAGCCGGCCGCGCAGGCCGCCAGTCCGGAAAAGCTGTTCAGGAGGGAAATGACCACCGGCATGTCCCCGCCGCCGATCGGCAGGACCCCCAGGACCCCGAGGACCAGGGAAAGCCCGACCAGGGCCAGGAAGATCCACAGCTCGGTGCCGGCCGGGATCTCCAGCTGGAAAGCGAAGATGTAGAGCAGGGAAAGGACCACGATCCCCAGCAGGACCGCGCCGTTGACCAGTCGCTGGGCCGGGATGATGACCGCCTTGCTGCCCAGCTTGCCCGAGAGCTTGCCCCAGGCCTGGACGCTGCCGGTGAAGGTCACGCCGCCGATGAGGACCGCCAGGGCGATCACCGTGGTGGTGAACACCGGCGGGGCGGCATTGGCCAGGAAATATTCGTGGAAACCCTCGGCCCGGATCTTTTCATATTCCGCCCAGCCGACCAGGAGGCTGGCCAGCCCCCCGAAGCCGTTGAAGAGCGCCACCATTTCCGGCATCGAGGTCATCTTGACCAGGTTGGCCGCCAGTGCGCCGATTACCGCGCCGACCACCAGGCCGACCACGATCCACTTGTAGTCCAGGCCGTTGTAGAGAAGGGTCACGACAATCGCCAGGAGCATGCCGACCGAGGACAACATGTTGCCCCGGCGCGCGGTCTGGGCCGAACTGAGCATCTTGATCCCGATCACAAACAGGATCGAGGCGATGATATAGCAGGTGTTGATCAGGGCCGGGCTCACTTGCGGGTCTCCTTCTTCTTGAACATGGCCAGCATGCGGTCGGTCACCAGGTAACCGCCCACCACGTTGATGGTGGCCAGGATCACCGCCAGGATCCCGAGGATCAGGATGACCTTGGTGTCACTCTGTTTGACCGCCAGCAGGGCGCCGACAATGGTGATGCCGCTGATCGCGTTTGATCCGGACATCAGCGGGGTATGCAGCTGTGACGGGACTTTCTTGATGAGCTCGTAGCCCAGGAAGGCCGCGAGCACGAAAATGAATACGAGCTGTATCAGGTCCATGGTAATTGGTAATCGGGGGGGTTAATCGCGGAAGCGTTCGTCGAGTATCTTGCCGTCGTGGGTCATCAGGCAGCCCTTGAGGATCTCGTCCTCCAGCTTGTAGGTGAAGCTGTCCGCCTCCTTGTTCCAGAAATGTTCAATGAAGCTGGCCAGGTTGGCCGCGTAGACCTGCGTGGCATGGCAGGGCACACAGGCTTCCAGTTTGGCCGTGCCGACGATCAGGACGCCGTTGTCGGTGGTGACTTCCTCGTTGGCCACGGTCCCCTCGACATTGCCCCCGGTCTCCGCCGCAAGGTCGATGATGATGCTCCCCCGCTTCATGCCGGCCACCATTTCCTTCGTCACCAGTGTCGGGGCAGGGCGGCCGAAGAGCTTGGCGGTGGTCATGACAATGTCGCTCTGGGCGCAGACCCTGGCCATGCCGGCCCGTTGCTTTTCCAGCTGTTCCGGAGTCAGCTCCCTGGCGTATCCCTGGGCCGTCTGCCCGGTTTCCCCAAGGTCGATCTTGACGAACTTGGCCCCGAGGGAGCGGACTTGCTCCTCGACCACCGGCCGGGTGTCGAAGGCTTCCACCCGGGCCCCCAGGCGCTTGGCGGTGGCGATGGCCTGCAGCCCCGCCACGCCGACCCCGATGACGAACACCCGGGCCGGGGAAATAGTCCCGGCCGGAGTCATCATCATGGGGATAATCCGGTTGAGCCGCTCAGCCGCGCGGACAATCCCGTAGTAACCGGCCAGGTTGGCCTGGGAACTGATGGCGTCCATTTTCTGGGCCAGGGTGGTCCGCGGCATCATCTCCATGGAAACCGCGTTGACGCCGGATTCGGCAAAGGCCTTGAGCAGGTCCTTACGGGCGAAGGGATTCAGGAAACTGACATGCAGGCAGCCCGCCTTGAGGCCGGTGATATGTTCCGGCTCCGGGGAGCCTACCCGGAACACCACATCCGCTTCCCCCTCGGCGGCCCGGGGATCGGCGGCAATGGACGCTCCCGCCGCTTCGTAGGCCTGGTCATCATGGTCGCTGGCCAGGCCCAGGCCTGATTCCACGACCACCTTTAGGCCCAGGCCGGTGAGTTTCTTGACGGATTCTGGATCCGCGCTGGCCCTGGTTTCAGGGGAAGGCTCCTTGGGGCAAAACAGTTGCATAGCGTAATCTGGGCTAAGCGACTAACTACCGGGATTCAAGCCGCTAATTGGTTTTGTTGACGAAACAGTTCTTGCTCGTCGATCTTTGATGACCCTAACATGGTTTCTTGATGTCATGGTGAAACCGCTCATCAAGTTCCTTCGGCTACGGTACTTGTTCCTTTCCTTGTTGTGCGCCCCGGGGCTTGCCGCCCAGACCGGGAACCCGTCCGACGCGGTTCTGGTTCCCGAGGAGGATCCGGCTTCCCGGATGGAACTGGAATTGCGCAACAAATGGGCCCTGGAAGGTATAACAACGGCCATTCGCTGCGGCTTTCTGGACGTCGCGGAAACGCTTTCCAGCCGGCTTCTGGAAACCGGAAACCTTACCGATGCGCAGTTCAGGCAGCTCTACAACAGCCGGCTGCACATCGCCCTGGTGATGGGAGATATGGATGCCGCGGGGGAGGCCCTGGCACAGATCCGTGAGCGGGGGTTGGCCGCGGATCCTCTGCTCGAGGCCTACTACGACTTTTTTTCCGGTGAGCCGCAAACCGCAGCCAGGATCCTGTCCAGCCTTGACCGGGAGACCCTTCAGGCCGACCGGCAGGCCTGGGCGCGCGTCCTTGACGCCCTGATCCTGACCCGCAACGGGCAGACCGAGGAGGCCAACGAGGCCTTCCTGATGGCGGAGCGCCTGGCTCCCACCGCCCTCTTGCGGGACCAGCTGGAGATCATCCGTTACCGGGAAGAACTGGCCAGCGGGGCATACGACGAGGGAACCATCAGCGCCCTGCGGGAATCCGTGCGGTCCATGCGGGGGGAACGCGGCGGTTTTGAGGCCGCCCGCCTGCTGGCCATCGCCTTGTACCGGGCCGGGGAAACAAACGCCGCCATCGAGGTCCTCAGCACCCACCTGGCCATGCCGGGATTGCGGGAGAACAACTTGCGCCCGGAGTTTCTCCTGCTCCTGGGGAATATCGCCGGGCCGGACAGCCAGCGGGGCCGTCTGGCCCTCGAGCAGATCGTCTCCGAGCAGGCTGATCCGCAACTGCAGTCGATTGCCCTGACTCTTCTCGCCCAGTCGGTTTCCACCGACGCGGAACGGACCGCCTTCCTCGACAACGTGCGCAGCTGGCTGGAAAGGATTCCGCCACATCCCCTGTCCGACCGCCTGCTTGCCTACCAGGCGTACTTCCTGGCCAGGAACCAGTCCTTCGACCGGGCTGAAGCCCGGGCCCAGGAACTCCTGGAGCGTTTTCCGACCAGCTCTTTCATCCCCAGCGCCCTGCGGCTGCTGGCCTTCACGTCATGGAACCAGGCGCCGCCCCGGTACCGTACCGCGGCGGATTACCTGAACCGGCTCCGGCAACGGATCCCCGCCAGCCCGGAAGCCTTCGAGGCGGGCGTCCTCATTGCAGACTGCTATTTCCTGAACGGGGATTACGCCAACGCCTCCAACGCCTACGGGGCCATGCTCATGGAGGCCGGTCCGGAGCAGGCACCCTCTATTTTTTTCCAGCGGGTCCTTTCCGAAATCCGCGCCGAGCGGCCCAACATCGCCGCCGAACTGATCGATGCCGCCCGGGAGGATCCCCGGCTGGACCAGGAGGTCCTCTGGAAGGCCGACTGGAATCTGCTCGATTACCTGCGCCGCAACGGGAGGACTCCGGAGGCTTTCCAGCGAATCCGCAAAATTCTCGGCCAGCCCTCGCCGGAGGAACCGGTCCTCCCTCCCGACATGGAATTGCGCTTCCGCTGGCTGGAGGCCCGCCTCATGCTGGAAGCCGGCTCCGCCGATGAGGCGGTGGACATGGCCACCGCCTTGCTGGATGAAGTGGATGCGGGCGAATTGCCGGTTTCGAGGGGGGAGTGGTCCCAGGTGGAGAGCCATCTGCTTCTCCTGCTCGGGGAAGCCCAGCTGACCGCCGGCCTGAAGGCGGACGGGCTGGCCACCTTCTCCATCCTGCGGGAAAAGTATCCCCGCACCGGCCAGTCCATTCTCTCCTACCTGGTCGAATCCCGGGTGGAATCCGACGAGGACAACCTGGTCAGCGCCCAGCAGAGCCTGGTCGCCCTGGCGGACCGGTTCCCGAACAGTGAATATGCTCCCATCGCCCTCTGGGAGGCTGCCCTCAATGCCGAGCAGCGCGGCCTCAACATTCACCTGCAGGAAGCCATCACCATTCTCGAAAGGCTCGTCACCGAGTATCCCAGCCATGACCTGGTCTATTACGCCCGGATCAAGCAGGGCGACCTGGCCCGCCGCCTCAACGACTTCCCAACCGCCCTCCTGTTGTACGAGCGGGTTCTCTCGCAATTCCCGAACCATCCGCAACGGTACCGGGCCGAGCTCAGCCGCGCGGATTGCCTGATGGCCCTCGGCAGCGAGGATCCGGCCCGGTTCGACATGGCGGCTGTCATTTACGAGCGCAATTGCATCCTGCCCACCGCCCCCCTGGCGGTCCGGGTGGAATCCGGCTTCAAGTGGGCCCATGCCCTGAACCAGGAAGGGGACCCCGACGGAAGCGAGGCCGTCCTCTGGCTGCTTTACGAGCGATTCGTGCTCGACGAGGACCTCGGACAGTCCGTTATCCATGACGATGCCGGGCGCTACTGGGTGGCCCGGGTCCTGATCGAGCTGGGCAACGTGCAGGTGGCCAAGGGCGATATTGCCTCGGCCCGCCAGGTTTTCGATACCCATCAGCAGATGAATCTCCCCGGCGCCGCCCTGGTCCAGGCGCGGCTGGACTCCCTCCAATAACCCCAATTCCGCGCTATGGTTAAATTCAACCTCAGTTTGTTTCAACAGGGCGGCCCCATGATGTGGGTCCTTTTGGCGGTAAGCCTCTTCGGGTTCATCGTCTTTATCGAGCGCACCCTTTTCCTGCACCGGGGCCAGATCCGCACCTCGCAGTTCCTCGATGGGATCCGGAACCTGGTCAAGAAGGGACGCCGCCTCGAGGCCCTCACCCTCTGCGAGGACATGCCCGGACCCATCCCCGGCATCGTCAAGGCCGTCCTCATGAAGGCGGATGCCGGCGAGGCCGAGCTGCGCCATGCCGCGGAGGAGGCGGCCCTCGTGGAGATCCCCATCCTGGAGAGGCGGATCGGCGCGATCTCCTCCATTGCCCGGATCTCCCCGTTGCTGGGACTCCTGGGCACGGTCCTCGGCATGATCCAGGCCTTCTTCGGCGTTTCCCTCAGCGGAACCACCGCCTATCCAACCTTCGGGCTTCTCCTCGGCGGGGTGGGGCAGGCCCTGCTCTCCACCGCCTTCGGACTCATGATCGCGGTCATGGCCCATATCGCCCATCATTTCCTGCATGGCCGGGTCCGGGCCCTGGTCCATGACATGGAATATACCGGACATGAATTGATCCAGTTCCTGCTCCATGAGGCCAATAGCGGGAATTCCTCTGAACAGCAGGAGGAGGACTGAGCATGGCCGGGCTGACCCAACCGCTGGAATTCCGCAAGTACATCCGGACCGCCCCGCGCCCGGGATTCGACACCGTTCCGTATCTGGACGCGATCCTGATCGCCATTTTCGTGGCCCTGAACAGTTCCGCTTTCGTCCTCGCACCGGGTGCCGCAGTGCAACTTCCGCGCAGCCAGTCCCTGGAATCCTCCCAGTCGGTTCCCACTGCGGTCCTGACCGTGGACCGCAACGAGCTGTACTTCTTCCAGGGACGCAAGCTGGCCCGCATTTCACTGGAGGCGCAGCTCCGGGAATTTGTCCGGGACCTGGAACCGGAGGAAGGGCAGAAGGGGGCCGTCCTCCTGATCAAGGCGGATGCCTCCATCCCCTCGGCCTCCCTCTTCAACCTGATGGATATCGCCCGCAGCGCCGGATTCACCCGTGTCCATCTCGCCGCGGAGCTGAAATCCCAGCAGGACGCGCTTTGGGATGAATAGCCGGTAGCGATGAAGAGCCTGCGCATCATTGCCTTTGTTTCCATCGTCGGGGGAATCCTGATCCACCTCGCGGTCCTGACGGTAATCCGGATTCAGCCGCCCCTGCAAAGGGCCCCCGAGGAACGCCAGCCCGCCGTGGAGTATGTGGGCAACCTCAGTGGTCCCGTCCCCCCCTCCATCATGGAGCAGGCCGCCCTCATGGACAGCGCCCCCCTCTTCATGCCCACCAGGTGGAACCTGGTCAGCCAGATGGGAGATGTGGCCAGTCTCCGCGAGGCTACCGAGATCTTTGAACCTTTTGCCGCCCAGCTCCGCCTGCCCGTGGCCGAGCCGGGCTTCCCCGGTTCCTCCCTGGCCAGTGCCGCGACCACGGAACCCGAGCTTCCCGAGGGCCCGGCCTTCACGCTCTCCCGCTTCGGGCGCACCCGGACGGCTCCGCCTTCCGTGCGGGCCCCGGGGCCTTCGGTCCGCGTCGACCCGATTTACGGCAGTTCCTCCGCACGCCGTCCGGCCGCCGCCCTGCCGGCCGCCGTCAGCTCCCGGGCACCGCCGGCCCTGTGGACCCCCGTCCGCTTCTACCTGCAACTCTCCGAAGGTATCCCGGTCGGCATTCCCCTCCTCTCCCAAAGTTCCGGTTTCGCCGATTGGGATGAGGTCCTGCAGAACTTTCTCGGTTCGCTGGATTTTTATCGCAATCTGGATGACGGATACTATAGCCTTTCCGTTTTTCCCTGACCGGAAGATGGGCATTTGCAGGGGGTGCGGAATTTGTCGGCAAAATCGGGCAAAAAGGGCTTGACCCTCCCGATTATCGCCCGCACATTCCGCAACTTTGCTTCAATCCTAATCTTTATCGGTGCCCTTGTAGCTCAGTCGGTAGAGCGCGTCCTTGGTAAGGACGAGGTCGGCAGTTCAAATCTGCTCGAGGGCTCCATTAAAAATACCAACCTTCAACCATCAAAAATCAGTCAACCAGCGCGTATAACGCATTCTCTAACATCTGATCAGCGATCATGGCCAAAGAAACATTCACCAGAACCAAGCCCCACGTCAATGTGGGTACCATCGGTCACATTGACCACGGGAAAACCACCCTCACCACCGCTATCCTCAAGGTCCAGTCCGACAAGGGTCTGGCCCAGTTCAAGTCCTACCAGGATATCGCCAAGGGCGGTACCGTCCGTGACGAAACCAAGACCGTTACCATCGCTGTGGCCCACGTCGAATATGAGTCCGACAACCGCCACTATGCGCACGTTGACTGCCCGGGACACGCCGACTTCGTCAAGAACATGATCACCGGTGCGGCCCAGATGGACGGGGCTATCCTCGTCGTCAGCGCCGCCGACGGTCCCATGCCGCAGACCCGTGAGCACATTCTCTTGGCCCGCCAGGTCGGTGTGCCGAAGATCGTGGTTTTCCTGAACAAGGTTGACCTGCTGGACGACGAAGAGCTTCTTGAGCTCGTCGAAATCGAAGTCCGCGACCTTCTTTCCAAGTACCAGTACGACGGGGACAACGCCGTCGTGGTTCGGGGATCCGCCCTGGCCGCCCTCGAAGGCAAGCCGGAAGGTCTGGAGTGCATCCAGAACCTGATGGACGCCATCGACACCGAAATCCCGGAGCCGGAGCGCGAAATCGACAAGCCCTTCCTGATGTCCGTCGAGGACGTCTTCTCCATCACCGGCCGCGGTACCGTGGCCACCGGCCGTATCGAGCGCGGTGTGGTCAAGGTGGGTGAAGAAGTCGCCATCGTCGGCCTGACCGATACCAAGAAGACCGTCGTGACCGGTGTGGAAATGTTCCGCAAGCTGCTCGACCAGGGCCAGGCCGGTGACAATGTCGGCCTCCTTCTCCGTGGTATTGCCAAGGATGAAATCGAGCGTGGCCATGTCATCGCCAAGCCGAACACCATCACCCCGCACACCAAGGGTAAGGCTGAAATTTACGTCCTGACCAAGGAAGAAGGCGGTCGTCACACCCCGTTCTTCTCCGGTTACCGCCCGCAGTTCTACTTCCGGACCACTGACGTGACCGGGATCCTGACCCTGCCGGAAGGTGTCGAGATGGTCATGCCGGGTGACAACCTTTCCGTTGAGATCGCCTTGCAGAAGCCGATCGCCATGGAAGCCGGTCAGCGCTTCGCGATTCGTGAAGGCGGTCGCACCATCGGTGCCGGCCGTATCACCGAAGTCACGGAGTAAGTTTCGGCTTGAATTAATTTTTCCGGCTGCCGGGTTTCTTCAATTGAAGACTCCCGGCATCCGCACTTAATCCTTTTTCGATAACGCAGGGCAGTAGCTCAATTGGTAGAGTAGTGGTCTCCAAAACCATTGGCTGGGGGTTCGAGTCCCTCCTGCCCTGCCATTCGAAAAATTTTCCAACTCTGTTATAATACTCACATCAACTGACACGGATCATGCCTAATCCTTTTAGAAAAGCCCGGATCTTCCTGGGGGAAACCTCCACGGAGCTCAAGAAGGCGGTCTGGCCGACCAAGACGGAGCTGCGCGACAGCACGATTGTCGTCTTCGTGGCCTCCCTGCTCCTGGGTGCCTATATCGCCCTGGCTGACTTCAGTGTCTACAACTGGATCCAGTTGCTGACCAACTGGGTTCGCGGGTAATTATTCAGATGGAAGAAATTGATACCAGTTCCAACCCGGTCCGCCAGGGCCAATGGTTTGTTGTGCAGACTCTTTCCAACAAGGAGCCTGCCGCCAAGCGCTACATTGACCGCTACATCTCCGAGAACGAACTGGACGATTACGTTTTCGAGGTGCTGGTCCCGGAACAGACCGTTTCCGAGGTCAAGCACGGCAAGAAGACCCAGCGCAAACGGAAGCTTTACCCGGGTTACATCTTCATCCACTGCCGCCTCTACGACGAGGAGAACAAGGTCGTCCAGAAAGTCTGGTACTTCATCAACGGAGCGGACGGTGTGATCGGCTTCGCCGGCGGAAAGTCCCCGGCACCCCTGAAGGACGCGGAAATAGACCGCATCCTGAACCAGGTGGCCGAATCCGAGGGCAAGGAAGTGCCCAAGGTGCAGTACGAAGTCGGCG
>ENA-ORCW01000810-ORCW01000810.1-marine-metagenome-genome-assembly--contig:-NODE-810-length-10996-cov-3.577617_pt1 | contig 10996 bp, 14 predicted proteins | sample MGYA00237784_ERZ508517 | MGnify/ENA primary metagenome ERZ508517 (study PRJEB26187, sample SAMN06268979) | marine metagenome | isolation source: Tt ae E1 feedstock associated aerobic enrichment on... | reverse complement strand
GCCGACGCGAGAAAATGGTCGGCAAACCCGCCACGCCACAGCCGCGTCATGGTCGAAATGTCGAGATCGCGCAGCCACCGGATCCGCGCGACATCAACACCATGTTCGCCCAGCAATCCAGCGAGGAACATCCATTGGCTGGTCGCCGCCGCAGGAAGGAGTACTCTTTTGCCGATGAGGTCGGCAAAGCTGAAATCCGGGCTTTCCTGACGGGACAGCAGGATCTGCACATTGCGGTCGCACAGCTGCGCGAAGATGCGAAGGTCTTCCAGATGCCCGCGATACATCATCGGGATCCACACCCCTCCACGCGCGATGTCGGCTTCGTCCCTGGCCAGGACGTCGGCAAGCCAAGAGCCACCGGGACCGGAGGCGTAATCGACGCCGATATCGAGGTCCGCCGCGTCGAAATAACCGAGTTTCTCGGCCACATGATGGGGCGCGTAGGTCAAGGAATGCTCGGCAATGAGCCGCAGGCGGTCTGTCATATTCTTCTGTCTCACAGATTGAGGCCCGCTGATATTCGGGTCGCGGGCATGAAGCGTGGCGATGGTTCAGAGCACTTTGGACAGGAAGGCCCTGGTCCGCTCGTTCTGGGGATTGCCGATCACGTCCGACGGCGGCCCCACTTCCACGATGCGTCCGTCATCCATGAAGACCACACGGTCGCTCACCTCCCGCGCGAAGCCGATTTCGTGGGTCACGATCATCATCGTCATCCCCTCGCCGGTGAGTTGCCTGATGACGGCGAGCACCTCTCCCACCGACTCGGGGTCGAGCGCGGAAGTCGGCTCGTCGAACAGCATCACCTTGGGCCGCATGGCGAGCGCGCGCGCTATGGCCACACGCTGCTGCTGGCCGCCGGACAGATGTTCGGGATAGGCATTCCGCTTCTCCTCCAATCCCACCTTCTGCAGAAGCTCCAGCCCGTAAAGGCGTGCCGCGTCGGGCTTCACATTGCGCACCTGCACCGGTGCTTCGATCAGGTTCTGCGTCACCGACATGTGCGCGAACAGGTTGAATCTCTGGAACACCATGCCGATTTCGGCGCGCTGCTTGTCGATCTCCTTTTCGTCGAGCAGACGCCGCTTGCCGCCGCTCTCCCTGTAGCCGATCATCTCGCCGCCAACGGTGATGCTTCCGCTCGAAAAGGTCTCGAGGAAATTCACGCAGCGCAGCAGCGTGCTCTTGCCCGAGCCGGACGGCCCGACGATCGCAACCACCTCGCCGCTCCCGACGTCCAGGGAAATATTCCTGAGCACCTCCTGGGCGCCATAGCTCTTGTGCAGGTTCTTGATGGAAATCATGGCGGAGCTCATGACGGTTTCACCTCCGCGATCACGCCTTCGCCCGACCCGGCCGCACCGCGAACCGCCCGGGCCACCAAGCATCCGCCCGCCTTTCGCGACGAGATCCAGTGTTCGAGATAGCGCTGTCCGAGGCTGGCCACGGCCGCCAGGCCCAGGTACCAGACCACCGCGACGATCAGCAATTCGATGATGAGATAGTTTTTCGTATAGATGAACTGGGCCTGGGTGAGCAGATCGTGCACCCCGATCACGGAAACCAGCGACGTTGCCTTGAGCATGCCGATCGTCTGGTTGCCCGTCGCCGGGATCACCACCGTCAGCGCCTGCGGCAGGACAATGCGCCGGAAGGTCTTGCGGCGGCTGATGCCCAGCGCGCGGGCCGCCTCGATCTGCCCCTTGTCCACGGACAGGATGCCGCCCCGCACGATCTCGGACATATAGGCCCCTTCGTGCAGGCTCAGGGCCAGCACCGCCGCCGTGAAGCTCGTCATGACGACGTTGGTCGAGACGGAGAATTCGCCGAACCCGATGCGCGGCGCAAACAACGCGAAATTGTAGCAGAAGATGATGAGGACCAGGAGCGGTATACCACGAAACAGCCACACGTAGAATTGTGCGAAAGCCTTGGGTATCGGAGACGGCGAGATGCTCATCAGCGCCGATATGACGCCCAACACGATCCCCAAAAACATGGAAAGGATCGTCAGGCCGACGGTCACATAGATCCCGTAGAAGATCGCCGGCGCTGTGAGATAGGTCAGAACCTCGTCCCACATCACCTGCGACGTGGCGAACATGTAGACCACGCCGGCGGCAGCCAGCAGGGAGAGAAGTGAAGTAATCAATGTGAAACCAGGTCTGGAAGACATCATCCCGCTTTCCTTCCTGTGGCTGCCGTGACTTTGAAACGGGAGCGGATCATTCCTGCCCGAGACGGAAATTGTTAACGTCCGCGGCCTTCAGCGGCATGTTGTCGTCGCCCCATTTCGCGAAGATCTTCTGGTAGGTCCCGTCCTGGATCATGGAGTTAATCGCAGCGACGACGGCGTCCCGCAATTCGGCATTCCCCTTTGCCACACCGATGCCCAGAGGCTTGGGGTTCAGAACCGCCTCGAAGACGGCCTCCATGTTCTTCTGGCCCAGAACGCCCTCTTTGGTGAGGTACCCCGACACAATGTAGCCGTCGAGCGTGGCGTCCATGCGCTTCGTCTCGACCTGAAGCACGGCGTCCGACTTGGTGGGAAAGGCCGTGATATTGATCGGTTCGTCGCATTTGGGGGATTGTTCTTCCGCCATCGCGAGCTGGATCGAGCCGGTGACGCCGGCCACGGACAAGCCACAGAGGTCTTCAAGGCCCCGGATGTTCTTGGGATTGCCCGCCTGCACCAGAAGCGTTGTCGAATCCAGCGCGTAATCGATCATGTCGATCTGCTTCCCGCGCTCCTCCGTGTCGCTCATGCCGGCCATGGCCATGTCGAAACGGCCGGACTTGAGAGCGGGAATGATTGCTGCGAAGCCGAGGCTCACGAAGCGCGGCTCGAGGTCCAGACGCTTCGAGAACTCGTTGGCGATATCGACGTCGATGCCCGCATATTCGCTCTGATCGTCTCCCGGATGATAGCTCCACGGCGGTCCGAAAGACGGATCCGTGACGATCTCGATATACCCGCGTTCGCGTATGTCCTGCGGAACCATGCCGGGCAGATCCTGCGCCCGGGCATCTCCGGAAATGGCCCCCAGAATTCCAAATGCAGTGGCGGCGACCATCAAATGAAGCCTGCACATGACTGTTCCCTCTGTTTCTGTTATATGGACTGAAATTTCAGTCATCATCACAGTATGGCGGGTACCGGAGACCGTCAAGCGGGTTTTTGCGGATTTGCCGAGGTGCTGGATGCGGCTGGTTTGAAAAAGGCAAATGCTTTAAAAGGCAGCAGCCATCAGATAGAAATTTTAGTGCACATGTCAGAAACCGTCGTCATCAATCACGCCAGCCAGCTCAGCGATCACGCATACCATCACTTGAGGGACCTGCTCGTGCGCGTCGAGATCGCGCCGGGCACGGCCCTCAGCGAAGACGAGCTCAGCGCCAGGCTGAGCTTCGGGCTCACACCGATCCGCACCGCTATCAAGCGGCTGGCCTTCGAGCGGCTCGTCTCCATATTTCCGCGTCGCGGAACTTTCGCCGCAGACATCAATATCGGCGATGAGCTGTGGTTAACCGAAATCCGCCAAGAGATAGAAGGGCTTGCTGCACAACTGGCGAGTGAACGCGCCACAGACGACGAACGCAGTAGCCTCCTGGAGCTAGCAAGAACGATTCAGACCGCCTCGACCAATGCGGAGGTCACGGATCTCGACGCGCAGTTCCACCGCAACATTTTCAGGATGGCGCGCAACCCCTTCCTTGAACCCACAGCGCATCTCTACTTCAATCTCTCGCTGAGGATCTGGTACTACTGCAATCAGAACTTCACCATTTCTGAAAGCCGTGGGCGGGATCAGATCGCCGTTGCGCACGCGATATGGCAACGCGACGGTGGCGCTGCGCGGTTGGCCACAAGGGCTCATCTATCGAACGCTTCGGCGGCCATCAGAACGATGCTCCATGCCCACATAGGCTCCTGAACACCACGCGCACTAACGCCTCGCATCACCCCTGCGTAGACTGTTCCAGCGCAGCCTCCTCCTGAATCCATTCCCGAAACGCGACAACTGTCGGCATGGCAGATTTTTCTTCCGGGCAAACGAAATAATAGGCTCGGTCGCTCGGTCCCGGTCCTGAGGGAACAAGTTCCAGATGCCCCGCCTCCACCTCGTGATGAATCTGGAACCTGGGCAGCAGAGCAGCACCAAGCCTATCCTGGCTCTTCAACTCGACGAAGCGCATGGTCGGCCGCGTCGCTGCCTCGGCGATCCCCACCGCATCGTTGTCGTCGTTCTTTTGTGCACGAACGTATGGGCGGACATATTCGGGCGACATCAGCCGGACATCATGCCCTTTCGCGATAAAGAGACGGCCGACATGATGAGCACCGCAGCACGCCTCCATGGCGACGGTGCAGGTCGGAAGACTACCCGCGAGTTCGGAGAGTGTCGCTCGCCTGACGCGGCGGCGCAGAATGACCTGCCCCTCCGAATCCATGCCTACTACGCTGTTCAGGTTCTTGCCCAGGTCAATTCCAAGGGTCACAATGGTCATTGGTTCGCTCCTTCCTCTCAAACACACCGGCACCATAGCGCGGAGCCGGCGGGAGGGGCGGGCCATCCCATAAATGACGGCGCACGCCTCAGAGCAGCAGCACGCGGACGTCCTTCGCCGCCGCATAGCCTGGTTCGATAGCCAACTCGATCCCAATCCCGAGAAGCTGATCTTCATCGATGAGACCGCGGCATCCACAAAGATGGCCAGGCAGCGAGGGCGAGCGGCTGTTCCCCATGGCCATTGGAAGACGACCACCTTCACCGCCGGCCTGCGACTGTCCGGCATGGCGGCGCCGATGCTGCTCGACGGCCCGATGAACGGTGCAGCCTTCCTGGCCTATGCCAAGCAGGTTCTCGCACCCGAGCTTAGCCCCGACGATGTCGTGGCCATGGACAATTTGCCGCCCCACAAGTTCAGCGATGTGCGCGAGGCCATCGAGAAGGTCGGAGCGCGGCTCCTGTTCCTGCCGCCCTACTCGCCCGACTTCAACCCGATAGAAATGGCCTTCTCGAAGCTCAAGGCACTGCTCAGAAAGGCCGCCGCAAGAACCGTCGACGAACTCTGGCCCGTCGTTGCCGACTGCCTATCCGCCTTCACGGACGAGGAATGCCGGCACTACTTCAAGGCAGCCGATATGACCCGGACTAAGTCGAACCTGCTCGAGTCAGTTATCGAGATCGGGCGGAAAGCGACTGATCGCCGTCATGACTATGTGAATGACGATTCCCATGCCCACAATGTAGGCGAGTAGATAGAGCCATAGATACATGGCTTTACAATAACGCATCTCGGTTTCGGTGTGTTTGGCGCGATGACGCCAAGACGGAAAATGCTGGTACGCGGGGCATTTTGATTGATCAAAGAGCTTCATGTCCAAAGTTGCGCGCGCCAGCGTATCCAATAGTCGATTGTGAGCGTTTTAAACTGGTTAATTCGGTCACGAAGCGGTTGGTGCCAATTTGGTAGGGCGGATGTTGGCTCCGGCCTGCGGGCCTCGCCGGGTTCGCCACACGGCAAGCATCCGTCTGTAACGAAAGATTTCAGGACATCACAACCAGCGGTAATGCTGCAACTCGATCCCAATGCCGCCGTTTGTCGGCCATGGATATCAGAACGGTATACTTCCGAAGTATCGAAACCGCGCCGCGGAAGTGGACAGTCATCGAAATCTCAACAGGAGAGCCTGCCAGTATTGGCGGCAACAAACTTGTTGGCATCGATCGGTATCGCGCTGAAGCAGCATGCCGCATTTTAAACCGGATATTCAGATCAGATCTGCAGGCGCGTTAGCTGATGTGCATACGGGGAGGTGCGAGCAGTATCTTTCCGAACCTTAACGAGAATCAGCACCCGCCAGCAATCACACGGTAGATCATCAGGAGCGCGAGAAAACCCCTGCCGGCAGCGACGGGTCGGACACTAAACCGGCAGGGGCCGTCCCCAACAGGGTTCTCCAGACTTAACACCGAACATCTGAAACCGAAACCCATGGCTTTCCCGTACCCATTGGCGCGGCGCTGCTGCTTGCGTTCGTCTATCAGATGGAAACGAGCCGCATGCCGCTCAATTGCCATGACGTGAATTATGGTCACAATCAGCGAAAGCTGGCCAGGCCCGTCACGAAAATGACCGTGGACGAGGTGATTGCCGCACAGCGCACATGGTCTCGGCCTGCGAGGATCGCGGGTGCTCGATCCGAACCTTCAGGACCGGCTTGCCTATCACCTTCTGATCCGCCGCGGCTATCTCCGGTGAGATCGATCGCACCGGGTTCGGGAGGCGTCTCTCAGGTGAATGGCTTCGTTCCCCGTATTGGGAGATACGCGGCGCGCGCACCTGCATGTGAGGCGAGGGCAATGCTACTATACCGGCGACAGCCTCAACAAGTCGCTGGTCTCCCCTCAAAACCTCGACAAGCCGCTGACCAAATCCAAGACAGTTTGGCAATGGATCATCACTTCGGTCATCGTTCCGGTTCTGGCTGTGTTCGATGATTGGCGGGTGCAGCTTGCCATCGTGCTCATTGTTGCGGGTTTCGCGGTCTATGCGATCAAGCGCAGGCGCGACATTACGAAGGTTTACCGCGACCTGAAGTTAGACCTGGAGCCGGGCACATGATCGGCGCCGGCTTCGTCTACAAGGCCCTGTTCTCGAAGCTGGGACGGGTACCCGTGAGATACTGCAGCGCCTCAAGGCCGCTCCACGCGAGCGCAGCCCACCTCCCTGAAATTCGTGCTGATATTGGTCATCGCGCCCCGGTTGCCCTTATGGTGGCCGGGGCCGTCGTCTCTCTCTCCGAAAAATGAGACAACGCGGCGCTCACTGAACTGGGAAAGGAAGCCTCGCCGAGCAGTATGGGCGGGCAAGGCGAGGCTTCAAGAATGGCGCGTACTCAATACCTGTCGCGCAAGGGCATATTGGCCGAAGCCTAGTAAACATCCGGTAAATCGGCAACTGGCTCCATCTCCCTCCCTATTCGCCTAGAGTGCCGCCAGCAATTCAACAATTTCGTAAACCACCCATGCGACGGCGGCAGCGATCACCAGGCATACGAGCAGAACCAGCCAGTTCATCTCCCTGCGTTCCTGCTTTGGCGGTCTGCGTGACAATTTGGCCTCCTGTTACCCCTTGATCAAGCAAACAGCGCCATCATCGCCGCATATATGCCGCCGATGATTGCCGCAGATCCGATTACGCTCACGATGAATATTCGCCAGTTCATGATCGTTGTCGCAACTGAGCGTCGATAATCTCGCGCGCCGCCTGGAAGATCGCCTTCATATCAGTTGTTCGCTTTGATGGCTCTCAAGCAAGAAGAGTGCGTGCTTGTAGATTTTGCGGACTTCGTAATCCGACAGGACACCTTTTGAAGCGATCGCCCCGATCAGGGACACTAGCACGGATGTCGAAACCGGATCACTTGCCGTGATGCCGTCAACTCTCGGTTCTGCGTCGGTCATGATTCACATTATCGTTTATGACGGTGGGCGCGCATTCAGTTCAAGCCGAATTCCTCTTTCTGGATAAGCCTATCGTTCTGGAATATCGCAGCCATACTCGCGCTCAGGCTGTTTCCCTCCCACATCATCATGATGGTTTTGAAACTGCCCATTTCGGAAATGCTCAATTCCTCTCCTTCGCATCCAAGAGCATCGACTGCCTGCTGGTATCTCATCCCCATTTCAAGAGCATCGTACTGGGCTTTTGTGACTGTGCAGTCGGAGGCAAATGCGGTGCTGGATAGAACCACGAGTATGAATGAAATGGTGATGCGCATGGATTCCCCCTCTACTCGTCTTCCTCTTCCAAATCATCGATTTCGATAATGCCGGCGTCAACTCCCCATTCGAGCAGGAGCGCATTAGCTCCCTCATCGCGGCTCATCCCGTGCTCGTTGGCGAATTTATCCACCATTTCAGCAACCTCCTGGATCAGCAATACTGAGCCGCCCGGGTTTTGTCTGCTGTCAAGGCAAAGGGCGGCCCGACGCAGAAGGGACTGCAACTCCGATTGAGAGAAACTGTTTGGTTTCTCGGCCGCTTCCAGGAGTTCTTGGGTGAAATTCTTGGGCATCGCTGTTCGCTCGGTATAGTCGCTGGCACTGATGATCGAACTTTATCTGCGAAAGCGAGAGTGTACAGGCCATCGACGCACAATTCCGTATAATTTGCTTGGCTGCGCGCATGCCTTTCTGATTGAAAGCCGCACCAGGATACGACTGGCGGAAGAGTATGATGCGGCGTATCGCAAGCTCGGCAGCCAGTTGAAGGTTTGGGATTGTGCTGGTGGCGAGCAGCACAATCGCAGTTGCACCGGCATCGGAAGCTCCAGGATGTCAACTCCAGGCAGGAGATCGGCCCCACGAGGCTACTCCCCATCGCGCATCATATGAAATTTGATGTTATAGACATCAATATATGTATTTTGTATATTGTAATCGTAATTTGAAATATGAGTCTAATTATGATCACAGCCGCTCAAATGCGCGCTGCCCGCGCGCTCCTTGGGATCGACCAGCGTCAACTGGCCGAGATAGCAGGCGTTTCAGTGCCGACCATCCAGCGAATGGAGGCCAGCGAAGGTATTGTCCGCGGGGTGATTGATACTTTGACAAAGCTGGTCGAGGCCCTCGACAGGGCCGGCATCGAACTGATCGGCGACAATGCCACAAGCACGGGTGGAGGCCGGGGGGTTCGCCTGAAGGTTCCTCTATCCTGAGACTTGCTCCCTGATTGAACGAACGAGCGGCGCCGACCGAGACCCGGCCGACGATCCCGCCTGAATGGTGGCAGAAAGAAAGGATCGTCATGGGCGCCACGACCATAAAGCCGGATTTTCGCGACCTCTATACGCCCAAGCTTCTCACCGTCCTCAAGGAGGATTACGGACTGACGAGCCTCAAGGCCGACGCCGTAGCCGGTCTGACGGTCGCCATCGTGGCCTTGCCGCTTTCCATGGCGATTGCCATTGCTTCAGGTGTGACGCCGGACCGGGGCCTGTATACCTCCATAGTCGGCGGCTTCATCGTTTCGGCCTTCGGCGGCAGCCGCTTCCAGATCGGCGGGCCGGCTGGTGCGTTTATCGTGCTGGTTTCGGCAACAGTGGCCCAGCATGGCGTCGATGGTCTTCTGCTGGCGACATTTCTATCGGGACTGATGCTGGTGGCTGTCGGACTGCTGCGGCTTGGTATCTTCATCAAGTACATTCCTTATCCGGTGACCGTCGGCTTCACGGCAGGCATTGCGGTCATCATATTTTCCAGCCAGATCAAGGACCTGCTCGGCCTCAGTCTCGATAAAGAGCCGGGGCCACTGCTGCTGAAATTTCGGGCAATCGGTAGCGCGCTGCCGACTGTCAGTCCGGCGGCTGCCCTAGTTGCCCTGGTTACGATAGGCGTTATCGTCGGGGTGAGGCGCTATCGCCCACACTGGCCATCCTTCATCATCGCCGTAGCGATTGCCGCGACCGGTGCGATGCTTCTCGGCCTGCCGGTGGAGACAATCGGCACGCGTTTCGGTGGAATACCGCAGACGCTGCCGACGCCGCACCTGCCAGAAATCTCCTATGCGCGGGTGATTGCGGTACTGCCCAACGCGTTCTCCTTTGCGATGCTTGGTTGCATCGAGAGCCTGCTTTCGGCGGTCGTGGCCGATTCCATGACGGGTCGGCGGCATCGCTCCAACTGCGAATTGGTGGCCCAGGGGCTCGCGAATATTGCTTCACCGCTCTTTGGCGGCATCTGCGTGACCGGCAATATCGCTCGCACCGCGACCAATGTGCGCTCCGGCGCGCGCGGGCCGATTGCCGGCATTTTGCATTCCGTCTTTCTGCTGCTTTTCATGCTCGTTGCGGCGCCGCTTGCATCCTACATTCCACTAGCGGCCCTGGCAGGCGTGCTCGCCATAGTGGCCTGGAATATGGCGGAGAAGCACGAATTCGCAATCCTGATCCGCGCTTCATGGGGCGATGCGATCGTTCTACTCGTTACCTTCATGTTGGTGATCTTCCGCGACCTGACCGAAGGCATTCTTGTCGGTTTCGCCCTCAGCGCGCTTTTGTTTCTGCACCGCATGGCGCAGGCTGTGGAAGTCAAGAATGCCCGGCCACTGGTAGAGGAAGACAAGGCCGACAGCGTCAACGGCAATGGTCGCAAACCCTATGATGCCGGGATGGCGACCGACCCGGATGTCGCTGTGGTGCGTGTATCTGGCGCCTTCTTCTTCGGGGCTGCTGCGGCGGTCGGGGTAGCGTTGGACCGTATCGGCGACCAGCCAAAGGCTTACATCCTCGACCTGTCTGCGGTTTCCATCCTTGATTCGACGGGGGCTGCCACAATCGAAGGCTTTGTCCGCAAAGCCGCCAATCGGGGGGCTGCCGTCTATATTGCCGGCGCGATGCCTGCGGTTCGCCGGACGCTCCTCATCCACGGTATGAGGCCGCCGCGTGTACGTTTTCGGCGGAACATGTAAGATGCAGTCGCCAGAGCGCACAAAGGGCCATCGGCCGGAAAGATCGGAAATAGCAATGACGAAAGAATGGTTGATGGATAAGGCTACTGCTGTTGTGGTGGGCGCCGACCATATCGCGCAACTCGGCCAAGGCGTTCTCTATGCGCCCCAAATCGGCAAGCTCTCTGGATGACGGACCGTGGGCGGGGTTGGATCATTTCCACGCTTGTCGCTCAATCTCAAGCATCTGTCCACAAGCCGTGATTTCTGTGGAGCAATCATGACTAGGAGTGTGGGACACCCGGGCCGTAACCCATTGATCCACAATGCGGGAAAAGTCCGATCCATGGGACACTTAAATCCCGAAAAGTATGGGCTTTGAAGCCGATCAGCGAGTCTTCTCGACAAGGCCGATCACAACCATGATGCGTGTCGGACACTTCAAACCCGTGTATATGAAAAGCCGGCGGTCGCAGTTCGTCCGGTCCTTGTTGATCGGCCGACGCCAGTTCATGACGGCGATGCTGCAGATA
>ENA-ORCW01000809-ORCW01000809.1-marine-metagenome-genome-assembly--contig:-NODE-809-length-10997-cov-1.874908_pt1 | contig 10997 bp, 11 predicted proteins | sample MGYA00237784_ERZ508517 | MGnify/ENA primary metagenome ERZ508517 (study PRJEB26187, sample SAMN06268979) | marine metagenome | isolation source: Tt ae E1 feedstock associated aerobic enrichment on... | reverse complement strand
AGATCAAGACCGGTTTCTGCCTGGAACTCGCGCTTGGCACCGATCAGGTGGCTTTCACCCGGATCGAGCGTACCGCCGGGCACCTGAAGGCCGACCTCAGGCTGGTCGGGCTGGCTGAAGACCAGGAGCCGCGATCCGCAGGTCAGATAGACATAGGCCTTGTGATAGGTGCGCATGAACAATCCATTTCGGCTGGAGCGCTCTTCCTAGCAAGTTCGCCGACCTCAGGAAACAGCCAATCGGAGCTTTCCCGGCTCTAGACCTTCGCGCCCTTCTTCCCCGATCCGAGAACGCCGCTGTTTCTGGCATCGAGCGGCCAGCGCGGCCGGGGCGAGACGTTCCTGTCGTCGACCGGGCCGAGGCACATGTGCTCGATGCCGGGCTGTACCGGGAAGTGATCGCGGAGCTGGAACGGGAAGTGCCCGACATGGCCGTGCAGATCACCACCGAGGCGGTCGGCCGCTATACGCCAGAGGAACAGCGGGCCGTCGTGCACGCCGTCATGCCGAAGATGGTTTCCGTCGCGCTGCGCGAAATGATCCCCGACACCGAAACGGAAGAAGCCGCGCGTTTCTATGCCTGGGCGCACGAAGCGGGAATCGCGGTGCAGCACATCCTCTACGCGCCGGGCGAGATCGACCGCCTCTTCGGACTGGTGGTTGGCGGCATCGTTCCGCGTGACGACATGCAACTTCTCTTCGTGCTCGGGCGCTACGCCAGGGATCAGGAAAGCGACCCGGCCGATCTGCAGCCGTTCGTCGAAACGCTCGTGGCAACCGGCTTGTCCGCGGACTGGGCGGTCTGTGCCTTCGGGCACGGCGAGACGGCGGCGCTCGGCGCCGCGTTCGAGGCCGGCGGCAAGGCGCGCGTCGGTTTCGAAAACAGCCTGTGGAACGCCGACGGTTCTGTTGCCGCCGACAATGCGGAACGCGTCCGCGAAATTGCCGCGCGCCTCCCGCATTGACCCGCCGTCCGCGCTGGTGCAGATCATGCCGGCAGGACAACAGGGCGGTTTCGCCGCCCGTAGGGAGTATCGATGCTCACGAAGACCAGTGCCTTTCTCAAGGAAGCCAACCTGATTGGCGGCAAGTGGGTTGCTGCCGATAGCGGCGAGACGCTGACCGTCACCAACCCGGCTACCGGGCAGACGCTCGGCACGGTTCCCAGATCCGGCAAGGCGGAAACCGCCCGCGCGATCGCGGCAGCCGAGGAGGCCTTCAAGAGCTTTTCGAAAACGACTGCCGCCGAGCGTGCCGCCATGCTGCGCAAGATGCATGACGTGATGATCGAGAATGCCGATGCGCTTGCCGAACTGCTGACGCTCGAACAGGGCAAGCCGCTTGCCGAGGCGAAGGGCGAGATCGTCATCGGCGCCAACTATATTCTCTGGTTCGCCGAGGAAGGTCGCCGGATCTACGGCGATATCGTGCCGTCGCCCTGGGCGGACCGGCGCATCCTGGTGCGCAAGGAACCGGTTGGCGTCGTCGGCGCGATCACGCCGTGGAACTTCCCGTCCTCCATGCTGGCCCGCAAGATCGGTCCGGCAATCGCCGCCGGCTGTACCGCGGTCATCAAACCTGCGTCGCAGACACCCTATTCCGGGCTTGCCTGGGGCGTGATCGCGGAAATGGCCGGTCTGCCGGAGGGCGTCATGAATATCGTCACCGGCTCCGCATCGCAGATCGGCGAGGAGATGACCGCCAATCCGGCCGTCAGGAAGATCACCTTCACCGGCTCCACCGATGTCGGCAAGATCCTGCTCAGGCAATGCGCCGACACGGTCAAGAAGGTCTCCATGGAACTCGGCGGCAACGCGCCGTTCCTGATCTTCGATTCCGCCGATGTCGACAAGGCTGTCGAGGGCGCCGTCGCCGCGAAATACCGCAACTCCGGCCAGACCTGCGTCTGTACCAACCGATTTTACGTGCAGGCCGGCATCTATGACGAGTTCGCCGAAAAGCTTGCGAAAAAGTCGGAAAGCCTGAAGGTCGGTCCGGGCACCGAGGAAGGCACGCAGCAGGGGCCGCTGATCGACATGGCGGCCGTCGAGAAGGTCGAGGAACTGATCGCGGACGCCGTCTCCAAGGGCGGCAAGGTTCTGTCCGGCGGCAATCGCCATGAACTCGGCCAGACATTCTTCCAGCCGACCGTCATTTCAAACGCGACTTCGGAAATGCGGTTTTCGCGCGAGGAAATTTTCGGTCCGGTCTCGCCGGTTTTCAGGTTCGAGACCGAGGAGGAGGCGATCGCGCTCGCCAATGACACCGAATACGGACTGGCCTGCTACTTCTATACGCGCGATCTCGGCCAGGCGTTCCGCGTCATGGAAGGGCTCGACTACGGCCTTGTCGGTGTCAACGAGGGCATCATCACCACGCCGGAGGCACCTTTTGGCGGTCACAAGGAGTCGGGTGTCGGCTCCGAAGGCGGCAAGGAGGGCATCCTGGAATATCTCGACACCAAATATGTCTGCATCGGCGGTCTCGGCCTCTAGGCCGGGCCGCAAGGGGGACCCCATGATCCGGTTTCACGGTTATTTCCGCTCGTCTTCATCCTATCGCTGCCGTATCGCCTTCAACCTGAAGGGCATCGACTATGAATTCGTTCCTGTTCATTTGCTGAAGGACGGCGGCGAGCAGAAAAAGCCGGAATACCGGACGCTCAATCCGCAGATGCTGGTTCCCACGCTGGAAGCCGGCGACCTGACCATCGGCCAGTCGATGGCGATGCTGGAATGGCTGGACGAGACCTATCCCGAACCGGCCTTCCTGCCCGACAATGCCGATGACCGGGCCCGGGTTCGCGCTTTCTCGCAGGTCATCGCCTGCGACATCCACCCGTTGCAGAACCTGCGGGTGCTCGCCTATCTGCGCGAGAATTACGGCGAGGACCAGGACGGTGTCGAACGCTGGTGCCAGCGCTGGATCGGCGACGGCCTGGCCGCCTGCGAACAGCTGCTGGAGCGCCGCGAGAGGCAGACGAAATTCTGCTTCGGCGAGAAGCCCGGCCTTGCCGATATCTGCCTCGTGCCGCAGGTTTTCTCCGCGCAGCGCTTCAAGGTCGATCTGGCGGAGATGCCGCTCGTGCGCGCGGTGCACGAAGCCTGCGAAGCGCTGCCCGCCTTTGCCGACGCCCATCCGTCGAAACAGCCGGATGCAAGCTGACCTCGGCGGCATGCGAAAAAATTGAGCAGAAAGGCCGTTCTTCTTGAGCAAAGCCGCCAGCTTTACGTTCGGGAATCCCTAAATCCCGGCGATATCGTTAACTCCCGGTCAATTACATTGATCAATATTCATCAAATTGAATGTTTTACGCGATGCAGCGAATCGCTGCTAGCCGGGGGATCGCATGAAAAACCTTACCATTGGCCGCAAGTTCAACGCATTGCTTTACGGGGGCGCGCTGATCGCGGCGGGTGCCGTTTCCGGATCCGTCTACCTCTTGTCGAACCAGTTCGTGAGCCAGGCGATGCAGGACAAGCTCCAGCAGGTGCGCGGCGAGTTCGCTTCCGAATTGGCCGCCAGCCAGCGCGCCGCGACGATGATGGCCGTCGTCGTGGGCGAGCAGGCCTCCGTGAAAAAGGCGATGGCCGAGGGCGACCGGGACAGCCTTGCCGCCGATTTCGTCGGGTCCTTCGAGGCGATCAAGGAACAGTTCGACGTCCGGCAATTCCAGTTCCACGTGCCGCCGGCAACATCCTTCCTGCGCGTGCACAAGGTCGAGAAATTCGGTGACGATCTCTCCGGCTTCCGCAAGACCGTCCTCGACGCCAACGCCGAAAGCAAGGTCGTCAACGGTCTGGAGGCCGGCGTGGCCGGTATCGGCATCCGCGGCGTCGCGCCGATCCGCAATGGCGAAAGCCATCTCGGCATGGTCGAGTTCGGTCTGAGCCTGCATCAGGGCTTCGTCGACAAGTTCACCGATCACACTGGATATCAGACGGCGATCTATGCTTTGCGCGAGGCGGGGCCCGAAGAGATCGGCTCCACCATCAAGCTCGAGGCCGACATTGCCGGCCTGCTGCCGTCGACCACCGAGGCAGCCGCCGAAACGGTCACCTACACCTCTCTGCCGGGTACTTCCAATCAGTATGCCGGTACGGTGTTTCCTCTTCGCGATTTCTCCGGCGACGTGATCGGCGCCGCCGTCGTCGCGATCGACCGCACCAACTACAACGCCATCGCGGCCAACGGCCAGTGGGCCGCCGCCGGCCTGTTCCTGCTGATGCTGTTGATCGCCACCGTCATCTCCTGGGCGATGCGCCGCAACGTCATTCGGCCGCTGGTCTCGATCACCGGCTCGATGGAGACGATCGCGAAGGGCGAACACAACACGGAAGTTCCCTTCGTCGGCCGCAGCGACGAGATCGGCTCCATGGCGTCCGCCCTGGAATTGTTCCGTACCTCGCTTCTGCGCAATGTCGAGCTGGAAGAGGAAGCCGAAAACAACCGCAACCTGTCCGAAAAGGAACGGGCGCGCCAGGAGCAGGAGCGGGCCCAGCGCGCCGCCGACCTTCAGAAGGCGATCGACGGCCTCGGCCACGGCCTTGCCTGCCTGGCAAAGGGCGACACCACGGTTCGCATCGAGACCCCGTTCGCCGGCAAGCTCGACGAACTGCGCCAGCATTACAACGAGACGGTCGACAGCCTGAAGGAGGCGCTCTCCTCCATCGCCGGAAGCAGCGACAAGATTCGCACGCGCACCGGCGAGGTGCAGGGATCCGCGAACGAATTGTCCTCGCGCACCGAAAAACAGGCTGCCGCGTTGGAGGAAACCGCCGCGGCGCTGGAAGAGATCGCCGCGACGGTCAAGGCGGCGCATCAGAATGCCGACGAGATCGGCCGCATGGTCGGCGACGCGACCGGCCTGACGACGCAGTCCCGCGGCGTGGTTTCGGAGGCGGTCGAGGCGATGAGCGCCATCGAGAAATCCTCGCAGGAAATGACGCAGATCATCTCCACCATCGAGGAAATCGCTTTCCAGACCAACCTGCTGGCGCTCAACGCCGGCGTAGAGGCCGCCCGTGCGGGCGAGGCAGGCTCCGGCTTCGCCGTGGTCGCCCAGGAAGTGCGCGAGCTTGCGCAGCGTTCCGCCGCCGCCGTCGGCGAGATCGAGACGCTGATCGAATCCTCGAACCGCTTCGTCAAGCAGGGCGCGGACCTCGTGCGCCGCACCGGCGACGCGTTGTCGCAGATCGGCGAGCATGTCGAAAACATCAACACCAACGTCACTTCGCTGGTGAAGTCCTCCAGCGAGCAGTCGACCTCCGTGGGCGAGGTAAACACCGCTGTTCGCGAAATGGATCGCGTCACCCAGCAAAACGCGGCGATGGCCGAGGAAACCACGGCTTCCGTTCACGAACTGCTCGAGGAGATCGGCGAACTGAATGCCGCCATGGCGCGGTTCCGCACCGAAGCCTCGCAACACATGCGCGGGCAGGCGGAGGACGAACAGGCTGCTGCCTGACCCGTGCCGGTTCGAGTTTAGAACCGTTAAAAACTAGAGTGTTTGACACAAGTTTTAGGCTGCGGCATAAACCTGACACTCCTAATCAGGTTTATGCCGCGAGCCCATTGTGACCGACCGTTTCAACTGCCAGACCGGAGAAAGCGCCGCCTATTTTGCGCGGCCCCCGGAGCGTCTCGTTCTTGAAGGCTACCGCCACTGGACTTTTGGCGCGGCCACGGGCAGCCGCGAGGCATGGCAGCGCGCGGCCGGCCTCTACCGCGATATCATCGGCGAGCAGCGCTCGGCCGCCGCCGTCCACGCATTGTCGGATTTCGTCTCGACGCTGGGCCGTTGCGCGTCCTGCCCTTTGAAGACCTTCGAGAGCGGTTCGCATCATGTCTGCCGCGACGAGGTTCTCGTGATGGGCCTGATCGCCGGTATCCAGAACCACGACCGTGCGGCAGCCGAATTGTGCCTGACCGAATTGTCCTGCGCGGCCCGTTGCGACGAGGTCGCGATGGCCGCCGGATCCTTCGCGCTTGTCCTGCGCGGCCTCGACAAGACGCTTCTGCCCATTCCCGCGCATGTCGTGCGGGACATTCTCGCCCGCTCGCGCGCCGCCGGGCGTGCGGCGCAATCCACCCCGACACTGCATTGAAAAAGAAAAACGGGAGACAGCAATGACCTTCACGCGAACCGCGAAACTGATGGCCGGTATGGCGCTCGCCGCCGCCGCGACAGCGCCTGCTGCCGCCGCCGACGTGACGCCGGAAGCCGTTGTCAAGAACTACGCCGACATCGCGCTGGCCAAATACGAGGATTCGCTGACCACCGCGAAAGCGCTGGACGAGGCCGTGGACGCGCTGATCGCCGATCCGTCAGCCGAGGCGTTGCAGGCGGCCAAGGACGCCTGGCTGGCCTCGCGCGTTCCCTATCAGCAGACGGAAGCCTACCGCTTCGGCAACGCCATCGTCGATGACTGGGAAGGCCGCGTGAACGCATGGCCTCTCGATGAGGGGCTGATCGACTATGTCGACGCATCCTACGGCACCGAGAGCGACGAGAACGGCCTCTACACCGCCAATGTCATTGCCAATCCGACGGTGATGATCAATGGCGAGGAAGTCGACGCCTCGAAGATCACGCCGGAACTTCTTTCCGGCACGCTGCAGGAGGCCGGCGATGTCGAGGCCAATGTGGCGACAGGCTATCACGCCATCGAATTCCTGCTCTGGGGTCAGGACCTGAATGGAACGGGCGAAGGTGCCGGCAACCGCCCGTGGACCGATTTCTCGACCTCCGAATGCACCAACGGCCATTGCGACCGCCGCGCGGAATACCTCGCTTCCGCGTCCGATCTGCTCGTCTCGGACCTGGAGGAAATGGTTGCCAACTGGAAAGAGGACGGCGCCGCGCGCAAGGAACTGATGGACGACCCGAAGGCCGGCCTGTCGGCGATCCTCACCGGCATGGGTTCGCTGTCCTACGGCGAACTGGCCGGCGAGCGGATGAAGCTCGGCCTGCTGCTGCATGATCCCGAAGAGGAGCACGACTGCTTCTCCGACAACACCGACAAGTCCCACCTCTACGACGCCGTCGGCATCCGCAACGTCTATCTCGGCTCCTACGAGCGTGTTGACGGTTCGGTCGTGTCCGGCCCGTCGGTTTCCGAACTCGTTGCCGCAAAGGACGCGGACCTCGATGCCGAGCTGAAGGCGAAGCTTCAGACGACCCTCGACGCCATGAACGTCATGTCCGACCGCGCCGACAAGGTCGAGGCCTACGATCAGATGATCGGCGAGGGCAACGAAGAGGGCAACGCCATCGTCCAGGCCGCGATTGACGGGCTGATCAACCAGACGCGTTCGATCGAAAGGGCAGTTGCGCTTCTCGAACTCGACGCTATAGAGTTCGAAGGGTCCGACAGCCTCGACAATCCGACGGCCGTCTTCCAGTAGGATCAGGCACACATGATCGTTTGCAGCTGCAACGTCATCATGAAGAGGGAAATCGAGGAGGTTATCATCAGCCTCCTCGACGAGGACGCCTGGCAATTGGTTACGCCGGGCGTCGTCTATCATGCGATGAAACAGCGCGGCCGCTGCTGCGGCTGCTTTCCGAACGTGATCGCGATCATCGTGGAAACGACGGAGCGCTATCACCGGGAACTCGAGACGCCGGAAGCCGAAATCCTTCCCTTCATCCAGAAGATCCGGGCGGAGCATGAGCGTTGCGAGACGGCGCGCATGATTACCCGCAAAGCCAGGATGCGGCGAACCGCAGCTTGATACACTGACATGTTCAGAGTAGGTGTCGTCCGGTTGCCGCCGGAAGGCAGAATCTGGACAGGAGTGTGAAGAATGAAGGGCAAGCAGAAGGTTATCGAGCGCCTCAACAAGGCGCTGTTTCTCGAGCTCGGTGCGGTCAATCAGTACTGGCTGCACTACCGTCTTCTTGAAGACTGGGGCTATGGCAAGCTTGCCAAGAAGGAGCGCGAGGAGTCGATCGAGGAGATGAATCACGCCGACAAGCTGGTCGAGCGCATCATCTTCCTGGAAGGCCATCCGAACCTGCAGAACGTGGCCCCGCTGCGAATCGGCGAGAACGTGAAAGAGGTTCTCGAAGCGGATCTGGCAGGCGAATACGATGCGCGCACGTCCTACAAGGAATCGCGCGAGATCTGCCGCGAGGAAGAAGACTACGTCACCATGAAGCTTTTTGAGGAGCTTCTTGAAGACGAGGAAGGTCACATTGATTTCCTGGAAACGCAGCTCGAACTGCTCGGGAAGATCGGTGAGGAGAGATACGGTCTGTTGAATGCTGCGAGCGCTGACGAGTCCGACTAGTACGATTGCGCTTGTATTGACGGTGGGCGCCGCGGGAATTGCTCTTGCCGGCGACCTGCCTGCCAGCCGCACCGATTTGACGCCGGAGGACCTTGCGCGCGTCAGGGCGGTGACGAAGCCTGCGACCGATTTCGCCGCGCCGGAACCCTTTGAGGCAATGCAGGCCGGCGCGGCGACATCTCGCAAGCGGGTCAACCGGGATGCGTTCTCGCAATCCTCCGCCAATCTGACGTTCGAGCAGGAGCGCGACTTCAAGCTCGGCAACGCCTTGTTCCGCAAGCTGTGGGTGTCGTCGCCGTCATCGACCCAGGCGTCGGACGGTCTCGGCCCGCTGTTCAATGCGCGCGGCTGCCAGAGCTGCCACCTGAAGGACGGCCGCGGCCATCCCCCGGAAGGCAACAGCAATGCGACTTCCATGTTTCTGCGCCTTGCCCGGCCGGCCGAAACCGATGCCGAGCGCGAGGCGCTGGAAAATCACGTCGCGCTGAACTTTCCCGATCCCGTCTATGGCGAACAGCTTCAGGAATTCGCCGTGACCGGCCTGAGGGCCGAGGGGAAGATGCGTATCGATTACGAGGAAATTCCCGTCACGCTCGGGGACGGCGAGGTGGTCTCGCTGCGCAAGCCGGCCTACTCCGTGGAAGATCTGGGCTACGGTCCGCTTGACCCGAAGACGACGCTGTCGCCGCGCATCGCGCCGCAGATGATCGGGATGGGTCTGATCCAGGCGATCGAGCCGGCCGACATCGCGGCCAATGCCGACCCGGACGATGCCGATGGCGACGGCATATCCGGCCGCGTGCAGCTCACGCGCGAGGCTCCGGGTGCCGATGCCGTCATCGGCCGGTTCGGCTGGAAGGCGCAGAACCCGTCCATCCGCCGGCAATCGGCCACTGCCTTTGCCGGCGATATCGGCATTTCCACGCCGGAGATGCCTTTTCATCACGGCGACTGCACAGAACTGGAAACCGATTGCATGGCCATGCGGACCCGGTGCTCGACCTCGTCACATTCTATTCGGAAAACCTCGCCGTGCCGGCGCGCCGTGACTACGACGATCCCCGGGTACTGCGCGGCAAGGAGGTTTTCTATTCGCTCGGCTGCTCCTCCTGCCACCATCCGAAATACGTCACCAGCCGCAACGCCAGGATCGAGCAGCACGCCTTCCAGCTGATCTGGCCTTATTCGGACTTTCTTCTGCACGACATGGGCGAGGGGCTTGCCGACGGCCAGCAGGTCGGCGTCGCCACCGGACGCGAATGGCGTACCGCCCCGCTGTGGGGCATCGGCTTGACCGAGACGGTCAACGGCCACACTTTCTTTCTGCATGACGGGCGCGCGCGCAACCTGATCGAGGCTATACTGTGGCATGGCGGCGAGGCGCAGAATGCGCGCGACGCCTTTGCTGCACTCGAAAAGGCCGACCGCGATGCGCTGATCAGTTTCCTGGAGTCTCTTTGATGCGCTATCTCGCTACTACCCTGTTCGCGGTTTTCTTCCTGTCCGCGGCGCCCGCCCTTGCCTTTCCCATCGACGACGAGGCGGCCGGCGAACCGGTGCGCAAGCTTGTTGCCGGATATATCCAGCCCGCTTTTCAGCGCTTTGCCGAAAACGCCGAACTGTCCGCCGTCGCCATGGACGCGCTATGCGAGGATCCCGGTGAACGCACGCTCGGTTCCGCCCGCCAGGCATTCCGGGACAGCGCATTGTCCTTCGCCCGTATCGATTTTCTGCGCATCGGCCCGCTCATCCAGGAAAACCGGCTCGAACGCCTGCTGTTCTGGCCGGACCGCCGGGGCATCGCCCTGCGTCAGGTTCAGGGCGTGCTCGCCGAAGGCGACGAGAGCGTGACCGACGCCGCCAATCTGCCGGCCAAAAGCGTCGCGCTGCAGGGCTTCACCGCGCTCGAATTCCTGCTGTTCGGCACCGGTTCCGACGATCTGGCCGAGCGCGCGGACCACCGCTGCCATTTCGCTGGCGCCGTGGCCGAGAATATCCGGGCCGTTGCTTCGGAACTGAATGACGAATGGCAGGACGACAAGGGCTTTGCCACGATCTGGTCCGTGCCGGGCCCCGACAATGCCAGCTTCCGAAACGCCGAGGAGGTGATCAGCGAGCTGCTTTCCATTCCCTCCGAGGCTTTCGAAATCATTCGCGACCAGCGGCTGAAACCGGTCCTGCCGGAGGAAGAGGGGGGCAAGCCCCAACCGAAGCGTGCCTTGTTCTGGCGCTCCGGTCTGACGATGGACTTCACCGCCGCCAGCTTCAAGGCGCTGCGCGCCTATTTCGAGACCGCCGCCATCGCCGACCTCCTGCCCGAGGAGGAGCGCTGGCAGGCTCGCTCCATCGAGTTCGAGTTCAACAACGCCGAGGCCGCGCTATCGCGTCTGAACATGCCGATCGAGGATATTTTGGCTGACGAGGAGCGCACGGCCGATCTGACCTATCTCGTCATTCTGTCGCAGAGCCTGCAACGTCTCTTCGGCGAGCAATTGACCGCGACGCTCGGCCTTTCTGTCGGCTTTTCCTCCCTGGACGGTGACTGATGAAGATATTCTGCCCCACTGGATTGATCGAACGCCGCACGCTCTTGAAGGCGGCAGGCGGCGCATTTCTCGCCGGATTGGCGCCGCGCGAGGCCGCGGCTTTGGCCAACAGCGACGTCGTCTATGCCTCGGCCTTCTCCGACGGCTACGAGAGCTA
>ENA-ORCW01000808-ORCW01000808.1-marine-metagenome-genome-assembly--contig:-NODE-808-length-11063-cov-2.426816_pt1 | contig 11063 bp, 10 predicted proteins | sample MGYA00237784_ERZ508517 | MGnify/ENA primary metagenome ERZ508517 (study PRJEB26187, sample SAMN06268979) | marine metagenome | isolation source: Tt ae E1 feedstock associated aerobic enrichment on... | reverse complement strand
TGCCGCAGGTACGGGTATTACCGACGACACAGCAGTACGTGCCAGCATTTATCAACGTGAATCTGATGGTTATGTAGAAAACCGTTATTTAGGTGAAGATACCCAGCAACAAGATGAGCTTGTTTCTCGCTTTAAGTTACATAGCCAATTAACTGATCACCTACGCACAGAGCTCAATGTACATTACATCGATATCAATAACGGCTATGACGCCTTCACACTAGATAACAGCCGTTACAGTGTTGCTGATGAACCTGGCCAAGACAACCAAGAAAGTATTGCGGTTGGTTTAGCAAACATATACACCGGCTTTGACTTTTTTGATGTTAGCCTAAACCTATCTGGTATCGACAGTGAGCTGTTATATAGCTTTGACGAAGACTGGGTGTGTAATGATGAAGCTCAACCGGAGTTATGTGCTGCAGGCTTGCATGAGTGGGGCTATAGCTCAACAGATACTTATTTGCGCGATCGCCAAGATCAGGCAGCCGAACTACAATTTAGCGGCAAGTCTGGTGAATGGGTTGCCGGTATTTACTACCAAGGCCGCGAAGTTGACTTAGAACGCCAATACACTTGGCTTGCGCAACCATTTGCATCAAATTATGAAACCAGCAATATTGCTGCATACGGTCAATTAGCAACGCCTATCGGCCCAAAAACAACTTTAATTACAGGTCTGCGTGTTGAACAGTATCAGGGCGACTACACCGACAATAACGGTTTTATTGAAGAAACCGATGATGTAATGGTGGGCGGTAAGCTTGCACTTGAATACCAAGTCATTGATCGCACTATGATCTACACCAGCATTACTCGTGGCTATAAGGCTGGCGGTATTAACTCTGAAGCGTTAGCAAAAGCAAAAGACGAAGGCTTAAACCTAGATGCTGATTTCTTTGCTAATCACACATCATTTGCCCCTGAATACCTATTGAGCGGTGAATTTGGTGTGAAAGGCAGCTCTTTAGACGATAAGTTTGTGTTACGTCTTGCCGCTTTCTACATGTACCGTGAAGATATGCAGCTAAAATCGTGGCAAGTTGAAGGTCAAAAATTCACAGGCTATATCGATAACGCCAGCTCTGGAGAAAACTACGGTTTAGAAATTGAAGGCAGCTTCCAAGCAACTGACAATTTACTGCTAACAGGTAGTGCTGGTTATCTACATACAGAAATCAATGACTTTGTTGCGCAATCAGGCCTAGATCAAGATGGTCGAGATCAAGCACAAGCACCTAAATACCAATATGCATTCACTGCGCGTTATAACTTTACGCCAGCACTTTATGCATCAATTGGTGTAGAAGGTAAAGATGATTACTACTTCTCTGATAGCCATAACTCACAAGCACCAAGCACTAATTTAGTGAATGCTTCATTTGGTTATGAAAGTGATAATTGGAGCATTAATGCATGGGCACGTAACTTATTTGACGAAGACGTACCAACTCGTGGTTTTGAGTTTGGTAACGACCCATTAGATGGTTACACCACTCATACATACACACAGCTTGGCGAACCTATGGTTGCCGGTGTGACATTTATTTACGAGCTATAAGCAATTAGGTGCTAGGCTTTTTTACCTAGCACCCAAACACCTAGAGCCAAATAAGTTAAGCCCTTTCAACATCAAAGGCGAGTACGTCTTTAATCTTTTGTTTATTCGTTGCCAGCATAATGAGTCGATCAATACCCAGTGCGACACCCGCACATTGTGGTAAGCCATACTCTAGTGCAGCTATTAAGCGTTCATCCATTGGCACTTGCTTTAATCCATTTGCTTCACGGTACTGATTATCTTCACTAAAACGAGCTGCTTGCTCTTTGCCATTGGTCAGCTCATTAAAGCCGTTTGCCAGTTCCATATTTTTAAAATATAACTCAAAGCGCCCAGCTACTCGCTCATCGTGCTGACAAATTTGGGCAAGCGCCGCTTGTGAAGCTGGAAAATGATAAACAAAACAAGGCTTTTCTTGGCCAATCGTTGGCTCTACCTTCATACAAAATAATAGCTGTAACAAGGTATCGCGGTGCGTTTCATTCACAGCAATATCGGCAAAGCCCTGCTCTGTTGCTATTTGCTGCAATGTGCTGATATCCGCAGTTAAAGGGTCTACACCTAAGGCGTTCATAAAGGCTTGCTGATAAGTGAGTCGCTCTGCGCTTTCTACGCCGAGCACCAATTGCATAAGCTCATCCATTTCATCCATAAGCGCAAATTCATCAAAACCCGGACGATACCACTCAAGCATTGTAAATTCAGGATTATGATGACTACCCGCCTCTTCATTACGAAAGGCTTTGCATAGCTGGAAAATAGCCCCAGAGCCTGCAGCAAGTAAACGCTTCATGGCAAACTCAGGTGACGTTTGCAAGTAAAGTGGTAAGCCACCAGCATGACCAGGACCAACAAACTCGGTACTAAATGTCGCTAAATGCACATCGGTTACACTGGCCGCACTTAAGCTTGGCGTTTCAACCTCCATAACATCACGTGCATAAAAGAACTCGCGAATACGGCGGATGATAGCGGCACGGTGGCGTAAAGTTTCAATATCGGCGCTTGGTTGCCAAAGGACATTAGACATAAAGTGTTTCCCAAAAAAAATCCCAGCAGAAGCTGGGATTTTATCATAAATTGCTTAACAACGCCTGTTACTTAACACGGCTCCCGTATTCACCGCTACGTGTATCAACTTTGATCACTTCGCCGATTTGTACGAATAGAGGAACACGAACAACAGCACCTGTGCTTAATGTTGCTGGTTTACCGCCAGTACCCGCTGTATCACCTTTTAGACCTGGATCTGTTTCAGTGATTTCTAATTCAACGAAGTTTGGTGGAGTCACAGCGATTGGGCTACCGTTCCAAAGCGTGATAGTACAAACGTCATTTTCAACTAACCATTTTGCATTGTCACCAAGTGCTTTTTCGTCAGCAGCGATTTGCTCAAATGTTTCGTTGTTCATGAAGTGCCAGAACTCACCGTCAGTGTATAGATACGCTAAATCTGTATCCATTACGTCTGCACCTTCAACTGATTCACCTGACTTGAATGTTTTTTCTAGTACTTTACCTGTGATAAGTTTACGAATACGAACACGGTTAAACGCCTGGCCTTTACCTGGTTTTACCATTTCATTTTCTAAGATGCTGCAAGGTTCGCCGTCTAACATAATTTTTAGGCCGCCCTTGAACTCATTGGTGCTATAATTCGCCATCGTTTCCTCTGTCTAAATAATTTCGAGTAATCTACGTGTCAATGATACAAAGAAATGAAGTAAATTTGCATAAAAACTGGCAAAAAGAATTGGCAAATGTTGTCACTTGTCCTGAACGCTTGCTAGAAATGCTAGGATTATCAAGCAAAGTAGACGAAAAAGACCTCAAAGCACGCAGTCTTTTTCCTGTCCGCGTGCCGCTGCCTTTCATCAAAAAAATGCGTTATGGCGACATAAACGACCCTCTTTTGCTGCAAGTGATGCCAAGACACCAAGAATTCTTAGCAAAAACAGGTTACGACAAAGATCCTCTAAAAGAGCAAGATAACAACCAACCTGGTTTGTTACACAAGTATCGCTCTCGGGTTTTAGTGATGTTTAAAACCGGCTGTGCTGTAAATTGCCGTTATTGTTTTAGACGCCATTTTCCTTATCAAGAAAATCAATTAAACAAACGCAGCTTGATTGACGCTCTGGCTTACATAAAAGCAGACAGCAACATCAACGAAGTCATTTTAAGTGGTGGCGATCCATTGATGGCCAAAGACGATGCTGTTAGTTGGTTTATGGATGAGTTAGAGCAGCTTCCGCAAATTAAACGCATGCGTATTCACAGCCGCTTACCTGTTGTGATCCCAGCAAGAATTACCGATGAGCTATGTGCACGCTTTGCTGCATCGCCCTTAAAGGTGGTGTTTATAAATCATATCAATCACGCTAACGAAATTGATGATGACTTTAAAACGGCCATGCAAAAGTTAAAAGCTGCGGGGGTGACGTTATTAAATCAGGCGGTGTTACTAAAAGATGTGAATGATTCTGTTGAGTCGCAAGTTGCACTTAGTGAAGCGCTATTCGAAGCAGACATTTTACCTTACTACTTACATCTACTTGATAAAGTTGAAGGTGCCAGCCACTTTGATATAGCTGAGTGTCAGGCACGGGAAATCGTGACGGCTATGCTGGCAGCATTGCCGGGGTTCTTGGTTCCTAAGCTGGTGCGCGAGATCGGCGGCGAAAAAAGTAAAACGCCTATCGATCTCAATATACTGTAGTTAAACGTATACGTTTACGTTGTTACCTAGTGTCGCAGTTACCGACTTAGCAGGTGTTTGTGCAGCACTGGTGTTCATTGCTGCGCCTTCGATAAGTGCAAGTGCCGCAGCACCATCAGCCTTTTGCTGTTTTTTAGCAAGCGATGCGCTGTAAACTTCTGCGCTTTCGCCACCGCCACTCATCGCTGGTAAGCTTGATCCTGATATATTCATAGTTCATTACCTGACTTTTTATGACAATCCACGTACTATATCGGCATTGCAGTCTAAAGCTTTAGGAAAAAAATGGATTCAATTATTGAACAACTCAATGCTAACCTAAAAATCGTTTATCGTCAGGCACTTGATGCTGATAAAAAATTAGATGATTTACAGCAGCAAGGCCATGGCAAATTCAAAGCCTTATTTGCAAAAGATGCTGGCTTTGATTTTGAAGCGAAACGCTTTAAACCTTACGTTCTCGATGTTGCAGCTGATGTAGAAAGCTTAAGCAACGACGGTATGGACGAAGAAAAACTGAAAAAAACCGTTATTAAACTGCAACAGTTACTACAACTGTTAGCGACGTTTAAGTAACGTAGAAGCCTCTATTTTATTTATTGTAAATAGAGGCTATCGCGCGAAATAAATTTCACGCCTACATGTGGGAGTAGCTTTGGCCGTTAATTGTTTTTCGGCGTTAAAACGCCTCCCACGTTGCAGGCCTTTTACAAGACCCACAAACAACACAGCTCAACTTAAAACTGACGGCTTTAAGTTATCATTCACCCAAATTTAACGACGGCAGTAACTCATCTTCAAACCAATCAGTGATTAAGCGCTTGTCGTAGTAATAGGCTTCATCGCGCCCCATTTTCATGCGGTCCATGAAGCCCATGTCTTTAAGCTTTACATCATTAGCTTCGCTGATCACTTTACCGTCTTTATCGGTAATCGAATAATTTAGGTCGATACGCGGGAAATAAATTGGCTTAACGATACGTAATTCATTCATAGTACCAAAACGCACATCACCCGCTAGGTCGAGCTCAGTCACTTCAACATTGAAGGTGTAGCCTTCAGGTAACTTTTCAGCAAGTTTATTAAAGTGTTTTTCAAAATTCTTTGCCACATTTTTATGAAATGAACCTTTTGGTGAGTTGTTACCAGGTTCTACATCACGGTAGTCGTTAAAGTCATGCCATTTAACTTTTGCTTCTCCTGCGTGAGCAAAAGCGGGTAGTGCAATGACCATTGCTAAGGCAATTTTTTTTACTGTATTCATCTGTTTCTCCACTTAACAGGTATAGCTAATGATTAAATTTTAGCTGCTGACAATTAACTATAGCTTAATATCTAAACACTTAGGTGTAACCAATATGGTGCAAAATGTAATCAAAAACAAGCGATTCATGTTTTTGCTTTATCGCCGTAAATCACAATTAATTCATGTAATTTAGGCCGAAATGTGATGAAATAAGGCTAATTCAACCAGGTATAGTTCATGGATATTTTATGACCATTTTAGTCACCGGCGGAGCCGGATACATCGGTTCTCACACCGTATTAGAGTTATTACAACAAGGCACTGACGTTGTTGTACTCGACAACTTAAGCAATTCATCAAATGAGTCATTGGCTCGCGTAAAAAAAATAACAGGCAAAGACGTCACGTTTTATCAAGGTGATATTTTAGATAGAGCCTGCTTAGACAAAATCTTCAGTGAGCACACAATTGATAGTGTTATTCACTTCGCAGGTTTAAAAGCGGTTGGTGAATCGGTTGTAAAACCTATCGAGTATTATCAAAACAACGTACAAGGTACACTGACTCTGGTTGATGCTATGCGTGATGCTGGCGTATTTAAGTTAGTATTTAGCTCATCAGCAACGGTTTACGGTGACCCTGCAAGTTTGCCAATTCGTGAAGACTTCCCAGTTGGTGGCACGACTAACCCGTATGGCACATCAAAGCTTATGGTTGAAATGATGCTGCAAGATATCGCGAAATCAGATGAACGTTTTGCCTTTGTTATCTTACGTTACTTTAACCCTGTCGGCGCACATGAGTCTGGTCTTATTGGTGAAGACCCAAATGGTATTCCTAACAACTTATTACCTTATATTTCGCAAGTCGCTGTGGGTAAGCTAGAAAAGCTAGGTGTATTTGGGGATGACTACGATACTGTAGATGGTACAGGTGTTCGTGACTATATCCATGTCGTCGATTTAGCATTAGGTCACTTAAAAGCGCTGACCCGAATTGCAAGTGATACAGGTGCGCACGTATTTAACCTTGGTACAGGTAATGGTTATTCAGTACTGCAAATGGTTACCGCTTTTGAGAAAGCCAGCGGTCAAGCCGTACCTTACCAAATTTCGCCTCGTCGAGCGGGCGATATTGCAGCTTGCTACGCAGCTCCAGAAAAAGCGTTAAAAGAGCTTGGCTGGCAAGCAGAGCGTGGTATCGATGAGATGATGCAGGATACATGGCGTTGGCAAAAGAGTAACCCACATGGCTATTAACAAATATAAAGAGATGTTTAACTTTAAGCTCTAGGTTAATTTATAAAGCAGAGTTTAAGTGTTATATTCAGACTAATTCAAGGATTTTATAACTTTAACTCGGATCCATTATGCCTAAATTTAATACTTTATTTTTAAGTTGTGCTGCTGCATTAAGCTTGCCTGCGGTTGCGGATGATATTAAAAATTACCAATCATTTTCTGGTTATACCGGATTAATCAACATACCAAATGCTGAGGTGGAGCAATCTGGAAGCGCGAATGTAGGCTTCAATAATCAATTAGACTTGCGAGGAGTAAAGTATGTTGATGGATATAATTATATTTTTGCAGCAGGGTTAATCGAAGGGCTTGAAGTTAGTGGTCAAATAGCGTCAAGTACAATGAATGATAATATGTTCGCTAATGCGGAGAATCGCAAGCAATTACGAGACCTTTCGTTTAATGCCAAGTATCAAATACCTTACATTCCAAAAGACTGGTTTAGCGTAGCAATTGGTGCTAAAGATTTAGGAGGTGCATCCAACAAGTATGAAACTTACTATGTTGTGGCATCGAAAGAGTTATGGGATTTTAGGCTTAGTGCTGGAGTTGGTACTAACGAAAAGCTCACTGGAAAAATGGATGGTGCGTTTGCTGGCGTTGAATGGCAGCCACTTGAGTGGTTTAGCTTATTGACAGAGTACGATGCTGAGGCGGTTAATGCCGCAGCTCGCATAACAGTACCTAAAAAGTGGCTATTCGATATTGGCGAGCTTACTTTTACCAGCCGTTTCTACAGTAGTACTGATTTTTCAGAAGATAAAGACTCTTATTGGGGAGTTAACTTTAGCTTACCTTTATCTGACGAAGCTAAAAGCAATTACAAATCAGTTAAACCAGCGCCTTATGTTGAGCCTATAAACACTAAACCTGTGGCGAAGATAAATGATCATGGCTTTGGCTTTTTTCAAGCATCTATGGCACCAGAGCTTGCAAAGCAGCCTGAGGCTTTAACTACTACTAATGTTGAACATGCGCCAAATGAACTTGCGAACACAAGTTTAAGCGGACACGTTGAGCAGTTAAAAGAAGCATTGATCGGTGATGGTTTTGAAAATGTTGTAGTGGGTTTTACTACCAGCACTGTATTTGTTAATTTTGAAAACTCAGTATTTAATCGCAACGACATTGATGCTATAGGGGTTGTTCTAGGCCGCATTACAGAATATGTTAATGTGGAAAATAAACACTTTAGTGTGCAATTAGCAAAATCAGACTTACCTTTAATTGCTATTAAAGGTAGTATTGATAATTACCGCGCCTTTATAGAGCGTGGAAATAGCCCCGATTTAAATATCATGCAGGGTCGGGTTAGCATACCTGAAGGGGTTGTGTGGGCAGGCAAAGCAGAAGCAAGCCCTTACTTTAAACCAAGGTTGACAGTAAACCCTGTTCTTTCATCTACTTATGCTACAGAATTTGGTGTATTTGATTATTCAGTTGGAGTCCGAGCTACGCTAGACATACCTCTTTGGAAAGGGGCGGGTATTAACGTTGCTGCGCAAACAATTGTTGAAGAGAGTGATGATTTTGAAGATCGTAAAGTGTTTGATAATTACAGCCTTGACGAAGGAATAGTTAATGCTAGCCTATACCAAACTTTTGCTCTGCCATACGGTTTTTATAACCAAACCCAAATAGGTTTTTACAAAGACTACTTTGATTTTAAAGCAATTATTAACGAAACCGCGTGGTTGAGCCCAGAGGGCCGCCATAAACTAAGTGCAAAAATCGCGTATTATGATTTTGCTGATTACCGAGCTTCTCGAGAATATGAAACACTTTCTTACCAATATAACTGGGTAGAACAAGATATTACATTACACGCATCCGGCGGTAATTATTTTTATGGTGATAGTGGCTATAAACTAGAAAGTCGTTTTTGGTATGGAGATAGCTATGTAGGTATTTTCTATCAAGAAACTGACTCACAAAAAGTGGGGGTGGCAATAAATATTCCACTTACACCTCGTAAAGATATGAACGTTACTCGTTTTGGTCAGTTAAAAGGTAAGTCAGCGTGGCGCACATCAGTATCTACCCGTGTTGGTAATGATATAAATACTCTTATATTTAATGAAGGTTATGCACCAACATCTTCGATCACGCTTGATAACACGGTATTTAATAAAGGTCGTTTAAACTCAAGCTATATTTATAGCAACCTGGCGCGAATGAAAGAAGCGTACGAGAGTTATAAATAGTAGTGACTCGCAGTAGCGAGGGCGAGATTCGAAATACGAGATTCGAGAATCGAGTCAAACATTAGAAGTCAGATATTAGAGGTTAGTGGTTAGAGTCACTAACTTCTATTATCAAACTGTTGTTTTAGACCCGTTAACATGGCCCCTAACTCTTTGGTTTCTGATATCCAATACAATGCTTTTTCACGTTCTAGGTAGCCTATCTCCAGGCCTGTATAGATTTGTGTTCTTGTTTCTGCAAGCGAAGATCTCGCGATATCTATAAACCGGCTTTTCTCTTTGTAACTTTCACGGCTTACTCCTTCAGCAATGTTGCTAGGCACTGATAAGCCTGAGCGGGTTAACTGATCTCTAAAACCGAAGTCTTTTAATTCATTTGTTGATTTGTAAATTTCAGCACTTAATCGTGCAGACCGTTTCCATACATCTAGATTTTCAAGTTCATAACTAACTCCTTGTATTGACTAACCACTAACCACTAACCACTATCTCTACTCTTTCGCCTAACTCTGCTTTTAGCTTTTCTGCTAGTGCCTGTTTGGCTTGCTTATCGCCGTGGACGATTTTGATAACACTTGGCTTTTTGCGCATGCCGGTAACAAATCTGACTAATCCTTTTTGATCTGCGTGGGCGCTGTAACCGCTGATGGTATGAATTTGCGCTTCAATCATTATTTTTTGATTATCGATAAATACATAGCCGCCGCGAGGGCCGTATTTTTGAATCTCTCGGCCTAATGTTCCTTGCCCTTGGTAGCCAACAAAAATGACATCGGTTGTTTTGTCGGGTAAAAACCGCTCTAGGTAATTAACTATTCTGCCGCCATTACACATACCGCTGGCGGCGATGATTATAGCTGGCTGTTGTTTTGAGGCTAAAAAGTTAATCAGGGCAAGGTGTTCTTGGTGGCTATCAATGGTGTGTAGTTGGTTGAAGTCGAGCGGGTGGCGGCCTTGTTTTACGCGTTTTTTGGCTTCGTTATCCCATAGCGCTTTAAAGTGTAAATATTCATTTGTGAAATTAGCTGCCATTGGCGAATCTACAATAATTTGCAGTTTATGCCACATAGAGCGTTTGCTTGCAGAATAAATAAGCTGTTCAAACTCATAGAGCAGCTCTTGAGTTCGGCCAATGCTAAAAGCGGGTATGAGTACCACGCCATTATCACCTACGGCACGCTCTATAACCTTTTTAAGAACGGCTACGCGCTCTTTACGACCTTGATGGTTTTTATCACCATAGGTTGACTCAATAACTAATGTATCGGCGCGGTAAGGCGGCTTTGGCGTTGGTAATAATGGCGTGTAAGGTGCACCTAAATCACCTGAAAATACCACTCTATGCGAGTTAGGTTTTTTGCCTAGCTCAATTTCAACATAGGCAGAGCCTAAAATGTGCCCAGCACGTTGTAGACGAATTTTATATAATGAGTTTTGATTACTTGAGGCTACTTTTTTGGGGCTAAAGCCCACTCCTACGGGAATGCAGTACCATGTGTTGAAATCAAGAGAGACAATCTGTTGTTTTAGTAACTTTAAGCAGGTGCGGATCATTTCTTCATCGCGAGTTACACCCACTTTTAAAGCATCTTCAATCACCATAGGTAATAGCTTTGCTGTGGCAATCGAGGTAAAAATAGGCCCTTTGAAACCTGCAGCAAGTAAGTAGGGTATGCGACCAACATGGTCTATATGGCAATGTGTAACAATCAGCGCTTTTACCGTTGATATATCAAACTCAATAGCTAGGTCTTGTTTACTGTCTTCCCCTTGAAATAGCCCACAATCAACAAGTACAGAATTTGTGTCATCAATAAATAGCTGGTGGCAAGACCCTGTTACGCCTTTCACCGCTCCGTGGTGTTTTATATGCATAATAATCTCCTGATCTTAAGGCTAGATATTATTTTAGTGGTTAGATATCAGAAGTCAGGTTTTTAGTAGTTAGATATCAGTTGATCGAGAGGGAGGTTTTATTTTTTTGTGTAATTAAACAAAGAACTTGCTACACATGAATTGTATTTTACTTTGT
>ENA-ORCW01000807-ORCW01000807.1-marine-metagenome-genome-assembly--contig:-NODE-807-length-11069-cov-2.401019_pt1 | contig 11069 bp, 7 predicted proteins | sample MGYA00237784_ERZ508517 | MGnify/ENA primary metagenome ERZ508517 (study PRJEB26187, sample SAMN06268979) | marine metagenome | isolation source: Tt ae E1 feedstock associated aerobic enrichment on... | reverse complement strand
GGATCCCTACGGATGCGCGCCCGCTGGATACGGGAGAGCGGTGAGATTGTAGTCACGGACCTCCCGCACCAGGTCTCCGGTAACCGTGTGCTTGAGCAAATTGCCCACCAGATGCAGACCAAGAAGCTTCCGATGGTGGCCGACCTTCGTGACGAATCCGATCACGAGAACCCGACCCGCCTGGTAATCGTGCCCCGGTCCAACCGGGTGGATCTGGATGGTTTGATGGCGCACCTGTTTGCCAGCACCGATCTTGAGAAAACCTATCGGGTCAATATCAATGTGATCGGTAACGACGGCAGGCCGGGTGTGAAGGGGTTGCAGCAGATTCTTACCGAATGGCTGGCCTTCCGTCGCACCACTGTCATCCGTCGTCTGCAGCATCGCCTGGACAAGGTTCTGGCCCGCCTGCATATCCTGGAAGGCTTGCTGATCGCCTATCTCAATATTGATGAGGTGATTGAGATTATCCGCACCGAAGACAAGCCGAAGGCCGAGTTGATGGCCCGCTTCGGGTTGTCTGCCGATCAGGCTGAAGCGATCCTCGAACTGAAGCTGCGCCATCTGGCCAAGCTTGAAGAAATGAAAATCCGGGGCGAACAGGATGAGCGGTCGGGCGAACGGGATGAGCTCCAGTCAATCCTGGGTTCGGAAGACCGCCTGCGGGAACTGATCAAAAGTGAGCTTCAGGCGGATGCCGAAACCTTCGGCGATGACCGTCGCTCACCGATTGTTGAGCGCGAGGAGGCCAGGGCATTCAGTGAAGTGGATCTGGTTTCGAACGACCCGGTGACTGTCGTCTTGTCTGAAAAAGGCTGGGTTCGCGCGGCCAAAGGGCATGACATCGAGCCGGAAGGCCTGAGCTATAAAGCCGGCGACCGTTTCTCCCTGGCGGCCCGTGGGCGCAATAACCAGCAGGCCATATTCCTGGATTCAACCGGACGCGCCTATTCCCTGATGGCTCACAGTTTTCCGTCCGCCAGAGGGCAGGGCGAGCCGCTGACCGGGCGGATCAACCCGCCGTCCGGTGCCAGCTTTTCAGGTCTGTTGATGGGAGATCCATCCCGCAAGGCCTTGCTGGTTACCGACGGGGGCTACGGGTTTGTTACATCGCTCAACGATATGATCAGCAAGAACCGCAATGGCAAGGCGGTGGTCAGTGTTCCTAAAGGGGCGAAGATCATGCCTCCGGTAACCATACCGACCACTGAGAAAACGCTGTATCTCGGGGCGGTATCCAACGAGGGCCGTATGTTGGTGTTTCCGCTGAGCGAGTTGCCGGAACTGGCCAAGGGCAAGGGCAACAAGATTATCAGCATTCCCTCTGCCCGGGTCCAGAACCGTGAAGAGTATGTGGTAGCCGTGGCGGTATTTGCCGAGGACGACCAGCTGGAGATACGGGCTGGCAAGCGCAAGATGGGGCTGCAGTTCAGTGATCTTGAACACTATCTCGGCGAGCGGGGCCGTCGTGGCCACAAGCTGCCCAGGGGGCTGCAACGGGTTGACGGCATCGACGTGATTCCTTCGGCTGCCCGGGCGCAGGAAGAGGCTGGCTCTGATAGCGAGGGTACCGACAGTGAGTGAACTGGTACTGATAAACGTCTCCGGGCGCGACAAGCCCGGCCTGACGTCAGAAATCACCGGCATTATGGGGCGCTACGATGTGCGCATTCTGGATATCGGCCAGGCAGTCATCCACGATCATCTCACCTGGGGCATCCTGATCGAGATTCCGGATGAATCCAAATCTTCGCCGGTGATTCGGGATCCGCTGTTCCGGCTCCATGCCCTGGATCTGCAGGTGCGGTTTGCGCCAATCACGGTGGAGGAATACCAGTCCTGGGCCGCGGCCCGGAACCGGGCCTGTTATATCGTGACTCTTCTGGCCCGTGATATCAAAGCCGAGCAGATTGCCCGGGTTTCCGCTATTACCGCCCGCCATGGCCTGAATATCGATAACATTTCGCGGCTGTCCGCCAGACCATCGCTCAACGCCGCCGACAACCGGATTGCCTGTGTGGAGTTTTCGGTCCGTGGCACGCCTTCGGATCTCGAGAAACTGCGTGCGGATTTCCTCCATATTGCCGGCGAAATGAATGTGGATATCGCCTTCCAGGAGGATTCCATTTTCCGGCGCAATCGTCGCCTGGTGGTTTTTGACATGGACTCTACGCTGATCGAAGCCGAAGTGATCGATGAGCTGGCCGCGGAAGCCGGCGTGGGCGAGCAGGTGGCGGAGATTACCGAAAGGGCCATGCAGGGCGAGCTGGATTTCAGCCAGAGTTTTGCCGAGCGTCTCGCGCTTCTGAAGGGGCTGGATGAGTCGGTGCTCGAGGGCATCGCCGCGCGGCTGCGGATGACCGAGGGGGCAGAGCATCTGATCCTCAGCCTGAAGGCTCTGGGTTACCGCACGGCCATCCTGTCAGGCGGGTTCACTTACTTTGCCCGTCATCTGCAGCGCAAACTTGGCATCGACTACATCTACGCCAACGAGCTTGAGATCGAGGATGGCAAGGTCACCGGCCGGGTGTCCGGGCAGATTGTGGACGGTAAGCGGAAGGCAGAACTGCTGCTGGAGATCGCTGAGAAGGAGCATATCTCAAGAGAGCAGGTTATTGCGGTAGGTGATGGTGCCAATGACCTTCCCATGCTGAGCCAGGCCGGCCTGGGCGTGGCTTTCCGCGCCAAGCCGCTGGTGAAGGAATCTGCTCGTCACGCCATCTCGACCCTCGGGCTGGACGCCATCCTCTATCTGATTGGCTTCCGTGAGAGCGAAACCAACCAGAGTCTGGAAAACGCCGACTTCTGAGCCGTTCAGGCTCAGCTGTCGCCGAAGTCGTAGTTCATTTCCGGTACCGGTGCCTGCAGGTAGTAGCCCTGGATATAGTTCACGCCAGCCTGCCAGAGGGTGGCGAGAACACCGGCGTTCTCAACAAGGGGAATGATGGTGAGCTTGCCGTTTGACTGCAGGCTCTTGACCATCTCCTTGACCTGTTCCTTGGCTTCATCGCTCTTCTGGATTTCTTCCGTGAAAGAGCCATCGATTTTCACGTAGTCCGTGTCGATGTGCTTGAGGGTATTGAACGGATTGAGGGCGCAGCCGAACTGGGCGATGGATACCTTGCAGTGGAGTTCGTGGACCGCCTTGGTGAAGTCCTTCGCCTGCTTCATGAAATTGTTGGCATCGCCTTCCCGGATCTGGAAGATCAGGGAATCACCTGGTAGCCGTGCGGCTTTCAGGGCAACGCTCAGCCAGGGCGTGAAGGTTTTATCCTGCAGGGTTTCTGCTGTCACGTTGAGGAACAGGCGGGTATCGTGACCCCGGGAACGATGGCTGGAAAGCTGCTTGATCGTTTGCAGGATCACCCAGCGATCGATCTTGATGGCGGTATCGCTCGGGCCCATAGGGGGCAGGAAGTCATAGGGTGAGACTTCCTCATCGTCCTTGTCGAGCATGCGCACGAAGGCTTCGTAATGTTCCTCGCCTTCGCCGCGCAGGTTGATGATCGGTTGGAACAGCAGCCGGAAGCGATTTTCCTCCAGGGCCTTCTGTATCGCTTCCACCGAATTGCTCTGGTCCAGTGATTCGAAGTCGGCGGGGTTATAAACCACCACACCGTTGCCCTGGGCATGACCCTCAAGCTTGCGCACTTCCGCCGAAGCCGTGTGCGCCCGCGCCATGAGCTCCTCGGCCTTCGGAGAGTTTTCGGTAATTGCCGCAACACCGATACTCACAGTCAGCTGCACCGTTCGGTCATTAATGTCGAACAGATGGTCTTCCACTGCCTTGCGGATACGCTCGGCGTGTTCCTTCATCGTGCTTTCGTCGCATGGCTGGCACAGCAGGCTGAAGGCATCGTCGCTCAATCGTGCCAGGGTGAGCTCCTCGCCGGCCTGTTCCTTGAGAAGGTTGGCGAGATCGCCCAGAAGCAGGTCGGCGCCGGCAATGCCCACCTGGCCCTTCATGCTCATGAAGTTATCCAGGGCGATGTACGCCAGGGCGCCGGTCTCATTGTTCTTGCCCGCATTGGCAATTGCTTCCGCGAGCGCATCCATCAGGTACTGACGGTTGTAAAGGCCGGTCAGAAGGTCCTGGCTGCTGATCTGGCGAAGTTTTTCTTCGAGTTCCGCATCACTGTGCTCAGGCTGCAGCACGATCTGTGTGCAGGCTTCACCATCGTAGGTGGCAGCCGATACCGACATGGTGACGTTCAGTTCGTGGTCGTCACTGCGCCGTGCTGTGCAGTTCAGGGTCATGCCGTCTTCGCCTTTTTCGGCAAACGACTTCATGAACTCCTTGTACTTTTCCTGACTTTCCGGGGTGAGGGTGTCCAGTACAGGAACGCAGATGAGGTCGTCGATATCGTCGTATCCCAGGAACTCCATGTACGACTGGTTGGCATAGATATGCATGCCATCATTGATGTAGGCAATCGCGTCTTTGGAGCTCTCGAGAAGCAACTGGCAACGCTGTTCGGCCTCCCGGAGATGGGATTCGAGAACGCGCCGCCGCCGCCGTTCGTCGAGGGCTGCCAGCTCTCGATTGACCTTGAGCACGATGAGATCGGTGTGTTCGAACGACACCGTGTCCTGGGCGCCAGCCTTCATTATTCCGACCGTGCGCTCCCGGCTTTCTTCTTCCGTCAGCAGGATGAAAGGAATGTCCTTGTCCATTCGACGGACCATGGCGAGAGCATCGTCGGCTGAGAATTCCTGGTCCAGGTCGCGGGCCAGAAGGAGATCCCAGTTACCGGCCTTCAGTGTCTCTTCCAGATCTTCTTCCGAGGTGATTCTGTGAGCCCGGGTGGCCTTGCCGGAGTTGCGGAGCAGGCTGACCAGCGATTCGGCATCGTTCTGGGATGGATCAAGAATCAGCAGGTGTACGGTCGCGTTCTTTTTCTGCATTCGAAGGGCGTCTCGTGATACACGGTTCATTCACTAACGCTGAATGATGCAGGGGTTGTCGATCAATAACAACCCTCTGCGACGTTCCGGTGTCTCAGTTTGGCGGCCTTATAGAGATGGCCACAGCGAGTCAAATTCATCCTCGCTGGCTCCGGATGATGCCGGCGGTGCGCCAGCGTTCAGCGTCGCAGCATTCTGCAACTTGAGTTCGAACTGGCTGATGCTGCCCGTGGAGGAGACCTTGCGAGACAATTGCCCCTGGTCTTCCCGGCCATCGTGAAGCAGGGATATCCGGCTTCCCGACTGGAACGGCAGCCGGGGAGTGATAAGCGTGGCGGACTGGTTCACTACGCTGATTTCAGGTAACAGCAAGCCGCGCAAATACTCGCTGCTGTTGCCCACTTTCTGGATCAGGCGCACGCCGCAGGGTGAAGCGCTGGGGGCAAGCAGCTCAATACCGACCTGGGTGCCCTGATTCTTGATCTGTCGAATCCAGCGGACAACAGCCACACTCCATGGATGAGTGCTCTGTTCGCGAACGCCCAGCACCTCGCCGGCCTGCAGCGAGGGCGGTACATTGCTTTCCCACGCAACACAGTAGCCGCCGGGGCTGGTATTGATCAGCAGGGATTGGTGAGATCTTGGCCGGTTCCTGTCCGTTGATGGCGCTTGCGAGTTGCCATAGGAACCCTTGAAGTTGATGGGCGTATCGGCGGCGTGGAGTCGTTCATCGCTGGGCCCTGCATCGTGGGCGCCCGACCAGGCATCCTGTTTCTGGCGTGAAGACCGTACGAACAGGTTTTCATCCTCATGATGGCCGTTGTCATTGCCGTTCACGAATTCGGTAAACGTTTTCTCGCCCGCGATGAAGTAATGGGCGGCGGTCAGACCCACGCACACTTCGAGAGATCCCTGGCTGGCGATGCGGTTGAAGTTTCGTTTGGCGAGAATGCCCAGGGCCTGGCTCAGGTGGGTGAGCAAGGTATCGCTGACCTTTGCCGGCACCCTCAGATCGTGATCGGTCTCTTTGTGCTCGCGCCGGGCGTGAAGCGTTTCCGAGAGCATGGCGGAAAGATCCCGGGTGTCGAAGCCGAAGCTCTCATCACCGGGCTTCTGTTCCAGCAGACTTCGGTAAAACGGTGGATTGTCCCGTTCCATGTTGATAACGAAAAGACTGTCGTCATCGATATCCGGCCCACATCGGGTGTGGTCAGTCCAGGATTCGAACAGTTCGTAGACATGCAGGAGCTCGGCCTGACGCAGCTGATTGGGGCGAGCGCAGCCGAGCAGGAGAATTCGTTTGTAGGCGTCGGCCACCGAGCTGCTGCGACGATGCTGGAGCGTGTCGTCCTCCACCTGCACCACAGAGAGCTTGTTGCGATGGGCGAACCGGTACAGCCGGTGGCACTCGAGCCAGCTCTGGGCTGGGCTGGGGCAATAAAGCTGATGCGATCTCAGAATGGTTGCTGAAAGCTCGGAAATGGCTCTATGGACAGCGGTGGCAATCTGACGGCGATTCTTGTCCAGGCCGCCGTTATCGATGAATTCCAGCACGCACAGCTTGTAACCACCGGCCAGGTGTAATTGAAGCGCCTGGGACAGGTTGGCGATTTTCCGCTGCTTTTCAGGCAGTGCCACAGCCAGGCCGAGGTAGTGCCGGGAAAGCTCGTTGCAGACGAAATGTATCTTTTCCCGGATAAGTTCCAGGAACTGCATGCGTTGCTGGGGTGCCAGGAAAAGGTGATTCAACTCGATAATGGCATGGTAGAGCTGCCGTGATACCTCGCCGATATTGGCCATGGGTAGCTGGTCGATCCAGACCCGGAATGCCTTGGGCGTCGTGTCACAGAACGACAGACTGGCCGTTTTCTGTTCGGGAACGCGGAGATCGGGTTTCAGGGTCTTACCTTCCATGAATTCATGCCAATGTCTGGACAACAGGTGGTATTCCGGGGCTGGCCCTGTCCGGCTGGAGGCGACTCTATGTCCACCTGCCTTTCAGGAAAACACCGTAAATACATGTTTTTATCTTCAACGTTACTGGACTTTAAAGTAGCATACCAGCTGTAAAAAGCGAGAAGATCATGAGTTGACAATCTTTGACAAGTGAAAATGGGCCATCTTTTGCGACAGGTCTCACGAGCCCAGGTCCAGCGGGGTCTTGCTGGCGCGGCCGGGAAGCTCCCGAACCAGCTTTGGAACCAGGAAGCCGGGCAGATTTTCCAGCATTTCGTTAACTATCCGGATGGCGTCGGTGTCACTCACTGAGAAGTGCCGGGCACCGGAGACGGGATCAAAGGCGTGCAGGTAATAGGGCATAACCCCCGCTTCGAACAGCGTCTCGCTCAAGGCTGAGAGTGTGGCGCTGCTATTGTTGACGCCTCTGAGGATTACGCTCTGGTTCAGCAGGGTAACCCCGGCCTCGCTCAGACGTCGGAATGCCTGGCGGGTGGCCTGGTCGATTTCTGCCGGGTGATTCACGTGCACCACCAGGACCTTTTGCAGTCGGGTTCGGGACAGCCAGTCAATCAGGCTGTCGCATACGCGCTGTGGTATCACCACGGGCAGGCGGGAATGAATGCGCAACCGGCGAAGATGGGGGATGTCACCAAGTAGTTCGGCCCATTGCGAGAGCAGGCGGTCGTTCACTGCCAGTGGGTCACCACCACTGAAAATCACTTCGTTGATTTCCGGGCTGGCGGACAGGCTGTCGATGACCTGGCGTCGGTCTTCCGGCCCAAGACGGTGATCGCCGTAGGGAAAATGCCGACGAAAACAGTAGCGGCAATTGATAGCGCATTGTCCCGTGATCATGAGCAAGGCACGGCTGGTGTATTTGCGAATCAGGCCGGTGGTCTGGATGGCCGACGCCTCTTCCAGCGGGTCCGATACGAAATCCGGATGAACCTCCGCCTCCTGGGCGACAGGAAGTACTTGCCGCAGCAAGGGGTCATCCGGGTTGCCTGGCTCAATCCGTGCCAGGTAGGGCTCGGGTACCCGGATCGGAAACAGTCTGTGGCCGCAGGCGGCGCCTCTGTACCAGTCCTCCGGAGCGAGCCCCAGACGTTCCAGTAGTTGTTCCGGCGTAGTAACCGATCGACTCAGTATCTGTTGCCAGTCCGGTGTGTTGCCAGGTTCAACCCGGACACCGGGTGGATGGCTGGCATCGCGGGCTTCTATACGGGCGGGGGTTCGCTGTATCATAGCGACCTTTGAAATTTTAACGACAGTCTGTCAGGTGGACATTTCATGGCTTCATATTCTACCAACGAATTTCGCAGCGGTCTCAAGGTTTTGCTGGATGGCGACCCTTGTATCATGCTCGAGAATGAATTCGTCAAGCCGGGCAAGGGCCAGGCATTCAACCGGGTCAAGCTGCGCAACCTCATGACCAACCGGGTGTGGGAGCGTACCTTCAAATCCGGAGAGTCTCTGGAAGCGGCCGACGTTGTCGAGCAGGATATGGAATACCTGTATACCGATGGCGAGTTCTGGCACTTCATGCTGACTGATGGCTCATTCGAGCAGTACGCGGCTGATGCCAAGGCGGTTGGCGATACCGTCAAGTGGCTGAAAGAGCAGGACGTCTACACGGTAACGCTCTATAACGGCTCCCCGCTATCGGTAACGCCCCCCAATTTTGTTGAGCTGGAAGTAGTTGATACCGATCCGGGCATGAAGGGCGACACTGCCCAGGGTGGCTCCAAGCCCGCGACTCTCTCAACCGGTGCCGTAGTTAACGTACCCTTGTTCATCACCATCGGCGAAGTGCTCAAGGTTGATACCCGCTCCGGCGAATACGTCAGCCGGGTGAAGAGCAGTTGATCCAGCCATGACCCGCGAACCTGTCTGGCAGCCTTCTGCCTCGCAGGCTGCACTGAAAAGCCGCGCACAACAACTGGCATTTGTGCGCGGCTTTTTTGCGCAAAGAGGTGTGTTGGAAGTCGAGACGCCGGTGCTGGGCCGGTGCGGTGTCACCGACGTCAATCTCGACGGCATCCATGCCCAGGTCACTGCCGGTTCCCGGACCGGGGGCTGGCTCCAGACGTCTCCCGAATACCACATGAAGCGCCTGCTTGCGGCCGGCTTTGGGTCCATCTATCAGGTCTCCAGGGTGTTTCGCAATGGCGAACGTGGGCGTCGCCACAACCCTGAATTCTCCATGCTGGAATGGTATCGAACAGGGTTCGATGACGTGGCGCTTATGGACGAGGTGTCGGATCTTGTCTGTGGCTGGCTGGGGTGTCAGCGGCCCGTCGTTATTCAGTATCGGGACGCACTGGCGCGCTGGGCAGGTATCGACCCATTTGCCGCAACGGATCGCGAACTGATGCGCCGCTGTGAGCAATGGCTGGAGCCTGAGCAGTTGTCGGATCTTGGGCGTGATGGCTGCCTGGATCTGCTGATGAGTTTTGCGGTGGAGCCGCATCTTGGGCGGGATAAGCCTGTTTTCATTACCGGCTATCCGGCATCGCAGGCCTCTCTGGCCAGGGTCTCACTTTCGCAGGGTTACGAAACGGCGCACCGTTTCGAGCTCTATATCGATGGCCTTGAACTGTGTAACGGCTACTGGGAGTTGACCGATCCAGAGGAGCAGAAGTTGAGGTTCGAGGCCGATAACCAGCAGCGCAGGCGATCTGGAAAGCCCGAAATGGCGCTGGATGACGCCTTTCTCGCGGCGCTTGAGCAGGGACTGCCCGAATGCTCTGGTGTGGCGCTCGGGCTGGACCGGCTACTCATGCTAAAGCTTGGGGTCCGGGATATCAGCGAGGTATTGGCGTTTCCGTTCGAAAGGGCCTGAGTGTGCCAGATGTGCTCAGGCGAGGGCGCCGAAGGCTTCGCCCATGCGTACGGTTTTTCCTGCCACCTGATCGCTGTTCCAGGTAACGGCTCCCTTTGGCATCACCATAATAACCGTGGAGCCAAGGCGGAACCGACCCATTTCCTCGCCCTTTGCGAAGCGGATGGCCTGCTCACCTTCATACCGGGTTGAAGTAACCTGCCTGCTGCCGGGCACAACAACGCCGGCCCAGCGGGTTTCCACGCTGCCAACGATCATAGCGCCAACCAGCACCATTGCCATGGGGCCGGAATCAGTATCGAAGATGCAGACCACCCGCTCATTGCGGGCGAACAGGTTGGGGACGTTCTCGGCAGTGACCGGATTCACCGAAAACAGTTTGCCGGGAACATGGATCATCTGCCTGAGCGTACCTGCCATCGGCATATGAATTCGGTGATAGTCTTTCGGTGACAGATAGATTGTCGAGAACTCGCCGTTGGCAAACGGTGCCGTGGTTGCTTCTTCGCCGCCCAGCAACTCGCTCAGACTGAAAGACTGGCCCTTGGCCTGGAAAACCCGGTCTCCGGTTACCTGTCCCAGTTGGCTGATGGCGCCGTCCACAGGACTGACGAGGGTTTTCTCGCCGTCTGCCAGGGGGCGGATACCCGGTTTCAGTGCTCGGGTGAAGAACGCATTGAAAGTAGGATAGGCTTCCGGATCCGTCTCGGCGGCTTCGCTCATGTCAACGCCGTAGCGGCCGATAAACCATTTGATGACCCGGTTCTTGAGCGCAGGGGAGGTGTCACTGTCGGCCAGGCGGCCGGCCAGGTTGGAAACCCCCAGTTGCGGCGTGATGTACTGGCTCAGAACAAAAAGCTTGTCGAACATTAAATGTAATCCTTTGCGCTCAAAGGCGCGAAGTTTACCAAAGACTGCCACCTGTATAGAAATTGTTTCACGGCTTCGCGGTTCGGGCGTGGCCTTGCTATTATCAGGTCATCTTTTACGTGACAGCTTCCGGCTCCGGCCGATAACCAAGAATATAAGGCGTGCTTAGTTACCATGTTACTGATCATCGGCGGGATTATTGTTCTGGCCAGCGTACTGACTGGCTATGTTCTCCACGGCGGCAATTTGATGGTGCTCTGGCAGCCAACCGAAGTGCTGATCATTTTCGGGGCGGCTCTGGGGTCGTTCATCATTGCCAATCCCATGCACACGCTCAAAGAGGTTTTCGGTAGAGGACTTCAGCTGCTTACCGGATCACCCTACAACAAATCCTTCTACATGGATTTGCTCAGCCTCATGTACGAGATCTTCGACAAGTCCGACGGTCTCGGCACGACCAGTTTCGTGCAGAACGTGAATCTCGTCCGCGCGC
>ENA-ORCW01000806-ORCW01000806.1-marine-metagenome-genome-assembly--contig:-NODE-806-length-11083-cov-2.457750_pt1 | contig 11083 bp, 7 predicted proteins | sample MGYA00237784_ERZ508517 | MGnify/ENA primary metagenome ERZ508517 (study PRJEB26187, sample SAMN06268979) | marine metagenome | isolation source: Tt ae E1 feedstock associated aerobic enrichment on... | reverse complement strand
CCCTGGCGGCGAAGGGGGTGACCGCGGCAAAATCATAAGTGGCGGTGATGGATTTTTTCACTACATAGCGCTCTGCCGTTGCCTCGTCCGGCATGACAAATCCGGCAAAATTTTCGGTGGTCAGCTTGTGGTAGACCCCGCCGTCGTTGGGATCCTGCATGGCCAGCAGCCAGTCCAGGTTCCATTTCACCTCGTCGAGGATGTCGGGCAGGGCGTTGCCGCTTTCCGGGATATTGAGGGACAATCCCCGGTACTCCTCCGGGAAGAGCGCGTACAGGAGCAGCAGGGTGTAGGTGCTGATCCCGGAGTTGACGACATACTTGTTGTAGTCCCCGGCGTCATACCAGCCCCTGGGGGCGCTGATAACGGTGCCTTCCGGGCGGGCCTCGCTGGCCGCCGAGGAGTGAACATGAACGGTCGTGTCGGGATGGCCGGCCAGCCGCGGCCAACCCTCCGCCCATGGTTCCCGGATAGCCGTTGAAGCCCGGCTGTAGTAGAAATATCGCAGGGATGAACGCGCCAGCTCTCTGTATGGGCGATTGTCGACGATGATCGGATCCGACACCTCGGATCCGGCGCTGAGATGGTAGATGCCGGGCGTGAGGAGGTCGGTGAAATCGGCCGTCTGGGCCGAAGTTCCGGAGGGATCCCAGATCTTTGCATCTTCATAGAATACGCCGGTCATCACGACCTCGTCATCCTGGTCTCGAAGCACCTGGAAATACGGCTGGGTGTTGCTGTCGATAATGGCGACTTTAACTCCCTCCATACGAAATCCAACCTGGTTGAAATGGATCTCGCCATACAAGGAAATTGCGGGAAGGACGGCCAGGGCCAGGCGCAGGAAGATCCTGGATGGGAACAACTCAGGCAAGGACATGCTTCCCTTATCGTTAATCAAGGCCCTTTGTTAAAGCGAAAACGCATTATCGTTGCTTGATACCCGGCTCGTCGAACCTGTCACCGGTTGACTTTTCCTGTCCCAGGTCCCGCCAGGCCGCCTCCATCAGGATGAAGAAGGCCTGTCCCTCGGCGGCGGTTCCCGGCCGGTCGAAGTTGGGGGCACCGCAGACGTCGTGCACCAGGCCCAGAGCGTCGACCTTCTGGTGGGCGGCCAGGCGCATCCGGTTGGCGGGGACCAGGTAGGCCTTGTCCAGCCATCCGGCGGCCACCCCACGGTAAATTGTGTAGGCCAGCATCTGGGCGGTGTTGGTCTCGACAAAGGAGTCCGGGTCATCGAGGACGTCATGGAAGAGGCCGTCCGTCCGCTGGTATTCCAGGCAGGCATCGAGCAGCTCCCGGACAAACCCTTCCAGGCGCTCACGCTCTTCAGCCATGGAGTCGGGCAGGGCGGCGATGACCCGGGCCATGCCGGCGGCGGCCCAGCCGTTGCCGACGCCCCAGAAGGCTTCGCGGCCCCAGTCCTGGCGGTCCTCGTCCCAGATGTGGTGGTAGAGGCCGGTGTTCGGGTCGCGGAGGATCGTCCGGTACTCCGTGATCTGGCGGATGGCCTCCTCCGGATGTCCGGCCACGGCCAGGAACGGGGGCAGCATGTAGATCGAGTCGACCCAGATCCGGTTTTCCTCAAGGTTGTGGTAGATGGCCCCGCCTTTCGTGCGCGGGGCGCGGGTCAGAAGGAAATCCAGCATCTCCATGGCCGCCTGTTCCAGGCTGGCATCACCGCTGAAGCGCGCCGCCCGCAGGGCCGGTTCCCCGTTGGAGGCGGGGTCGGCGACCGGACGATGCTGGCCGTTGAGGCCCAGCCTTCCATCCGGGGACTGGTTGACCACGGCGTCCCTGGCCAGGAGCAGGACCCGTTCGGGACAGCCCCACTCGTGTAGTGCCTGAGCCGCGACACCTTGCTCCCAGGCCCGGCGCTGCATGGCCAGCATGGCCTTGGCGGCCTTGTCCACGACCTCCCGGTCGGAAAAGAGCGGGGGCAGCTCGTCCTCGAAAAGGACCAGGTCCGCGTCCTTGAATTTCCGGAAATCGGCCACCGCGGGATGACCGGTGGGCGGCACATAGAAGTGGTCATGGCCCTCGGCTTCGCGATTGGCGTTTCTCCAGACCTGGAGGTAGGCGATTTGCCGGGTCGCGGCATTGGCATCAAGGCCGGCCAGCAGGATCCGTGTGTACCAGTCCGGCTCGGGGAGGGTATCGCTGCCGGTCTCGGTCAGGGCGGCGATCTTGTTCCGCTCCCGGGCCAGCCGCACCACCAGCTCCAGGCTTCGGCGGAACTGCTCGGCCTTCTCCGCCGGGGAGGCCTTGTTGGCCTCGTGACCGACATCCCAGTAGTCGTCCAGTCCGAGGATATCCACATAGTCGTCCCCCGGGTAGGCGTAGAAGTAGGAGGCCTCCGCATCGTCCAGGTCCATCCGGCTGCGGTCCGGGGAGAAGGCGTAGATCAGGTTATGGACTTCCTTCTCGTCCCGCAGGTACTCCACCGTGAAGCGCCACAGCTGGATGAATTCCTCCTCGGAGACGAAGGACTTGCACCACCAGAACCAGTCCCCGTTGTGCTCGTGGTAGGGACGGAAAATGACCGGAATGGGATCCAGCTCGTGGAAAAAGGCGGCCACCCGGTCGAGGGTTTGCCGGTAGGCCTCATGATTGTCCCCGCCCGGGAGCAGGGTAGCCGCGGCCGGGGTCTTGTCGTAGAACGATCCCCCGGTCACAGGGTTGGTCTGGTGCCATGAAAATGTGGATACGCCTCCGCGGGCATGGGCCTCGCGGACCCAGCGGACAAGGTCATCACCGGTAATACCGTAGACCTTGTCATCCCCATGGGCCTGGAGCAGGTCCATGATATCCCACCCGTACACGGCGGGGTAGGAACCGGTGGCGTCCTTCACGTCCGACCGGCCGGCCTCCCGGATCCAGGTGTATCCGTAGGCCAGGGAACCCTGGTGCCCGAACAGGACATGGTTTCGGCCGAGCTCCGCCAGGTTGCGGTAGAGGTTGACGGCCAGACGGTTGGCCTCCGGGTCAATCAGCTGCATGGTGTCGGTGCCTGCCGGAAGCTGGCTGGCTGCCGCCAGGAAGCCCAGGGCAAGGCCAAGGAGTTTCGCAGTCATGGCTCAAGGTCGGCTATTCCCTGACGGAGATGTCTTCCTCACGGCCCATCTGCTGGTACAGGTCGCGCCGGCCGGCTTTGTCGGCGGCAATGATCTCCTGCGCGTAGGCCGCCACCTCGAGGGCCACCGCCCGCGGCACGACGATGACGCCATCGCCGTCGGCGACCACGACATCACCCGGCATGACCAGCACCCCGCCGATGGTCACCGGCCGGTTGACCGACTCGATCTCATTGCGTCCGGGACGAATCCCGCGCCCGACCTTGCGGAGATACAGGGGCACTCCTTGGGCGATGATTTCGTCTGTGTCGCGGGAAGTGCCGTCCGTGACCACGCCAACCGCTCCCTGCTGCATCCAGGCCAGGATGTTGTAGGAGCCGATCGAGCCGACATCGGTGTCTTCGGCCTCGTCAATGACCAGGACCGACCCTTCCCGCAGCAGCGGGGTAAACGGCTCGGAGGAGTAGCTGTTGTAGAAGTTGCCCACCCAGGCGTTGAATCCCTCCGTGTCGCGGGCGCTGGCATGCGGGCGCTGGGTCGGCACGTAACGGGCCGTTACGGCGATCCCGACGATACGGTGGGAATAGTCCTCGGTGTTCTTCCAGAGGGGATGGATGTCCGTGTTGACCAGGCCCACATCGGGCAGGCCCACCTTGTCCATTCCATCCGAGACGTCGGCCACCCGGAGCCCGTCGAAGGCCTCCAGGACCTCGAGGTCTTCCTCGAGGGTGTAGGTTTTTGTTTCAATGAAGTTCTGTCCGCCGCGGTCGACGGTCTCCGCCGCATTACAGGCCAGCGGAAGAAGCAGGGGCAGGAGGGTGTAGTGAAGTTTCATGACGGGTTGCGGGTTTCGGGTTGCGGGTTTACCCTGAGCCTGTCGAAGGGTCGAAGGGTCGAAGGGTCGAAGGGTCGAAGGGGCGCAGGGTTAGGGGAGGGGCCAGTCGTCGGTCCGGAAGGAGGAGGCCGGAAGCCCGGCGCTGTTGAAGAGTTGCGGAAAGGCGGTGTCCTCCCATGCGTAGCGGACCGCGACGGGATGCGCCACATCGGGGGAACTGACCATCACGGAGTTGCCGTCAATTTCGGCGGTGGCGGGGTGGAAAACCCGGTCCGGTCCGGCCAGCTCGAATCCCGGGAGGGGATCCTCGCGGGAGTGGAGTCCGTCGGCATGGCTGAATTCAATCCTCACGGTACCGTCGTGGATCCCGACATGGTTCACCAGCGGGCCGGTGGCCTCGCCATCGAAGGCTCCATAGACGTATTTCAGGGCCATGTCGGCGAAACGCTTGCCGACATCCTGCTTGTTGCGCGGATGGATGTCGGTCACGTCGTCGGTGATGTCGCTGGTCATGATCATCCCGGAATTGGGGATCAGGTGCAGGGCCCGGCGCTGGGCATCCCGGAGGGCCACGCCCTGGTCATTGCCGCCATAGGTCCAGGGGGCGATCTGGGCCAAGTAGAAGGGGAAATCGTATCCCCAGGCCTTGCGCCACCCGTCGACCATCTCGGCCAGCAGGTCATCATAGGTACCGGCGTGGCCGACATTGGCCTCCCCCTGGTACCAGAGGACCCCGGCCATCCGGAAGGGGACCAGCGGGGCAATCATGCCGTTCCACAGGCGGGCCGTTTCCACCGGTCCCCAGGGAACCACCTCCATCCGGTCGGCGATTTCCCTGAGCATCGGGTAAGTCTCGATCCGTCCGGCAGGCGTCCAGGCCTCCGCGGGCGTGCCGCCCCAGCTGCTGTTGATGACCCCGATGGGAATATCCAGCTCCTGATGCAGCTTGCGCCCGAAGAAATAGCCGGCGGCGCTGAAGGTCTTCATGGATTCCGGGGTGCACACTTCCCAATTGCCGAAAAGAAGCTGCTGGGGGGAGGTGGCCGCGGCATTCCCGACCTGGAAGAGGCGGATTTCCGGGTAGTCCGCGCCGGCGATTTCCTGCTCCGCGTTGGGAATGCCGGAGCTGGCCGACCATTCCATGTTGGACTGGCCGGAAACCAGCCAGACCTCTCCAATAAGGACGTCCTTGAGGACGACCGTGGAATAGCCGGAGATCGTAATGTCATAGGGACCGCCGGCCTCCGGGGTGGGCACCATGATCGTCCAGGTGCCTTGCGGACCCGGCGTCATCGAATAGCTTTCTTCGGTCCAGCCCGGCTGGACGGTGATGGTCTCCGAGGACTTCGAGAAGCCCCAGATGGGCACCTCGGTATTGCGCTGGAGCACCATGTGATCCGAGAAGATGGAGGGCAGGTTGACGTTGGCCGCCGCTGTCAGGGTGCACAGGACAGCGGCCATTATGACCAGCAGTCTGCTGGCGGAGTTGGCTTTCATGGGGATTCCTTTCCTGTATGAAATGTCAGAACACCATTACTTGGCCGGCGAGAGGCGGACCAGGATCACATCGTGCGGCTCAAGGATGCGGGAAAGCTCCGGCTCGTCATGGGTCGATCCCAGCTCCTGGTGCAGCCAGAGGTCCCGGATGGTGTAGTCCTGCGTCCCGGTCACCAGGCCGACATGCGACCAGTCGACGGTGGTTGCCAGCCTTTCGTTGCTGGCATTCAGGACACAAACGGCCCAGTCGCCGCCGCTCAATTCACGGATCCAGATTTCCTTTTCCGGGCTCTGGAAAAAGCGGAAACCCTGTTTGCCAAGGGGGTCCTGGTCGACCGCGATGGCTTCCTTGTTGGTCAGGATCTGCCGGATTTCCTCGCTCATGTTACGGACATCGTTGCCGGCAATGAGAGGGGCCGCCAACACGCACCAGAGGCTGAAATGGGCCCGGGACTCGGCGACCGTCAGGCCGGGATTGCCGACTTCCATCATGTCCGGATCATTCCAGTGGTCGGGACCGGCGTAGATGCCAAGGCCGTTGTGGTCGTCCTGCAGGCTCATCTGCATGTCGAGGATCTTCTTGACCCCGTTGGACCAGCGTTCGTTGCAGTCCCAGCAATCAATGATGTCGCCGGTGGTGCGCCACAGGTGGGCGATGTCCCCGGCCCATTTCCAGGGCTCGTTCTGCCCCCACTCACAGACGCTGAAGACGACCGGCCGTCCGGCGGCCTTCAGGGCCCGGCTCATCGTGGTGTAGGCTTCAATGGCATCCCGGGTCCCGTGGCTGCACCAGTCGTACTTCAGGTAATCGACCCCAATCGAGGCATACAGGCGGGCATCCTGGAACTCGTGTCCCTGGCTCCCGGGATAACCGCCGCAGGTCAGCGAACCGGCGCAGTTGTAGAGCCCGAACTTGAATCCGAGGTCATGCAGGTGGTCGGCCAGGGCCTTCATGCCGTTGGGAAACTTTTCCGGATGGGGAATCAGGTTCCCGTCCTCCCCGCGCTCCATGGCCATCCATCCATCGTCGAGGACGATGTAGTTGTAACCCGCCTCGAGCATGCCGCTTTCAATCATGACCCGGGCCACATCCTCCACCAGCTCCTCGCTGATATTGGTTTCAAAGGTGTTCCAGGAATTCCATCCCATGGGGGGCGTCATGGCCAGGCCTTCGAACTTCTGGGCCTGCAGGAGCGGGGCAGACAACATCAGGCCACCCAGGACAACCCGGGCGGCGAGGGGTAATGGAGTGTGTTTCATAATCCCCAGAGTAGAGGGATTTTCCACTTCCTTCCATGAGATAATCCGGCTTCCATCTTAGAAAGTGACGCTGGCCGGATGGGCGCGGCATTCAATGTTCGCCGGGACGGAGGCGCTGGCGGAAATCGCGCGGGGGTTCGCCGGTCAGCCGCTTGAACATCACGCTCAGGTATTCCGGGTGCTCGAAGCCGGTTATTTCGGCAATCTCGGCCAGGCTCTTGTCGGTCTCGATCAGGAGCTGCTTGGCCCGGTTGATCTTGATGGCCCGGATTTCCTCCTGGGGCGTGCGCCGCAGGAGCTTGCGGAAGCGCCGCTCAAGGGCGCTCCGGCTGACGTTGACCCGCCTGGCCAGGTCATCGACCCGGAGGGACTTGCAGGCCTCGGCATGGATGATCTTGAGGGCGTTGGCGATGACCGGATCGTCCACCGCATAGGTATCGGTGGAGCGACGAATGACCACCGGAAGCGGCTCGATGTAGGTCTCTTCCGGATAATCATGACCGTTGATCAGGCAATCCAGGGCGGTGGCCGCCTTGAAGCCCCAGTCGAAGAGGTTGACCGGAATGCTGGATAGCGCGGGATGCGCCAGCTGGACCCGGCAGGTCTCGTTGTTGACCCCGAGAATGGAGACCTCCTCGGGTACCGTCAGGCCCATTTCATGGACCGCCTCGACCAGTTGCAAAGCCCGCATGTCGTTGCAGCACATGATGGCAATCGGGCGGGGGAGCGTTTCCAGCCACTCCTGCATCAGGGCCTGCTCCCCGAGGTCCCACTTCGGGGCCAGGACCTTGGGATAGACGGTCTCCATGATCGAACATTCGTACCCGACTGCCTCCACGGCCTCGACATATCCCCTGCGGCGATCGAGAGACCAGTTTTCCGAGGAAAATCCGCAGAAGGCGAAATTCCGGTAGCCCCGGTCGAGAAAATGTTCCCCCCCGGTGTGCCCGATGGCCATGTTGTCCGGCCGCAGCTTGGGGATGCCGGGCAACTTGCTCTTTTCGTCCTCGAGGTCGACGCAGGGAATGCCGCGCTTCAGGCATTCCTCCATGAGGAGGCTCGAGGTGCTGCGGCAGATGATGCCGTCCCACTCGCGGGTGAAGAGCCACTCCGGATCACGGGCCGAGACGATCTGGTCGTCGAGGAAGAAGGTCCAGTCGGCGTGGCTGTGCTCGTAGGAGGCGATACCCTCCAGAATACCGACGTTTTCGGGAAGCCGGGTCTGCAGCACCAGGGCGACATGTTTGTATTCAAGTTGTCCCATCAGGATCGAGGTGAACGAAGTCGGCAAAGTGCTTCAGCGGGCAAAATAATGCAAACTTTTTACGGGCCTTCACATGGTCCGGAAATCCGGCCAAACCTACAATGCCCGGGCAATCTCGGGACCCCTTGGGTTCCTCCAGCATACCCCTCACTCACTACCCAAAATGGCTAACGAAACGGTATTCAAACGCTATTCCGGCAACCCGATCATCACCCCTTCCGCGGTGCCCCGCGCGAACAGCATCCACAACAGCGCCATCGTCAAGTTCGGCGACGGTTACGCCGGAGTCTTCCGGGTCGATGAAATCGACTTTCGCTTTGTCCTCCATGTCGGCTTCAGCAAGGACGGGATCAACTGGGACATCAATCCGGAGGAAATCCGGATGACACCGGTCAAGCCGGATATCCCCATCCCGGCCCGGACCTACGATCCCCGCATCACTCAAATTGAGGACACCTACTACCTGACCTGGTGCATCGACTCCCCGCAGGGTCCCTGTATCGGCCTGGGCATGACCAGGGATTTCAAGGAGTTCACCCAGCTGGAGAACATCATGCCTCCGGCCAACCGCAACTGCGTGATCTTTCCGCGCAAGATCAACGGAAAGTACGCCGTCCTGCACCGTCCCAGCGACCGCGGCCATACCCCCTTCGGGGACATGTTCTACAGCTCCAGCCCGGACCTCAACCACTGGGGCAACCATCGATTCGTCTTCGGCGCCGTCCACGGCGGCTGGCAGTCGACCAAGATCGGTCCCGGCCCGGCCCCCATCGAGACACCGGACGGCTGGCTGCTCATCTACCACGGCGTCTGGACCAGCTGCAACGGCTACCTCTACTACGCCGGCGGGGCCTTGCTGGACCTCGAGGAGCCGTGGAAAGTCCTGGCCCGGACGAGGGATTACCTGCTGGCCCCGACCGAGCCCTACGAGCGGGTGGGGGACGTCCCGAACGTCGTCTTCCCCAGCGCGGCGGTGGTCGAGGACGGGCGGATCCGCCTCTACTACGGCTGCGCCGACACCTGCATCGGCATGGCCGAGGCGGAGCTGGACCAGGTGGTGCGTTTCGTCAAGGAGCACAGCATGTAGCATTTTCCGATAATCGGGTTCCGTCGGGCCGTTTTGTTGGTTGGGCCCGGCGGGATCCATTTTTCAATACCCCCGATACTGCCGATCAGGGCGGCCAACCCCGAAAGGAAAACACCATGCAATCCAGAAACTTCCCCAAATTGAAAACCGAAGTCTCCGAGATCGGTCTCGGCTGCTGGCAGCTGGGAGGCGATTTCGGGGCCGTCGACACCCAAACCGCGGAAGGCATCCTCGAGCATGCCGTCGAGAAGGGTATTACCTTTTTCGATACAGCCGATGTCTACGGGGCCGGAAGGTCCGAGAAACTGGTCGGCAAGGTTCTGAACCGTATCGGCCGCGAGCGCTTCACCATCGCCAGCAAGGTCGGGCGGACCGGGGACCTCTACCCGGACAAGTACGACCGGAAAACGGTCAAGGCCCGGGTTGAGGATTCCCTGCAACGACTCGGGATCGAGTGCCTGGACCTGGTCCAGCTGCACTGCATCCCGCCCGCCGTGATGAAGGAAGGGGAAATCTACGACTGGCTGCGCGAACTGGTTGCGGAAGGCAAGATCCGCGCCTTCGGGGCCAGCGTGGAAACGGTCGAGGAAGGCCTGCTGGCCATGGAGCAGCCCGACCTCGCCTCCCTGCAGGTGATCTTCAACGTCTTTCGCCAGAAGCCCCGGGAGCAGCTCTTCTCCCGGGCCCGCGACCGGGAGGTGGCGATCATTGTCCGGCTGCCCCTCTGCAGCGGCCTGCTGGCCGGCAAGATGTCCCGCGAGACCAGCTTCGAGGAGCAGGACCACCGGAACTACAACCGGGACGGGGCCGCCTTCAGCGTGGGGGAAACCTTTGGCGGAATTCCCTACGAGACCGGCCTGGACCTGGTCGAGGAACTGCGCAAGTTCTGTCCCGAGGGCTACACCATGGCGGAGATGGCCCAGCGCTTCATTCTCGATTTCCCCTGCGTGACCACCGTCATCACCGGGGCCAGCAAGCCCGCCCAGGTTGACATGAACGCCCGTGTCTCCGATCTCAAGCCCCTCCCGGGGGAGGTGCAGGACAGCCTGCGGGATCTCTTCTACACCCGCGTCCAGCCCTACATTCGCGGGGCCCAGTAGGGACCGGAACCGAGGGAACAGGGTGACCCGTTGGGCGCCGGTAGAGGACCGGATTCTAATGATTGAATAAATCCGGCCGGGAATCGGTTTGCCCGCCCGGTTGGTGTTTCGCATTTTTGAATGCAAGTACCCTTTGTTCCCTGTTGATCCCATGACACATCTGATTCCAAAACGACTCCTTGCCACCGCAATTCTTCCTGTTCTGGCCTGCCCCGGAATGCTGGGCGCCTGGCCCTCGGGCGGACCCTATGGCCCGCAGCGGGTCGATTATGAAGTCCCGGCCAAGGCCGCCAGCGTCTACTACGTGGCCCCCGACGGGGATCCGGAGGCTGAGGGGAGCACGCTCTCCAAGCCGACCACCCTGGCTGCGGCCATCGGGCGCGTGCGGACCGGGGACGCCGTCATCCTGCGGGGCGGCATCTACCGCACCGGCAGCATGGAGCTGAACCAGGGCATCTACCTGCAGCCCTACCGCGACGAGCAACCGGTCTTGAAAGGGACTGAAGTGGCCACCGAATGGCAGGGACTGGCCAACGGGCTCTGGCGGACCAGTTGGAGCAAGCTCTTTCCCTCCGCTCCCGACACCTGGTGGCGGCGCTTTCGCCACGGCCATGAAACGCCCCTTTACTGGTTCAACAACGACATGGTCTTCATCGACGGCAGGCTGCTGGAACCGGCCGGATGGGAAGGGGAGGTCGATGCGAATTCCTACTTCATCAACTACGAGGAGGAAATGGTCTACATCGGGACCAATCCTGATGGCCACCTGGTGGAAATAACGGCCCATGACAACGCCCTGACCCGGGTCATTACGCCGGTCCATGGCAAGGAACCGGACCGGCTGGGCCCGAAGATCCGGGGAATCACCTTTACCCAGTACGCCTACCGGGCCCTCGAGATCGAGGCCAATGAGCCGGTCGGTCCGGCCGATCCCTCGACCTACGGCAAGGAAGTCGTCGGGACCCT
>ENA-ORCW01000805-ORCW01000805.1-marine-metagenome-genome-assembly--contig:-NODE-805-length-11086-cov-2.060042_pt1 | contig 11086 bp, 10 predicted proteins | sample MGYA00237784_ERZ508517 | MGnify/ENA primary metagenome ERZ508517 (study PRJEB26187, sample SAMN06268979) | marine metagenome | isolation source: Tt ae E1 feedstock associated aerobic enrichment on... | reverse complement strand
AACAAGAACGAGGAGCCGCTCGGCACCCGCATCTTCGGCCCGGTCGTGCGCGAACTGCGCGGCAAGGGTTTCATGAAGATCATCTCGCTCGCTCCGGAGGTGCTCTGATGGCATCCGCTAAGATCAAGAAGGGCGACACGGTCACCTGTACCGTTTCCGCCGTTCTCGACAACGGCATCGAGGTCAAGGTCAACGACGCGCTGCACCGCTTCATGGCGACGCTGCACCACAGCCACGACGGCGAGACCTTCATCCTGATCAAGGGCGCGCCCGAGCGGGTGCTCGCCATGTGTGCCCGCGAACTGACGACGAACGGCGAGGCGCCGCTCGACGCCGAGCGCTGGCACGACGCAGCCCTCGACCTCGCCGCCCGCGGCGAGCGCGTGCTCGGCTTCGCCATCAAGCCGGTCACCGCCGACAAGCGCGATCTCGATTTCGGTGACGTCGACGCCGACGCCACGCTGATCGGCTTCGTCGGCTTCCTCGACCCGCCGCGTGACGAAGCCGTGGCCGCGATCGAGGACTGCCACAGCGCCGGCATCCGCGTCGTCATGATCACCGGCGATCACGCCACCACCGCGCGCGAGATCGCCCAGCAGCTTGGCATCGCGCCCAACCCCAAGGTGCTGACCGGCCACGACCTCGACCGGCTCAACGCCGAGGAGCTGCGTGAGGCAGTGCGCGATACCTCGGTGTTCGCCCGCACCACGCCGGAACACAAGCTGCGCCTCGTCGAAGCGCTGCAGGCCGATGGCTTGACGGTCGCGATGACTGGCGACGGCGTCAACGACGCGCCGGCGCTGAAGCGCGCCGATGTCGGCGTGGCGATGGGCGACAAGGGCACCGAGACCGCCAAGGAAGCCTCCGAGATGGTGCTTGCCGACGACAACTTCGCGTCGATCGTCGCCGCCGTGCGCGAGGGCCGCACCGTCTACGACAACCTGATGAAGGTCATCGCGTGGACGTTGCCGACCAATGGCGGCGAGGGCCTGACGATCATCGCGGCGCTGGTCGCCGGCTTCGCCCTGCCCATCACGCCGGTACAGATCCTGTGGATCAACATGATCACCGCGGTGGCTCTCGGCCTGACGCTTGCCTTCGAGCCGACCGAGCCGGGCACCATGCACCGGCCGCCGCGCCCGGCGAGCCAGCCGATCCTCACCGCCGATCTCCTGTGGCGCACGGCCTTCGTTTCCGTGCTCTTCGTTACTGCAAGCTTCGGCGTCTTCTTCTGGGCGCAGGCCGATGGCCTGTCGCTGGAGACGGCCCGCACCATGGTGGTCAATGCGCTGGTCGTGATGGAGGCGTTCTATCTCTTCAGCGTGCGCTTCGTGCACGGCACCTCGTTGACCTGGCGTGGCGTGCTCGGCACGCCGGCCGTGCTCATCGGCGTCGGCACGGTAGCGGCCTGCCAACTCGCCTTCACCTTCCTGCCGCCCTTCCACTACCTCTTCGGCTCGACCGGCCTGACCCTCATGCAGGGCGCGCTGGTCTTCGCCGTGGGCGTGGTCATCCTGCTCATCGTCGAGATCGAAAAGCAGGTGCGCTGGCGGCTGACCCATCGCGAGCGTCGCTGACCACGCGCGCTGGTTGACCGCACCGGCCGGACGAGTCACACAATCGGCCTGCCCACCCGTGGCGCCCCAGCGCGCGCCACAACCTCCTCCGCTCAAGGTAGATCCGACATGGCCGACATTCCGACATCCGCCGACCTCATCGAAGAGGAAGAGACGATCCAGCTTCCCTTCTTCAACGCCGACGTCGCCTGGAAGATCGGCAGCCACATCCGCGCCATCGCCGCGGCGGAGCAGTTCCCCCTCGCCATCGAGGTGTCGATGAGCGGATCGCCGCTCTTCTATTGCGCCATGCCCGGCGCATCGCCCAACAACCGCGAGTGGGTCCGCCGCAAGCGCAACGTCGTCGACCGGTTCCACCGCTCCTCGCTCTACATCAAGACGACGCTCGACGAGGCCGGGCGAACCATGCTCGACCGCCACGCGCTGCATCCCGAGGATTACGCCACCAGTGGCGGCGCGGTGCCGGTTTTGGTCAAGGGAACGGGCTGTATCGGCGCCGTCGCCGTCAGCGGCCTCAGCCAGTACGACGACCACCGCCTCTGCGTTGAGGCAATCCAGGCGGTGATCGCCGAACTCGGATAGCCAGCCGGCCTACGCCGGCACCGGCGTCGCACCGCCTCGGTTGCGCTGGCGGATGGTGAACCACAGCGAGCCGACGACGATCAGGTTGGCGATGCCGGCGAAGGCGGCGTTGGCATAGGTCCAGTTGTAGGCGCCGGTCAGGTCGAAGAAGTAACCGCCCTGCCAGCCACCGAGACCATGGCCGAGATAGGCGAAGGCGGTGATGACGCCCATCGATGCGGCGCGCCGTGACGGCGCCGTCAGGTTGCGTGCGGTGACGAGCAGCGTCGTCATCACGCCGGCATAGCCGAAGCCATAGACCGCCGCATACAGGAAGAACGATTCGAGCCCGCTAAGCAGCGTGAAGCCGAAGACCAGCGCGGTCTGCCAGCCGGACGCGATGAGATAGGCGGGGATGGCGCCGATCATGTCGGCGAGGCGGCCGAAGAGCACCCGGCCCGAGATGGCGACGAGCAGCATCGCGAAGAGCACGCTGCTTGCCTCCGGCGCGGTGAAACCGCAGCCCTGAATGAGCGGCACCAGGTGGATGAGCGGCACCGACATGCAGGTGCAGCAGAAGACCACGGCGAGCGACAGCCATGCGGTGATGGTGGCGTTGGAAAGCCCCGTCGGGTTCTCGTCGGAAAGCGCCGCGCCACCGCTTGCCTGCGGCGGATCACGCAGGAACAGGGCGAGCGGAATGAGCACGACCAAAACCACGACACCCTGCGTCGCCAGCGCCCCGCGCCAGCCGAGCGCATCGATCAGGAACGTGCCGCTGAATGGCACCGCGCCCTGACCGAACGCCTGCACGGCGGCTGCGATGCCGATGGCGAGACCGGCGCCACGAACGAACCACGTGCCGACCAACGCCATCAACGGCGCCGACAACGCGCCGCCACCGAAGGCGCCCGCCACGAAGAAGAGCGTGTAGAGCTGCCAGAGTTCGTTGGCGCCGGAAGCGACGATCATGGCGGTACCGGCAACCGCGATGCCGAACAGCGCCAGCCGGCGATAGCCGATGCGCGTCGCCATGTGGCCGAGCACGATGCTGCCGAGCGCCAGGCCGACCAGGCCCGTCGTGTTGATCAGGGCAATGTCGGCGCGGTCCCAGCCGAAGGCGTTCTCAAGTGGCACGAAATAGACCGACAGGCCGTTCACGATCTGGCCCATGACGAGGGCGAGGATCGGCGCGGCAACCGCCAGAATCACCCAGCGGTAACGGTGCTCCAGCGGCAATGCGGCATCGGCGGCTGCGGACATTTGCGGGGCTCGCACATCGGCGGAATTCGGGAGGTCAATATAGCGGAGCGCAAGCCGACTGTCCGGTGACCGACGTCACTGCGCGGCCGCGTCATATTGCATGGAAGCCTTTGGTGGAGCCGAGGGGGATCGAACCCCTGACCTCCGCATTGCGAACGCGGCGCTCTCCCAGCTGAGCTACGGCCCCAAAAGGTGCCGCCATTTACGGTGGGGGTCTCCGGGCTGTCAAGGCGCGCCATGTGCTTGTCGGGCGCCACCGCCCGGGAGCGCCGAAGCCCGCCCCGCACTTGCACTTTCTGGCCGGCCCTATACACATCGCCCCAAGCCAGAGCGAGGCCACGCCCATGTACGAACTGCTGAATTTCATCTCCTTTCTTTTGCGGCTCTATGTGTATGTGCTGATTGCCTCGGCGGTCTTCAGCTGGCTGATCGCCTTCAACGTGGTCAACATGCACAATGGAATCGTGCGGGCGATCGGCAATGCGCTCTACCAGCTCACCGAGCCGGTGCTCCGTCCGATCCGCAACATCCTGCCCAATATGGGCGGCCTCGACCTCTCGCCGGTCGTTGTGATCCTGATCATCATCTTCATCCAGAGCGTCATCTTGCCGAACATCGCACGGCTCGTACTCTGAACCGGGCAGTGGCGTGAGCCGCCAGACGCCCTACCGCACCGAGACCGACGGAATCGTCCTTACCGTCCGGCTGACGCCGAAAGCCGACCGCGATTCGGTTTCGGGGGTCGTCACGCTCTCCGACGGTCAGGCCGTGGCGCAGGCGCGGGTGCGCGCGGTGCCGGAGGATGGCGCCGCCAACAAGGCCCTGATCGCACTGCTCGCCAAGACCTTCGGCCGGCCGAAATCGGCTGTCGCGCTCGTCTCCGGTGCCACCAGCCGGGTGAAGCAGTTGCGCATCGCCGGCGACCCGGCGGCACTGTCAGAGATCGTGGAAGGCTGGCCGGCGAAGGCCTAAGCGGCGGGAATCAGCCGCCGGCGCCGCGGCCCCAGGCGTAGGCGATCTTGGTCAGTGACTGACCGCCGAAGCGCTCATTGGCGCGGGCCACCTTGCGTCCACCGGCATTGCGGTAGAAATGACAGGCGTTCTCGTTGTCGGCGAGCGCCCACACCACCACCGAATCGAAGCCGAAGCGAGCCAGCTCGCGCCGCGCCGCCAGGAACAGGCGCGTGCCGAGGCCGACGCCCTGATATTCCGGCTTGATGTAAATCTCGTAGACCTCGCCCTTCTGGACGAGGTTGCGCGCCCGATTCGGCCCGAAGGTGGCGTATCCGCACACCTCGCCCGCCGCTTCGAGCACCAGAATCGCCGTACCGCGGCGAATGGCGCGATCCCACCAGCGCGGGCCCCGGCGGGCGATGATCCGGTTCAGTTCCTTGGCCGGAATCATGCCGTTATAGGCATTGCGCCAAGCCGCGTCGTGGACCGCGGTGATCGCCTCCGCATCGTGGGCTTCTGCGCGTCTGACGCCTATGACGAGCGTGCTCATGGGGCAAGCTTATCACCGCCGCCGACGCTGCAAAGAGGCTTCGCGAACGAAGTCCAAGAATTTTCGATCCGGTGTTGCAGCACTGCTGCTTGACGACCGGTCGATCCTGCGTTCCGGGGCCTCAGGCGGCGCCGGCGCGCAATGCCCGCTTGCGGTCGTTCGGATCGAGCAGGCGCTTGCGCAGGCGCACCGCCTTCGGCGTCACCTCGACCAGTTCGTCGTCCTCGATGTATGCAAGCGCGCGCTCGAGCGTCATCTTGATCGGCGGGGTGAGGCGCACCGCCTCGTCCTTGCCGGCGGCGCGGACGTTGGTCAGCTGCTTGCCCTTGAGCACGTTGATCTCGAGGTCGTTGTCGCGGGTATGCTCGCCGACGATCATGCCGCGATAGACCTTGGCGCCGGGCTCGATCATCATCGGCCCGCGATCCTCGAGCTTGAACATGGCGTAAGCGACGGCCTCGCCCGCCTCATTGGCGATCAGCGCGCCGTTGCGCCGGCCCGGGATGTCGCCCTTGTAGTCGGCATAGTCGTGGAAGACGCGGTTCATCACCGCCGTGCCGCGCGTGTCGGTGAGCAGTTCGCCCTGGTAGCCGATCAGCCCGCGCGTCGGCGCATGGAGCACCAGCCGTAGCCGCCCGCCGCCGGAGGGGCGCATCTCGACCAGCTCGGCCTTGCGCTGCGACAGCTTCTCGATGACGACGCCGGAGTGCTCCTCGTCGACGTCGATGACGACCTCCTCGACCGGCTCCTTGAGCTGCCCGTTCGTATCGGTCTGGAAGACGACCTTCGGCCGCGACACGCCGAGCTCGAAGCCCTCGCGGCGCATGGTCTCGATCAGGATGGCAAGCTGCAGCTCGCCGCGCCCCGACACGACATAAGCGTCGGCGTTCGGCGCCTGCTCGACGCGCAGCGCCACGTTACCTTCCGCCTCGCGCAACAGCCGTTCGCGGATGACGCGGCTCTGTACCTTGTCGCCCTCGGTGCCGGCGAGCGGCGAATCGTTGACCAGGAAAGTCATGGAAAGCGTCGGCGGATCGATCGGCTGCGCCTGCAGCGGCTCCTCCACCTCCGGCGCGCACAGCGTGTCGGCGACGTTGAAGTTCGGCAGGCCGGCAATGGCGACGATGTCGCCCGCCTCGGCAACGTCGATCGGCGCGCGCTCGATGCCGCGGAAGGCGAGGATCTTGGAGACGCGGCCGGTCTCGACGGTCGTGCCGTCACGCGCCAGCACCTTGACGGTCTGGTTCGGCATGACCGTGCCGGACAGCACGCGGCCGGTGATCAGGCGGCCGAGATAGGGATTGGCCTCGATCAGCGTGCCGAGCATGCGGAAAGGACCGGGCTCGACCACCGGCTCCGGCACGTGGCGCAGGATCAGGTCGAAGAGCGGCGTCATGCCGGCATCGGACGGCCCTTCCGGCGACGGGCCCATCCAGCCTTCCTTGGCCGAGCCGTAGATGATCGGGAAGTCGAGCTGTTCCTCGCTCGCGTCGAGCGCGGCGAAAAGATCAAACACCTCGTTGACCACCTGCTCGGGCCGGGCGTCCGAACGGTCGACCTTGTTGATGCATACAATCGGCTTCAGGCCGATCTTGAGCGCCTTGCCGACCACGAACTTGGTCTGCGGCAGCGGACCTTCGGCGGCATCGACCAGGACGATGGCACCGTCGACCATCGACAGGATGCGCTCCACCTCGCCGCCGAAATCGGCGTGGCCGGGCGTGTCGACGATGTTGATGCGCGTGTCGTTCCACACCACCGAGGTCGCCTTGGCGAGGATCGTGATGCCGCGCTCGCGCTCCAAGTCATTGGAATCCATCACCCTTTCGGCGACGCGCTGATTTTCGCGGAAGGCACCGGACTGCTGCAGCAGACGATCCACGAGGGTCGTCTTGCCGTGGTCGACGTGGGCGATGATGGCGACGTTTCTAAGCTTCATGGAATTCACCAAAAAGGCGCCGGCCATGAGCCCGCGCCCGTAGCGGCAGTGCGACTATCCGCCCCGCCTGTTGCGGCGCAATATAGTGTTCGGCGGCGCAAACGCAATCCGCCGTTCCTCACGCAATCTTGCGTGATTTGTCGGCGTAACTCGCCTAATAGTCTGCGGACTTCATCCACGAGATGTCCGATGCGCCCGCCGCCGCGCAGATTGACGGTCCTGGCCTCCCTCGATGTCGCGGGATACACCCGCCTCGTTGAGCAGGACGAGCGTGGCACGCTGACCGAGCTTGCCACCATCCGCCGGCGCATCCTCAGGCCGACGCTCGCCAGCCATGGCGGCAACATGTTCAAGACCATGGGCGACGGCGGCCTGGTCGAGTTCCCGAATGTCGAGGACAGCGTGCGCTGGGCAATCGCCTTTCAGGCGGCGATGGCTGACCGCAATTCCACGCGCAAGGACGCTCAGCGGATCGACGTGCGCCTCGGCATCGCGCTCGCCGACGTCTTCGTCCAGGGCAGCGACCGCTATGGCGCCGCGGTGAGCTTCGTCGTTCGTCTGCAGGAAGCGGCCCCCGCAGGCGGCGTCGCCATCACCCACTCCGTGCGCTGGCAGCTCGTCAAGGCGCTCGCCGCCGAGTTCCAGCGGATCGAGCGCGTCGTGCTGAAGGGAATCGACGAGCCGATGGAAATCTGGACGTGGACACCGGGCGGCCGGGCGTCGGAGAGTTCGGGCGAGAACTTCGGCTACCAGATTCCGGACTATCAGCGCCCGACCGCGATCCCCGATCCCGCGGCCGAACCCATTCCGCCGCCGCCGTCCACGGAGCATCCGTCGATCGCGGTGCTTCCCTTCGACAACATGTCCGGTGATCCCTCGGCCAGCTCGATCGCCGACGGTCTGGTCGAGGAGATCACCGCCACCCTGTCGCGCATCCGCGACTTCACGGTCATCGCCCGGAATTCCGCTTATGCGTACAGCGGCAAGGCCAAGGACGTGCGCGAGGCTTCGCGCGTCCTCGGCGTGCGCTACGTGCTGGAAGGGAGCCTCCGCAAGGCCGGCGACCGCGTGCGCGTCACCGCGCAGCTCGTCGACGCAGAGACAGGCACCCACCTCTGGGCGGCGTCCTACGACGGCGTCGTCGACAACATCTTCGATTTCGAGGACCGCATCGCCGAACAGGTCGCCGGCGCGCTGCACCCCTCGATCCGCGCCGCCGAGATCGAGCAGGCGCGGCGCAAGCGCCCGGAGAGCCTCGCCGCCTACGATCTCGTCCTGCGTGCGCTGCCCTCCCTGTGGGCGCACCGGGCCGAAGCGAATGCCGAGGCCATCCGCCTGCTCGACGAAGCCCACCGGATCGATCCAAACTACGGACGCGCGACCGCCTTCGCCGCCTGGGCGCGGGCACAGCAGGTTGTTTACAACTGGGCGGAGGATATTCCCGCCATGCGCGCCGAGGGCGACCGGCTCATCGCGCTGGCGGCCGATTCCGTCAACGACGACCCGACCAGCCTGTGCGCCCTGTCGACGGCGACGATGCTGCTCTTCGGCGATCTCGACCGGGCGCAGAGCTTTGCCGACCGGGCGCTATTGATCGACCCGAACCAGGCGTGGGGCTGGGCCCGTCGCGGCTTCCTGCATGTCTATCGCGGCGAGGCGGAAGAAGGCATCGCCTGCTTCGAGCGCGCCATCATGCTGAGCCCGCTCGATCCGTTTTCGTTCAACTGTCACATCGGCATCGGTCTCGCCCGCTTCTCGCTCGGCTACCCCGAGGAGGCGGCGGAATGGACCCGGCGCGCCATGCGCGAAAAGGTCGGCCTCACCTGGGCCTATCGCGACCTCGCCACCTTCCTCGCCGCGGCCGGCAGGATCGACGAAGCGAAGGACGCCGCCGCACGGCTGCTCGAAACCCATCCCCACGTCACGATCGCGCAGGTCGCCGACGCGCTCCGCTTCATGGAGCCGCGCCTGCTCGCCCGCTATCTCGACGGGCTGCGCAAGGCGGGGCTGCCCGAAGGCGAAGCGCCCACGGCTTGATCAGGCCGTCGGCTTGCCCTGCCAGGGGCCACCACCCGGTGGCGCCATGTGCGCCTCGGCATCCTCGATCATCATGAACTCGGCAAGATTCTCGCGGCTGACATAGCCGACGAACTTCTCGTCGGGATCGACGACGGCGACTTCCGCCGCCTGCTTCTCCTGCATCAGGCGGATGGCGGTCTCGAGCGGCTGACCGCTTTTGACCATCGGCACATCGCGGGTCATCACGTCGATGACAGGTGTGGTCGGTCCGGTCGCCTTCAACGCCGCGATCATGGCGTTGCGACTGAGGAAGCCGCGCAGGCGCCCGCCGCCATCGACCACCGGAAACTCGCGCTGCGTGGTGCTGAGCAGCGCCTCCGCGGCGTCGTCTACCGTGGCGTTGGTATCGAGCGCCTTGAACACGCGCACCATGGCGCGGTCGACCTTCACGCTGCGCGCCGCCTCGCGCATGCTGACGTCACCCGCCTCGCTGGTCGCGGCGAGGTAGACGAAGATGGCGATGAAGACGAGCAGCACGTTGCCGCTCATCAGCCCCCAGAAGCCGAAGAAGAAGGCGAGGCCCTGTCCGATCCGCGCGGCCAACTCGGTCGCGCGGCGCCGGCCCATGCGGAAGGCAAGCAGCGCGCGCAGCACGCGTCCGCCATCCATCGGGAAGGCGGGGATCAGGTTGAACAGCACCAGCCAGATGTTGACCGCCGCCAGCCGCGTCAGGAAGCCGGGTGCCGAGAGCTGGATCTCCGACACCGTCGCCGGATCGAAACGGGCGCCGAGAATGACGATCAGCACCGCCGCGATGACCACGTTCACCAGCGGCCCGGCAATCGCGATGACAATCTCCTCACCGGGCTTCTCCGGGATGCGCGACAGGCGCGCCAGCCCGCCGATCGGCAGCAGCGTGATGTCCGGTGTCGTGATGCCGTAGCGCCGCGCGGCGATCGCGTGACCGAGTTCGTGCAGCACGACGCAGGCGAAAACCGCCAGGATGAACAGCACGCCGTCGAGCGCCGCCGCCGGTCCGCCATTGGCATACTCCGCGAACCCGATCCAGGCGAGCAGGATCAGGAAGGTCAGGTGGATGCGGATCTCGCTACCGGCGACCCGCGCAACGGTAATTGACCAGGGCATGACAAGCTCTTCGCAAGAAGCCGTGTGAAAGCGCCCGAAAGGTAGGCAGCCGCCGCCTGCCGCACAAGACAGCACGGTGCGCGAGCACACGCCCCTCCGACGTCAGCTCCGATCGGGTCGCCATTTCGGCAACCCAGCCATGCATCTGATGTCGCGCAAATGTGCCAGCCGGCGATGGGCATTTTGTCTCGCCGGGCTGAGCAGGGACGAACTGCCCTCCTACATCCGGAGCGGGAGGTTCATGAAGAATAGGAATGGAGAAGACAGTGTCACGTGTTGAGGGCAAGGTTGCAATTGTGACGGGCGGCGCGCTCGGCCTTGGAAAGGCTGCGGCGGAATTGCTGGCGAAAGAAGGCGCGAAAGTCGTCGTCACCGACATCAAGGACGCCGAGGGCGAGGCGACCGCCAAGGGCATCGCCGCGGCCGGCGGCGAAGCCATCTACCTGCATCACGACGTCGCCGACGAAGCCGCCTGGGAAAAGGTGATGGCCGAGACCATCGCCAAGTTCGGCCGCGTCGACATCGTGGTCAACAATGCCGGCATCGCCATCAGCAGCGCTCCGGAAGAGCAGACGCTGGAAGAGTGGCGCCGGCTTCAGAGCATCAACCTGGACGGCGTGTTCCTCGGCACCAAGCATGCCCTGATTGCGATGAAGGCACACGCGCCGCAGACTCAGGGGTCGATCATCAACCTGTCTTCGATCGAGGGCCTGGTTGGCGATCCCGCGCTCGGTGCCTACAACGCCGCCAAGGGCGGCGTGCGCATCTACACCAAGTCGGTGGCGCTCTATTGCGGCAAGAACGGCCTCCCGATCCGCGTCAATTCCGTGCACCCCGGCTATATCTGGACGCCGATGGTGGAGACGTATCTGAGCGAGACGGTCGGCGTGGAGGAAGGCCGCAAGGCGCTCGATTCGCTCCACCCCATCGGCCATGTCGGCGAGCCCGACGATATCGCCTATGGCGTGCTCTATCTGGCTTCCGACGAGTCCAAGTTCGTCACCGGTTCCGAGCTGGTCATCGACGGCGGCTACACCGCCCAGTAGATCGCTACAGAACGGCAAGGGGCCGGCCATC